>Ga0070731_10002348_pt1 | contig 18179 bp, 15 predicted proteins | sample Coa_R1_2_FD_66448 | JGI IMG/M metagenome (GOLD analysis project Ga0070731, IMG submission 66448) | Surface soil microbial communities from Centralia Pennsylvania, which are recovering from an underground coalmine fire - Coalmine... | ecosystem: Environmental > Terrestrial > Soil > Unclassified ... | reverse complement strand
CGCAGCGTGTCCACGTCGAGGTCGTTCGTCGGCTCGTCGAGCAGCAGCACGTTTCCGCCGCTGCGCAGCAGCTTGGCCAGGTGGACGCGGTTGCGCTCTCCGCCCGACAGCTTGCCGACGGGTTTCTGCTGATCGGCACCCTTGAAGTTGAACCAGGACGTGTACTGCCGTGAGTTCACCTCGCGCTTGCCCAGAAGCACGACGTCCTGGCCGCCGGAGATCTCCTTCCAGACCGTGCTCTTCGGATCGAGGCCCGCCCGATCCTGGTCGACGTAGGCGAGCTGGACGGTGTCGCCGAGCCGCAGCTCGCCGGCATCCGGGGTGTCCAGGCCGGTGAGCAGCCGGAAGAGCGTCGTCTTGCCGGCTCCGTTGGGGCCGATCACGCCGACGATCCCGGCCGGCGGGAGCGAGAACGACAGGCCCTCGAACAACAGCCGGTCGCCGAAGCCCTTCGTCAGGCCGTTCGCATCGATGACGAGGTCGCCGAGTCGCGGGCCCGGCGGAATGTGGATCTCGACGCGGTCGAGCTTCACGTTCTCCTCCTCCGCGAGCAGCCGCTCGTAGGCTCCGAGGCGCGCCTTCGACTTCGCGTGGCGTGCGCGCGGCGCCATTCGCACCCACTCGAGCTCGCGCTGCAGCGTCCGCTGCCGCGCGGACGCCTGCTTCTCCTCGGCTGCGAGTCGGGTCTGCTTCTGCTCGAGCCAGCCCGAGTAGTTCCCCTGGTACGGGATGCCGCGGCCGCGGTCGAGCTCGAGGATCCAGCCCGCGACGTTGTCGAGGAAGTAGCGGTCGTGGGTGACGGCGACGACGGTGCCGCGGTAGTCGGCGAGGAACCGCTCGAGCCAGTAGACGGACTCCGCGTCCAGGTGGTTCGTCGGCTCGTCCAGGAGCAGCAGGTCCGGAGCCGCGAGCAGCAGCCGGCAGAGCGCGACGCGCCGCCGCTCGCCGCCGGAGAGGGTCGTCACGTCGCGATCGCCCTCGGGCAGTCGCAGCGCGTCCATCGCGTGGTCGAGGTGCGCGTCGAGCTGCCACGCGTCGGCACGGTCGATCGTGTCCTGCACCTTCGCCTGCTCGGCGAGTAGCGCGTCGTAGTCCGCTTCGGGCTCGGCGAACGCCGCCGAGATGGTCTCGAAGCGATCGAGGAGGTCGCGCAGCTCCCGGACTCCGTCCTCGACGTTCTCGCGGACGGTCCTGGCCGGGTCGAGCTCGGGCTCCTGCTCCAGGAGCCCCACCGAGGCACCCGGCGCGAGCTCCGCGATGCCCGACGACGGCTCCTCGCGGCCGGCCATGATGCGCAGCAGCGTCGACTTGCCCGCGCCGTTCGGACCGAGGACTCCGATCTTCGCCCCCGGCAGGAACGACAGGGAGATGTTCGCGAGAACCTGGCGCTCCGGCCCGTAGAACTTGTCCGCCCGGTACATCGTGAAGACGTAGTCGCTCGACATCCGGGCCACTCTAGTCAGGGATTGCCGGGCGTCCGGGGCGCGACCTATGATCGCGCGCCGTGCCCAGACTGCTCGCCGTCGTCGTCGCCGCACTCGTGGTCGTGCCGTCCGCCGGGGCGGCGTGGAAGCAGATTTCGACGGTCGGCGTCGACAACACGATGCAGCCCGCGGTGCTTCGGACGGGCGCCGGCACGGAGCTGGCGGCGTACAGTGACCGCCGCTCGACGCTGAAGGTGTGGTCGAGCGCGAAGGGTGACGTCACGGTCGCCACCGGCCTCCTCTCGGTCGGCAAGCCCGCGCTCGTCCAGCTGCCGGCTGGGCCGATCGAGCTCTACGCGCCGGCGACCACCGCCGGGTTCGCACTGCAGGGTGTCCTGCGCTGGGAGTCGGCGAACGACGGGGCGAGCTGGAGCGGGCCGTTCAAGACGGGCTCACCCAACCTCGGCGACGTCGAGGCCGCGGCCGTGCGGAAGGACGGCGCGCCGATGTTCAGCCAGGACTCGACCCTCGGCGTCACCGTCTACCAGGGTCTGAACGGCGAGACGTCTCACCTCGTCTTCTCCGGTTGTTGCGGGTACGCGGAGTCGCTCGCCGTCGACACGAACGACTTCGCCCAGATCGCGTTCTGGTCGAACGCCAACGCCTTCCCGAATCTCTTCGTCTACGAGGGGCTCGACGGCAGCGGCGCGCAGGCGGGGCCCGGCCGATCGTTCGGGCAGCCGCAGACCGCGCCGCGCGACGACGACGTGCCGCTGGTGGCGGACGGGGCCGGTCGAACGTTCATGGGCTGGGCGGGGGGATACCCGACGGCGACGAGCTTCGTCGTGAACGCATTCCAGGGCGGCAACCTGGGGTACAGCGCGATCGCGGCCGGCGGCGCGTTCTCGGGCGGCGACCCGCACATGGCGCTGGCCGTCGATCCGGCGAACCGGCTGTGGGCCGTGTGGACGCAGGGGGGCAGCGTCCATGCGCGCCGCTCGCGCAGCGCGGCCCACCACTTCGGCGCGTCGTCTGCCGGTGGGCTCGGCGGCGCGACCGCGTACCAGCTCGCGGCGATCGCACTGGGGGACGGCCGCGTCGACGCGTTCGTCGACACCGGGTCGACGATCGTGCACCAGGCGTTCCTGCCCGCGCTCACCGTCAAGGCGACCCGCACCGCCGCGGGCGTGCTGGACGACGGGTTCGGCGTTCCCGGCGCGACGCTCAAGGGCGGCGGCCACACCGTGAAGACGAACGCGAAAGGGAAGGCGTCGCTGGCGGTCTTCAAGCGCCACACCCGGATCGCGGTGTCCGCGGCGGGATACCTGAACACCGCGTTCACCCGGCCCTAACCGCTGCTTCCTACCGTGGCGGCGTGAGGGTGCTCGCCTTCGTGCTCGTCCTGGCTGCGGCGTCGTCCGTTGCGGCGACCCCGGCGAGGCCGTCGACGCTGGGCGGCTTCACGGCCTGGGCGGCCTCCGGCTCGCGAGTCGCGTTCGTCGCCGCGACCGCCTTCGGCCGCCGCGGCTATCTCTGGGCTCAGGACTTCGGCGCCGCGCAGCCGAGGCTGCTGCGCACGTCACCGCCGGTCGGTGAGGAGGAGGTCGACGAGCTGGCCGCGGGCCCGAACGGCTCGTGGGCCGCGCTCGAGCGCACCGCCGACGGCTCCTCCACCCTCGCCGTCGTCTCCAGCCGCGGCGGCGGCGCCCACGTCGCCGCCGGTGGGGCTGTCGCCGCCCTCGTCGGCGACGGCACCTTCCTCGGCTATCTGTCCGTCACGCCGGCCGGCGTCGTGCAGCTCTATCGCATCACGGGTGCGCGGGCGACACGAGTTGCGACCCTCGCCGGTGTGTCGGCGCCGCAGGAAGTCGCGGCGGCCGGCGGCACGCTCGCCGTCCGCGAGCAGAACGGGACCGTTGTCGTGTTCACGCTCCACGGCCGGCGACTCGCGACGATCACGGCCCGCGCCGCTTCCGTCGCCCTGACGGCGAACCGCGTCGTCGTCCGCACCCGTGACCGCCGGCTCGTCGTCTACGGCCTCCGCGGGGGGCTCGTCCACGACTGGCTGCTCGCGGCCAAGACCTGGACGGCGGGACTCGCCGCCTACGGATGCTATGCCGTGTATCTCGGAGCGAACAAGGCCGTGCATGCGGTGCGGCTGTCGAACGGTCGCGACCGGATCGTCGCGCGCGCCGGCACCGGCTGGTTCTTCGACGGGCTGAGCCTCCAGGCGCCGGGCGCGGTCGTGCCGCTCACGACGCAGCACGGCACCACGCTGCGCTTTCTGCCCACGCGCGCGCTGGTCGAGGCGTTCGACCGGTAGCACCCGGGTACTCTTCGGGGGTGGCCGTAACCGCCCCGAAGAAGCTCGATGCGCGCGCTCTGCGCGCGGATTTCCCGATCTTCGAGCAGCAGTTCCACGGCAAGCCGCTCGCGTACCTCGACTCGGCGGCAAGCTCCCAGAAGCCGCGGCAGATGCTCGACGCGATGACGCGCTTCTACGAGACGTCCTACGCCAACGTCCATCGCGGCGTCTACGAGCTGGCCGAGCGCGCCACCGAGGCGCTCGAGCACGCGCGCGAGCGCTGCCGTGCGTTCGTGAACGCGCCCGCGGCGCACGAGATCGTCTTCGTGCGGAACGCGACCGAGGCGATCAATCTCGTCGCGTACGCGTGGGGGCTGGACAACCTGGGTCCCGGCGACGTCGTCCTCGTCACCGAGCTCGAGCATCACGCGAACTTCGTCCCGTGGCAGTTCATCGCGGGGAAGACCGGCGCGGAGTTCCGGATGCTGCCCGTCGAGGCCGACGGCACGCTCCACCTGGAGCAGCTCGAAGAGCTCGCCGGCGGCGGCAACGTGAAGGTCGTGGCGACCGGCTACGTGTCGAACGTCCTGGGCGGGTCGAACGACGTGCCGCGCATCGCCGCGTGGGCGCACGAGCGCGGTGCGATCCACGTCTGCGACGCCGCGCAGGCTGCGCCGCACAAGCGCGTCGACGTGCAGGCGCTCGGCTCCGACTTCGTCGCCGTCAGCGGTCACAAGATGTGCGGCCCGAGCGGCATCGGCTTCCTCTGGGGGAAGACCGAGTTGCTGCACGCGATGAACCCGTTCCTCACCGGCGGTCACATGATCCGCCGCGTGCGCGCCGACGAAACGACGTGGGGCGAGCTGCCGCACAAGTTCGAGGCGGGAACCGCGCCCATGGCGGAGGCGGTCGGCCTCGGCGCGGCCGTCGACTACCTCGAGGCCGTCGGGCTCGAGGCGATCGAGCAGCACGAGCACGAGCTCGTCGCCTACGCGCTCGACCGGCTCGCGGACATTCCGGGCGTCACTACCTGGGGCCCGCCGCCCGAACGGCGTGCCGGCATCGTCAGCTTCGACGTCGAAGGCGTGCACCCGCACGACGTCGCGCAGATCCTCGACCTCGACGGGATCGCAATTCGCGCCGGCCACCACTGTTGCCAGCCGCTGATGACCCGCCTGGGCGTCGCCGCGACGAACCGGGCGAGCTTCTACCTCTACACGGTGCCGGAAGAGATCGATCGGCTCGCCGACGGCATCCTGAAGGTCAAGGACACGTTCGGAGTCTGAATGGGAGAGCTCGACCAGCTCTACCGCGAGGTCATCCTCGACCACTACAAGAACCCGCGCGGCCACGGGGTGCTGGCCGATGCGGACGCGCAGGCCGAGGGCCAAAACCCGCTCTGCGGCGATGAGGTCACGATCTCCGTCCGCTTCGGTGCGGACGGGGAGACGATCGACGAGGTCGGGTTCGAGGGGCGCGGCTGCGCGATCTCCCAGGCGGCGACCTCGATGCTGACCGAGATGGTGAAGGGCCGGAAGGCGAGCGAGATCGCCGAGTTGCCGAAGGAGGAGCTGCTCGAGGAGGTCGGCATCCCGCTGACGCCGATCCGGCTCAAGTGCGCCATCCTCGGCCTCGGCGTGCTCAAGGTCGCGCTCCACCGGGCGAAGGGCACGCCGCTGCCGGAGGAGTGGCAGAGCCTGGCGAACGAGCTCCAGCTGGACTAGTGCCGGCGATCGACGTCGCGCCGCTCGCCGACTTCGGGCCCGGGTCGGTGAAGATCGTCCAGCTCGGCTGGACGTCGATCGGCGTCTACAACTGCGGCGGCGAGCTCTATGCGCTCGAGGACCGCTGCTCCCACGACGACGGCCCGCTGTGTGAGGGCGACTGGGACGAGGAGCTCTGTCGCGTCGTCTGCCCGCGGCACGGCTCGTCCTTCGACCTTCGGACCGGCGTGCCGTTGTCGCTGCCGGCGTTCGAGCCCGTCGACACGTTTCCGGTGGTCGTCGAGGACGGCATCGTCAAGGTCGAACTGCCTTGAGCCCGCTCACGTTCTTGGGGCCATGGACGTGAGGCGTTGCTGGGAGACGAACGAGCCCATCTACCTCGCGTACCACGACGAGGAGTGGGGACGGCCGGTGCGAGACGAGCGCGGCCTGTACGAGCGGTTGTGCCTCGAAGGGTTCCAGTCGGGTCTCTCGTGGCTCACCATCCTGCGCAAGCGCGAGGGGTTCAGGCGCGCATTCGCGGGGTTCGACCCGGACGCGGTCGCGCGGTTCGGCCTGCGCGACGTCGACAGGCTGCTGAAGGACGAGGGAATCGTCCGGCACCGGGGCAAGATCGAAGCGGCGATCGCGAACGCCCGGGCCACCGTCACGCTGCGCGACGGCGGCACACCGCTGCACGAGCTCGTCTGGTCGTTCGCGCCGGCGAAGCATCGGGCGCCGCGGCGGCACGCCGACTGGCAGGCGACGACGCCCGAGTCGGCCTCGCTGGCAAAGGCGCTGCGTCGCGCAGGGTTCCGGTTCGTCGGGCCGACGACCGCCTACGCGGCCATGCAGGCCTGCGGTGTCGTGAACGACCACCTCGCGGGCTGCATCGTCCGTCAGGCGGTCGAGCGCGAGCGGATCACAGCCTTGACGGTGTAGTGGCCCGCGGGCAGCGCGTGCTTGCTGCGCCACACGATGCGGCCGTGGGCATCCGTCCGGCCGCTCACGCGTGCGATGACGCTCGAGCCACGGCGGACGACGAACGAGACGGGAACGCCCCGCGCGCGCGCCGTGCCGCGGACGACCCAGACCGTGACGACGAGGCGGCCGTGGACGTGTCGCGTCAGCGTCCCGCCGACGTGGGCCGGCGGCCTGACGACACTGACCACCGCGGTTGCGCTCAGCGAGCCGACCGTCGCCGTGACGCGGCCCCGGCCGGCGGCGGTCGTCGATCCGGTGAACGTCGTCGAAGAGCCGGTCGCCGGCGCGAGCGTCCCGAGCGCGGGCACGGAGAGCGTCCATGTGACGGGGACGGCCGACGGATTCCCGAACGCGTCGGCGACCTCCGCCGAGAAGAGGCGCTGCTTGCCGCCGACGACAACGGCGGCGTGTGGTGAGACGTCGATCGCTGCCGGCGCGGCCGCCACGACCGTGACCGTCTGTGTGGCGGGCGGCTGACCAGGCAGCGTTGCCGAGATCGTCGGCGTGCCGGCCGTGGTGTCCTGGTAGTAGAAGCTCGCCGACGACGCCCCGGCCGGGATCGTCAGCGCAAGTGTCGGCGTCCACGGGCCGGACGCCGAGGTGGAGAACGCGCCGTGCGGCGAGGTCGTCGTCAGGTTGATCTGCTCGGGCGAGGTCGCCGTGGTGACGACGCCGCCCGTCGAGAGCTGCACCGTCAGGGGGCCGCCGGTCGTCCCGGCGGTCATCGTCACCGGCGCGGTCGCGAACGCGAGCCCAGTCTGCGTCCAGGTCGAGAAGGCCGCCCAGGCAGTGTTGAACGCGGCTCCGGGGATCACCGTCTGGCACCAGAGCGGCTGGCCGGCCGGGCCGCACGCGCCTATCCCGGGATCGTTCGGATCCACCGTTTCACCCGAGTCGCGAATCGCCTGGCTGAGCCGGTCGAGGATCTGCCCGGTCTGGTTCGCGAACACGCTCGTGGTCAGCCCGAGCGTGTTGATCGGCGCCCAGCCGAAGCCGAAGCGGTCGGCCGGCAGCCCGATCTCGGCGTCGAATGCGCGGGCGGCGTACGTCTGTGCCGAGACGAAGTCCTGCATCTGGTTGAACGGCGCCGCCGTCCAGCCGTACGACGAGGTGTACGCCCAGGCGGCGTTGGCGAGCGGCCCGTAGGCCGAGATGAGGAACGCGCGCGCCGCCGCGGTCACGTCGGCCCCGGCGTTCGCGAGCGCCATCGGATGTCCGAGGTACTGGATGAGGGAGTCCCGCCGGTCCTGCGGTGACGTGCCGGCGACCGCGTAGTCGCGCAGGTCGCCGTAGTCCTCCTGGAGCCAGTCGGAGACGTACTGACCGACCGTGTTCCAGAACGTGGAGTCCTGCAGCCAGCCCTGCATGGTGATCCTGTACGCGGTCTGGTCGCCGGGCTGGCTGACCCCGACGACGAACACGACGCCCTTTGCCGGATTGCCGCCGCCGTCGTCGAGCCCGCGCAGGAACTCGGCCAGGTTGCTGCGCGCGGAGCCGGTGTTCTTGCGGACGGCGGACGAGACCTCGTTCATCGCCCAGGTGTCACCGGCGGCGACGTCGTAGCCCGCCGTCGCCATGCGCTGGCGCGCGGTGACACCGGCGGTGAACCAGTCCGAGCCGTTGGCCTGCGCCCATTTGCTCCAGGCGGAGTAGCTGATCTCTGCGAGTGCGTGCATGTTCGGACCAAGCGCGCGAATCAGCGCGGCCTGGTTCGGGCGCGGCTGCGTCTTGTCCGACGTCAGCGGCGGGACGGAGACGTAGTACTGCGCGCACGGCGAGGCGTTCTGCGCGAGCTTGGTTGCGAGCCGCAGCCAGTCGGTGGCCGCGTAGAAGACGAGGCGCGCGGGCCGGCAGTCGGCGGCCGCTCTCGTTGAGCGGGGGTGTGTCTCGCGGCGGGCGACGAGGGTCCGCCACAGCTTGGCCGTCGCCGCCGGTGTCAGGGACGGAACCGGTACGCGAACACGCGGCGTCGCGAGTGCTGCGTGGGTGAGCGTGAGTGCACCTACGGCGACGGCGATGACCGTCGTGATCCTTCTCGCCCCCACGACGCGCGGCATCGTAGACGAGCCGCGCTCCGTCCTGAGTGATTCGCTAGATTGAGGTCTACCGCGGAAAGGAGGTGGTCCGGCGTTGGAGACTTCAAGTACGGGCAGTGGAGGTACCAGCTCGTAGAGGCGTGTCCCCGGGACCTGACGGGGAATCGCCTAGCCAGCGTGGGGGACTCGCGTTACGCGCCGCCGATACGGCCGGAAGCGCCTCTACGAAGAACAAGCTGGTGACCGGAGCGAGGGCCGCCCGGAGGCGGCCCTCGCTCTTTTTCGGGTCTAGGCCGCGCGCCGGATCTGCTCGTCGAGTGCGACGAGTGGCAGCACGAACGTCTCGACGGCGTCGTTCGACGTCACGACGTTGTCGGGGCCCGCGAGCATCTCGACCTGATCCGCCGTCAGCGGTGCGCGCGGCAGCGCCTGCGTCAGCCGAGCTCCCGCGCGTGCGAGCGAGAACGGCACGTGGGCGAGCCTGCGCCGCTTGCCGAGCACCGAGGCGATCCGGAGATACAGCTCGTCCCAGGTCACGGTTTCGGGGCCGCCGAGCTCGAAGGTGCGGTTCGCGGCCCGAGGCTCGTCCAGTGACCGCGCGAAGTACCCGGCGACGTCGTCGACCCAGATCGGCTGCGATCGTTGCCGGCCGGGGCCGATGACCGTGACGACGGGGCTGTACCGAACCTGTTTGACGAACGTCGGCAGGACGCCGCCGTCGCGTCCGAACACGAAGCTCGGCCGGAAGATCACGTGCTCCAAGCCGGAGTCGCGCACGGCGTGCTCCATCTCCCACTTCGCCCGGAAGTAGGGAACGGTGTTCCTCGTCGCCTCGCTCGTACCGAGCGCGCTCATCAGGACGAACCGTTCGACGCCGGCCTCACCCGCGGCCTGGAGGAGGTTGCGCGTGCCCTGGGTCATCACGCGGTCGAAGTCCTCCGGACGGCCGGCGATCAGCGCGACGAGATGCACGACGTGCGTGCAGCCGGCCAGCGCGACCCGGAGGCTCGCAGGGTCGGTCACGTCGCCCGTCACCGTCTCGACGCCCCAGTCCGCGAGCCTGCGGGCACGGTCGGGTCGGCGCACGAGCGCACGAACGTCTCGCTCCTCGGCACGGAGCGCGTGGATGATCTTCGGCCCGACGAACCCCGTGCCGCCGGTGACGAGGATCTTCACGACTCGAAGTTCTGCCAGTAGCGGCTCGGTGTCGGGCCGCGCTGCCCCTGGTACTTCGAGCCGAGCGACGAGGAGCCGTAGGGCGTGGACGTGGGCTCCGAGAGCTGCATGAACGAGATCTGCCCGATCTTCATCGCGTGATAGATCGTGATCGGCAGGTTCGCGACGTTCGACAGCTCGAGGGTCACGTGGCCGTCCCAGCCCGGGTCGATGAAGCCGGCGGTGGAATGGATCAGTAGGCCCAGACGGCCTAGAGAGCTCTTGCCTTCTAGGCGGGCAACAAGATCATCCGGAAGCGACACGCGTTCGAGCGTCGAACCCAGCACGAACTCGCCGGGGTGGAGGATGAACGGCCGGTCGCCGTCGATCTCGACCTCCTCGGTCAGCTCCTCCTGCGGCTGCTTGACGTCGATGAACGGGTAGCGCGCATTGTGAAAGACGCGGAAGTAGCGATCGACACGCACGTCGACGCTCGACGGCTGGAGCAGTGCGTCGTCGTACGGGTCGATGCCGATGCGCCCGTCGGCGATCAGACGCGCGATCGTCCTGTCGGAGAGGACCACGCGCTGATTCTTCCATCAGCGTGCGTCAGCGGCGGTGGTGCCGGTGGCGGTGGGCACCCCACTCCTCGCCTGCGCTTGCCGCCTCGTCGCGGAGAGCGTCAGCGAGGACGCGCAGGCCCTTCAGGAAGCCTCGCCGCTCTGCCGGGGATAGGGCGTCGAGTGTGGTCTCGAGCGGACGATTTCGTCGCTGCAGCCAGTCCTGGACCCGCTGCGACGTGAGTGCGTTGAGGTCGACGACCGTCCGGCGCCGGTCGTCGATGTGCTCGCTGCGGCGTACCAGCGTCCGCTCCTCGAGCTCGCGCGTGAGCTTGCTCGCGGCCGGGAGGGAGAGCCCGAGCTCACGAGCGATGTCGCCGACCGTGCGCGGGCCCTCCGTGCCGATGTGCGCGAGGACCGCGATGTGGCGTGGGGTCAGGCGCGACTCGCCGCGCAGGAGCTCGAGGTGGCCGCGCCGCCGCCGCCACAGTCCCCGCAGCACCGAGCGGAGCGCCTGCCGGAGCTCCTGGAGCTCCTCCTGGTCACGCTTGGTCTGTACCATCTGATAACAGTTATCGAAAGATAATAGTTAGCGAACGAACAGCGGAAGGAGGTGAGCGTATCGATGTGTGGATCGCATCACGGCCGTCAGCGCGGCTTCGGAGCCCGCGGCTTCGGCTTCCGCGGCCGCGGCTTTCCGTCGCGGGATGAGTGGCTCGAGCGGCTGCAGGCCTACAGGCAGCAGCTCGAGGACGACCTGAAGAACGTCCAGGAGCTGATCGAGCGGCTGGGCAGCGGCGAGCAGCCCGTCTCGCAGGTCTGAGACCCGATTCGTAACCGTCCGGTGATGGAGGCCGCGCGCCTCCATCACCACCCGGCGTCAGCGGCGTGCGAACGCGCGGCTCGCCGGCAGGTAGTAGCGCTCGGCGTACTCGATCACCGCGCGCTGCATCGAGAAACGCGGCGCGAGGACGGCGATCGACTCCTTCATCATCGTCACCCAGCGGTCGCGGTCGACGAACGTCGGCACCACCTGCTCCTCGAGCAGCTCGTAGAGCTGCGCGGCGTCGGCCTCGTCCGAGTCGCCGTCGATCGCCCAGCCGAGGGCTGGCTCGTACGCCTCCGCCCACCAGCCGTCGAGCACCGACACGTTGAGCACGCCGTTGACCGCCGCCTTCATCCCGCTCGTGCCCGATGCCTCGTACGGTCGCCTCGGCGTGTTCAACCAGATGTCACAGCCGGGGATGATCGTACGGGCGAGCGCGATGTCGTAGTCCGCGAGGAACACGACACGCCCCGCGACCGACGGGTCGCGCGAGAGCTCGACGATCGCCTGCATCACGTCCTTGCCCGGGCCGTCTTGCGGATGCGCCTTGCCGGCGACGACGATCTGGACGGGGAGTGCGAGCAGGCGCTCGAGGTCGGTGAACACCAGGCCCGCACGCTTGTAGGTGGCGAACCTGCGTGCGAACCCGATGGTGAGGCGGTCCGGATCGAGCGCGGTGATCTCCGCCAGCCGCTGCTTGAGGCCGGCGTGCGTGCGCCAGAGGTCGTCCGCATCGAGCTCTCGCGCCGCTTCCCAACCTCCCCACGCCGGCGGGGCGAGGACGCGGACGCCGGCGCCGGCGAGCAGGTCGGCGAGCTCCGGCGCGATCCAGGTTCCGAGATGGACGCCGTTCGTGACGTGCTCGATCGGCTCGTCGCCTGGTCGGACGGAGTCCCACATCTCGCGCGCGACCTCGCCGTGCAGCGCCGAGACGCCGTTCGCGTACGCCGACAGACGCAGCGCGAGCGGCGTGAGCCCGAACCCGGCCCCCGCCTCGCTGTGGCCGAGCTCGAGGAGCCGCTCGGTGGTGAGCCCGGCCCGCTCGGCGAGTTCCGCGGCGTACCGTACGACGAGGTCGTCGTCGAAGACCTCGTTGCCGGCGGAAACGGGGGTGTGCGTGGTGAACACCGTCGTGCGGCGGACGAGCTCCTGCGCGTCGTCCGTCGACATCCCTTGGGCGACGAGCTCGGCGGTCCGCTCGATGGTCAGGAAGGCGGAGTGACCCTCGTTGACGTGGAAGACGGTGGGCTCGAGGCCGAGCGCGCGCAGGACGCGGACGCCCCCGACGCCGAGCAGGAGCTCCTGGCGGATGCGATGCTCGCGGTCACCGGCGTACAGCGCGTCGGTCAGCAGGTCGACGTCGAGCAGGTAGAGCGGCACCGCACCGACGTCGCAGCGCCAGACGGCGGCGGTGACCGTCTCCCCGGCCAGGTCCACCTCGACCGACACCGGCTCGCGGACGAGCCCGAGCTGCTCCGGGTCGAGGGCGGCGTACGTCTCGGTCTGCCGGCCTTCCGCGCTCACCCCCTGCAGGAAGTAGCCGCCTCGGTAGAAGAGCCCGACGCCGACCATCGGCACGCCGAGCTCGGCGGCCGCCTTCAGGTGGTCGCCGGCCAGCACGCCGAGGCCGCCGGAGTAGATCGGAAGCGCCGCGTCGAGGCCGAACTCCATGCTGAAGTAGGCGACGAGCACGTCCTCGCCCGAGCCCGGCCCGGCCTGGGGCCACCACGTCTCGCCGCGTGTCGTCGTCGCGTCCAAACCGGGGGAAGCTACCTGCGGGCCCGGCGCAACCGTCGCAGTTCGCGGACCGACGAGGCGTGAATGCCCGCCATGCATCTATGCAGCGCGGCCGGGCGCTGCGCTAGATTCGGTCTCGTGGCGGCGACCCGCACCATCGAGCTTCGCACGGCCGTTCCCGGGCCTCGCTCGCGGGAGGTCCTGGCGCGGCTGCAGGCAAGCGTCGCCAGGCCGCTCTCGATCGCCTTTCCGATTGCCGCGGCCGAGGGCCGCGGCGCGACGCTCGTCGACGTCGACGGCAACGTCTTCATTGACTTCACCGGCGGCGTGGGCTGCCTCAACGTCGGGCACGCCCATCCCCAGGTCGTCGCGGCGGCGCAGGAGCAGCTCGAGCGCTTCGCCCACACCGACTTCACGGTCGTCCCGTACGAGGTCTACGCGGCGCTGGCCGAGCGGTTGCTCGAGCGGGCGCCGTTCACAGGGCCCGCGAAGGCGGCGTTCTTCAACTCGGGCGCGGAGGCGGTCGAGAACGCCGTCAAGTTCGCTCGCGCGGCCACCGGCCGCCAGGCGGTGATCGCGTTCGAGGGCGCCTTCCACGGGCGGACGATGCTCGCGCTGTCGCTGACGTCGAAGACGCATCCGTACAAGGCGGGCCTGGGGCCGTTCGCACCGGAGGTCTACCGGGTTCCGTTCCCGAACGCGTACCGGGGCCCGTCCGTCGACGAGGCGCTCGCGGCGCTCGGCCGTGCGTTCGAGACGCTCGTCGCGCCGGAGGCCGTCGCCGCGATCGTCGTCGAACCGGTCCAGGGAGAAGGCGGCTTCGTGCCCGCCCCGCCGGAGTTCCTGCAGGGCCTGCGCCGCGTCTGCGACGAGCACGGGATCGTCCTCGTCTGCGACGAGGTGCAGACGGGCTTCGCGCGCACCGGCAGGTTCTTCGCCGTCGAATGGAGCGGGGTCGAGCCCGATCTGATCACGGTCGCGAAGTCGATCGCGGGCGGGCTCCCGCTGTCGGGTGTGCTCGGGAAGGCGGCGGTCATGGATGCCCCGGGCGACGGCGCGGTCGGCGGCACGTTCGTGGGGAACCCCGTGGCGCAGGCTGCCGCGCTCGCAGTGCTCGACGTGATCGACGCCGAGGGGCTGGTCGAGCGCAGCGCGGCGATCGGCGAGACGATCAGGTCGCGCCTGGAGAGCTGGCAGGCCCGCTGGCCGAGGATCGGCGACGTCCGCGGCCTCGGCGCGATGATCGCGCTGGAGCTGGTCGACGACCCCGCCACGAAGGCCCCTGCCGCCGCCGTCGCGTCCCGCGTCGTTGAGGAGGCATTCGGCCGGGGGCTCCTGCTGCTCAAGGCGGGCGTCCATCTCAACTGCATTCGCGTGCTGGTGCCGCTCGTGATCTCCGACGGCGAGCTCGACGAGGCCCTCGGCGTCTGGGAAGAGGCCCTGGCCGCGTCGTTCTAGGCTTTACTGCTCGGAGACCGGGGTACGCTGCTCGCCATGGTCGGCGAGTTGCTGGCGGACCGGTACGAGGTCGAGGAGCAGGTCGGGGCCGGCGGCATGTCCAGTGTCTACCGCGCCCACGATCGCCTGCTCGACCGGACCGTCGCCCTGAAGGTGATGCACCAGCACTACGGCTCGGATCCCGAGTACGTGGAGCGGTTTCGGCGCGAGGCGCGGTCGGTCGCCTCGCTGTCGCATCCCAACGTCGTCACGGTGATCGACCGCGGCGAGCACAACGGCCGCCAGTTCATCGTCTTCGAGTACGTCGACGGCGAGAACCTGAAGCAGCTGATCCAGCGGCGCGGGGCCGCGCCGGTCGACACGGCGCTCGAGCTGGGGATCCAGATCGCGCAGGCGCTTTCGTTCGCCCACCAGCAGGGCCTCGTTCACCGCGACGTGAAGCCGCAGAACGTCCTGCTGAACGGCGACGGCCGCGCGAAGGTGACCGACTTCGGGATCGCCCGCTCGCTCGATGTCAAGCGCGGCATGACGCAGACCGGAACCGTGCTCGGGACCTCCGAGTACATCGCGCCCGAGCAGGCGCAGGGCCACCACGTCGACGAGCACACCGACGTCTACTCGCTGGGCGTCCTCCTCTACGAGCTGCTCACCGGCAGCGTCCCGTTCCGCGGCGACAACTTCGTCGCGGTCGCGATGCGCCACATCAACGATCCCCCGACGCCGCTGCACGAGCTGCGGCCGGATGTCCCGCCGCGCGTCGAGCAGGCAGTCCTGCGTGCACTCGCAAAGGACCCGCAAGACCGGTACCCGTCGATGGCGGCGTTCTGCGACGAGCTCGCGGTCTGTCTCGCCGAGCTCCAGGGTGGCGCGACGCACGTGCTCCCGGGCCGCGTTCCCCCGCGGGCGCGGCGCAGGCCCCGCCGCAGTTTCTCCGCGTGGCCGATCGTGCTCGCGCTGGTGGCACTGCTCGCCGCGGGAGCGATCGCGGGCTACCTGCTGCTCCGCACCGACAACGGACCGTCCACCACGCGGGGTCAGAGCGGCCCGCCGAGAACCCTCTCCGGCAACGTCAGACTGCAGGGCCTGCGGGGCTACGACCCCTACGGCGACAACCATCAGGAGGACAACGCAGGGGCGCCGCTGGCCACCGACGGGAACTCGAGCACCTACTGGGCGACGGAGCAGTACTACGACGCGCCCAGCCTCGACAAGCCGGGTGTCGGCCTCCTGCTCGACGCCGGTCATCCCGTGCAGCTGCGGCAGCTCGGCTTCGCGACCGCCACCCCGGGGTTCACCGCAGAGATCGAGGCGAGCAACGATCCGACGGACGTCCACACGGTCGTGTCACCGCCGCAGGTGACGAGCAACGTCACGTACTACTCGATCAAGCCCGGTTCGAGCTACCGCTACTACGTGATCTGGATCACCCGCCTCGGCGGCGGGAGGAACCAGGCATTCATCAACGAGGTGCGGGCGAACTAGTAGCGCAGGCCCTGCCGGCGCTCGAACCGCTCGACGGCGAGCTCCGCCAGGCGGTCGAGCAGCTCCGTGTAACCGATCCCCGAGGCGTCGAACAGGCGCGCATAGACGCTGGTCACGGTGAAGCCGGGGATCGTGTTCAGCTCGTTGACGAGCACCTCGCCGTCCTCGCGCACGAACATGTCGGCACGCGCCATCCCTTCGCACTCCGTCGCGACGAAGGCGTCCACCGCATGCCGCTGGGCGAGCTCGCTCTGCTCGGGCGTGATGCGAGCGGGCACGATCAGCTCCATCTCGCCTTCGTCGTACTTCGCCTCGAAGTCGTACCACTCGTTGTGGGTGACGACGATCTCGCCCGCCAGCGACGCGATCGGGCGCCGGTTGCCGAGGACACCGACCTCGACCTCCACGCCGCGGACGAGCTCTTCGACGAGCACCTTCTCGTCGTGCTCGAACGCGAGCTTGACGCCCTCGGCGAGCTCGTTGTCGTCATGCGCCTTGGTGATGCCGACACTCGAGCCGAGGCGCGCGGGCTTCACGAAGCATGGATACCCGAACGGGTTGCGCGGTTCCTCGCCGTCGCGCAGCGTGATGTTGCGCGTGACGGGGATGCCGTGGTCTCGCATCACCGACTTGAAGACGTCCTTGTCCATGCACAGCGCCGAGGCGAGGACGCCGGCGCCGACGTAGGGGACGCCGGCCAGCTCGAGCAGTCCCTGCACGGTCCCGTCCTCGCCGAACGGCCCGTGCAAGACCGGGAACACGACGTCGACGTCGGCGAGCGTCGTCGCCACCTCGCGGCCGGGGAGACGCTCGAGAGACCCAGAAACCGTTTCGTCGCTCTGCGACGGAACAGGTTCCAGGGCCAGGGGGCCTTCACCGAGCTCCCACTGCCCGGAACGGTCGATCGCGACCGTCACGACCTCGTGGCCGGCGGCGCTCAGCGCGTCGACGACGCTGCGGGCTGACGCGAGTGAGATGTCGTGCTCGCTCGAGCGGCCGCCGAGGACGACGGCGATCCGCCGCCTGCTCACTGCGTCGTTGTCGTCGTGGTCGTTCCGCCGTTGCCGTTGCCGTTCCCGTTGTCCCCGCCGGGGTTGCCCTGGGCCTGCCGGCCGACGGTGATGATCACCGTCTCACCCGTCGTCCCCGTCTGGCCGCCCACGGGATCCTGCGAGATGACGATGCCGGCCTGGCTCGGATCGTTGACGTCCTGGAACACGACCGCGACGGCGAAGCCGGCGTTCTTCAAGATCGAGGTCGCGGTCGCCTGATCCTGCTGCGTGACGTCCGGGATCTGCGTGGTGCCGGGGCCCTTCGAGACCGAAAGCACGATCTTCGAGCCCTTCGGCACGCTCGTTCCGGGCGGCGGGTCGGAGGAGACGACCTGGCCCTTCGGCTGGTCGGACTGGATGTCGACGCGCGTGACGACGAAGCCCTGGCCCTGGAGGGCGGATTTCGCGTTCGCGAACGGCTGGCCTGTGACGTCCGGCACGCCCACGGGCTTCGGCCCGCGCGAGACGTTGATACGGACGTTCGTCTTCGTCGGCACGCTGGCTTGCGGCGAGGGGGCCTGGCCGACCACCACGTCGCTCGGCTGCTCGGAGTAGACGTAGACCACCTTCGGCTGCAGGTCGGCGGCGTAGAGCAGCTGTAACGCCTCCGACAGCTTCTGACCGCGGACCTCCGGCACGGTCGTCTTCGGGATGCCGGTGGAGATGACGAGCGTCACGGTCGAGGCCTTGCCGACCTTCGTCCCGGCGTCGGGGCTCTGCGAGATCACCGCTCCCTTGGCCACGGAGTCGCTCGTCGCGTGCTGGATCTGCGGCTTGAACCCCGCGCGCCGGATGTTCCCCATCGCGAGCTGCTGCTGCTCGAGCCGGACGTCGGGAACGGCGATCGGGGTGTTCTTGTTGAGCTGCTGCTGGATCTTCGTGTACAGGAGCCAGCCGCCGATCGCGCCGAGCACGACGAGGCCGAGCGCGAGCAGCCACGGCCAGATCGAGCGGCGCGGCGCCGGCTCCTCGTACGAGTAGTACGGCAGCGGCGGGCGGTACGCGGGTGGTGCTGGCGGCGGCGCGACCGCCCGCGGCCGCGTCACGATCGTCGCCGCGTTCGAGACGCCCGCACCGGCGAGCACCTGCGTCATCGCCTCCTCGGTCTCGCGCGACACCGCGACGCCGCGGGCGACGCGCGCGAGGTCGGCGTCCATCTCCTCGGCAGTCCCGTACCGCTGCTCGGGGTCCTTGGCGATCGCGCGCATCACGACCGCGTCGAGGTCGTGCGGCACCTGGGAGCGAAGCTTCGACGGCGGCTCGGGCACCTGCGAGAGATGCTTCATCGCAATCTCGACCGGTGTGTCGCCCGTGAACGGGACCTTCCCGGTGAGCATCTCGTAGAGCACGATTCCGAGCGAGTAGAGATCCGAGCGCGGATCGACCGGCGCGCCGCGTGCCTGCTCGGGTGAGAGGTACTGCGCGGTGCCGACGATCGAGCCCGTCTCGGTCATCTG
>Ga0070731_10002347_pt1 | contig 18187 bp, 21 predicted proteins | sample Coa_R1_2_FD_66448 | JGI IMG/M metagenome (GOLD analysis project Ga0070731, IMG submission 66448) | Surface soil microbial communities from Centralia Pennsylvania, which are recovering from an underground coalmine fire - Coalmine... | ecosystem: Environmental > Terrestrial > Soil > Unclassified ... | reverse complement strand
ATCACGGTGACCGGCCATACCGACACGGTCGGCACCGCTTCCTACAACCAGGGCCTCTCCGAGCGGCGCGCCGACTCGGTCAAGAGCGAGCTGGTCAAGGACGGCGTCGCCAGCGGCGAGATCTCGACGGTCGGCGTCGGCAAGACGGGCCTGCTGGTTCCGACCGGCGACGGCGTGCGCGAGCCGCAGAACCGGCGGGCGGTCATCGACCTGCAGTAACCGGCGGATCGGAAGGGACGGGCTGGGCCCGTCCCTTCCAGCCCCGGTGCATACGTCCATACGTTACCAAGGCGGCGAGGAATGTTCCTCGCCGCCTTGGCTTTTCCAGCCCCCAAATACCCAGGCTTTGAGCCGAGCGACGGCGTTCTTGAACGATCGCTCGACAAATTGCCCGTGCCCCCTTGTCGGCCCTGTGAACTCCTGCTAGTGCAGCACGGGAGGGCCGCAGCGGGCGGTCCGCGGAAGACAGCGAGACGGAACCGAGTGGCCGGGAACACCCTCATTCCATGCTGAGGTATGTCCTCCGGCGGCTGCTCATCGCGGTCCCCACGCTCCTCGCCATCATCACCATCTCCTTCTTCATGATCCGGGTCGCCCCCGGCGGCCCGTTCGACTCCAACCGCAAGGCCACGCCGGAGGTGCTGGCAAACCTGAACCGGTCCTTTCATCTCGACGAGCCGCTGGTGAAGCAGTACGGGCGCTATCTGTGGGGCGTGCTGCACCTCGATTTCGGGCCCTCCTTCAAATATCGCGACTACACCGTGTCGGAGTTGATCCTTCGCGGCTTTCCGGTCTCTTTGGAAATCGGGCTATGCTCGATCGCTGTGGCAACGATCTTCGGCATAGGGCTCGGGACGATCGCGGCCCTGCGCCAAAATAGTATCCTTGACCATACGGTGATGACGCTCGGCATGGCCGGGGTTGCCGTCCCGACCTTCGTTACTGCGCCCGTGATGCAGCTGCTGCTGTCCGTCGTGCCGCATGATCACCCGCTGCACCTCCCGTTCGGCGTCGTGTTCAGTGGATTGCCGACTGCCGGCTGGGGCGACTGGGACCAGATGATCCTGCCGATCGCCGCCCTTTCGCTGCCCACGATTGCCGTCATTGCGCGCCTCACGCGCGGCAGCATGATCGAAAGCCTCCGCTCCAATCACGTCCGCACGGCCCGAGCCAAGGGAATCGGCATGAGACGGACGGTCCTGCATCACGCGCTGATCGGCGGGCTGCTGCCGACGCTGGCCTTCCTCGGCCCGGCCACCGCCGATGTCATCACGGGGTCGCTCGTCATCGAAAGGGTCTTCGGTATTCCCGGGATCGGCCGCTTCTTCGTCGAGGCCGCATCCAACCGCGACTACACGCTGGTGATGGGCACCGTGATCTTCTATGGCGGCCTCATCATCTTCGCCAATCTGATCGTCGACCTCGCCTATTCCGTGGTCGATCCCAAGGTCCGCTATGACTGACCTGGCTCAGCCGCTTCGCGCGCCGCCGGATCAGAGTGACCTGGCGCCGCCGCGGAGCCAGCTGCGGGACGGGTTCGCGCGGCTGAGACGAAATCATGCCGCGGTGGCCGGGCTCGTGATTGTCCCGCTGATCGTGTTGGCCTGCATCGTCGGCCCCTATTTGCTGCCGTTCGATCCGACCGCACCCGACTTCGACGCCATATCCCTGCCGCCGCTGACCCCTGGCCATGTGCTCGGCACCGACGAACTCGGCCGCGACCTGCTCACGCGCATTCTGGTGGCCGGTAGAACCTCACTGCTGATCGGCGCCGTCGCCACTTTGGTTGCCGTCATCGTCGGCGTCGCCTGGGGCGCTGTTGCCGGATATTTCGGCGGCGGCGTCGATCAGGCGATGATGCGGATCGTCGATATCCTGTTCGGGCTCCCCTTCCTCTTCTTCGTCATCATGCTGACGGTCGTGCTCGGGCGCGGCGTCAGGGCCATCCTGATCGCGATCTGCGCGCTCCTATGGCTCACCGTCAGCGTCATCACGCGCGGCCAGACACTAAGCCTCAAGCATCGGGAGTTCATCGAAGCGGCGAGAGCCTGCGGCATGCGGCCGTTGGGCATCGTCTGGCAGCATATCATCCCGAACACGCTCGGGCCGGTGATCGTCTATGCCAGCCTGCTCGTGCCGAACGTCATTCTCAGCGAGTCCTTCCTCTCTTATCTCGGCCTCGGCGTGCAGGAGCCGGCGACGAGCTGGGGCGTGCTGATCAGCGAGGGCGCCAACGCGATGGAAACGGCGCCTTGGCAGCTTCTCTGCCCCGGGTTCTTCCTCGTCATCGTGCTGCTGAGCATGAATTTCGTGGCCGACGGCCTGCGCGACGCCTTCGATCCGAAGGATCGTTAGCGTGCAGCCGCCGCTGCTCGAGGTCGAAGGCCTCCGGGTCAAGTTCCGGACCGATAGCGGCGGGGTCGCCGCCGTCAACGATGTGAGCTTCACCCTCAAGGCCGGCGAGACGGTCGGCATCGTCGGGGAATCGGGCTCCGGCAAGAGCCAGATCCTGATGGCGATCATGGGGTTGCTCGCCCGGAACGGCGAGGCGAGCGGCTCCGTGAAGCTGCGCGGCGAGCCGATCCTGGGCCTGCCCGACAGGGCGCTCGACCGGCTCCGCGGTCAGGTCATGTCGATGATCTTCCAGGATCCGATGACCTCGCTGAACCCCTATCTCAGGGTCTCGACGCAGCTGACCGAGGTGCTGGTCCAACACCGCCGCATGGGCAAGGCCGAGGCGCTGGCCCAGGCCACCGCCATGCTCGACCGCGTGGCGATTCCCGAGGCGGCGAAGCGCATCCGCCTTTATCCGCACGAATTCTCCGGCGGCATGCGGCAGCGGGTGATGATCTCGATGGCGCTGCTGTGCCAGCCGGCCCTGCTCTTCGCCGACGAGCCGACCACGGCGCTCGATGTGACCGTGCAGGCGCAGATCCTCGACCTGTTGAGGGAGCTGACCCGCACCATGGGAACGACCGTGGTGCTGGTGACCCACGATCTCGGCGTGGTCGCCTCGATCTGCGACCGCGTGATCGTGCTCTACGGCGGAAGGATCATGGAAAGCGGCCCGGTCGACGAGATCTTCGCGAGCCCGAAGCACCCCTACACGCAGGGCCTGCTGGCCTCGATGCCGCGGCTCGACGAGCGGACCCACGGGCCGCTGACGACCATTCCCGGCCAGCCGTCCTCGCTCGCCCGCGACGTCGAAGGCTGTCCCTTCGTGCCGCGCTGCCCGATCGGCATCGATATCTGTCGCGACCGGCGGCCGGCGCTGCAATCCCTGCCGCCGCGGTCGCTCGCCTGCCATAGGGTGGCGCTGTGACGTGGCGCGGCGGAATGCGCTCCGCTTTTCCGGCCTACTCGCCGCGCCGTAGGGCGGAAAAGCGGAGCGCATTCCGCCGCCATCGTCCGCATGAGCGAGCCCGGCAATGAACCCGCTGCTCAGCGTCAGCGATCTCAAGGTCCATTTCCCGCTGAGGCGGGAAGGCCTGTTCGGCCCGGTGCGCACGGTCAAGGCGGTGGACGGGGTCAGCTTCGATCTGCCGCCCGGCGAGACGCTGGGCATCGTCGGCGAGTCCGGCTGCGGCAAGTCCACGCTCTGCCGTGCAGTGTTGCGTCTGGTCGAGCCCAGCGCCGGCAAGGTGGTCTGGCTCGGCAGCGATCTTGGCGCGCTCCATGCCGAGGCGCTGCGGCGCGAGCGGCGCAACATGCAGATCATCTTCCAGGACCCGCTGGCCTCGCTCGACCCGCGCATGACCGTGCGGCGGATCGTCGAAGAGCCGCTGCGGAACTTCCCGGGCGCCGGCACGGCCGAGACGCGCCAGGCGAAGGTGGTTGAGACGATTCGACTGGTCGGCGGCCACCAGCACTGGCTCGGCCGCTACCCGCACGAATTTTCCGGCGGCCAGGCGCAGCGCATCGGCATCGCCCGCGCCCTAGTGCTCGAGCCGAAGCTCCTGGTCTGCGACGAGCCGGTCTCGGCCCTCGACGTCTCGGTGCAGGCGCAGATCATCAACCTGCTGATGGGCCTGCAGCAGCGGCTCGGCCTCTCCTACCTCTTCATCTCGCACAACCTCGCGGTGGTCCGGCATATCAGCCACCGGGTGATGGTGCTCTATCTCGGCAAGGTGATGGAGATCGCCGAGCGCGACGATTTCTACCGCCGCCCGCTCCATCCTTATTCGCAGGCGCTGATCTCGGCAGTGCCCTTGCCCGATCCGAAGCTGGAACGGGCGAAGCCGCGGGTCCGTGCGCAGGGCGACCTGCCCTCGCCGATCGACCCGCCGTCAGGCTGCCGCTTCCGCACACGCTGCCCCAAGGCAACCGCGCTCTGCGCCGAGGCCGAACCGCCGCTGAAGGATTACGGCGGCGGCCATGTGGCCGCCTGCCACTACATCGAGGCAGGCTGAGGCTTCCTTTCAGGCAGCGAAGAAAGCGAGCGCCCGCGCCTCGATGCTGGCGCGCGGCAGCCGGTCCTCGGGCGCGGTCGGATCATTGAAGGCCGAATGCGGCGCGAAGCGTGCCGTACCGGCATTCTGTGAGTCGTAGCATTTGAACAGCAGCACCTCGTCCGCCGCCATCGCCGGCGCGTAGAGCCAGCGGTGCCGCTCGCTGGGCCGGACCACGTAGATCTCGCCCGTGCGGTCGCGGTAGAGGAGATCCATCGTCTGGAAATCCTCCGCCGCGACGCTGCTCGCGTCACAGACGGCGAGCGGGGCGTCGAGGAGCGGGGCGACGATCGGCCGCCAGACATTGATGATGGCGAAGCGCCGCCTAAGCAGCGCATCGGCCTCTTCGCCCATCAGGTCGCGCACCCGCTGCGGCCCCGACCGTTCGGTATAGTCGTTGTGGACACGCGGTACCGGCTCGCGCGACGGGCCGCCGGCACGATCCTTCTCACGGCCCAGTCGCCGCCGGATGGTGTGATCGAAGACGACGACGCGCTCGACACCGGCGGTCTCGGCGACGAGGCGCTGGATCTCGGGGTAGTAGATCCGCTCGACGGTCGTGGCGTCGTCGAAGTCGCGGAGCGCGCTCGGGCTCCGCAGCAGACGGACGCCCTCCGCGTCGAGCGACAAGGTCCCGGCGATCGGGCGGAGATTATGGATCGGTGCCGAAACCGGCGCATAGATCGCGTTGGTGTCGGGCATGCCGGGCGGCGGATCGTAGGTGTAGCGGTGCGGCCGTTCCGTCATCGGCCCCAGGTAGTTCAGCACCCCCTCGACATGCGGCAGGCGCCCGAGCGTCTGCGGATCCAGGCTCATCGGTCAGAAGCCTTCCTTGTAGGGGCGCAGATCGAGTTCATGCGTCCAGGCCGAGCGGTGCTGGCGATGGATCTGCCAGTAGGCCTCGGCGATCGCCTCGATCCCGAGCAGCCCGTCGGGTCCGCGCTGCTCGGCCAGTTGCGGCACCCGGCTCAGCAGCCGCTCGCCGGCGATGCCGCCATCGATCACGACATGCGCGACATGGACGCCGTGCGGCCCGTATTCCCGCGCCATGCTCTGCGCGATCATGCGCAACCCGGCCTTCGCCGCGGCGAAGGCCGCGTAGCCCGGCCGGCCGCGCAGGCTCGCCGAGGCGCCGGTGAAGATCACCGTGCCGCGGCCCTGCGCCACCAGCCGCCGCGCCGCCTCGCGGCCGACCAGGAACCCGCCGAAGCAGCCGACCCGCCACACTTTCTCGAAGTCGGCGGCCGTGACCTCGCGGAAGTCGCCCGGATAGTTGTTGCCGGCGTTGTAGACGACCAGCTCCGGCACCGGATCCGCCTGGTCGAAGAGCCGGATGACGTCGGCTTCAACCGTCGTGTCGGTGACAACCGCGGTCGCGTCGCCGCCCGAGGCTTTGATGGACCCTGCTACCGCCTCGATATTCGCGGCAGTCCGGCCGGCGACATGGACATGGAGCCCCGCGGCCGCGAAGCGACGGCACAGGGCCGCGCCGAGGCCACGCTCGGCACCGACGCCGACGACGATCGCCGTTGCGGCGCTCATCGCTCCGATCCCGTCAGATCCCTTCGCCGAAGCTGTGATCCATGGTCTTCGACGGCTCGAGCGGGCAGGGTCCGCGCACGACCTTGGCCGGGACGCCGGCGACCGTCGAATGCGCCGGCACGTCGTGCAGCACGACGGAGGCGGCGCCGATGCGGGCCCCCTCGCCCACCCGGATATTGCCCAGCACCTTGGCGCCGACGCTGATCAGCACGCCGCGATCGATCTTGGGATGGCGGTCGCCGCGCTCCTTGCCGTTGCCGCCGAGCGTGACGGATTGCAGGATCGAGACGTCGTCGCCGACCACGCTGGTCTCGCCGATGACGATTCCGGTGCCGTGATCCAGGAACACGCCGGCGCCCAGCCGCGCCGCCGGGTGGATATCGACCTGGAAGGTCTCGGAGATCTGGCTCTGCAGCTGCAGCGCCAGCAGCTCCCGCCCCTGCTCCCAGTAGTAATGGGCGACGCGGTAGGATTGCAGCGCGGCCGATCCCTTGAACAGGAGGAACGGCTGCAGATAGGAGCGGCACGCCGGATCGCGGTCGCGCACCGCCCACAGATCGCGCTCGAGCTTGCGCGTGATCTCGGGATCGGCGGCATAGGCTTCGGCGCAGAGCTCGCGGATGGTCAGCCGGTCGACATGGCCGTTGCCCAGCTTGAGCGCCAGGTGATACGCGAGCGCGTCGGTCAGGCTCTCGTGGCCGAGGATCGTCGCGTGCATCAGGCCGGCCAGGACCGGCTCCTGCGCTGCCGCCGACAGCGCCTCGCGCCGCAGCTCCTGCCACAGCGCCTCTCCCTGGTCGAGTTCGATGACCTGTCCGGCTCTCGGCATCGGCATGCTCCCGTCACGAGAGACGGAAACATGAGCCGCGGACGCGGCGGCGGCAAGGGCGCGGACGCCGCCCCTGCCCTCCGCCGCAAGCGGGGCTCAGGCCGCCTCGAGCAGCGCGTGCGCCGCCGCGACGCCGTCTGCCGCCGCCTCGGGTCCCAGCCCCTGGCGATCGGCGACGATGGAGGTGACGTCGGTGATGCCGATGAAGCCCAGAACCTGCTTCAGATAGGGTACGACGTGATCGTAGGCGGCCATCGGGCCGTCGCTGTAGATGCCGCCGGTGGCGGTGACGACGATCGCGCGCTTGCCGGTGACGAGGCCGACCGGGCCTTCCGGGGTGTAGCGGAACGTCCTGCCGTTGCGAGCGACGTGGTCGATCCACGCCTTGAGCTGCGACGACACGCCGAAATTATACATCGGTGCGCCGATGACGAGGACGTCGGCGGCGAGCAGCTCGTCGACCAGCGCGTCGGAGCGCCGGAGCGCCTCGCCGGCCTCTCGCTCCTGCGACACTCCGAAGATCCCGGCCAGGAAGTTCGGTTCGATATGCGGCAGCGGCGCGCCGGTGAGGTCGCGGTAGACGACGGTCGCGCCGGGGTCGGCCGCGCGCAGCTTCTCGACGGCCTTGGCCGAAAGCGGCCGCGTGACCGAGCCCTCGTAGCGGGCGCTCGCGTCGATATGGAGGATGGTGGTCATGGCAGTTTCCCGAATTGGTGAACGCCGGTAGGATATAGATCGCTGGTATCTATTGAAAAGAAGGCAGCTATTCCATACGTAGTATGCATAGATATACCGATAGCCCGAGTTCGGGCGGAGGCGATGCCATGCAGGTAGATCACAGGGACTGCCCGGTCTTCACGACGCTCAGCCTGATCGCCAACAAATGGTCGGTGAACCTGCTCTCCCAACTACTGGACGCGGAGCGGCAGACGCTGCGTTTCAGCGCGCTGAAGCGCGCGATGTCGGGCGTCACCCAGCGCGAATTGACCAAGCATCTGAGGCAATTCGAGGCCTCCGGCATCGTCGAGCGCAGGGTCTGGCCGGAAAGCCCGCCGCGCGTCGAATACGCCCTGACGCCGCTCGGCCGAACGCTTTGCCAGCCGATCCAGGCGCTCTCCCGCTGGGCCGAGGAGCACGGCGCCGAGGTCCAGGCGAAACGCGTCGAGTTCGCGCGCCGCGAAAACGGCAGGGCTGCTTCGTCACCCGTGCAGACTCCAGTCGTCATTTAGCAACACCCGTTCTTGATGCCCTGGCACTTCGCCTCCAGCGCGTGCGTGCCGGGATGGGAGATGCCTGGTGCGTGGCACGGCGCGCGCCACTTCTCATAGACCGCTGGCCGTCGGGCGTCGGGGTATCGGCAGCAGCACCTTGACAGGCCGCGGGCGACCAACACCGGGGCGATGCGGTAGGTCGTTTCCGCCGCTCCCAAAGGAAGGCTTGGCTTCCCTGTCCCCGGTCATACGCAACGACGACAAGACGGCCTGACATCCGGCCGTGGCGCCGGCACCGCCTGATCGCTTAGCATGGGCCGCACCGACACATTCGCGAGGCTGCCCCCATGCAATATCGGACGCTTGGCCGCTCCGGCCTGCTGGTCTCGCTGGTCGGGCTCGGGGCCAACAATTTCGGCTTCCGCGACGATCTCGACGTCGACGCCACGGTCGGCCGGGCGCTCGATCTCGGCATAACTTTCATCGACACCGCCGAGAGCTACGGCGAAGGCAAGTCGGAGGCGAACCTCGCCCCGGCGCTACGCCATCGCCGCAAGGACGTGATCATCGGGACCAAATGGGGCGTCTCGCGCCGCGCCGACGGCTCGACGCCGGTGATCCGCAACGGCTCGCGCGACTACATCATGAAGGCGGCGGAGCGCAGCCTGGCGAACCTCAAGACCGACTACATCGATCTCTACCAGTTTCACCGGCCCGATCCGGGAACGCCGCTCGACGAGACGGTGCGCGCCTGCGACGACCTGATCCGCCAGGGCAAGGTGCGGTATGTCGGCCTGTCGAACATGCCGGCCTGGCAGGTGGTGGAAGCGCAGTTCCTCGCCGGAGAGCTGGGCGCCGACCGGTTCATCTCGTGCCAGGACGAGTACAGCCTCTTGCGGCGCGACATCGTCGAGCCCGACCTCGCCACGGTGATGGAGCGTTTCGGGCTCGGCCTGCTGCCGTATTTCCCGCTGGCGAGCGGGATGCTGACCGGCAAGTACCGGCGCGGCGAGGCGGCGGCGGCCGGCACGCGGTTCGACGTGATGAAGCCGATCGCCGGCCGGTTCGGCACCGAGAAGAACTGGGACATCGTCGACCGGCTCACCGCCTTCGCCGAGGCCCGGGGCCACACGATCCTCGAGCTCGCCTTCTCCTGGCTGGCGGCGCGGCCCGGCGTCGGGAGCATCATCGCCGGGGCGACGCGGCCCGAGCAGGTCGAGGCCAATGCCGCCGCCGCCGACTGGACGCTGACGCCGGACGATCTCGCCGAACTCGACCGCATCACCGGCATCCCCGATTTGCGCCGCAACATCTGATCTGCCCCATATTTGCCACTTGACGCGGGTCCCGCGTGCAATCGGCGCAGACCCGTGCTAGAGACGCCGCATCAGTCAAGGTGATGCGCAGGGGGCGGACGGGACGGTTCGCCCGAGTGGCTGTTGTGTTCATCGGCCGCGGCGCGTCCCGAGGGAAACGCCATGATCGAGAAGGCGGACCCCGCGATCCTGCAGCGCTGGATCGACGAGGCTTGGAACAGGGGGCGCGAGGACGTCATCGACGAGGTGTTCGCCGAACACTGGGTCGGTCACGATCTTCAGCAGCCCGGCTGCAGCGGCCGGACCACCGGCCGGGAGCAGTTCAAATCGGCGCACCGGGCGTTCCGCTCGGCCTTTTCCGATGTCGAGGTCAAGGTCGACGAGACGCTGGTGGCGGGCGACCGCGTCGCGGTGCGCTGCACCGCCCACGGCGTCCATACCGGCAATGGCATCGGCATCTCGCCGACCGGCAAGCCCGTCCACATCACCGGCACGGTGATCGCCCGCGTCCAGGACGGCCGGGTGGTCGAATCCTGGGACAACTGGGACGTGATGGGCCTCTACCACCAGCTCGGGCTGGACGTGCGGTAAGACGCCATTCCTCCCTCTCCGCCCCTGGGGGTGGAGAGGGTCGGGGTGAGGCGGGGGATTTCCGGGTTCGGCGCGACCCACCTCACCCTCCCATTGCTGACGCAATGGGCCCCTCCCTCTCCGCCCTGAAGGGCAGGAGAGGGGCATTCATCCTTCCGCCTTGAACGGGCGGGACAGCAGCCGGCGGATTTCGTCGTCGATGGCGGCGCCCTTGTGGAGGATGGCTTCCACGGCGGCAACGATCGGCATGTCGACCTTGAGGCGGCGGGCGAGAGAGGCCACGGCGGTGGCCGTGTCGACGCCCTCGGCGACGGAGCGGCGCGAGGCCAGCACCGATGAGAGCTTCTGGCCCTGGCCGAGCGCCACGCCGAGCGAGCAGTTGCGCGACTGGAGCGCGGTGCAGGTCAGCGTGAGATCGCCCAACCCCGAGAGACCCATCAGCGTCGCCGCCCGGCCGCCCTTGGCCACCGCAAGCCGGGTCATCTCGGCGAGGCCGCGGGTGATGAGGGCGGCGCGCGCATTGTCGCCGAGGCCGCGGCCGGTGACGATGCCGCAGGCGATGGCGAGCACGTTCTTGACCGAGCCGCCGATCTCCGAGCCGACCGGATCGTCGGAGAGATAGGGCCGGAAGCTGGCGGTGCCAAGCGTGGCGAGCAACGCCGCGCCCAGCGCCGGATCATCGGCGGCGAGCGTCACGGCGGTGGGCATGCCGCGCGCCACCTCGATCGCGAAGGTGGGACCCGACAGCACGGCGCGGGGATGGTCCGGCAGCTCGGCTTCCAGCACCTCGCCCATCAGCGCGCCGGTGCCGCTCTCGATGCCCTTGGTGGCGATGACGAGCGGCGTGCCGGACGGCAGGAAGGGGGCGAGCGCGCGGGCGGCCTCGCGCATGTGCTGGGCCGGCACGACGAGCAGCAGCGCCTCGGCGCCGCCGGCCGCCTCGGCCAGCACGTTGGTGGCGACGATGGAGTCGGGCAGCTGCACGCCGGGGAGGAAGAGCGGGTTCTCGTGGCGGCGGTTGACGGCGTCGGCGACCTCGGCCTCGCGCGCCCAGAGGCGGACGGCGGCGCCGGCGCGCTGCAGCGTGGCGGCCAGCGCCGTGCCCCAGGCGCCGCCGCCGACGATGCCGATGCGATGGAACCGGGTCATGCCTTCACCCCTGCGAAGGCGGCCTTGGGCGCCGCCGGATCGAGCGGCCAGCGCGGCCGCGGCGCGAAGTCGAGCCCGTCGGTGAGGCCGAGCCGCAGCCGCTCCACCCCGGCCCAGGCGACCATGGCGCCGTTGTCGGTGCAGAGCGCGGGCGGCGGCAAGGCGAGCGCCAGGCCGGAACCGTCCGCGACCCGGTCCAGCGCGGCGCGGATGACGGCATTCGCCGCGACGCCTCCGGCCACCACGAGGTGCCGGCCTGCGGGATGGAGCGTGCGGAACATCGCGGCGGCATTGCGGGTGCGGTCGGCGAGCGAGGCGGCGACAGCGCGCTGGAAGGAGGCGGCGAGATCGGCGCGGCCTCGCGCATCCTCCGGCGCCAGCGCCGCGGCGGCGTGGCGGACCGCGGTCTTGAGGCCGGAGAAGGAGAAGTCGCAGCCGGGCCGGCCGAGCATCGGCCGCGGCAGGGCGAAGCGCTCGGGATCGCCGGCGGCGGCGGCCCGCTCCAGCGCCGGGCCGCCGGGATATCCCAGGCCCAGCAGCTTCGCCGCCTTGTCGAAGGCCTCGCCGACCGCATCGTCGATGGTGGTGCCCAGCCGCCGGTAATGCCCGACGCCCTCAACCGCCAGCAGCTGGCAATGCCCGCCCGAGATCAGCAGCAGCAGATAGGGGAAGGGCACGGATGCCACCAGGCGGACGCTGAGCGCATGCGCCTCCAGATGGTTGACCGCGATGAAGGGCTTGCCCGCGGCGAGCGCCAGCGCCTTGGCGGTGGTGACGCCCACCATGACGCCGCCGATCAGGCCCGGCCCGGCGGTGGCCGCGATGCCGTCGAGCGCGGCGAAGCCGATGCCGGCGCGGTCCAGGGTCAGCGCCACGATGCCGTCGAGGCGGTCGAGATGGGCGCGCGCCGCCACCTCCGGCACGACGCCGCCGAAGGGGCGGTGCTCGTCGAGCTGGGAATGGACGGTCTCGGCGAGTATGCGAGGGCCGTCGGCCGCCACGATCGCGGCGGCGGTCTCGTCGCAGCTGGTCTCGATGCCGAGGACGATCATGCCGCCGGTATAGAGGGCCGGGGGCGGCGGCGGCAAGGCGGGGCGACGGAGAGGCGGATGGACCCCCACCCTGCCCTCCCCCGCGGGCGGGAGAGGGTTCTCCGATGCTCCCTCTCCCGCTTGCGGGGGAGGGTTGGGGTGGGGGTGCCTGGGAAGGGCGCGGCGCCAGGGGGACATCGCGGCTGGGGATGGACCCCCACCCTGCCCTCCCCCGCGGGCGGGAGAGGGTTCTCTGTCGCGTTACGGCGGCCGGGACCGTGGGGGCGGCGGAGGGCGGGAGCCGAAGGGCGGCGGGGGCGGCGGCATCGGCGGGAGGGGCTTGAGCGGCGCCACCGGCATGCTGTCGGGCCGGATGCCGAGGATCTGGCACTTGATCATGTGCACGGTCTCGGCGGAGAGGCCGCGCTCGGCCGAGACGGGCTCGGCGACGAGCGACAGCTCCTTCATCAGCGCGGTGATGTCATCGGGCTCGCAGGCGCTGTCGAGCAGGCGCTCGACCGAGCCCGGCAGCTGGCCCGGCGGCTCCTGCCAGTTCCTGAGGCCCTTCAAGGCCTCGCGCCAGGAAGCGATCAGCCGCTGGCGGCGGAACCGCGCCTCGATGTCGGATTCGAGCTTGGCTTCGAGCGCCATCGTCATCCGCACCGCGCGCGCCACCAGGGAGAAGGTCTTCGCGGCCTCGTGGCCGGGCGTGCCCGGCTCGGTCGCACCCCCGGCGTCCATCACCTGGTCCCGCAGCTCGCGGGCGATCTGCATGCCCATGTCCGACAGCTCCCGCAGCAGGGCGAGACGCTGGTCGGCCCGCTCCCGCTTGGGATCGGGCGTGGGCTGCTCCGGTGGTGGGGGCGGCGCGGGGGTGTCCATGGCGGGGATAAGACCATGGATGCTACGGTGCGTTTCAGGCGGACAGATGACCGCCCCAACTTTGTGTCCAACAGCATGAGCCACCAAGCGACGACCGGACGCGCCTCTCGGCCGGAAGAGCGACCAGGCATGAAGAGCAAGACGATTATCGTAGCCCGACTTGAGAGTGACGGGAGACTCGTCCGCGTGCTCCCGGACGGCTCCAAGGAGCCGCTTGCCGATCCGACCGATTGGAAGCGCCTGCGGGCGATGAGCGACGAGGAGGTGGAAGCCGCCGCGCTCGCCGATCCCGATGCGCAGCCGATGACCGAGGAGAGCCTTGCGAAGATGAGACGGGTGCCGCGCGCCAGGACGGTGCGCCGGGCGCTCGGCCTCACGCAGGAAGAATTCGCGGCGCGCTATCACATTCCGCTCGGCACGCTGCGGGACTGGGAACAGGGCGTGTGCGAACCCGACCAAGTCGCGCGCGCCTATCTGCGCGCCATCGCTGGCGATCCCGTCGCCGTGCATCGCGCGCTGGAGGCGAAGCCGGGGTAGGTGTCTGGCGCTGCTGGCGCGACAGAACTTCTCTGAAGTGTCGTGGTCGGGTAGGTTTTAAGGTGACGTACTCAGAGGTGCGCTTGTGGCATTAGAATTTATACCAACTCGAGCGGACCAAGCACGCTTTCCGGCGATCCAAGCCGCCATTGCAGCCCTGCAGCGGGAGAGCAAAGCGCTCCGACTCGACGACGGTGTATTGTACTATGGATGGCCCAAGTTTCAGGACTATGAAGCTGTCGGGCATCCAGTTGACTTGGCACTGCTGACTGGCCGCACGGGCCTGATTCTTATCCGTTATATTGCCAACCCGAATCGGGCTCTCGTCGGGGAAGCCGACGAAAGCATTGCCCAAGCGGCCGCAACCGCTGAGGCACAGATGCTTAAGAGCGCATCACTTAGAGGACGGAATCGTAAGCTGAGATTTGATGTTATACCTGTCATTTACGCCCCCGGATTTGAAGGCCTTGATCTGATCCAATCAGAGTTAGCCACTTCCGAAGCCGGTCTGCTCCGACTGGTACGGGAGACGGAAGACCAACGCCTCAGCGCTGATAGCATCGATGAGGCTCGGTCCATCTTGGAAGGGGCAAAAGCGCTGAGCCGGCCAGTGCGAAGGCGTATCGAAGCCCCTGATCATGAGCCGGCGGCGGTAGCGCTCGCCGAACTTGAGGAACAGATCGCCAAGTTTGATTCGCAGCAGCGGCACGTGGCGCTCACCAGCCTCCCTTGTCCTCAGCGTATTCGGGGATTGGCCGGGTCCGGAAAGACGGTCATTCTCGCGATGAAAGCGGCTCTGGCTCATATAGAGAACCCGGAGGCCAAAATCCTCGTGACCTATTATACGCGAAGCTTGCGGGATCACTTGACCCGGTCGATTACGCGCTTCTATCGCCATTTTGCGGAAGGTGAGCCTGATTGGAAGCAAATTGATGTCCAACACGGCTGGGGTCAAAAGAATCTTTCCGGTGTCTATCGCGAGGCCTGCTTACGATCCGGCGTGTCGCCGATCTCGTTTGGGGAAGCGCGGGCACAATCTAATCCCTTCGATTTTGTTTGTAAGGAATTAGTACGGACTGGAAAAATTAGGCAGCGTTACGACCTTATATTAATTGACGAGGGTCAAGATTTTCCTGAGGGGTTCTACCAGATGTGCTTCTTTCTTTCGAAAGGCGCACGCGACTCAAAGCAGATTATTTGGGCCTATGACGAACTCCAAGACATCTTTGATGTTCGAGTCAGGACACCGGATGAGCTGTTTGGTTTGGATGATGACGGCCAGCCTCGAATTTCCTTGCAGCGATCTGTTCCCGCAACCGCCGATACGAATGACTTTGTTCTTCCTAAATGCTATAGGAATCAGAGAGATATTTTGGTTTTGGCTCATGCGATTGGTTTTGGTCTTTACGGCAGAAAACCTGTCCAGATGCTACAAAATGAGGAGCATTGGCGCGACGTTGGCTATGAAGTCCTAAAAGGGTCGTTTAGGCCGGGTACAAAAACAATTATAAGACGGCCGGATCGCAATAGTCCTGCCATGCTAACTCCACCTAGAGATTTGCCTCTTCTGGAAGTAAGGACCTATAATGGCCTTTCGGAAGAGGTTGAATATTGCGCACATCAATTCCGGTGTTTTCTGGCAGCAGGCATGGAGCCCCATGACTTGATGGCCATCGCGATCGATGATCGAGCGGCCAAGACCTACCTTTCGGAGCTTGCGTCCCGCTTGGCAGGCCTAGGCATTGAGTGCAACAACATCATCGCAGATAGATTCAGTGAGCCTCCATTCTTGATCGAGGGCAAGGTCACGTTGTCTACAGTTTATCGTGCTAAGGGTAACGAAGCCGCAGTTGTGGCCGTCTTGGGATGTGACGCTGTTCCACTCAATAGCCGAACCGGCCGAAACCGGCTCTTTACGGCCTTTACCCGCACCAAGGGATGGCTGAGAGTCACCGGGCTAGGATCGGATTTCGCAGCGCTTCACACCGAGATAGAGAAGGCGTTCAGCCTTGCTCCAGAACTCCGATTTACTATGCCCGATCCCGAGGAGATTGAGACGATTCAACGCGATCTCGCTGAGCGGGATGCGCGCCTTCTGCGAGCACGAGAAGAGATGGAAAAGGTGAAAGAAGAACTTGGCCTCACGGACGAAGACTTGGCGAACCTCTTGAGTCGCGGGCGGCGCAATGGGCGGCGATGATTTTAGAAGGCGGATCGACCTTGCGTGGCGCCTCTTAAAAGACGAATTTGACCTCCTCCGTACGGTGTCATCCCCTTTATCAATTCCAGCTAACAGGAACTTCAATGAAGTTGCACTTAATTCGTCATCAACCTATGCACAGATATACTTGTCAGCTGTATCGTTATCGTATTACAACGTAATGCTGAATGACTACGCAATATTTCAGTATAGTTGGGAGAATACCGAATCTTGGCGGTTGGCCTACCTACCTAACCCATGGATTTCGGGTGCCGAGCAAGCCGAGCGTACTGTCGCGGACTGGGAGGCATTGGAATCGATGGGCGGGCTCGATGAGGAGGATGTTGCAAATCTAATTGCCGAATTGCCGTACCAAGGATCGATTCCTGCAATCCGCTTTGAATATTCTACAGATCAGTATAGAGAACTGGCGCACCCCGCCGCACACCTCCACATTGGACGACACGAAGAAAATAGGTGGGCGCTAGCTAGGCCTTTGGACCCGCTTACTTTTACTATGAGTGTTATTCGTTTATACTATCCGTCTGCCTGGAACCGAAAGAGTTCATTTCACGGGGCGGCGGTTGCTCAATGTATTGATCAACGTTTCATCGCTGAGCTAAACAGAAATAGATTGGTTCACCAGTTTAGTGAGGACGAAAGACGCTCTTTGCACTTGACGTCTCAATAAGGAACCGGCAGTCAGTTTATCCTGATGACTGTGATATCACCATAGAACATCGAGAAACGCCCAGGCCTCCCTATCGACTGGACCCAAAACCGAGGCAGGGTGCGTTCACCTCTGTGGCCGCGTAGCCCCTAAACCTCGGCAGCACCCGCCGGCCGCTCCCGACCCGCGGTGACGATGAAGATCGCCGTCGCGGCGTAGTAGAGGAACCGCAGCGGCGCCACGATGTCGCCGGAGGCCGCGGAGACCGCGCCTGCCACGACATAGATCGCCACCAGGACGGCGCAGGCGATCCGCTCGACCGGCCGCACCAGCAGGGACAGGGCGGCGATCAGTTCGGGAACCGCCAGGAACAGCACGAACCGCGCCGAATGGTGGCCCTCGCCGGTGCCGGCATGGGCCGACCGGATCGCCATGGCGCTGGCGCCGGCGATGAAGGCGACGTAGGTCCAGCGCAGGGTGCGCAACGGCCAGGCGCTGCTCACGTTGGGCCCCCCTGGCGCTCCGGCAGGATGAAGGTCTTGCGCGCCAGCGCCGAGCCCAGCCGCTCGGCGCCGTACCAGCGCTGCAGGATCCGCTTGTCGGCCAGTGCCGGGTTGGCGGCGATGAACTCCTCGAAATCCGTGTAGGCGCCGCACGCCGCGTGCTCGGCGATGAGGGCGAGGAAGGCCACCGTCATGGTCTCGTGATAGGCGCCCGGCGTGCCGTTCCGCGCCGCGATGATCTTCAGGGAGGCGCTGAAGGCGGCGGCCGCCTGGGTGAAGCTCGCCCGCCGCAGCAGCTCGAATCCCATGCGCAGATGGTCAAGGTGGCGGAAGGTGCGGCCGTCCGTCTCGCCGCGCAGGAAGAGGTCCAGCGCGTCATCCGCCATCGCCGGACTCCGTCAGCCCGTGGGACTCTTCCGCCGTCAGGTCCAGGCCGTAGACGCCCTTGAGCGCCTGGACCTGCTTCAGCGTCTCCGGCCCGAACGGCGGCTTGCCCTCGAAGGCGTGCAGCACGATCCCCTCCAGCAGGTCGCCCAGCGACATGTCGAGGTATTCGGCGAGGGCCTTCAGCACCTTCAGCGTCCGCCGCTCGATGCGGATTCCGGTCTGGACGCGTTCGACGGGTTTCATGTTATTTATGTACTGATGTACCAAATCACCGTCAAGTCGGAGCGCCGGGCGGCGCGGAGGGCGCCATGGCGCTTCACGCCGGCGCTCAAAGGTGCGACGGTGCGCGATGGCGGATCATCCGCCCGAACGGGGAACGCCATGACCGATCTCGAGCCCCACTACTTCGAGACCTACCGCTGCTCATTCCTGGTCCAGGACGTCCGGATCACGGGCTACCAGGAGCTCAAGAAGGAGAACGGCAAGGAAGAGGTGGTGCGGGAGATCACCGGCTGCAGCGGCGCGCGCATCTGCGGGAAATTCCCGCAGCAATCCATCTGGTTCTCGAAGCAGTCGGTCGGCTGCCCGTATCACGATGCCCTGCTGAAGATCGCGCAGCGCGACCGTCGATGACGCCGGACTGACGGCGCGCCGCAGGGATCGCCGGCTGAGGTCGTGGGCGGAATTCTCGATACGCCCGCTGGAAACTGCAAAGGATTTGGCCGGTCACATCCCCTCTCCGCCCTCGGGGGCGGAGAGGGTCAGGGTGAGGTGGGGGGACGAAGGACGGAGCCCATCGCACTCCGGTCCTGTCCTCGTCGTCCGGCACGCCGCAGCAAGGCGCCCGAGAGCCATCGTCGCCTCACCTCACCCCGACCCTCTCCGCCCCCC
>Ga0070731_10002345_pt1 | contig 18197 bp, 14 predicted proteins | sample Coa_R1_2_FD_66448 | JGI IMG/M metagenome (GOLD analysis project Ga0070731, IMG submission 66448) | Surface soil microbial communities from Centralia Pennsylvania, which are recovering from an underground coalmine fire - Coalmine... | ecosystem: Environmental > Terrestrial > Soil > Unclassified ... | reverse complement strand
GGAGGCTAACCAGTATGAGTTCGTATTAGGGAATGCTTTGGACACTTTGAACGAGTCGGTGGAGGATCATCGCAAACTGTTGGAGGAACAGCAGGAGGCGGCGAAGCATAGGAAGTTTGAGAAGTCGGCGGGCGGGAAGGCGGAGTGAGAAGCACCACACCGGCTAAATCCGCCGTGTTCAAAATGGAAATTGATGATGGTACGCGCACGATTCCTGGCGGCGGGGGTGAAAGCGGGGGCTTCGGAATGACGCACTCAAGGAAGGTGCCCGCGGTTTTTTGAGATCACGCTTTGGTTGGGATGCGCCCCAACATGGATATCTGGGACCCAGGAAAGTCGTGCTAAGCTGGGCTCACTGTGAGTGAGGGGCTTCGAGAAATCTTCCATGATGAACACCGGCAGTTGCGGCCGGGAGTTGCGCTGCCGGAGTTGAGGGTCGAATTCTTCGCGTTCGCGAACGTTAATAACACCATTCGATTGCGGGAGGGGCGGCTGCTGGTGAGGCTTTCGGATTTACTGGAGGGCGCTCCAGAGGGAGTGGTGCGAGCGATCGCGCATATTCTGCTGGCGAAGATCTACCGGAAGCCGATTGATCGCGGGCATGCTGCGCGGTATCGGAAATATGTAGGCAGCCATGAGGTAGTGAACAAAGCGCATCTGGTGCGGCAGATGCGCGGACGGAAGCGGCTGCATTCCCCGCAGGGGCGAGTGTACGACCTCGATGCGATTTTTGAGGACTTGAACCGGCGTTTTTTTCACGGGCTGATGGGGCGTCCGCGAATGAGTTGGAGCCCGAGCCGGACGCGGCGGATTCTAGGGCATTACGACCCGGCGCACAATGCGATTGTGATCAGCCGCATTTTCGATCACCCGGCGATTCCACGATATGCCGTGGAATATATCGTTTATCACGAGATGCTGCATTTGAAGCATCCGGTGCGGCTGCACGGGAGCCGGCGATGCGTGCACTCAGCGGAGTTTCAAGCGGAGGAAAAGTTGTTTCCGGAGGCGGAGCGGGCGGAGGCATTTTTGAAGAGGTTGTGAGGCAGGATTCTATTGAGGCCCGGAAACAATTTGATCCCTACCAGCTAGATAGCCAGAGTGCGCTGCGTTTGCAACCGGAATAATCAATATCCACTGACTTCGCTGCCTAGGCGCCGCCTTTCAACCAAAGCATGCCACGCTGAATCGGAGGCGGCGGCAAGGAGATCGCTTGGTCAAAAACTCGACCGGCGCTACCACGCCCTGTATGTTTCCACCTGCGCGAAACTGAGCCGTTTTTGATCAATGGAGGATTGAATTGCGGCTTGCAGGCGCTCCTGGTCATCGTCGTGAAGGCGGGTAAATTTGAAGGGTTGGAGTCCCCAATCGATGGGAGTCAACATTTCTGCCGCGCCGAAGACTGAGCCTTTGGGTGTTAGAAACATCAGCTTCACGCGAGAGCCTTGATAGAGAGGTTTGGAGAGAGAGAGCAGGCCTCCGGTCACGGAGATGATCTGCAGCTTGCCTCGCGCCCGGAAGCCGTTATGCAGTCGCAGGACGGCGGGGGTCGTATCGGCGAAACGAGTGCGCGGGGCGCGCCGGTTGGCGGGCTGTGGGGAGGGGGACGGCATTTCGGTTGAGTCCAGTATGGGCAATGGTTGGCGGAAATGGGAGGTTACGGAAGGGATAGGACAAGGTCTGTGTACTCAAACAAAATCCCCATTTCCCGCAAAGCAGGCGAGAAATGGGGCACCCACGGTCATTGACTACGGCTTCCTCAATGCACTTGCGCGGTTTCTTTGGCGTTCTGGACTGCGTTCACAAAGGCTTGCGCATCTGGATTCGAGCTTTTCGCATTGCCTTTCAGAATGTCGCTGAAGGAGACTTGCCGGCCGTACCAGGCTTCGGTGGCTTTGTTGTCCTGCTGAAGTTCGGCTCCGTTGAGCGAGGCTCCGATGAATGCGCCTTTGCTGCTGGAATACGTGAGAATACCTGCTTTGTAGCCGGCGTCGGCCGAGGCGGAGCGGCCTACTGGACCGGCTGCGGCAGAGACGTCTGCACCTAGTTTGATGTGACCCTTCATCAGGCCGTTCATGCCTTCATCGTTCATGATGAACATCATGAGATCGGTGCTCTTGCCGCCGATCTGCGGACCCCAGCTGATGCCGGACACGGAAAACGGAGCGGGTGAGCTCCACATGCCATTGCTGGTGCGGCAGGTGGCGACTCCGTCTCCATGCTCGCCGCCTACTACGAACGCTCCTTTGATGAGCTTGGGAATTACGGCCACACACTTCGCACCTTCGAGCACGTCGTTAGGAACGCCTTTATCGGGAGCAGCTGAGGTGATGTGTTGAACGGTTTCGGTTGCGCGTTGCAGTTCAGAATCTGCGTTGTCGTCTTTGGGAGCAGCGGCCCAGGATAATGTCGCCAGGCCAAGGGTGAGCACGCCTATGGTGATGGATTTCATTTCGTCTTTCCTCCTTGGGCTTTGATTCGATTTTGAAGGGTACGGTTTTCGGGAGCGTGCGCACAAACGGCGATTCGAGCAGAAAATGTTGGAACTTTTTAGATGATCTACAGTCGATACCCGAATGGTGTCGGGCTATTAGCTATTCCTGGCGGAGTATGCCGAGGTGGTACCTGCACAGTCGTGATCAGAGAAGACCGGGAGCAACACATAGAAGAAACTGGCCGGCTCGGCAACGCAGGAGTATTGCCGCTCGATGCAGGATTTCACCATGTGATGCAGATCACACGCGCTCGTGATACAGCCAATTGACCCGCCTGCCGTTGGAGCTTTATCCTTGAAAGTTGAAATTGAAATTCATTTTCAAAATGGTTTCCCGGGGTGTCGAGTCACGGATCAATGGAAAGGGTAGCTCGTCGGAGATCCTTCGTTCCGCTTGAAAAGCGGCTTCGCTCAGGATGACTCCGTACGAAGGTGCAAACACCATGTTAGAAGCATTCATCATTACATTGCGCGAAGGGGTTGAGGCCGCCCTAATAGTGGGCATTACGCTGGCTTATTTGGCCAAAATTGGACGAAACGATTTGCGCAAGTCGGTTTATGCGGCACTCGTGGCGGCATTTGTCGGCAGCATTGGCATGGCGATCGTAATTTCGAAGCTGAGCTGGAATGAAGATGTCTTCGAAGGCTGGGTCATGCTCGTGGCCGCTTTCTTCGTTGTGACCATGGTGGTTTTCATGATGAAGACCGGGCGCAAGATGAAGGGTGAGATTGAAGGCAAGGTCGGGGGTTTGCTCGCGGGGAACGATGCCTGGATTGGTTTGTTCTTCTTTGTGTTTTTAATGGTACTGCGCGAGGGCGCGGAGACAGTCCTAATTCTTTCGGCCGTGACTTTGAACTCGACCGAGCTGATGAGCTTCCTGGGCACGCTGCTGGGGGTGGCGGCGGCGATTGCGTTTGGCGTGATGTTTGTCAAAGGCAGCGTCCGGATTAATCTGCAAAAATTCTTCAAAGTGACGACAGCGATTTTGTTCCTGGTAGCGGCGCAGTTGGTGATCGCTGGGTTGCATGAGCTCTCGGAGGCAGGTGTGATTCCGTCGTCGAAAGAAGAGATGGCGATTGTGGGCCCGATCGTCAGCAATGAGTGGTTCTTCTTCGTGACAATTATTGCGCTGGCGGCTTTGATGATTTTGTTTGACGCCAAACGAAGGCAACCGGTGGGTGAGTTTACTTCGCCGGCGGAGCGGCGCAAGGCAGTGTGGACGGCGCGCAAGGAACGGCTGTGGATGGCTTCGGTTTATGTGTTCTCCTTCCTCTTCATTGGGACTGTGACCGCGGAGTTTGTTTATGCGAAAAACGCGAGCGCCCTGTCTCCGTCAACGGAGGTGACGTTTACGAATGGGCAGGTGAAGATTCCGCTCTCCCAGGTTACGGATGGGGATTTGCATCGGTACGCGGCGAAGGAACATGGAGTCGAGGTGCGCTTCTTTCTTTACCAGAAACCGGACGGAAAGATCGCGACCGTGTTCGATGCCTGCGAGATTTGCGGGGCGGTTGGATTTTATAAGTCGGGGAATGGAGTGGTATGCAAGAACTGCGCGGCGCCGATTAATCCGCAGTCGGTGGGAACCGCGGGCGGATGCAACCCTATACCGCTAAAAGCGACGACTACGGCGGATTCGATCATTATTACGGAGGCGGACGTTGCGGCCGGTAGTCGCCCGTTCGAGAAGCCGTAGCGATGTTTGTCCGGCTCGTCTACGAATCGTTCCGGAGGCAGAAGCGGCGCAAGCTGCTGGCGGGCGCCGCGATTACTCTGGGCGTAACAGTGGCGACGGCGATGATCGCGGTCGCGACCGATATTGGGGACAAGATCAACCGCGAACTGCGAACGATTGGCGCGAATATTCTCGTTACTCCGCAGGAAGATACGCTGGACGTAGAGATTGGCGGAGTCAATTTGAAGCCGCCGAGCGATGGAGCTTTCCTGAACGAAACCGACCTGCCGAAGATCAAGGGCACCTTCTGGCACAACAACATTACGGGGTTTGCTCCGATGCTGCCGGTGAATGTCACCTTGCAGCATGAGGGCAAGACAGAAAGCCTTACCTTGCTCGGGACTTATTTCGCTAAGCAGATTTCCTACGGCAAAGAGGAATTTACCACCGGGGTGCGGAGTACGCATCCGTGGTGGAAGGTTTCGGGAGCCTGGCCGCCGGATAGTTCCGACGACGTTTTGGTTGGGAATCGGCTGGCTTCGCGGATTGGGGCGCGGGCGGGGAATTCGTTATCTGTTTCCGGGCGGGAGTTGCGGGTGAGCGGGATTCTTTCTACCGGCGGCGCGGAAGATGATGAGCTGATTGCGCCGCTCGCTCTGGCGCAAGAGATCCTGGGCAGGCCGGGAGCCGTGCGGCGAGTTTACGTTAGTGCGCTCACCAAACCGGAAGACGAATTGGGACGGCGCGATCCGAAGAGCATGTCGGGGGCGGTCTATGACCGGTGGTATTGCTCGCCTTATCCGGCGTCGATTGCCTACCAACTAGCCGAGGCGATTCCGCATTCGCATGCCGAGCAGATTCGGCAGGTTTCGCAGAATGAGGGCGCTGTGCTGACGCGCATTGAAGGACTAATCTTCCTGGTTACGCTAGCGGCTTTGTTTGCATCGGCGTTGGCGGTGTCGGCGGCGATGGCGACGGCAATTTTTGAGCGGCGCGCAGAAGTGGGATTGATGAAGGCGCTTGGGGCGGGAAAGCTGGCTATTGGCTCCGTGTTTTTTGCCGAGGCGACATTATTGGCGTTGATTGGCGGAGTGGTGGGATTCGCCGGCGGGGAGTTGCTGGCGCGGCAGATTGGGAAATCGATTTTTAATTCGCAGATCACGATTGCTCCGGTGCTTTTTCCCGTGATCCTGGCGATTGCGGTGATTGTGACTTTTGCCGGTAGCGCTGCGGCGATTCGCAAGGCTGTCGGAATGGATCCGGTGTTTGCGCTGCGGGGTGAACTGTGAACGGAGCGGCGAATGGTTCTCCGGAGCGCGGGGTTTCGCAGTCGGCGCGGGAGGTCGCGGCGGGGCGGACGCGGGGACGGCATACTTCCATGTTTGTGCGGATGCTGTTGCGCGCGGCTGTCTTACGGCGCGGGCGGGCGGCTTCGGCGTTGTTTGCGATGATTGTAGCGGCAGCTGTTGCAACGGCGATGCTGAATCTTTACGTTGATGTGCAGGCGAAGTTGCGGCATGAGTTTCGTAACTATGGGGCGAACATCATTCTGGTCGGGAAAGACGGTGCTTCCCTTCCCGCAGAAACTTCGGCGCAGGTTGAATCGGTTGTCGCAGGGCGCGGCATTGTTGCGCCATTTGCGATGGTAGTTGCCAAGACAAGCGATGGGCAGCCGGTGGTGGTGGCTGGTGCGGATTTCGATCGCGTGCGGCAGCTCGATAAATGGTGGTCGGTCAGTGCGTGGCCTACCCCCACTTCCCGGGCAAAGAACGTGGCAGAAATGGGGCATCCCGCTTTAGTGGGCGTGCGGGCGCTGTCGATTGTTTCCCCGAAGAACCGGCCATTCGAATTAAATTTTCAGGGTCACTCGATTCAGCTGGCGCCTGCCGGAACGGTACAGACTGGGGCGGCGGAAGATAGCCGCGTTTATCTATCGCTCTCGGATTTTGTGGCATGGACCGGTGTGCAGCCAGCGACCATCGAGGTGGGGGCGAATGGGTCAGCTGATGAAGTGGCTGCGATTATGCAGCAGCTTTCGCGAGCGATTCCTGCGGCGGACGTGCGCCCGGTGCGGCAGATCATGGAGGGCGAAGCGCGGGTGCTGGGCAAGACTCGGGCTACTCTGCTGGCTGCGGCGGCTTTGATTATCCTGACGGCTGCGCTTTGCGTGCTTTCTACGCTGATGGGATGGGTATTCGACCGGCGGCGCGATTTTGCGATTATGAAGGCGCTGGGTGCATCGGACCGATTGCTGAATGGATTTTTTGCGGCAGAGGCAGCGGCGCTGGGTGCGATGGGAGCGGTGATTGGATTTGTGATTGGTATCGGGATCGCGGCCTGGATTGGAAGGGCTAACTTTCATGCTCCAGTGGTGCCCCGGTTGAGCGTGCTGCCGTTTATTCTGGTGGGCAGCATGATCGTGACGCTGCTTTCGGCCATCGTGCCGATTTCCCTGTTGCGGCGCGTGCAGCCTGCGGTGATTCTAAGAGGCGAGTGATGATTCAGATTAAAGATGTGACGAAACTTTATCCGGCTAAGGCAGCTGGGAATCCCATGTCGCGCAAAGACGGTGAGACGCGTGGCACCCCAGGCTCCCCGGCGAAGGAGAATGGCGCGATTCATGCGTTGGATCACATTTCGCTGCATGTCGCTAAGGGCGAGTGGCTTTCGATTATGGGACCTTCAGGGTCGGGGAAATCGACTTTGGTGAATTTGATTGGGTGCCTGGATCGGCCGAGCGCGGGCGAGATCTGGCTCGATGGGCAGAACGTGGCCGGCATTTCTGCAAACGAACTAAATCGGGTGCGGGCGGAAAAGATCGGATTTATCTTCCAGCAGTTTCATCTTATTCCATTCTTAACCGCGGTCGAGAATGTGATGCTGGCGCAATACTTTCACAGCATGACCGATGAAAAAGAGGCCATTGAGGCCTTAACGCGCGTTGGCCTTGGCGATCGCGCTCATCATTTGCCTTCGCAGCTTTCCGGAGGCGAACAGCAGCGAGTCTGCATTGCGCGAGCTTTGATTAATGATCCGAAAATTATTCTTGCTGACGAACCGACCGGCAATCTTGACGGGCAGAACGAAGAGATCGTGCTGCGCCTGCTTCGAGAGTTTCATCAGCAGGGACGAACCATCGTGATGGTGACGCACGATCCCGTGGTTGCGAGGCTGGCCGACCGGAGGATTGAGTTTCATCATGGAAAGATTGCGTCGCAGGAAGTGTTTGCGATGGCCGATGAGGAGCAGTTTGATGAGGTGCTCGAAGAGTTATGGGTGCTGGCGGAGCATGGAGAAATTGCCGAGGTCGAGCGCATGGAAGTCCACGGGGCGCTGCCGGTGAGCCTAGCGATTGAAAAGATGATGCAGATGGGTCTGGTTGTTTCAGCGCCGCATCCTCCAGAGGCGCACGATCACAAGCCGTTTGTGAATCCTTGCCATGACGCGTTGAAGCCGATGGGCGCCTCGATTGGCGATGGGACGGCGATTGTGGAATTGACGGCGCGCGGGCGGGAGCGAGCCGGAAGCATTATTCGGCGGCATCGACTGGCCGAGCGGCTGTTTACCGACAGTCTAGCGATGGACAGCGAGAGTGAAATCGAGCAGCAGGCTTGCAAGTTCGAGCACATTCTCTCGCCCGAAGCTACTGACAAGATTTGCGCTTTTCTCGGGCATCCGCGGACCTGCCCGCATGGTGCGCCGATTCCTCCGGGAACCTGCTGCGGTAGAAGCGCTGAGAACGCGGCGCGCGCGTTCAGCGGTTCTGCGCGGAGTTCTGATTAGATTTCTGCAAGAGCCTTTCACCAGCAAGGACATTACGGTTCACGAAGGAAGATCTTTCGCGTCCCTCATTTAATGACATCGCGTCGTCCCACTATCGGCGTTTTCGACTCTGGCTTTGGCGGGCTAACCGTTCTTAAAGCTTTACTTGAGGTTATCCCGCAAGCTGATTACGCCTATTTTGGCGATACGGCGCGGCTACCTTACGGCTCAAAATCGGTTGAGACCGTGGGGCGGTATGCGGTTGAGGCTGCTCATTTTCTGGAAAATCAGCAGGCTGAACTGGTAGTGATTGCCTGCAATACGGCTACTGCGCTGGCTTTGGACCGGATCACGGCTGCAGTGCAGGCGCCGGTGATCGGGGTGGTGGAGCCCGGAGCCGGGGCGGCAAGTGCGATCAGCCGGAATAGGAAGGTCGTTGTCGTAGGAACTGAAGCCACGGTTTCGAGCCACGCTTATAAGAAGGCGCTGGAAAAACTGGGGATGGACGCGCGAGAGAAGGCTTGTCCGCTGTTGGTGCCTCTGGTGGAGGAGGGATGGGTCGATCACTCGGTGACCGAACAGGTAGCGCGGATCTATTTGGGTGAGGCTTTTGCCGATGGGTTTGCCGACGCAGATACGCTGGTGCTGGGCTGCACACATTATCCATTGCTGAGGCCTTTGCTGCAGCGGGTGGTAGCGGAGCCTGTGAGGATTGTGGACTCAGCGGAATCGACGGCTCGGGAAGTGGCTAGAAGACTGGGAAGTCTAGTGACACCGCTGGGAAATGAGGAGCGGCGGGCGGTGCCGAGGTTGAAGTTTTTCGCTACGGACTCGGTGGAGAAATTCCGGAAGCTTGGTGCGAGATTTCTGGGACATGCGATTGATGATGTGCAACCTGTGGATTTGAAGGAATAGAAGAGGGGTTGCGTTGTTTCGTTTTCTGTCTTTTGAATATTCCATTCTTTGAGAGTTATCTTTCCCCCTCCTTTTTTAGTCTCGTTAAACAGCCGCTGACGACTGACCTGTTTGGGCCAGGATTCCGATGATTCGCTCCTCTGGGCGAAGTTTATTGTGTCCGGCTGTTGATTCGCCCACTCCAATTAGAAACTGAGAGGAGAGTGTCAGAAAAATGCATCCGCTCGAAAACAGCGCCTGGAGGGCCCTTACCACGCGCCAGGCTGGGCTGGCCGAATCATTGGGCGAGGCGCGTCGGTTTGTGCCGGAAATTTCCAAGCTGGGCGCGATTTTGGCGCCAACGGACAAAGGCTTTGAGTCTCTGGCGGCATTGCTCCGGGTGGGAGAGACGGTGAATCTGGCGCTGGAAGCGCCTTATCAGCCTCGGCCGGGTTTGGCCCTCGTGTACACCGCGCCGGCGCTGCAGATGGTGTACAAGGGGAGCGGTTCCGCATTGGCGTCCAGAACCGACGTCCAGATAGTGGAACTGGGAGCTGCGGATGCGAACGAGATGGTGGAATTGACAGAGCTGACGAAGCCCGGTCCTTTCAGTCAGCGAACTCATGAACTGGGAACGTATCTTGGGATCAAACAGGACGGGAAGCTGATCGCGATGGCTGGCGAGCGTCTGAAGGTTCCAGGATTTACCGAAGTCAGTGCGGTCTGCACTCATCCGGATCACATCGGAAAGGGTTACGCGCGAATTCTAATGGCCGAAGTGATGCGCCGGATTGCGGATCGCGGCGAGTTGCCGTTTCTGCATGTACGGCAGAGTAATGTTCGGGCGATAGCGTTATACGAGAAGTTAGGATTCGAGAAACGAATCCTTTTGCATCATGCGGTGCTTCGGAGAGAAAGTTAAACTGGGCTGAAACCCTATGTTTCCCTATTTGGTCTAGCGGAGCGGCTGAAGCCGCGCCGTGGCAAATCTCAGTAAAGGTGGAAGTCGACCTCGACCGCGATCTCGACCGCGACTGCATGGCCGTCTTTTTGGCCCGGTTCGAACTTCCAGTTGCGAACGGATTCGATGGCTTTCTCATCGAGGCCCATGCCGAGCGCATTAATGACGCGGATGTTGGTGGGACGACCGTTTGCGTCGACGACCAAGCCGAGGACGCAGGTTCCCTGATATTTTGCCTTGCGAGCTTCTTCTGAGAATTCAGGATCAGTCTGGTAGATCACGCGGGGAGCGGTCACTCCGCGGCCGGGGCGGAAGTAGCCTCCACCCATGCCGCCGCCGATACCAGGGCCGACGCCTGAACCTGTGCCGGAACCGACGCCTCCACCATATCCGCTGCCGATACCGCTGCCGCCGCCGGTGCCATTGGACGGAATCACCGCGGAGGATTTCGGGTCTCCGAGGTTGGGCATGTTGTTCATAGCAACTTTGATGTCGGGTGGAACGAGCACCGTAGGCTCAACCGCCAGCTTGGGATTCATATTGCGAATCACTGCCGCTGGAGGCGTAATCTGCTGCATCGAGAACTTTGGCAGACGGCCTTTGGATGCTTGCAGTACATCGCGATCACCCCCGCCCCCGCCGCCGCCCGCCTGCGTCTTTGCAGGCTTGAGAGGCATGAAATCGCCGGGATCGACGAGCGCTGTGGCAGTGGATGGTTTTGCTTGAACTTTGGGAACCAGGCTTCTGACCCAGAGAGTACCACCGATGATCAATCCGATTACGAGTACGTGGGCTGCGGTGGAACCGAGAGCGCCGTTCTTTTTATAGTTGTAAAAACCCCAGATGTCTTTGACTGGTTCGGGCTTGGATTCCAGCTTGAGAGGAGGAAGCTTTTTGGGAAAGAAAAACTCGTCAAGGCCCTGGAACAGGGATTTCCACAAGGGCTCGAATGTATCGGGAGCGAGCAGAAGATGCAGTTCAGGTTCGCTGCTGGGATTCGGTTTGACTTCTACGGATGCCATTGTTGCCCGGTTGGTTCTCCTACAGGACAGTGTTCGGGCTACTTCTGGGGACGCTTCATCCTACACAGATGAGCAGTCTTTCCAGCGAGTTGCTTCCGATTGCTGATAGTTTCCAGACTTGGTTCAAAAAAAGATTCGGTCAGGCGCCCTTGAAAAACCGATGCACCTGCTTCCTGCCTACGGAAATTGTACCGCGTCCGTGGTGGTTTACGTAGTGTATTTCCGAGAAACCTATGGACCTGGTCTTGAAGAGCAAATGGCGCGGGGAGTGAGGGCGTGCAGTGCATGGACGTTCGTGGCAACGCTCCCTATAATGAAAAGATTCAATCATTTGGAGAAATGTCCCGGGTGCCGCTCGAACTGAAAGCTACGATTAACCTGCCTAAAACAGCCTTCCCCATGAAGGGGAACTTGCCCCAGAACGAGCCTAAAATGCTGGCGCGGTGGGAGCAGGAGAAGATCTACGAGCGCATCCGCGCGGCGCGAAAAGGCTCGCCTGCCTACATTTTGCATGATGGGCCGCCTTATACCAGCGGGCCGATTCACCTGGGAACGGCGCTCAATAAGTGCTTGAAAGATTTCATCGTGAAGTCGAAGACGATGTCGGGATTCGACGCGCCTTATGTGCCGGGGTGGGATTGCCACGGGTTGCCGATCGAGATCAAGGTGGATAAGGAACTCGGCGGCAAGAAATTGCAGATGCGTCCACTGGATGTGCGAGCGGAGTGCCGGAAGTACGCGCAGAAGTTTCTGGATTTGCAGCGAACGCAGTTCAAGCGGATTGGAGTGTTTGGAAGATTCGACCGTCCTTACGCGACCATGACGCCGCAATATGAGTCAGTCGTGCTGTCGACGTTCTTTTCGTTTTACGAGCAAGGGTTTGTCTACAAGGGGCTGCGCGCGGTTTATTGGTGCATGCATGACGAGACTGCGCTCGCTGAAGCTGAGGTGGAGTACGAAAACCACACCAGCCCGACGGTTTGGGTAAAGTATGCGCTGATCGATGATCCTTCGCGGGTCTTTCCTGCGGAAATCGGCGCGGTGCTCGCCGGAAAAAAGGTTTCTACGATTATCTGGACGACGACTCCCTGGACATTGCCGGCGTCCATGGCGGTGGCGTTTCATCCCGACGAAGAATATGTGGCGCTGGAATCGGGCGGCGAGGTTTTCATTGTTGCGACCAAGCTGGCGAAGGATGTGGCGGAGAAGTGCGGGCTTGCGAACGCACGCGAGCTGGCGCATTTTCCGGGGCGCGTGATGGAGCGTTTAAACTTTCAGCATCCGTTTTTGGATCGCAAGATTCTTGGGGTGTTGGCGGACTACGTGACCATGGACACCGGAACGGGCGTGGTGCACACGGCGCCATCCCACGGCGCGGAGGACTTTATCACCGGCGTGCGCTACGGGCTGGATGCGACCAGCAATGTGGATGAGAAAGGCATCTTGCGCAACGGGCTGCGGGAGTACGAAGGCAAACGTGTTTGGGATGCGAACCAGCCGATTATCGATTTGCTGAAGAGCCGTGGCGCATTGCTGCACATGGAAAAGACTGAGCATTCTTACCCGCATTGTTGGAGGTGTCATAATCCGGTAATTTTTCGGGCAACGGAGCAGTGGTTTATTTCGATGGAAACGCCGATGCCTGGCGGGAAATCAGACGAAGACACCTTGCGCAGGCGGACGCTGGAAGAGATCAAGCGTGTGAAATGGGATCCGGCATGGGGCGAGGAGCGGCTTTCAAACATGATCGCCACCCGGCCGGATTGGTGCATCTCGCGGCAGAGGGTCTGGGGCGTGCCGATTGCTGTGTTTTTATGCGAAAAGTGCGGCAAGCCTTTAAATGACAGGACGGTGAATCGAAAAGTGGTGGAACTGTTTGCTCGTTCCGGAGCAGATGCGTGGTTCACTCCGGAATCGAATTCGGTTCTTCCGGCGGAGATGAAATGCCCGCATTGCGGGGGAACGAGATTTGAGAAAGAAAGTGACATTTTCGATGTTTGGCTGGAGTCGGGCGCCAGTTACCTCGCGTTGATCGACGAAGAACCCACTTATCCGTGGCCGTCGGATTTGTATTTGGAGGGAGGGGATCAGTATCGCGGATGGTTTCAGTCTTCCCTACTCTGTGCAATGGGCACGCATGGCACGCCTCCGTATAAGGGAGTCGTCACGCCGGGATGGACCTTGGATGATAAAGGCCAGGCCATGTCAAAGTCGCGGGGGAATGATGTGGACCCTGTGGATATTGCGGACCGGCTTGGGGGCGAAGTAGTGCGGCTGTGGGTTGCGTCGGTTGACTTTCGCGAGGATGTCGTCGGGTCGGAAGCGCTGATGCAGCGTGTGGCGGAAAATTACCGCAAGATTCGGAATACGTTTCGATACATACTCGGCAATCTTGGGGACTTCGATCCGGCGAGCGATGCGGTGCCGTTCGATCAGATGCAGGCGATCGATCAGTACATGCTGCGGCAGACCCTGACCTTCGCCACTGACTTGCGCCTGTGGTATCAGGAGTTTGCCTTTCATAGAATCTATCAGCGCGTGAATCACTTCTGCATCGTCGACTTGAGCGCATTCTATTTCGATGTGCTCAAAGATCGCCTGTACATTTCAGCGCCGAAGTCGCAAGGAAGACGTAGCGCTCAGACTGCAATCTGGCGCATTGGAGAAGCGCTGGTACGACTGCTCGCGCCGATCATGAGCTTTACGACAGAAGAAGTGTGGGGTTATTTGCCCAAGACTGCGGGACGCGATGAAAGCGTTCACCTCGCCTTGTTTCCAGCGGTGGGTGAGATTCTGGGCCAGACGGGTGCAAGTACCTCTGAGGAAGAGCGTTCTGCGTTGGACTGGTCGACTCTTCGTTCCGTGCGCGATGAAGTTCTCAAGGCGCTGGAAGAAGCACGAAACAATAAGTTGATCGGCACCGGCCTGGAAGCGCATGTCATTCTTTCCGCGGCCGATCCCGTTTACTCCATTCTCGCGAAGTACGCCGATGAATTGCGATATTTATTTATCGTTTCGGCGGTAACGCTCAAGCAGGCGGCGGGCAACGGTACGGGAAGCGTGCACGTCGAAGTAAAGAAGGCGGAGGGCCTGAAGTGCGAGCGCTGCTGGAATTATTCGACCCACGTCGGCGAGGATAAAAACTATCCTGGCGTCTGTGAGCGTTGCAGCGCGGTGCTGAAAGAATTGGAGAGCTCGTAGTTCACCATACACCCGGCAAAAATCACGATTGCCTTTCCCAACTCGGGTTCGAATCCGAATTGCCTTCATCGATTTGTCTATGGGCCGCAGTAAGATTGCACGATTGTGAACTGGCGAAAGCTGAGAACGGTTCTGCTGACTGCGCTGTTTCTGTGCCTGATTCCGGCAACGCGCTACTATCAGATCGATCAGCCGATACTGCGGTCGCTCGAAGGGCGGCGTCCGCTCGACCCGGCGGAGCTTCATCTTGCGGGCGAGTTTGTCGAGAACAATCTAGGAACCGAAATGGACAGCAATGGTTCCGTGACCGTGCGCATGCTGGCGCAGCAATACCTCTTCATTCCGCATTGCATTCTGGTTCCCGCGGGTATTCCTGTACATCTACGGATCACCAGCGCCGACGCCGTTCACTCATTTGCGATTGAGGGAACGGGTTACAACGTGAAAGTGCTGCCGGGCACGGTGAGTGAGACGCAACTGCAATTTCCCACTGCTGGCGTGTATAAAACTGCGTGCCGCGAGTTTTGTGGAGCGGGACATTATGCCATGCGGTCGGAGGTGAAAGTTGTGCCGCGAGAGCAATTCCCAGCGCTGCGTCCGGATGAACGGGGGAACTGTGGAGCGCAATAGAGAGACAAAGCATTTGAAAAAGAGTTCCTTACGTCTAAGAGCGGCGGCAGTGCTGACAGTAACATTGTTGCTTGGGCTGGCCGGGAATTCCCGATTCCTAACGGTGAATGCCGCCGGTCCAGATCGCATTCCTTCCTACGTGGCCTTCACGCCAGAAACGATTGCAGCGGCGTCCAGCGGAAGCGCTTTTCGCGGAATGCTGCTGGCGCGTCGGTGCGAGCACTGCCACGGGGCGGAAGGATTCAGCCCGGTTGGTTCGACGCCGAATCTCGCAGGGATGAACAACCTCGCAATCTGGAAGCAGTTGGAGGACTTTCGTGACCGCAAGCGGCAATCGCGGCCGATGGTGCCGATTGCAGAATCGCTGTCAGGGCGCGATCAAGCCGACCTGGTTGCGTATTATGCTTCGCTGCCGGTCTTCTCTGATCCGCAGGACAATCGAGTCTTCCCACAAGTGCAGATCGCCGCCCCTCATCTGGAAATGGCATCGCGCCTGATCACTTTCGGAGACGGAACGCGCGGGATTCCGCCATGCCAGGCGTGCCACGGTCCGGTGGCGTACAAGACAGGAGTACCGTCGCTGACGACACAGAATTCGGATTATTTGCTGAATCAGCTTGAGGCCTTTGCGAACGGAGGCCGGGCGAATGATATTAACGAGCCCATGCGCACGATCGCGGTGTTGTTGTCCCAGGGCGAGCGGCAAGCCCTGGCCGAATATTATGGCGCCGGGCTCGGACTGCAACCCTCAGGCGCACGGTAACGGATGGTGGCTTACGCACGTTTACCGCGTGATTCCGAAGTGCGCCAGCTGGGCTAGGAGCCTAGCTTTGCCCGACCTCAATGAGCCGGTGTCGCGAATCTTGCGATTCCTCTGAGAGTTTCGCTCTTCGAGGTGGCGTCGATGCCTTGCGATGCTCCATCGAAAGTCAGCGTAACTCTTCCATCGCGGCTTCGAGCGCTTCCCGGCTCGGGCGCGTCACCGACTCGGATAGAGTGGCCAGCGGTTCGTCGACCATGTTCAGCATATCGAGGAAGCTGGGCGCCTTGGTGTTGACGTAGAACAGTCCGGTCAGAACTTCTCCTTCATCATGAGCTTTGATCAGGCGGGTGATGGCGCGGATGCGGTCGGTCGGATCGTAGTCCTCTTCGAGCTTGCGAAGTTGAAGATGCGAGCCGTCGTGCATGGTGACGCTGACGGTTGCGCCGGGATCGTATTCGACATCGATTTCTTCGAAGTGGGGGACGAAACTGATTTCCTGCAAAGTCTCTTCGTGATCTTTCACGTATTTGTAGGATTTGGTCGAGCCTTCATGATCGTTGAAGGTTACGCAAGGCGAAACGACATCGAGCATCACCGTGCCGCGATGGGCAATGGCGGCTTTGAGCATGGCGCTGAGCTGCCGCTTGTCGCCGGAGAACGACCGTCCGACGAACGTGGCGCCAAGTTCGATGGCCATGGCGCAAGTGTCGATCGGAGGAAGATCGTTGATCACTCCACTTTTCAGTTTCGAACCGAGGTCGGCAGTCGCCGAAAATTGGCCTTTGGTGAGACCGTAGACGCCGTTATCTTCGATGATGTAGATGACTGGAAGATTGCGGCGCATGAGGTGAACGAATTGGCCGATGCCGATGGAGGCGGTGTCGCCGTCGCCGCTGACGCCGAGAGCGATCAGATTCCGATTGGCTAACATGGCGCCCGTGGCGACGGAAGGCATGCGCCCGTGAACCGAGTTGAAGCTGTGCGAGCGGTTCATGAAGTAGGCGGGGCTCTTCGAGGAACAGCCGATGCCACTCAGCTTAACGACTTGTTCGGGCTTGACGCCCATGTCGTACATGGCTTCGATGATGCGCTCGGAGATAGCATTGTGGCCGCAGCCGGCGCAGAGAGTGGTCTTGCCGCCTTTGTACTCGACTACGGTGAGGCCGATGCGATTGGTTTTTGGCTCAGCGGCCGGTGTGGTAGCCATTTACTTTCCCTCCATAGTGCTCAGTTCGTCGGTGACGGAGCGCGCATCGAGCGGCAGGCCGTCCAGATGGGCGATGCTGCGCAGGCGCGTAGTGAGTTCTGGCTTCAGATCGAGCTTGAGAAGACTGAGCATTTGCGCGTCGCGGTTTTGCTCGACTACGTAGATACGCTCATGCTGCTCAATGAACTCGTGAACTTCGCGAGTGAAGGGGTAGGCGCGCAAGCGCAGGTAATCGGTTTCGATTCCGCATTCGTTCCTAAGCTGGTCGCGGCTCTCGATGATACCCCAGTGCGAGGTACCGTAGGCGATGATCCCAATTCTTGCGTTCGTGCCTTTAAAGAGTTCGGGGCGCGGAACGAAAGAACGTGCAGTTTCGAACTTACGATTCAGGCGCTCCATATTGTTTTCATAATCGTCGGGGCGCTCGCTGTAACTGGATTTATCGTTGTGGCCGCTTCCGCGAGTAAAGTAAGCGGCGGCAGGATGATCGGTGCCGGGCAGCGTGCGGTAGCCGACGCCGTCGCCATCGAGATCTTTGTAGCGGGCGAAGCCGCCGAGTTTGTCGAGATCCGCTTTGTGCAAAACTTTTCCGCGCTTGATCGGGATGGTCGGATACTCAAACGGATCGGACATCCAGTTATTCATGCCGAGATCGAGGTCGGACATGACAAAAACCAGCGTCTGAAATTGCTCGGCGAGATTAAAGGCTTCGGATGCCATGGTGAAGCATTCGGCGACCGAGCATGGAATCAGCAGGATGTGCTTGGTGTCGCCGTGGGAAAGAAAGGCAGTTGAAAGAATATCCCCTTGCGACGTGCGAGTGGGCAGGCCGGTGGAGGGGCCGACACGTTGAATGTCCCAGATGACGCCGGGAACCTCGGCGTAGTAAGCGAGGCCGGTAAATTCGGACATGAGCGAGATACCGGGACCAGCAGTCGCCGTCATGCTACGCGCGCCTGCCCAGCCTGCACCGATGACCATGCCAATGGCGGCGAGCTCATCCTCGGCTTGAACAATGGCGAAGGTGGCTTTGCCATCAGGGCCGATACGGTGCTCTTTCATATACTCGATCATAGTTTCGACCAGCGATGACGATGGCGTGATGGGATACCAAGTGACAACCGTGCAGCCGGCGAACATGCAGCCCAGAGCGGCCGCAGAGTTGCCGTCGATGATGATCTTGCCCGCGGTTTTGTTCATGCGCTCGATGTAGAACGCTCCGCGCTTCTGCAGGTTGGCTTTGGCGTAGTCGAATCCTGCCTGTGCGGCGGCAAGATTGAGATTCGCCGCCTTTACTTTTTTCGCAAACTGTTTGCGAATGGCCTTCTCGACTTCTCCCATTTCGATTTCGAGAAGTTGAGCGACTACGCCAACGTAGACCATATTCTTGACGAGCTTGCGCAGTTTGGCCTCCGGACAGACCGCGGCGACGATTTTGTCATAGGGCACCGAGTAGAAGACGAGGTCGCTGCGCAGCTTTTCGAGGGCGAGCGGTTCGTCGTAGAGAACCGACGCGCCAGAATCGAGCGACATTACGTCATCCTGCGCAGTCTCTGGATTCATCGCGACCAGAAAATCGATTTCTTT
>Ga0070731_10002342_pt1 | contig 18204 bp, 16 predicted proteins | sample Coa_R1_2_FD_66448 | JGI IMG/M metagenome (GOLD analysis project Ga0070731, IMG submission 66448) | Surface soil microbial communities from Centralia Pennsylvania, which are recovering from an underground coalmine fire - Coalmine... | ecosystem: Environmental > Terrestrial > Soil > Unclassified ... | reverse complement strand
TCGATTGGCGAGATGGGGCCTTGCGAAAAGCAGAATTGCGATAACGGGTCTGCCGTTTCCGCAAAGACGACGCGTTCCGTTGACACACGCTCTCAATCCCTTTTGGCGGTTGCTGAAGCTTCCCGCGCCGATGATGCGCCGAGGATATTTCGAGGCGCGCGAGATGACGTTGCATCGTTTCGTGTTCGTGACGGAAGTCCTCTCCACATAAGTCTGCGTATCTAAATCCCTCCCGATTCCTCTCTCAGCATTTCTCTGAGTTCTCGGTGTCCTCTGTGTTGAAAGACTTTTTCGCGCAAAGGCAAAACATTTAACACAGAGAACACAGAGAAACCAACTTCGTCGAGACAACGAAAACTTCCCCGGGAGATATTTTCTATGCGGCACTGGATCGCAATATTCGCGTTACTGCTTGCAGTTCCGCCGGTCACGTTTGCTCAGCAGAACGGCAAGAAAGATGACGACATGAAGGGCATGCCCGGAATGGGCGGCATGCAAATGCCGGGAATGAACATGGGCGGGACCGATTTGATGACCATGCATCCGGAAACGTTCCCACAGGAAATCGTGCGCCATGCCGGTTCGGGCACGAGCGCCGAACCCAATTCCACGCCAGTTCCGATGCTCATGACGAAAAAAGGCAAATGGAACTTGATGTTCCACGCGAATGTCTTCGTTCTGGACGAGCAGCAATCGAGCCCCCGCGGCGGAGACAAATTTTTCTCGACGAACTGGTTCATGGGCATGGCGCAGCGCGCTCTCGGGCCGGGCGTATTCACGGCGCGTGCGATGCTGAGTCTCGAGCCCGCCACCATCACGGGACGCCAGTACCCGCTGCTGTTCCAGCAAGGCGAGACGGCTTTTGGAAAGCCTATTGTCGACGGGCAGCATCCGCATAATTTCTTCATGGAGATTGCCGCGCTGTACGATTTGAAGCTGGGGAAAAACGGACTGCTCTCATTTTACGCCGCGCCCATGGGCGATCCCGCCATCGGACCGATTGCGTACCCGCACCGCGCATCCGCGTCGGAAAATCCTCTGGCACCACTCGGCCATCACCAGGAGGACTCGACACACATTGCGGAGGACGTCGTAACCGTGGGCGCAACCTACCGCATCGTGCGGATCGAGGCGTCCGGCTTTCATGGCCGCGAACCAAATGAAAATCGCTGGAATATCAGCCAGGGTAAAATCGATTCGTGGTCCACACGGCTAACGCTCCAGCCGGGCAAGAATTGGAGCGGGCAATATTCGTACGGCCACATCGCAAGTGTTGAAGCTCTCTTTCCCAATGAGGACCAGGAGCGCATGACGGCTTCGGCCATGTATAACCGTCCGTTTCGCGACGGCAACTGGGCCAGCTCCCTGATCTGGGGACGCACGAAGTCCCTCGAAGACAATTCCAAATTCAACAGCTACGCGTTTGAATCGACGCTGCGGTTTGCAACGCGCAATCACGTCTGGACGCGCATCGAAAATACGGAACGTTCCAATGAACTGCTTCTTGGCGAGAATCCCCTCCCGCCGGATTTCAAGGAAATGCCAATCGGGCGAGTGCAGGGATATACTATCGGATACGATCGGGGTTTCGAAATCGTGCCCCACTTCAGCACTGCAATTGGTTTGCAAGCGACGGTTTATGGCGTGCCGGAAAGTCTGAAAGCTGCTTACGGTTCCCATCCGGCGGGCGTGGCAGTGTTCGTTCGGATCCGGCCATTTTCCGGACAAAAGGAATAATTGGGCTGAAAGCTGGAGCAAGAGAGAGAGGCGAAAATGAGAATCCCGAAAGCGATCCTGTGGATATTGCTCGCGGTTGTGATTGCGGTGATCGCGTACGGCGCGTTTTCGCTGCGCCACGGAATCAGCGCCCGCAAGGAACCTTCGCCGACAGAGATTACGGTTGCGCGCGCCCTGCGACACATGGCCATTCCCAAGCTCGCCCGCGAAGATGAGAACCCGTGGAAGGACGTGGCCACGCCCGATGTGATGAAGGACGCTCGCGAGCACTTCGCCGATCATTGCGCTCAATGCCATGCCAACGATGGGAGTGGCAATACGGAGATGGGCAAGTACCTCTACCCGCGCGTGCCGGATATGCGCCTCCCGGCGACACAGAACCTAAGCGACGGCGAACTCTATTACATCATTCGCAACGGCGTCCCGCTGACGGGAATGCCGGCCTGGGGCGAGCCTCATACGGACCAGGATGACGAAAGCTGGCAGTTGGTCCTGTTCATCCGCCACCTGTCACATCTCACTCCCGAGGAAACTAAGGATATGGAGAGCTACAATCCGATAGGCAAGATGGAACAGGAAGAGGAGCCGGCGGAGGCTCCCAACGCGGCAAAGCCGTCAGGGAAACCTGCCGAAGAACATCATCACCACTAACTCAATCAACTTCCGAAGCTGTTGCCCGGGAAGAAGGCCCTGGCCTTAGCCAGGATTTCTCACAATATGTTGGTCGAAAGCTCTTTCTCCTGCATGGAGGATGTCGAAAAATTACCTTGAGAAGGGATTTTAGGTGGAACAGGCTTCAGCCTGTGAGGTTTGGGCCATCTCGCACAAGAGCCCCACAGGCTGAAGCCTGTTCCACTGAGGCTTTTCGTGAGAATTCCATGAGGGCGATTGTGAGAAGTCAGGGTTTGTGATCAGCTCTTGGAGTTGAGCAATTCGAGGCCCTGGTCCGCTTCAGCGGCAGCATCCGGGAATTCCTGCTTCACCTGGTTGTAGAGCTTCGTCGCCTGGGCGGGATCGGTCTTGCGGTAATAATCGGCGAGAGCGAGCATGGCCATCGGCTTCGGAACAAATATGCTCGGCTTGTCCGACAATTGCTTGTATAGGTCCACCGCCTGCGTGCCTTTGTTTTCCTGCTGGTAGACTGCGGCCAATTGGAATTTGGCGAGGCCGGCCAGATTTTCATCGCCGCCTGAGACGACCAAGTTCAGATTTTTCTCCGCGTCGCTGATGTCCTTCAGTTGGACTTCGGAGAGCGCTGCGTAGTACCGCCCCATCTGTCCCGGCTTGGTGCGCCCGTATTGGGCCGCGACCGCGAGGAATTTCTTTTCGGCATCGGTGTACTTATTCTTCTCGTCCATGTAGGTCACTTCAACCGGGTCCGCGGCCTCACCCGGGGCGCGGATGCGCGCCTGGAAAATTTTCAGTGCGTCGTCGAGCCCGGCCGAGGCCTTGGCCGTCTGCCGCCGCGCGTAGCTGTTCCAGCCAAATACCGCCAGCGCCACGACCAGCGCCGCCGCAATCACGATCCACAATGCCTGCTGATGCGAAGCGACCGATTCGACGCCGTGGACAAATTTCTCCCGGATCTCGTCCTTCTTCAGGTCCTTGCGCAAGATATGCTGCGCCACAGAGTCATCCCTCCACACGTTTGCGAATCGCTAATCGTACCACAGGTTTCGTTGCAGGATTGGAACCAGAAACCGAACGGGCCCAGGGAGAGCCACCCCTAAAAAGCGAAAGGGCCCCGTCCGCTGGCGCGGCGCAAGGCCCTCAGAACACGTGTACCCGATTAGGAAGCAGCGGTGACGTTTTCAGCCTGATAGCCTTTCGGTCCTTGTTTGACTTCAAACTCGACCATCTGGCCTTCGTTCAGTGTTTTGTATCCGTCCATTTGAATGGCGGAGAAGTGAACGAACACGTCTTCGCCCGACTGGCGCTGGATGAAACCGTAGCCTTTTGATGCGTTAAACCACTTCACCACACCTTGTTCTCTGCTCAACTTAGTGGCTCCTCTTTCTTGAGCGGTCGCTGTTTGCCGGGCGTAACGCCAGTCGGTGATAGATAAATGTCCGCCATTACCGGTGCGCTTCCCCGTCCGTTCAGGCTGGTGAAACGAGGGCGGTAGACCGCAGCGGGCCTCCGAACACCTACGGAATTACAGGACCCACAAAAGCGGGCCATCAATACAACAAAATTGGTCGGCTGTCTATAGAATTTCCCGATTCGGGAAGGGATCGTAAGGGAGGGTTTTCGGAAGGAGCGGAGCGTAACTCGCCTCGTAAGTCCTGAGGGAGGCAGCAGCCTAAGACTGAAAACTTGCGACGGCTTCCTGCTCCTGGCTATGTATGTCGAAAACGGTGTACAGCTTGGTGATTTGCAGGAGGTCCGTGACTTTCTTGGTCAGATTCAGGAGCTTTATTTCACCGCCCTCGCTCTTGACCAAGCGGTATCCGCTGACCAGCTCGCCGAGTCCAGTGCTGTCAATGTAGCTGATTGCAGCAAGGTTCATGATGATTTTTCGGTGGCCGGTGCCGAGCCTTTCCCGAACGAGATCGCGCAGCAGGGCGCTGCCTTCGCCCAGCGTGATTCGCCCTTCCATGTCGATCACCGTGACGTCGCCCACCTCACGGCTGGTTGCTCTGAAGCTCATTGCAGGCCTTTCCCGGGTGCTGTTTTGGCCATGTACCGAAACGCGCGGATTTGGTCTTTGCGTCCGGTCAGAAGCCTATGGTTTGTGGCGCTTGGCCATGACGAGCTTGGCTCCTCCGGCTTCGCTCGAGAGAACATCGACTTCATCCATGAATGCCTTCATTAAGAGCACGCCCCGGCCCGAATCGCCGAGGACATTTTCATCGTCACGGGGGTCGGGGATATCCTCGATGCGAAATCCCGTACCCTGGTCGATCACGTGAATAACCAGCTTGTCTTCGTGCAGCTCAAAGGTTAGATGGATTTTTCTTTCGCGGCGTTGTTTGTTGCCGTATTGGAAGGCGTTCATGACGCCTTCGTGAACCGCGAGACCGATCTTGTATTGATCGTCCTCGCCAAATCCGGCTGCGGCAGCGACACGCATGCCCATTTCTTCGGCGAGAGCGATGCTCTCGATCAACGTTTCCATAACGACTTCAATCCGCTGAGGTTTTGAGGGCATCCACCTGCCGGAACCCGCCTTGGGCCTTGTATGGGTAGCACAGCGCCATCGGTTAAGTCAATCCAAGACATACGGTTGGAAGAAAAAGAACGGCGCGATTTCTGGCCAAACCGGGGATAAAAGAATGATAAGTTTGAAAGTTCGGATTGCCTATGGGTTCATATCTATTGCTCATCATCGCCGCGCTTGGGGGTGGGCTGATCAACTCGGTCGCCGGAGGAGGAATGTTTCTTACTTTTCCTGCGCTGGTGTTCACTGGCGTCCCTTCAATCATCGCCAATGCTTCGAGCACGACTGCGCTCCTTCCCGGCGTTTTTGCTAGCGCGTGGGCCTACCGAGAAGATTTCCAGAAATCGGAGGATTTCCCGTTCTTGCCGCTAGTGATCGTGAGTCTGGCGGGCGGCATTGTGGGCGCATTGCTGTTGCTGTACACGCCGCAGAAAACCTTTGACTCCGTAATACCCTGGCTCATGCTGGCCGCGACTTTGCTCTTTACATTTGGGGCGCGCATTACGCCGATCCTGAAGCGCGCGTTTCATATCGGCCCGGTGGCCGTCGTCGTGATTCAATTTTTCATTGCCATTTATGGCGGCTATTTCGGCGGGGCGATCGGAATCATTATGCTGGCGACGTGGACGGTTTTCGGGCTGACGGACATTCACGTCATGAATGCGAATCGAACCGTGATGGGGGCGGCGGCCAACAGCGTCGCCGCCGTGTTGTTTATCCTGGCGCGCAAAATCTGGTGGCCGCAGATTTTGGCCATGTTGGTGGCCACCATTATCGGCGGCTACATCGGCGCGCGTACAGCCCGGAAAGTAGATCCCCGCTACATTCGGGCGATTGTGACTGCAGTGAGCGCCGGGATTACGATCGCGTTCTTCCTCCGGCGGGGTTAGGTTCAAGCAGCACAAGCACTCTTGCCTGTGCCGGGTTCGCGCATGCCGCTCGAAATCCACACTCTCCGCAGCTTGTCCGACCTGTTGTTTGGAACGAAACGGCGTTTACATATCGTAGTGCGATATATATAATGGAGGGAGGTCAAGCGACCTCCGACACGCTTGGCCGGTTCTGCACCAAAACGAAAGGGAGGCGTGGATCCCCTCGCCTCCCTCAACTTTTCCCCATAACCTTCCGACCTGTGTGAAAGGCCGGCGGCGGACCTGCCCGAAATGTAACGCTATTTGTGACGGATATCTTCGGGAGCGCGCTGGCGGTCGAGAGGCACAATCTGGAATTGCCAATCGACCGGAACGGTCTCCGGCAAGTAGCAAATCCTGCTGTCGCACGCCTGGTATTCGATGCTTCCCGAAACGGTGACTTTTTTCCCATCAACACCTAGAGCGCCGCTGAATTCGCCCGTGGAGTTTACTTTCAGTACCTGCCGGATACGGAATATGCCTTCAAAGACGGGCACGCGCTCCTTGATGGCGGGGAGATACAGGGTTTTCGCGGAGGGGTAACTCGGCTGTTTTAATTCAAAATCCGGAGGCGGATCAATCACCATTCGGATCGTCTTGTATCCCTTCGTTCCCGGCGCATACACGTGCACGTCCCGCGGGAGGTGGACTTCAGCGGTCACTGTAACTAGATTCCCTGGAATGGCAATGCGGTCCGATTGCCCTAAGCTTAGCTCTAAGTGCGGAGCCTCCACGGTGTCCGTGACTTCCTCGCCCAGTTCCGGGAAAAGTTTGGCAAGCACCGTGTTTCCGGTCAAGCGCTCGCGGTACCTGGCTTCGAAAAATTTTTCGCGAATCACGCCTTCCGTGTCGATAAAAAAATACCCTGGCCGGGCCATCCCGGCATTGGGCCCCACCGCTTCCGCGTTCAGAACTTGATACATGCGAATGATTCTTGAATCCGGATCGGAAAGAAGGGGAAAGTCGATCTTTTTCCGGTCGGAAAAATATTTCAGGATCCCCACGCTGTCGTAACTGATCCCGGCCAGCTCGATTCCCTGCTTCTCGAATCGTTCTTTGGCTGCCTGCAACTGAATAAGCTGCCCCTTGCAGTAGGGGCACCAGTCGGCGGAGCGGTAGAACAGGAGAACTGTGCCCTTGGATCCTTTCAGAGTTTCGAGAGACTGTATTTTGCCGAATTGATCGCGCGCGGAGAAATCCGGGGCTTTCTGTCCTGCGCGAAGTCCAATTTCGGAAAACTTCTTGAGGGAAACCACGCGAATTGAATTGCCCTCTAATTTTCCTTGAATCGTCACACTGTCGCCCAGGTGTCCTCTTGCCTGATCCTGCGGATCGAGCGCGTAAACCTTGCGGATCGTATCGTCATACAGCGCCAGGGGGGCGCCGGGCGTTTGAGCAGTGCACTTCGCGGCCTCGGAAAAGGCTTCGTCAACGCTGCAAGCACCGTTGATGATGACGCCTGACCACGGGCCGGCACTCGCGTTCTCGGATTGGCGTGACGGCGTGACGGAAACGGCAAGAAGCAGCGCGAACGTCCACGTCCATGCAAACTTGTTCATATTCGAGTCATCTCGGGCATTTAAACTAAATCCGAATTTTGAGCCACCCGCGAGTCTGGCGGCCGAGGCTCTACCGTCTGGGGGGTCCATCATGAAGCAACCCAACCCCACAGGCTGAAGCCTGCGCTACTCTGGTTTCACTATGATTCAGATTACGCTCGCGCTGGCTTTGTCGGCAAGCACGCGTCGCGTTTTCCAGTTATAATGGAGAGATATGCTTTCGTTAAATAACGTCACTATGCGCTACGCTGCCAGGATTCTGTTCGAGGAGGTCACCTGCTCGTTCCTCGAAGGGCGGCGGTATGCGATCACAGGTCCCAACGGGGCAGGCAAGACGACCTTGATGAAAATATTGGAAGGCGATATCGAACCGACGAAAGGCTCGGTCTCGCGGCCAAAGAAGCTGGGCATTTTGCGGCAGGACCAGTTCGCGTTTGACGAATTTCGCGTGATCGACACCGTCATCATGGGCAACTCCCCGTTGTGGAAGGCCCTCCAGGAAAGAGATCTGCTGTACGCCAAGCCTCACGAAGAGTTGACGGACAAGGACGGCATGCGACTCGGAGAGCTCGAGGGCGTGGTCGGCGACGAGGGCGGGTACACCGCCGAGGCGGACGCCGCGATCCTGCTCGACGGGCTCGGCGTTGAAGCGGCGCTGCACGAACGCAAGATGAGCGAGTTGCAGGGCGGGCAAAAAGTCCGAGTGTTGCTGGCGCAGGCGTTGTTCGGCAATCCGGCGGCGCTGCTGCTGGACGAGCCGACCAACCACCTGGACCTCGATTCCGTTCACTGGCTGCAGGATTATCTCCATGAGTACCCAGGCGTGCTGATCGTGATCTCGCACGACCGGCATTTTCTGAACAGCGTGTGCACGCACACTGCCGACATCGATTACCAGACGGTGATCATGTACACGGGCGGCTACGACGACATGGTGCTGGCGAAGACGCAGATTCGCTCGCGTATCGAATCTGAAAACGCCGTGCGCGAGAAGAAAATCGCGCAACTAAATGAATTCATCGCGCGATTCTCGGCCGGAACGCGCTCTTCGCAAGTCATGTCGCGCAAGAAGGAAGTCGAGCGCATCCAAACTTCGGAACTGGCCAGGTCCAACATTGCCCGGCCCTACATCCGTTTTGAAATGAAAAATCCATCCGGGCGTCACCCGCTGGAATTCAAAAGCCTCAGGAAATCCTATGGCAGCCATGTTGTGATCGACAAATTTTCGGCAAACCTCGACCGCGGAGAAAAAATCGCGGTGATCGGGCGCAACGGGTCCGGCAAAACGACATTGATCAAGTCTCTCGTTCGCAGCGCGCCGGGATACATTGACGACGCCGACCGCGTTTTTCTGGCCGATTCCGGAAATGTCAAGTGGGGGCACGAAGTGGCCGTGGGCTACTTTGCGCAGGATACGACGGATACCATTGCCAAGAACACGACGCTCGTGGAATGGCTGCACCAGTTCGATCCCAAGGCGTCGCAGCAGGAGTTGCGCGCCGTACTGGGGCAGATGCTGTTCAGCGGCGAGGATGCGGAGAAATCCACTCGAGCGCTCTCCGGAGGCGAATCGGCGCGGATGATTTTCTGCAAGCTGATGCTGCAGAAGCCGAACGTCCTGGTGCTGGACGAGCCCACGAATCACCTGGACCTGGAAGCCATCAACGCCCTCAACATCGCGCTGCAGAAATATCCCGGCACCGTGCTGTTCGTGACCCACGACCATGACGTCATCGACGAAGTGGCCACGCGCATCTGGCAATGCAAGGGCGGCCACGTCGAGGACTTCAAGGGCCCGTACGAAGATTTTCAGGTTTACGCAAAAGAGAAAGCTTCTTAGCGCCATTTTTGGGCCGCGATTCCAATCGGTGGAACTAAATCTGTTGAAACGAAACACGAGCTTTTCGTAGCGCCGGCGTCTCGCCGGCAATTTCGCGCACACTCAGATTGCAAGACTGCCGGAGGGACGCCGGCGCCACAAAAATCTCTCCGCCTTTCTCTGTGTTCTCTGTGGTGAAGGGTTTAGTTATGCCCAGTAAGTGCGGTCAAGCGTCCTGTACTGGATGGCTTCGCCGAGATGGCGCGTTTCCAGACTTTCCGACCCGTCCAGGTCGGCGATCGTGCGAGCGACTTTCAGGATGCGGTCATGGGCGCGCGCGGAAAGCCCGAGGCGCCCGATCGCATTTTCCAGCATCTTTTCGCCCTCCTCGCTGATGGCGCAGAATTTCCGGATCAGTTTCGGCGGCATCTGCGAATTCGAGAAAACTTTCCGCTCTCCCGCAAAGCGTTTGGTCTGGCGCTCTCGCGCGCGCAACACGCGTTCGCGGATCGCGGCGGAATCCTCGGTGGTTCCGTTCCCGCGCAGTTCCTTGTATTTCACGGCGGGCACTTCGATGTGAATGTCGATGCGATCAATCAAGGGCCCGGAAATTTTCGAGACGTAGCGCTGAATTTGTGGCGGCGAGCAGTGGCACTGGCGGGTCGGATCCCCAAAAAAACCGCACGGGCAGGGATTCATCGCCGCCGCGAGCATGAACCACGCGGGAAACGTCAAGGAGGTCGCGGCGCGCGAAATCGTGACCGCGCCGTCTTCAAGCGGCTGGCGCATCACTTCGAGAACGTTGCGCTCGAACTCCGGCAACTCGTCGAGAAAAAGCACGCCGTGATGTCCCAGCGAAACTTCACCCGGCCTCGGAATAGCGCCGCCGCCGATCAGGCCAGCGTCGCTGATCGTATGGTGCGGCGCGCGGAATGGACGCGTGCCGACTAACCCGCGCGCGTCGTCCAGGAGCCCCGCGACGCTGTGGATACGAGTCGTTTCGATGGCCTCCTCGAGAGACATGGGTGGGAGGATTGTGGGGATGCGTTTGGCGAGCATGGTTTTGCCGGCGCCGGGCGGGCCGATGAAAATAATGTTGTGCCCGCCGGCGCAGGCGACTTCGAGAGCGCGCTTGGCGGCCTGCTGGCCGCGAACGTCGCGCATATCGACAGAATACTGCGCGGCGTCGGCCAGCAAGGTGTTGGCGTCCACGCGCACGGGCGTAAACGATTCCGGCACGTTGACGAGGTCGACGGCCTGGGGCAGATTGCGCACGGCGAACACGTCGATCCCTTCGACAACAGCTGCCTCGCGCGCGTTAGCCTCCGGAACGACCACAGCCTTAATCTTGTGCTCGCGCGCCGCAAGCGCCGCCGAGAGAGACCCGCGCACCGAGCGCACCTGCCCGTCAAGCGAAAGCTCTCCAAGAAAGATGTATTGATCGAGACGCTTGCCGAAGAACGCGCCTTCGCAGCCGAGAATCGAAAGAGCCATCGGAAGATCGAAGGCCGAGCCTTCCTTGCGAATGTCGGCCGGCGCCAGATTCACGGTGACGCTCTGGGACGGAAATTCGTGGCCGCAATTTTTCAGCGCGGCCTTGATGCGCTCGCGGCTCTCCTTCACGGCAATGTCGGGCAGGCCGACGATATTGAAATCGCCAGGCTTCCCCGAGCCGACGTCCACTTCGACTTCCATGAGGTAGGCGTCAATGCCGAACACCGCGGCGCTATAGTTTTTAAAATGCATGTGTCATCGGAAGTGACAATTTCCGTTGGGCGCAAGAGTAACCCAATTGTTATTTCCTTGCCAGTGAAAAGGGCGTTTCGCATGGCTCCTGCAAACATGCCCAGCTAGTGGGCACGAGGCGCGAAACCTTGCCGGTCGAAATACGGCTCGCCTTCGGGCATGGCAGTCAAATGCGCGCCCGGCTGAAGGCGGGCGCTACACGGCTGTCCCGCGCTCTCCCGCGGCGACTTTGAGAGCGGATACTACACACTGAGAATATGCGAATCTTTACTCAGCCCAAGAGGTCTCCTATAGTGAACTCAGGCGTCGGGCCGTGCTATTCCTACGATTGGGAAAGGATCTCCCATGCTCATTGGCCTAGTTGTCCTGGTGGTTGCAGTGGTGATGTATCTCATGTTCGCCTACAACGGCCTGGTGCGGCTGAAGGTGACGTGCGATAACGCGTGGTCGGACATCGACGTGCAACTCAAGCGGCGGTACGACCTGATCCCCAACATCGTTGAGACAGTGAAGGGGTACGCCGCGCACGAAAAGGGCACGCTCGAGGGCGTCGTGGCCGCGAGGAATCAGGCAATGTCGGCTCAGGGTCCGGCGGCCAAGGGAGAAGCGGAGGGAATGCTTACCGGCGCTCTGCGGCAGGTCTTTGCGCTGGCCGAAGCGTATCCGCAATTGCGCGCAGTCGAGAGTTTCACGCAGCTGCAGAACACGCTGAATCAGATCGAGGATACTTTGCAGAACGCGCGGCGCTACTACAATGCCGTGGTCCGCGATTACAACACTATGATCGAGCAGTTCCCTTCCAACATCGTCGCGGGGATGGGCAATTTCAAGGAGCGGGAATTCTTCCAGATCAGCGCCCCCGCCGAACGTGAAGTGCCGAAGGTCAGCTTCGGCGCGACAGGCGCCTAGCCCCATGGATTTCAAATTGCGGCAAATCCGCAGGCACGCAGATCTTTGGCGTTTGAAGCCGCTGTATAGCGCCCGCCTTCAGGCGGGCATTTGCTCGTGCCGTCAATGCCCGCCTGAAGGCGGGCGCTACACGCGGCAATGCCGCGCTTTCTGGCGCGCCGCCGGGATGGCGCTGCTCGTAATGGCGCTGGCCGCTTCCACTTCGGCACGCCAGCTCAAAATCGAGAAATTCTCCGCCGAGATTTTTGTGCAGCCGGATTCCTCGCTGGATGTGACGGAAACCATCGAAGCGAATTTCATCGGCGTGTGGCACGGACTGTACCGCTCGATCCCCATCGAATACGTGACGCCGCAGGGATTCAATTATTCGCTTTTCGTGAAGCTGGTGGGCGCCACTGACTCCGCTGGGCTGCCACTGAAAGTCGAATCCTCTCGCGACGGCCACTACCTGAAATGGAAAATCTACATCGATAATGCGACCGACATCGACCGGACCATTCACCTGGAATACAAAGTCCGCAACGGCTTGAAATTTTTCGAGGATCACGACGAACTCTATTGGAACGTGACCGGGGACGAGTGGGACGTCCCGGTCAGCAACGCCAGCGCGCAAATTTTTCTGCCGCAGGGCGCGACCGGCGTGCGAACCAACGAATTCACCGGATCGTACGGCTCCCGCGCGCAAAACGCTAACGTCACGGCTTCGGAGAACACCGTGGAAGTATCCATGGCGAGGCCGCTCGCGTTTCACGAAGGGCTGACGGTAGTCGTCGGTTGGGACAAAGGCTTTGTGAAAGAGCCCGGGACGAGCGACCTGATCGGGCTTTTTCTCGCCAGCAATTGGCCGCTGTTTTTCCCCGTGCTGGTGTTCGTCTTCATGTTCTGGCTCTGGTTCACACATGGGCGGGACCCACGCGTCGGCCCCATCGCGGTGCAGTACGCGCCGCCTGAGGGAATTACTCCGGCGGAGGCCGGGACGCTCGTTGACGATGACGCGGCGATGCGCGACATCACCGCCACAATCGTGGACCTTGCCGTGCGCGGGTACATCGTCATCGAGGAAAAAGAAAAATCGGAAATGATGGGCCTGCTCCACAACAAAGATTATGTCTTCCATCTGAAAAAAAACCCCAAGGAATGGGCCGGCCTCAAATCACACGAACTCGTGCTGCTCGCGGCGCTTTTCTCGAATGGAGTGCTCTCTGAAGTTCCTCTTTCAACATTGCAAAATCAGTTTTACAAGAATCTCCCCGGCATCAGGGACAGCATCTTCGACGAATTGATGGAACATGGGTATTTCCACTTGCGCCCTGACTACATGCGCAGTTCGTTTATCGGTGGTGGCATCGTCATCGGGTTGCTGTTCTTTCTCCTGGGCAATGCGGTCGCCACAAAAATGGGGATGGCACCCGTGCCCTTCCTCATTGCGGGCGTTCTTTCAGGGGGGATCATTGCCGGATTCGGCTGGTTCATGTCGACGCGCACCCTGGCCGGCATCAAGGCCCTTTCGGCAGTTCTCGGCTTCGAAGACTTTCTGACTCACGTCGAAGCCGATCATATGGACCGGGTCGGCCAGACACCGGAAACTTTCGAGAAATTTCTGCCGTACGCGATGGCCTTGGGCGTCGAAAAAAAATGGGTCGGCGCGTTCCAGAATATCTACTCGCAACCGCCCTCGTGGTACCAGGGGGGATACTACAACGGCGGCTTTTATCCGATCATGTTCGTTAACAGCCTGGACAACATGACGATGCGCGCGAGTTCGGTGATGGCCTCCGCTCCACGGAGCAGCGGAGGTCCCGGCTTCGGCGGCGGTGGATCTTCAGGCGGCGGTTTCGGGGGCGGCGGTGGCGGCGGATTTTAGGGGGTTAGTGGAACAGGCTTCAGCCTGTGAGGTTTTTGCCTTGCAAACATCTAACCCCACAGGCTGAAGCCCGTTCCACTCACTGCTACTGCCTGCTGGAAAGTTCTTCGATCCTGGCAACCACCCTGCGGCCGTTCTCATTCCGGTAACTCACGCGGACCCTGTCCCCCAGAAATATTCCCCGAACGGGAGCGTTTAACGCAAACTCCTCATCCGCGCCACTTCCATGCGAATTCCGGGAGAGGCGAATTTCATCGGCCGTGAGGGCCACAATCCTGCCCGTTACAACTCCGCCCTTCTTGCCTCCATTCAAAGGAGCCGACGCCAGGTTTTGCAACCAGCCATGCTCGCGGACTGATTCTTCATGCAGATGGCCGCGCCATGAACCCATTACATTCGCGCGATTGATGTAGCCAACCATCTTCTGGGGGTCTTTGCGGTCGACCACAGGCAGGCGGCCGATATTATTCTCGAGCATTTTGGTTACAGCGTCGAAAATTCGCTCGTCAGGATAGGCGACGATAAGCGAGCGAGTGCTTGCGTCGAGGACACTCATTTCGCCGGTCGGATCCGCCTGCAGCGCGCGCAGCAAATCGCCTTGCGTCACGAGCCCCTGCAATCGCCCATCGGAATCGACGATAGGCAGTGCGTGGTGCCGCGAAGTTTTAAGATCACCGTTCGCGAATCGATCGGCGGCGGCCCGCACGCTCTCCTCCGGTACGACCGTAGCGACGTCCAGCGCCATGACTTCCTCGACCTTGAGCTGTTTCAGCGCGTTGCTTTCGTAGTCCTGATTCGTGTGCAGGCCGCGGCGCGCCAGCTTTTCCGTCATGATCGAGTTCGGCAGGTAGCGCAATGCGATGGCGTAGGCAATCACGGAAACGAGCATCAGGGGAAGAATCGCGTTGTAATCGCGGACAATCTCGAATGCAAAAACGATAAACGCGAACGTCGCGCGCGAAGCCGCTCCGAAAACCGCTGCCATTGCCACGAGCGCACACGCGCCTGGAGACAGGTGCGCTCCAGGGAAAATATCATTCACGACTATGGCAAACACGCCGCCCATCGCCGCGGAGGACATAAACATCGGCGCAAGCAATCCCCCCGAAGTGCCGGAGCCGAGGGATAGCAGCAGTGCAACTGCTTTGCAAAGCGCGACGAGGATGAGGAGTTTCAAGGCGAGGCTGTTATTCAGTATGTCCCCGAGCGTGTCATAGCCGACGCCCAGCACACGCGGCACAAAAAATCCGATAACGCCCAGCGCGAGCGCGCCGATCGCGGGATGCCACAATTCGGGAATCGGCAGGCGGTCAAAAGCATCCTCGATAAAATAAAGCGCTTTCGTGAAAACAAAGGCCGCGGCGCCGCACAATACCCCGAGGGCGAGATAATACGGGAGAGCGCGGGGAATTCCGAAGTCCATTGGCAGGACATGAAACATCGGCCCGGTGCCGAGCAAAAGCTGGCGAATGCTCGTCGCCAGCGTGGTCGCAATCACGAGGGGAACAAAAGACCGCCCGCGAAATTCAAAGAGCAGAAGCTCAATCGCGAGGATCACCCCGGCGATCGGAGTATTAAACGTCGCGGCCATGCCGGCGCCCGCGCCGCAGGCCAACAGGACCTTGCGCTCCGCGGCTGTTGTCGAAACGAGTTGGCCGACGAGCGAACCGAAAGCGCCTCCGGTTTGAATAATCGGCCCCTCGGCGCCGAACGGTCCGCCGGTGCCGATCGCTATGGCCGCCGAGATGGGCTTTAGAATCGCGACTTTGGCTTCAATGCGGCTCTTCGAAGTGAGTACCGCCTCCATCGCCTCCGGAATGCCGTGCCCCTTGATTTTCGGCGAGCCATACTTCGCCATGAACCCGACGATGATTCCGCCTATTACGGGAATGACGATCACCCACGCGCCAAGCTGGTTATTCGCCGGGCTGCGAAAATGAAAAGACCACTCGTGATAGAACGCGAGATTCGTGAAGAGCCCAATCAGATTGTAGAGGAGGAAAGCAACAATACCGGCAATTACACCCACGAGCCCGCCGAGCAAAGAAATGTAGCCGAGACGGAATTGCCCAGGCTCGTGGCCGCGATTGGAAATCGCGTTCGTCTTCGAATTGGAACTCAAGCTTTCGCCTTCCTGCAATCCACTGCGGCTGTCTTACCAAACTATCCCATCGATAACATTTGTGGGTCGCGGCTTTAGCCGCGACATTCAGGATCCGCGAGACGCGGGCTTTAGCCCCTGAAATGCCAACTACACTGCCGGCCTGGCTATTTATGAAATGGCTTCCATTCAGACAGCCCGTTCTCGCCAGTGGTCAACTTTCCGCGCGGATTCAACCGGTTACTTCCGCGGTTCTAAATTCGCCCGCGTGTTCTTCGGAACCCTGGTCGAACGGATTACAGCCGTCAGTGCTCGTACCAACGCTGGCGCTGCTGTGCGAAGCTCCGAAATCCGCTGCTTGGCCAGCCGGGTGAGAATTTTTTCGCCGCGCGGGGTCAGATGCAAAATCACCTGGCGGCGGTCGGACCGGGATCGCTCGCGCCGCAGGAGCTGCCTTCGTTCGAGGCGGTCGACCAGCTCCACGACGCTGTGATGGCGCAATTGCATGCGCTCGGCAAGCTCCCGGATGGTGGGCTCGCAGCCGGCCGGAAGCCCGCGCAGAGCCAGCATCAGCAGATACTGCTGCGGCTCGAGGTCCGCGCCGCGCGCGGCTTGCTCGCTGCCATTCAGGAAAATCCGTATTTGATATCGGAATTCCGCGAGCGCGCGAAACTCCGCGGCGGTCATCATGCCTGTGGACCCATCCATATTATATCGTCCTCCGATATAAATACAAACGCGATCTTTGCGCCCGATCCCGATTCGCAACTTCGAAAGGTCCGGCCGGCGCGAGAAGCCGGGCGCTCAAATTGTTTTCTCGGAATCCAGCAAAATTGTGACTGGACCGTCGTTCACCAGCTCGACCTGCATGTGCGCCTGGAACACGCCGGTTTCGACGCTTACTCCGAGCGCCCGCATCGACCGGATGAATTCCTCGTAAAGCCCGCTGGCTTCCTCGGGCGGCGCAGCCTGGATGTAGGAAGGACGTCGCCCCCCTCGCGTGTCTCCATACAGAGTAAATTGAGACACCACCAGCGCGGATCCGCCTGCGTCAAGCAAAGACAGATTCATCTTTCCCTGTTCATCGGGAAAAATCCGCAGATTTGCGATTTTCTCGGCGAGATATGCCGCCGCTTCGGGATTGTCCGTACGTCTGACGCCCACTAATATAAGGAGGCCCGCGCTGATTTTTCCGGCCACGCGGCCGTCCACGGTGACACTGGCGCGGCTAACACGCTGAATGACAGCGCGCACGATTGCCCTCCGACCACGGGATTTTAACTCGAATTACAAACGGATCAACAGATAAACACAGATGAGCGCTGATAAAAAATAATAACAGGCCCGGGGAGCCTTCAGGAACGATTGCGCCTGTTTTTTCCGGAAGTTTTTCCTCTTTGTTCTTTGCGATTCTTTCTTGATCTGTGTTTGTCTGTGCTCATCAGCGGATTCAGTTCCTTCTTCGAGCGGCGAGGCGGGGGCTGGCAGCGTGGACAAAAATGGCTGCTCCTGCCCGCCACAATCACTCGGCGGATGGTCGCTTTGCAGCGAAAACATGGCTTCCCATCGCGCTGGTAAACCCTGTGCCGGAGCTGAAATTCGCCGCGATTGCCCTCGGAATCGACGTAATTTGAAACGGAGGAACCGCGGAAACGAATGGCGTCGGCCAGAACTTCGCGAACCGCGCCATGAAGCGCAAGGAGCTGCTTCTTCGTGAGATTTTCAGCGATGCGGGCCGGATGCAGGCGCGCACGGAATAAACTCTCGTCCGCATAGATGTTACCAACGCCGCGCAGGACTTTCTGGTCGAGCAGCAATGCTTTGACGCGCGCCCGCCTTGATCCAAATGCTCCGCAAAATTCCTCGGCGCTGATCTCCAGCGGCTCGCTGCCGAGATGCCCCATGAATTCCGCAAGCCCTGACTGTGGGACGAGAAGCATTCGTCCAAAGCGCCGGGTGTCCGTGTAACGCAGCTCGCGGCCATCGTCGAGAAGAAAAAAGCCGTGCGTGTGGGGTGCAACGGATTCGCCGGAGCGGATTACGGTCAATTGGCCGGTCATTCCAAGATGAATGATCAGGCTGAACGGTGGGCGCGGGACGGCCTGCGAGCCGGCTGTCTCCAGTCCGATGCAGATAAATTTACCCAGGCGCGTTACGTTGGCGATCCGCGCTCCCGGCAGACGTTCAGCGATCTCCGCGGGATTGTCCACAAAATCCGTCTTTCCGAAGCGCACCTCGACAATGCCGCGGCCGGGCAGCAACAATCGTAATCCGCGCACAACCGTCTCAACTTCGGGAAGTTCAGGCATCGAGGAGTCTCATTCAAAATAGCACAATTAATTTCCGGGGTTTGAAAAGCCGGCAGGCGAAGGATGCCGAGCGGAACAAAGTCAAAACC
>Ga0070731_10002340_pt1 | contig 18218 bp, 11 predicted proteins | sample Coa_R1_2_FD_66448 | JGI IMG/M metagenome (GOLD analysis project Ga0070731, IMG submission 66448) | Surface soil microbial communities from Centralia Pennsylvania, which are recovering from an underground coalmine fire - Coalmine... | ecosystem: Environmental > Terrestrial > Soil > Unclassified ... | reverse complement strand
CGGAACATCTCTCCCCCTATTCGTAGCGGAGCGCCGCGACCGGCCGGGCGCGAGCGACCTGGATGGCGTGAAAGGCGGTGGTGGCGACGGCGATCGCCAGCGCGCCCAGCCCCGCCTCGAGGAACAGGCTCGGTTCGAGCGCGATGCGATAGGCGAACCCGTCGAGCCAGCGGTGCATGAGCCATCCGGCAATCGGCCAGGCGATGAGGTTGGCCACGAGCACGGGCCGGGTGAACTGCCAGACCAGCAGCCGCACCACGTCGGCGGTCGAGGCGCCGAGCGCCTTGCGGATGCCGATCTCCTTGGTCCGCCGTTCCGCCGTGAAGGCGGACAGCCCGAAGAGGCCCAGGCAGCCGATGGTCATGGCCACGCCGGCGAACCAGGCGAAGATCGTTCCTTCGCGCGTGACCGATCGGTAGAGGCGCTCGATCCGCTCGTCGACGAAGGACCGCTCGATCGGCCGCGCCGGCACGAGTTCGCGCCAGATCTCGTCGATCTGTGCAAGCGTCTCGGGAATGCGGGCGCCATCGAGCTTGACGCTCAGCACCTGGTCCCAGTCGGGCGCAGCGAGGAAAGCTGTCGGCGGCACGCGCTCCTCGACGGTGCGTAGCTGCATGTCGGGCATCACGCCGACGATCTCGCGGACCTGGCCGGGTTTGCTCGCATCTTCGTCGACATAGAGGAAATGGTGGCCGATCGCCGCCTCGGGCGACGCGAACCCCATCATCCGGACGGCCGCCTCGTTGATGATCGCGGTGCCGCTGCCCGTCTTGGGCAGAACGGGTGCCGCATCGTCGTGACGCGCCTCTTCGAAGCTGCGGCCGGCCAGCGGCCGCATGCCGTAGACCTCGAAGAAGTTCCAATCCACCGGAACCCGATTGAGCGTCGCCAGCGACCGGTTCGGCGTATCGATCCCGAGCATGCCCTCGGTGTCGGTATTGGGCGATGCCATGATCATCCAGGATCCTGTCACCGCCCGGACGCCCGGCAGCGCGCCGATCCGCGTCTCGAGCGTGCGCACGAGCGAGGCGTCGGGCAGCACCATCTGCTCCTTCATGACCTGCGGCATCGCGTCGAGATCGATCGCCAGGATCTTGTCCGTGTCGAAGCGAAGCGAATCGGTCGTCGCGAACTTGGTCTGGCGGTAGATCGCCGCCGTCGAGATGAGCAGCCCGATCGAGACCGCAAACTGCAGGACGACAAGCGTCTGGCGGAGCCGGCCGGAGCCAGGCGTCCCGCCGCCCCGGCTCTTCAGCGTCTCGGCCGGCCGGAAGCTGGACTGGATGATGGCCGGGTAGATCCCCGCCGCAAGACCGACCAGCAGCGCTGCCCCGACCGTCGTCGCGAGCAGGGCCGGGTCGCGCCAGTAGGCGAAGCCGATCGAGCGGTCGAGGAAACCATTGAAGCGCGGCAGGATCAGCTCGACCAGCGCGACGGCGAAGACGAGGGCCAGGAGCGCATAGCCCACCGACTCGCCCATGAACTGCCAGACCAGCTGGCGCCGCGTGGCGCCCAGCGCTTTCCTCACGCCCACTTCCAGCGCGCGGCGGGTCGATCGCGCCGTGACCAGGTTCACGAAGTTGATCCCGGCGACGAGCAGGGTCAGCCCGCCGGTCGCGGCGACCGCCCACAACGTGACGAGCACCGGGTCGTCCTCGTTCGTGTCGGGATTGGCCGGCCAGAGATGCAGGTCCAGCAGCGGGCGCAGCCAAATCCTGAACGTGACGAAGGGCTGGCGCGGATCGGGCGGGTAGCGGTGGGCAACGAAGGAATCGAAGCGGCTGGCGAAGCCCGCCGGGTCGGTGCCGGGCTTCAGCCTGACCAGGGTCTCGACCTCCGTATCGAGGTCGCCTTGCGGCGGCCGCTTCTGGGCGTCGAGCTTCGCCAGCCGGCTCCAGGTGCTGTTGCCGGAGACGATGAGGTCCAGGCGGTAGTTGCTCGGCGCATAGGATGCCAGCACGCCGGTGACCGTCGCCGGATGGGCGCGATCGAACTCCAGCGTCTCGCCGATGCAGTCGAGCCGCCCGAAATACTTGAGTGCCATCGCCTGGGACAGCACGACCGAATCCGGCTTGGCGAGGGCCGTCCTTGCGTCGCCCAGGACGAGCGGGAAGGGGACGGTGTCGAGGAACGACGGATCCGCCGTCGTCGCCCGCTCGCTCGCCTCGACATTGCCGGCCCGGACCCCGACGGACTGATAGGCGGTGCGCGCGATGGAAGCGAATTCGGGAAAGTCGAGGGCGAACTCGCCTTCCATGGCGGTCGTCGTCGAGGTCAGGGTCTCGAGCGGGCGATCGGGTTCCCGCAGGGTCAGCTGCACGCGGTAGATGTCGGCGACGCCGGGGATCGTCCGGTCGAAGCCCAGCTCGTCGCGCACGAAGAGCCCGATCAGGATGGCCGCGGCAAATCCCAAGGACAGCCCGGCGACGTTGAGCCCGGCATGGAGCCTGTCGCGGAGCGCGGCACGGAAGGCGGCGGCGGCGAGGTTGGCGAACATCGGGCCGGACTCCTACTCGTAGCGCAGCGCCGCGACCGGCCGGGCGCGGGCGACCTGGAACGCATGGAAGGCGGTGGTGCCCATCGCGATTGCCACTGCCCCGGTTCCGGCGGCGAGGAACAGGCCGGGCTCCAGGGCGATCCGATAGGCGTAACCCTCCAGCCAGCGATGCATGAGCCAGCCGGCGACCGGCCAGGCGATGGCGTTGGCCACGAGCACGGGCCGGGTGAACTGCCAGACCAGCAGCCGCACCACGTCGGCGGTCGAGGCGCCGAGCGCCTTGCGGATGCCGATCTCCTTGGTCCGCCGCTCGGCCGTGAAGGCGGAGAGGCCGAAAAGGCCGAGGCAGGCGATCGTCGCCGCGACCAGCGCGAAGGCGCCGAAGATCGCGGTCTCGCGCCGCACGTCGCGATACATCTCCTCGATCCGCGCATCGAGGAAGCGGCGCTGGATCGGCCGGGCCGGCACCAGTTGCTGCCAGAGCCGGTCGATCTTCGTCAGCGTCTCCGGCATGTGCCTGCCGTCCAGCTTGACGCTCAGCACCTGATCCCAATAGGGCGCCGCCAGATAGGCGGTCGGCGGCACCGCGGTCCGGGCGGTGTTCAGCTGCATGTCGGGGACCACGCCGACGATCTCGCGGATCTGGCCCGGCTGCCCGCCCTCGTCGGTCCGCAGCGTGTGGCCGAGCGCCGCCGCCGGCGTGGTGAAGCCGAGGAGCCGCGCCGCCGTCTCGTTGATGATGGTGGTGCCGCTCCCGGTCATGGCGCGCGGCGGCAGGAAGTCATCGGCATGGGCCTGGTCGAAGTCGCGGCCGGCAACCGGGCGCAGCCCGTAGAGCTTGAAGAAGTTGAAATCGATCGGGACGATATTGACCGACAGCTTGGCCGCCGGCCGGTCGTCCAGCGTCAAGGTCGAGGTCGAGGTGTGGGGGGTGTTGGGCACCGAATCGGAACCCGTCACGCCGCGCACGCCGGGGAGCGAGGCCAGGCTCGTCTTCAAGGCCTCGACGAGGGCCGGATCGTGCTGCACGTCGTCCTGCGCGGTCTGGACGCGCGGCACGGCGCCAAGCTCGATGGTCAGGATCTGGTCGATGTCGAAGGTGAGGCTCTGGCGCGTCGCGAAGTCGGTCTGCCGCCAGATGATCCCGGTCGCGATCAGCAGGCCGATCGAGACGGCGAACTGCAGCACGACCAGGAGCTGCCGGAGCCGCCCGGATCCGGGCAGGCCGGCGCCGCCGCCCTTCAGCGTCTCGGCCGGCCGGAAGCTTGCCTGGACAAGCGCCGGGTAGAGCCCCGCTGCCAGGCCGACGATGAGGGCGATGCCCAGCATCGCCGGCGCCAGCAGCGGGTCCCGCCAGTAATCGAAGCCGATGGTCCGGCCGATGAAGGCGTCGAACCCGGGCAGCGCCAGCTCGACCGCGGCGATCGCCAGGACCAGCGAGATCATCGCGAAGGCCACCGCCTCGCCCATGAACTGCAGGACCAGCTGGCGATGGGTGGCCCCCACCGCCTTGCGCACGCCGACCTCGACAGCGCGCCGGACGGCCCGCGCGGTCACGAGGTTGACGAAGTTGATGCCGGCCACGACCAGAATCAGAGTGCCGGTCAGCGAGAGCGCGATCAGCGTCGTGAGCTTGGTGTCGTGGGGCGGCGTATCCGGATTGCTCTCGTGGAGATGCAGCTCGGTGATCGGCCGCAGCCACAGGCGGAATGCGGCCCGGGTCTCGCCCGGCGGCATCGGGTAGTGGCTCGGCACGAAACGGTCGAGGCGGTCACGCAGCGCAGCCGGATCGGTGCCGGGCCGGAGCCGCAGATAAGTCGCGACATTGTCATGCGTCGAGCCCGGCGGCGGCCTCGGCTCGGCGTCGTCTTCGGTCAAGGCGCTGTAGCTGCTGTTGCCCGACAGGAGTGCGTCGATCGTCTCGTTGGAGCCGAACGGCGGCTCGGCCAGCACGGCGTCGACGGTCACCGTGTGCTGCCGGTCGATCTCCATCGTCTGGCCGATGCAGTCGATCGTGCCGAAATACTTGAGCGCCAGCGCCTTCGAGAGCGCGAGGGAATCCGGGCGGGCGAGCGCGGTCGCCGGATCGCCGCGCAGCAGCGGATATCCCAGCACCTGGAAGAACGAGGGATCGGCCGCCACCAGACGCTCGTTTGCCTCGACCTCGCCATGCCGCAGCCCGGCCTGCTGGGCGGCGAGGCGCGCGATCGCCACCGTCTCGGGGAAATCGGTCTCGAATTCCGCCGCCACGGTGCTGGGCGTCGAATCATAGGATTCGGGGGCCCGCCCGTCCTGGCTGAAGGTCGGCTGGAGCGTGTAGACGTGCTGATGGTCCGGCAGGAACGTGTCGAAGCTCAGTTCGTCGCGCACGAACAGCCCGATCAGGATCGTGGCGGCGAAGCCCAGCGACAATCCCAGCACGTTGAGGATGGCATGGAGCCGGTCGCGGCAGGCGGCGCGCCAGGCGGCAGTGGCAAGGTTGCCGAGCATCCGGACCGTCCTATTCGTAGCGCAGTGCGGCGACCGGGCGGGCGCGGGCGACCTTGACCGTGTGAAGCGCGGTCGTGCCGAGCGCCACGGCGAGGGCCGTGGCGCCGGCCATGACGAAGAGTCCCGGCGTGATGTCGATCCGATAGGCGAAGCCGTCGAGCCAGCGGCGCGCCATCCACCAAGCCGCCGGCCAGGCGATCAGATTGGCGACGAGCACCGGCCGTGTGACCTGCCAGACGAGCAGCCGGAGCACGTCGAGCGTGGAGGCGCCGAGCGCCTTGCGGATCCCGATCTCCTTGGTCCGACGCTCGGCCGCGAAGGCGCTGAGGCCGAACACGCCGAGCCCGCCGATCGCGACCGCGACCAGCGAGAACCCGGCGAAGATGCGGCCCTGGCGGATGATATCGCGATATTCGTGCTCGATCCGCGCGTCGAAGAAGCTGCGCTGGATCGGCCGGCTCGGGACGAGGTCGTGCCAGGCGGCATCGATACGGGAGAGAGTCTCAGCGAGATCGGCGCCGGTCAGGCGGACGCTGACGGTCTCGAAGTCGCTGGGGGAGTCGGTGAAGATCGACGGTGGAATGGTCTCGCGGATCGAGGTCATCGGGAAATCCGGCACGACGCCGACGATTTCGCGCGGCTGGTAGCTGCCGTCGGCGAGCCGGTAGAGAACGGTCTGGCCGAGCGCGTCGGCATTCGAGGCGAAGCCCAGCCGGCGCACGGCACTTTCGTTCAGGATCGCCACGCCCGTCTTGGTGGCGTCGTACTCCACCCGGTCGGCCGAGCGGTCGGTCGCGAAGGGCCGGCCGGCCAGGATCGGAATGCCGAACATCGCGAAGAAGCTCGGGTCCGCCATCTCCTCGTTGAAGAAGATCTGGCCGGTGCTGGCGTGGTCGGGCCGCTTGATCTCGGTGGTCGAGGTATCGGAGGTGCCCGGCGCGTTGTCGGAGGCAGAGGCGAGCTCGACCCCCGGCAGCCCGGCGATCCGGTCGCGAAGCGTCTCCAGCGGAGCGCCCATCCGCGGCGCCGAGATCACCACGACGGGATGCATGCCGGCGACCAGGCTCTGCGCCGCCGCGAAATTGGTCTGGCGATAGACGATCGCGGTCGTGATGAGCAGCGCGATCGAGAAGGCGAACTGCACGGCCACCAGCAGGTTGCGCAGCCGGCCCGAGCCCGGCGACAGCACGCCGCGCCCGCTCAGAACCTCGACCGGCCGGAAGCCGGAGAGGATCAGCGCCGGGTAGATTCCGGCCGCCAAGCCGACCCCGGCCGTGATCGCGACCAGTGTCGCGGCGACAACCGGGTCGCCCAGATAGTCGAATTGGATGGTGCGGTCGAGGAAGGCGTCGAAGCGCGACAGGACCAGCTCGACCGTCGCCACCGCCAGCATCATCGCCGCGATGGCATAGGCGAGCGCTTCCGCCATGAACTGCACCAGCAGCTGGCGACGCGTGGCGCCGACCGCCTTGCGGATGCCGACCTCGAGCGCGCGCTTGGTCGCGCGGGCGGTCGCCATGTTGACGAAGTTGATCCCGGTCGCGGCGAGGAGCAGCAGCCCGGTCACGGCGAGCCCGACCAGCGTCGCGGGGTTGGGCGCCCCGCCGGCGATGGTCGTGGTGTCGAGATGGATCCCGCCGAGCGGCCGCAGGGTCAGCCGCAGATGGTTCGGCCCGTCGGTCAGGTCCGGCCGGTGGCGGCGGGCGAAATCCTCGAGCCGCGACTCGATCGACGCGGCCGAGGCGCCCGGTGCCAGGCGGAGGAAGGTGAAGGTGTCGCCCCAATTGTCGCCGGGAGGGGGCTGCTTGCCGGTGTCGAGCTGCATCAGCCGGCCGAACGGCGCCAGACCGGACAGGAAGAAATCGCGGCCGGCGAGCGTCGTCTCCGACGGCAGGTCCCGCAGCACCGCGCCGACGCGGACGACATGGGCGCGGTCGAGCTCCAGCGTCTGTCCGATGCAGTCGTCGGTGCCGAAGTATTTCAGCGCCATGCGCCGGGTGATCACGATCCCGTCCGGCGTGCGGAGCGTGGCGCCGGGATCGCCCGCCTCCGTCGGCAGCGGCAGCACCGTGAAGAAATCTGGATCGGCGGCGTAGACGCGCTCCTCGGCCTCGACCTCGCCGTGGCGCACACCGGTCTCCGCGACCGCGATGCGGGCAATGCTCCCGATCTCCGGAAAATCGAGCTTGAGATGGGCAGCCCAATCGTGCTCGGCCGGGCCGAAGGTCGTCGCGGCGGTGGCGGTCTGGGCTGTCGTCTGCACCCGGTAGACGTCCTGCCAGCCGGGCAGGAACCGCTCGTAGCTGTATTCGTCGCGCAGATAGAGCCCGATCAGGACCGCCGCCGCGAAGCCCAGCGCCAGCCCCAGCACGTTGAGCCCGGCATGCAGCCGGTCGCGGCAGACCGTGCGCCATGTCGTGACGGCGAGGTGGGCGAACATTGTCTAGGCGCGCTTGGGCTGAGGGGGCCGGCGTGACCCCTCCCCCCAACCCCCTCCCGCGAGGGGAGGGGGAGAATTCTCGCTGGGGCCTTCCCCCTCCCCTCGCGGGAGGGGGTTGGGGGGAGGGGCGTTCATGATCCTGTGCATGTTGATGCCCACCTAGCGCCGCCCGTCGATCCGGCCGTCGAGAAGGGCCACGACCCGGTCCGCGCGCGCCGCGTGGGCCGGCGAATGGGTCGCCATCACCACGGTAATTCCGGTGGCGGCAAGCTCCGCCAGCACCGCCATCACCTGCGCGCCCGCATCCTGGTCGAGATTGCCGGTGGGTTCGTCGGCGAGCACCAGCGTCGGCCGCCCGACCAGGGCCCGCGCGATGGCCACCCGCTGCTGCTGGCCGCCCGAGAGCTGCGCCGGCCGGTGCCGAGCCAACCCGGCGAGGCCGAGCCGTTCGAGCATCGTCCCGACCTGAACGACGCGCTCGGCTGCCGGGACGCCGCGGTAGATCAGCGGCGTCTCGACGTTCTCGGCGACAGTCAGCTCGTCGATGAGGTTGAAGCTCTGGAAGACGAAGCCGATCCGCTCGCGGCGCAGCCTGGTCAGCTCCTTCTCGCGCAATCCGGCGGCCTCGGCGCCGAAGAAGCGGAAGCGGCCCTCGGTCGGACTGTCGAGCAATCCCAGGATGTTGAGCAGCGTGGACTTGCCGCAGCCGGACGGGCCGGTCAGCGCCACGAACTCGCCCGGCCGGATCTCCAGCGAGACGTTGTCGAGCGCCAGTTTCGGCACGGCGCCGGGATAGATCCGCGACACGCCGTCGAGCCGGAGCACGCCGTCGAGCGCCGGCGCGGGCCGCGGCCGGCGGGCGAAGAGCGTGGCGACGTTGGTCTGGAAGAGCGCGCTCATTTCGGTCACGCGGCCAGCAGCGTCGCGGCCACGATCTGGCCGTCGAGCAGGTTGAGGGTGCGGGCGGCATAGGCGGCGTGGGCGTGGCTGTGCGTCACCATCACCACCGTCGTGCCGGCCTGGGCGATCTCGGTCAGCATGTCCATGACCGCCTCGCCGTTGGCGGTGTCGAGATTGCCGGTCGGCTCGTCGGCCAGGATCAGCCGCGGCTCGGCGACGAGCGCGCGGGCGACGGCCACGCGCTGCTGCTGGCCGCCCGAGAGCTGCTGCGGCAGGTGGCGGGCGCGATGCGGCAGTCCGACCTTCTCCAGCGCGGCCGCGACCCGGCGCTTGCGGTCGCCGCGGGCGACGCTGCGATAGAGCAGCGCCACCTCGACATTCTCCTCGACCGTCAGCTCGTCGATCAGGTTGAAGCTCTGGAAGACGAAGCCGACGTAACGACGGCGGAGCAAGGTCAGCTGGCGCTCCTTGTAGCGGGCGATCTCCTCGTCGAAGAACCAGAACTCGCCGTCCGACGGGCTGTCGAGCAGGCCCAGGATGTTGAGCAGCGTGGACTTGCCGCAGCCCGAGGGTCCCATGATCGCGACGAACTCGCCGGCCGCGATCTCGAGGCTGACCTCGCGGAGCGCCAGCGTCTCGACCTCGCTGGTGCGATAGGATTTGTTGACGTTGACCAGCTTCAGCATGGTGCTTCCTTCCGAAACACGGGGTGGCGGAATGCGCTTCGCTTTTCCGCCCTACGGGCCGGTGCGTAGGGCGGAAAAGCGAAGCGCATTCCGCCACTGCCAGAACAGATTTCTCTCATCGCGGTCTCATCTCTCGATCACCAGCCGGTCGATGCGGTCGAGGCCGCTGTAATCGGAGGTGACGACCCTGTCGCCGGGCTTGAGCCCCTCCAGCACCTCGACCGCTTCCGGCGTGCGGCGGCCGAGCTTGACGGTCCGCCGTTCGGCCTCCCCCCCCGAACCGTCGACGACGAAGACCCAGGCGCCGCCCGAGACCTCGAGGAACGCGCCGGCCGGCAGGACCACCGATCTGGTGTCTCCGCCGAGCTCCAATCTGCCCTGGACGGCCTCGCCGCGGCGCAGCCCCTCGGGCACGGCGCCGTCCCAGGCGAGATCGACCTCGAACTTGCCGTCCTTGACCTGCGGATAGACCTTGGAGACGACCAGCTTGGCCGGCTTGTCATCGACCGTCACGTCGACATGCTGGCCCGGCTGCACGCGCGCCAGATAGAATTCGTCGACATCCACCGTGACCTTGAACCCGTTGGCCTGGTCGATCTGGCCGAGCCGGATGCCGCGCGCCTTCTCCTCGCCGACATGGGCGTCGAAGGCGGTCAGCACGCCGTCCACCGGCGCTTTCACCGTCATCGCTTCGAGCAGGCGCTTGGCCGCGGCGAGGTTGGCGTCGAGCCGCGCGGCCGTTTCCTTGATCAGCCCTTCGCTCTGGTCGATCAGCTTGGTGTCGCGCGTCTGGGCGTCGCCGGCGATCTCGCGCAGCCGCTTCTGATAGGCCAGCTCGTCGGCTGATTGGTCCAGCGTCTCCTGCGAGGTGAACCCCTTGGTGGCCAGCGGCTGGCGGCGCGCGACCTCGCGGCCGAGCCGGATGATGTTGTAATCGGCATCCGCGATGGCGTGCGCGTCGCCGGTCCGCGTCTGCTCGAACTGCAGCTCCAGCTGCCGCTGGGTGTTGATCTGCTCGATCACCTGGGTCTCGCGGGCGATCGCATCGAGCTCGAGATTGGCATCGCTGAAGCGCAGCAGCGGCTGGCCGGCGGTCACGTGCTGGCCGGCCTCGGCCAGCACCTCCTCGACCCGGCCGCCCTGGCCGACATCGAGATAGACGGTCTCCAGCGGCACGACCTGGCCGCGCAGCGGAATGAAATCGTGGAAGGGCGCCGCCGCAACCGTTGCGACCGTGATCTTCGACGCCTCGACGCGCAGCGTGCGGTCGGCCGGGCCGAGCACGAGGAGGAGCACCGCCAGGGCGGCAATCGCGGCGGCGCCGGCCGCGGCGTAGGTCAGCCGGCGCCCGGACCAGAATCGCCGGGCCACCGGCCGATCCATGCCGCGCGAGAAATGCGCCGTCTTGACCACGTCCATACGGATTCTTCTCCCGTCCGGACGGTCCCGACGCAAGCCGCCTGCCAAGTGAGAGGGCCTTTCCGGATCAACGAGTTACGCCGAAATCGCCGGTGCACGCTTGTCCGCTCGCGGACATCACTGTACGATTCCGGACACCATGGACGACGAAGCCGAACTCGCGCCGCGCGTGCTGGTGGTCGACGACGACACCGACGTGCTGACCGCGGCGCGGTTGCTGCTCCGCCGGACCGCAAGCGCCGTCGAGGCGGAGCGGCGCGCGGACGCGGCCCTGGCGCGCCTCGCCGACAGCCGGTTCGACGTGGTGCTGCTCGACATGAACCTGACCGCCGGAAGGCGCGACGGCCGCGAAGGGTTCGAGCTGCTGGACCGGGTGCGCGGGCTCGACCCGGCGGTCGCCATCGTGATGATGACCGCCTTCGGCGGCGTGCCGGTCGCGGTCGAGGCGATGAAGCGCGGCGCCAGCGACTTCGTGCTGAAGCCCTGGCAGAACGAGAAGCTGATCGCGACCGTGCTGGCCGCCACGAGCCTCACGCGCTCTCGCAGGGCCGTCGAGCGGCTGTCGGTGCAGAACGAGGCCCTGGTCGCCGCCTCCGAGCCGATCGGTGACGCGATGCTCGGCCGCGCCCCGGCGATGCTCGATCTCTTCAAGCTGATCGACCGCGCGGCGCCGACCGGCGTCAATGTTCTGATCCTCGGCGAAAGCGGCACCGGCAAGGAGCTGGTCGCCCGCGCCATCCACCGCCGCTCGAAGCGGGCAGAGCAGCCTTTCGTCTCGGTCGATCTCGGCGCGGTCGCCGAGACGCTCTTCGAAGGCGAGCTCTTCGGACACAAGAAGGGCGCCTTCACCGACGCCAAGACCGACCGGCCCGGGCGGATGGTCGCCTCCTCGGGCGGCACGCTCTTCCTCGACGAGATCGGCAACCTGCCGCTCTATCTGCAGCGCAAGCTGCTGACCGTGCTGGAGCGCTCCGAGGTGGTGCCGGTGGGGGGCGACCGCCCGGTGCCGATCGACCTGCGCCTCGTCTCGGCGACCAACGTGCCGACCGCCGAGCTCGCCAAGGAATCCGTCTTCCGCCAGGATCTGCTCTACCGCATCAACACGGTCGAGCTGACCCTGCCGCCGCTGCGCGACCGGCGCGAGGATATCGGCCTGCTCGCCGAGCATTTCATCGGCATCTACGCCAAGAAATACAACATGCCGCGCCGCCGGCTCTCTTCCGGCGCGCTGCACGCGCTGGAAGCCTATCGCTGGCCCGGCAACGTCCGCGAGCTGCGCCACGCCATCGAGCGCGCGACCGTGCTCGCCGCCGGCCCGGACTTCGTCGCCGGCGATTTCCCGATCCTCAATACAGGCGCAGCGCCGTCGGCGAGCGCCCCCAACGAGGCCGATACCTACAATCTCGACGAGCTCGAACGCCGCATGATTCGCCGCGCGCTCGCAGACCATTCCGGCAACATCAGCAAGGCCGCGGCCGCGCTGGGCTTGACGCGGGCGGCGCTCTACCGGCGGATGGAGAAGCACGGGGTGTGACAGATTCCGATGCGGCAGGCAGATCCGCTCGATTTCGCTGTAGTCTGCTATAGACTCTCACAGCAGCCGGAATCGCGGGGGATGCGATGGACCGCACCGGATTGGAGATCGCTGCGTGCCTGGTTGGCCTTGCGCTGGTCTCCGGATATGTGGTCGGTGCCATCGCCAACCGGGATCGCGGATCGACGAAGGGTGTCGGCCTGTGGCCGATGCTGACCATCGTCTGGATTGCCGGTTGTGACACTGCCATGGTGATGGGCGGCTATGTTTGGTGGCGGAACGCTTACGGGGCGCTCGCCGACTTCGACGAGAATTTCGACCGCAACCTGGCGACTGACCCTGTCGCGGCCGAACTGGCCCAGCAGGATCCGCGGCTGCGCCAGGAAATATTTCGGGCGACCCGAAGAGCTTATGCGAGAGGCGGATGGCCGGAAGCCCGCACCGAACTCGACAATATCCTGTGGACGCACGCCCAGCTTTATTCGGACGACGCGCACTTCGTTGCCGCGTTGAGGGCAGAAGTCGAGATGTACCATGCGCTGCGCGCGACCCCCGATCTTTGCATGCAATATTCCATCACCGGGGAGGTGTCTGCGCCGAGCCCGGAAGCCCGCGCCGCGATTGAACGGTTCGAAGCGGCGTATGCCGACGCCATTCGCGACGGCGCGGCGCGGCACCGAACCCAGCCAGATGTCAAAAAGCCGGAGCCGAGCGAAGCAGAGATCCGACGCGTTTTGGAGCAGGCTGCCACGCTGCCTGCACCGCTTACTGAAGCTGAGTGGCAGGCCCTTGCGCAATATGCGGACGCCGACCCCACCGAGTACTGCGATGGCACACTCAAGTTGGCGGAGAACGAGTTGGCACTGCCGGAGTCCGAAGCAGCCGACGCTGAACGGGTTCTCCATCAAAACGTAACAACCGGGAGGTGGGCAGATTTGATGGCGTCTCTCGGCGTGCCGGCTGACACCGTGCCGGAGGGTTTCGGTTGCCCGAAGCCGGGAACCCGCTTCTTTCTGAATACTGTTACCGCGGACGATCGCCCGGTCATGCAGACGGTCGTCGGCCAACACGGCTTCGAGTGCCGGCTCGACAGCACCGCGACGGGCCTTTACGGGTGGACGGGCGGGCTGACCGATAGCCGCAACGGCTATCACCAGGAGCGGGCTGCGATCCGGGCATTGTGGCCGCTGCAGGTTGGTAAGACCGCCAATTTCGCCGCCCGAGAGGCGGACGGCACGACTACCCGCGTGAGCTACTCGGTCGTCGAGTATGGACGGTACGCGGTGCCGGCCGGCTATTTCAGCGCATTCGAGATCGACATCCTCTTTGCCCGGCACGACGGGCGGCAGAAATACCTTCTCGAAGAGTATTGGTCCCCCGACCTCCAATGGAAGATCAGGCATCGCTTCCGACGACTTGCCGGAAACCTGCCGGACGGAAACATCGTCACCAATTGGGACTTGGCTCGCATCGAGCCTGCGAGCGGGCACACCGAACCGTAATCTGCTGGTTGCCGGAACGTCCCCGACGGTGGTTCAGCTCTTCGTGCCCACCCGGATGATCACCTCGATGCGGGTGATCTCGGCACCGTCCGGCGGGGCGGGGCAGCAGGCGAGGGTGACGGCCGGGCCGGGGATGTCGCAGAGCTCGCCCGTGTCTTCGTAATAGAAGTGATGGTGCTCTTCGGTGTTCGTGTCGAAATAGGACCGGCCCGGCGCCATCACCACCTCGCGCAGCAGGCCGGCCTCGGTGAACTGGTGGAGCGTGTTGTAGACGGTGGCGAGCGATACCTGGATATCGGCGGCCTGCGCCTCGGCGAAGATCTGCTCGGCCGTGAAATGCCGGTCGCCGTCCTCGAACATCAGCGCGGCCAGCGCCATCCGCTGGCGGGTCGGCCGCAGCTGGGCGTGCTTGAGGCGGTCGAAGGCGACGATCTCGGACGAGGTCATGATTCCAATACGGTAACGCTTCGCAACGCGTAAAACGGCATTATGCGCCGGTTTGCAGCCGTTCGACAAGCTGTCCGACAGTAGGGATGAATCCGTTCGAATAATAGGGGTCGTTCGCGAAGCGGTAGGCGTTGTGCCCGGCGAACATCAGGTTGAACTCCACGTCGTCGGAATGGCTGATGGTCTGCAGCGTCTTCTGGATGCAATAGCTGCGCGGATCGGCCTTCTTGCCGGTCGTGCCCTGCTCGTTCTGCGCCCAGTTCGAGAACTGGCAGGCGGAGAGGCAGCCCATGCATTCGATCTGGTCGGTGCGGATCGCCTCGGCCCGCTCGGGCGTGACGAAGATCATGGTCGAGTCCGGCGTCTTCAGCGCCTCGGTGAAGCCGGCGGCCATCCAGGACTGGGCCGCCTCGCGGTCGTGCGGGGTGACGTAGACGATGCGGCCGCGCGGGCCGGTGGCCAGCTCGACCGAATGCTCGCCGACCGGCTCGACCGTGTACGCGATCTGATGCTCCGACCGCTGGCTCAGCTCGTCGAGGAAGGCGTTCTTCACCGCCGACGAGTAGAACCCGGTCGGGCTGAACCGGTTGAGGTAGACGTCGCCTTCCTTCAGCGTCAGCAGCCTGCGCTTCCAGGCATCGGAGATCGGGCTCTCGCGGGTCAGCAGCGGCCGTGTGCCGAACTGGAAGGCCATCGGCCCCAGCTCGGGATTGTCGAGCCAGTCGGCCCATTCGCTGAGGCACCACACGCCGCCGGCCATGAAGATCGGCGTCGCCGCGAGGCCGACCTCGATCATCATCACGCGAAGCTCGTGGACGCGCGGCAGCGGCGGCTCGGGACGCTCGGGATTCTCCGAGTTCGACAGCCCGTTATGCCCGCCGGCCAGCCATGGATCCTCGTAAACGACGCCGCCCAGCCAGTCGCTGAAGCGATGATATGCGCGCTTCCAAAGCGCCCGGAAGGCGCGGGCCGACGAAACGATCGGATAGTAATGGACGCCGTAGCGGGCGCAGATCTCGGCGATGCGGTAGGGCATGCCGGCGCCGCAGGTGACGCCGTGGATGAGTCCGCGGGCGCCTTCGAGCACGCCGTGCAGGATCGTCTCGGCGGCGGCCATCTCCCACAGCACGTTCATGTGGATGCGGCCGTCGCCGCCGGCCGTCTCGTGGGCGACCCGCGCCTGGTGGATGCCGCCCTTGATGGCGAAGTCGATCAGCTCGTGATGGCGCTCGCGGCGGGTGCGGCCGTGATAGACCTGCTCGAGGCGGAGGCCGTCGGGGTCGCAGGAATCCGCGTTGACGCCGGAGAACGTCCCGACTCCGCCGGCAGCCGCCCAGGCGCCGGAGCTTTCGCCGTTCGAGACCGAGATGCCCTTGCCGCCCTCGACCAGCGGCAGCACCTCGCGGCCCGAGATCAAGATCGGCTTCAAGCTCAGCACCGGCACATCCTTCCGCAACGTCCAAGCATGCGCGAATCCTACCTATATAGTGGATTCAGGGGCGGTTGCGAAGCCGAGGAGCCGGTCGGGCCGGTCGCTGAAGACCGAGGCGACGCCCCAAGCGGCAAGCTCGCGGAACCGCCCCGCGTGGTTGACGGTATAGGCCAGCACGGGAAATCCAGCGGCCCGCATCTCGGCGGTGCGGGCGCGCGTGAGGCGGCTGTGGCGGCAGTGAATGGTTGCGGCCCCGACCTCGTCGGCGAGCGCGCGCCAGTCGCCCATGTCGTCGTCGAGCAGCAGGCCGCGCCGGAGATCGGGAGCGGCCTGCCGCGCCGCCGCAAGCGCCGGCACCGAGAAGCTGGAGATGATAGGGGCCGCCCCCCGCCACATGCCGGCGACGATGCCGCAGGCCGCCTCCGCCAGCTCGGTCTCCTGGCCGGACTCGGGCTTGAGCTCGACATTGGCGCCGAGGCCGAGCGCCGCCAGCAGGTCCAGCGTCTCCTCCAGCGTCGGCACCGCCTCGCCGGCGAAGCGCCGGTCGAACCAGCTCCCGGCATCGCAGGCGGCGATGCCCTCGAGCGTGGCCTCGTCGACCGGACCCGAACCGTCGGTCGTGCGGTCGAGCGTCCGGTCGTGCATCACCACGCAGCGCCGGTCGGCGGTCAGCCGCACGTCGAACTCGACCCACTCGACGCCGAGGTTCCTGGCCAGGCGGAACCCGGCCAGGGTGTTCTCGGGAGCAAGTCCGGCGGCGCCGCGGTGACCGATGACGGATGGAAGCTTCATCGCAAGAAGTTACCCTCTCCGCCCTTCAGGGCGGAGAGGGAGAGTGGCCGCTCAATTCGCGGCCGCCGCTTCCTGCTGCTTCTTGAGGACCAGGTCCTCGCCGGTCGCCTGGTCCACCTGCTTCATCGACAGCTTGACCTTGCCGCGGTCGTCGAAGCCGAGGACCTTGACCTTGACCTGGTCGCCCATCTTGACGACATCGGCCGTCTTGGCGACCCGGTGCGGCGCCAGCTCGGAGATGTGGACCAGCCCGTCGCGCGATCCCAGGAAGTTCACGAAGGCGCCGAAATCGACGACCTTCACGACCTTGCCGTTGTAGATCACGCCGACCTCCGGCTCCGCGACGATGCCGCGGATCCAGTCGATCGCCGCCTGGCTCGAGGTCGCGTCGACCGAGGCGACCTTGATCGTGCCGTCGTCCTCGATGTCGATCTTGGCGCCGGTGGTCTCGCAGATCTCGCGGATCACCTTGCCGCCCGAGCCGATCACCTCGCGGATCTTGTCCTTCGGGATGTGGATAGTCGTGATGCGGGGCGCGTTGCCGCTGACCTCCTCACGGGCGCCTTCCAGCGCCTTGGACATCTCGCCGAGGATATGCTTGCGGCCGTCATGCGCCTGGGCCAGGGCGACCTTCATGATCTCCTCGGTGATCGAGGTGATCTTGATGTCCATCTGGAGCGCCGTAACACCATCCGCGGTTCCTGCGACCTTGAAGTCCATGTCGCCCAGATGGTCCTCGTCGCCGAGGATGTCGGACAGGACGGCGAAGCCCTCCTCCTCCTTGATCAGCCCCATGGCGATGCCGGCCACCGGCCTGGTCATCGGCACGCCCGCGTCCATCAGCGACAGCGAGCCGCCGCAGACCGAGGCCATCGAGGACGAGCCGTTCGACTCGGTGATCTCGGAGACGATGCGGATCGTGTACGGGAAGGCGTCCTTCGAAGGCAGCATCGGGTGGAGCGCCCGCCAGGCGAGCTTTCCGTGCCCGACCTCGCGGCGGCCCGGCGTGCCCATGCGGCCCGCTTCGCCGACCGAGTAGGGCGGGAAGTTGTAGTGCAGCATGAAGTGCTCGCGGTACTCGCCCGCCAGCGCGTCGATGATCTGCTCGTCCTGGCCGGTGCCGAGCGTCGCCACCACCAGGGCCTGGGTCTCTCCACGGGTGAAGAGGGCCGAGCCGTGGGCGCGTGGCAGGACGCCGACCTCGGCCACGATCGGCCGCACCGTCTTGGTGTCCCGCCCGTCGATGCGCAGCCCGGTCTTCAGGATGGCGCCGCGGACGATGTCCTTCTCGATGTCCTTGAACAGCTTGGCCGCGACCTCGCGCTCGGCCGGCTGGTCGAACACGGTATCGAGCTTCGCCTTCACGGCCGAGATCTTCTCGTGCCGCTGGGTCTTCTGCTGCTCGCGATAGGCGGCCTCGAGATCGCCGGTCACGGCGTCGCGCAGCTTCGCCCCGATCGCCGCCTTCTCGGGCGACGGCTCGGGCAGCGCCCAGGGCTCCTTGGCGGAGCGCTCGGCCAGGTCGATGATCGCGTCGATCACCTTCTGGTACTCCTTGTGGCCGAACATGACCGCGCCGAGCATGACGTCCTCGGGCAGCTCCTTGGCCTCGGATTCGACCATCAGCACGCCTTCCTGCGTGCCGGCGACGACCAGGTCGAGCGCCGAGGTCTCGGCCTTGTCGGCCTCCGGATTCAGCACGTACTTGCCGTCGACGTAGCCGACCCGCGCCGCGCCGATCGGTCCCATGAACGGGATGCCGGAGATGGTCAGCGCCGCCGAGGCGCCGATCATGGCGACGATGTCGGGATCGTTCTCCAGATCATGCGCCAGCACGGTGCAGATGACCTGGACTTCGTTGAGGAAGCCGGGCGCGAAGAGCGGCCGGATCGGGCGGTCGATGAGGCGGGAGACCAGGGTCTCCTTCTCGCTCGGCCGGCCTTCGCGCTTGAAGAAGCCCCCGGGGATCTTGCCCGCGGCGAAGGCCTTCTCCTGGTAGTTGACGGTAAGCGGGAAGAAATCCTGGCCGGGCCGCATCGACCTCACGCCGACGGCGGTGCACAGCACCGTCGTCTCGCC
>Ga0070731_10002337_pt1 | contig 18235 bp, 15 predicted proteins | sample Coa_R1_2_FD_66448 | JGI IMG/M metagenome (GOLD analysis project Ga0070731, IMG submission 66448) | Surface soil microbial communities from Centralia Pennsylvania, which are recovering from an underground coalmine fire - Coalmine... | ecosystem: Environmental > Terrestrial > Soil > Unclassified ... | reverse complement strand
CGGTGGCATGCGAGGGACGCCCTGTGAGATCGACGTCGCCCAACCGGATGGTGCCGCGTGCCGATGGAAGGATGCCCATGATGGTGCGCAGCGTCGTGCTCTTGCCCGCGCCGTTGCGGCCCAGCAGCGCCACCACTTCGTTCTTCTCGACGCGCATCGCCACGTCGAACAGGATGTGGGAGTCCCCGTAATAGCTGTTGAGGCCTTTCACCTCGAGGAGGCTCATGCGACCGCCTCCTGAACGCCGCCCAGGTAGGCTTCCTGCACCTGCGCGTTGCCCTTGATCTCGGCGGGCGTGCCTTCGACGAGCACGCGCCCTTCCTGGAGCACGGTGATGCGCTCGGCCAGCTCGAAGAGCGCGTCCATGTCGTGGTCGATGATGATGAGCGTGCGGCCGCGCGCGATCGAGCGCAGCAGGCTCACGGTCTCCACGCGCTCGCGCGGGCTCATGCCGGCGAGCGGCTCGTCGAGCAGCAGGAGGCTCGGCGAGGATGCGAGCGCGAGACCCACCTCGAGGCGGCGCTTCTCTCCGTAGGCCAGCTGCGAGACCGGAGTCTCGATGCGTCCCGTGAGGTGCACGAGCTCGAGCGTCTGGTCGACCAGCTCCTCCAGTCCCTTGATCGACGAGAGGCTCGAGAGCATGTCGAGCTTCATCTTGCCGCGCAGCTCCGCGAGCGCCGCGATCGTGACGTTCTCGCGCACCGTGAGCTTGTTGAAGAGCTGGTTCACCTGGTAGCTCTTGGTGAGCCCGAGCTGGCAGACGTCGGTCACGCTCATGCCGGTGATGTCGCGGCCCTCGAACACGATCTTGCCCGACGTCGGTGGCACCTCGCAGGTGAGCATCTTGAAGAACGTGCTCTTGCCCGCGCCGTTGGGTCCGATGATGCCGCGGAGCTCGCCCGCGTTCACCGTGAAGTCGATGTTCTCGTTGGCGGCGAGGCCGCCGTAGTGCTTGGTGAGACCCGTGCACTGCAGGATCGGGCCCTTGTAGCTCGCGTCGGCGTGGTGGCGCGCGGGCATCGCGGCGGCGGACGCCTCGTGAGCCACCTCCACCTGCGCAGCCTTCTGCTCTTCCTCCGCGGTGGCCGTGGCGGCGGCCTGCGGCTCGTCGTATTTCGGTTGTGCCGCGGCGTTGCGGCGCCGGATGCGGTCGTACAGGTCCTTCAATCCGCCGACGATCCCCTGCCTCAGGAAGAAGACGAGGAGCACGAAGACCACGCCCAGCACGAGCTTCCATGCGGCGCCCAGCTTCATCGTGCCCTGGAGGAAATCCTGGAGGAAGAGCCATACAGCCGCGCCCGCCAGCGGGCCGAAGAGCGTGCCGCGGCCGCCGATGGCGGTCTGCATCACGAGTTGCCCCGACGTGTCGAACGTGAAGGCATCCGGCGGCATGAAGGCCTGCAGGATGCCCAGCAGCCCGCCGGCGAGGCCCGCGTACGTCGCGGCGATCACGAACGAGGCGTGCTTGTAGCCGTGGATGTTGTGTCCCACGGCGGCCGCGCGAAGCGGGTTCTCGCGGATCGCGCGGAAGATGGCTCCCACGGGCGAGCGCACGATGCGAAGTCCCACGACCACGCCGATGAAGTAGCAGGCCGCGAGGAACGGGTAGAGCGACCAGCCGGTGGTGAAGTCGATGTTGACGGGTCCGAGGTGGATGCTGGGCGTCGGCACGCCCGGCAATCCGTTCTCGCCGCCGGTCCAGTCGGAGAGCGGATTGAACTCCACGAAATAGAAGACCTCGCCGATGGCCACCGTGATCATCGCGAAGTAGATCCCGGTGCGCCGCAGCGCGATGAGTCCCACGAGGTATCCCACGACCGCCGCGGCCACGGTGCCGATCGCGAGGGCCGTCATCACGTGGGGGAAACCGGCGCGCGTGAGGAGGTAGGCGGTCACCATGCCGCCCGTGCCGTAGAACGCCGCCTGCCCGAAGGAAAGAAGCCCCGTGTATCCGAAGAGGATGTCGAAGCCGATGCCGAAGAGGCCCCACACGAGGATGCGGTTCACCGTATTGGGCGCGGAGCCCAGGTACGGAAGGATGAAGGGCGCCGCGATCAGCACGACCGCGGTGATGGCCTCGACAAGATAGGGACGTTGCTTCGAGAGCATGGCGTCAGTCGCGGCCCCGGGTACCGAGCAGGCCGTGCGGCCGGACCATCAGCACGAGCGTCATGGCGGCGAACAGCATCACGTAGGCGTAGCTCGGGTTCACCATCGAGGTGAGGCTGATGATCTCGCCGGCGATCAATCCGCCGATCACCGCGCCGGGGAACGAGCCCACGCCGCCGATCACGACGACAACGAACGTCTGCACGAGGATCATCTCGCCCACTTCGGGCGTGAGCGAGACCACGGGCGCGTTCACGATGCCCGCGAAGCCCGCGGCCATGGAACCGATCCCGAAGACCACCATGAAGACGCGCTGCACGTTGATGCCGAGCGAATCGACCATCACGGAATCCTCGATGCCGGCGCGAACGATCATGCCCAGGCGCGTGCGGTAGAGGACGACGAAGAGGACCGCGAGCGCCACTGCGCAGATGCCCACCACGGCGAGGCGATAGGTCGGATAGAACATGAAGCCCATGTTCGTGATCCCCGCGAAGAGCGAAGGCGGCGGGACCGTCTGGGACTGGCTGGAAAAATAGAAGCGCACCGCCTCGACCAGCACGATCGCGATGCCGAAGGTGACGAGCAGCTGGTCTTCCGGGGGGCGCGCGTAGAAGTGCCGGATCACGACGCGCTCCATCACGACACCCACCACGAGGAGCGCGAGCGTGCCCGCGATCACGGCCACGACGAACGAGCCGCTCGCCTGGTAGGCGGCGAAGCCCGCGTAGCCGCCCAGCATGAACATCGCGCCATGCGCGAGGTTCAGCACGCCGAGCGTCCCATAGATGATCGTGAGCCCGGAGCTGATGAGCGCGAGCAGCGCGCCCAGCGCGAGGCCGTTGAACAGCTGGGAAACGAAGTTAGACCAGGTGAGGGTGCCCATTGGACAAAATTTCGGCGCCGGAGGCCTCGCGGCCCGCGGCGCCGAAGGCTCTAAGCGATGACGTTAAGTATAGTCGCCCAGATTGCAGCCGAATGCATCCGGCTTCTGCATGAGCGGCAGGCCCGGCACGACCTCGAGCACCGTCCAGAAGTCCTCCTTGTTCTTCATCTCGGAAGGCTTCTTGCCCTGCACGATGATCACCGGGCGGACCAGCTGGTGGTCCTCCTTGCGGAAGTAGACCTCGCCCACGGTCGACTGGATCTTGCGGCCGGCTTCGTAGGACTTGATCACGTCGGGCGGATAGAACGTGCCGGCGTTCTCGACGGCCTCGGCCCAGAGCGCGAAGGACATGTACGCGTTGTTCGCGCCCCACTCGGGCTTGTAGCCGTACTTCTTCTCGAACTCGGCCACGAACATCTTCGCGAGCGGGAAACGGTCCTCGAGGGTCCACCAGAAATCAGTCGCGGCGTAGACGCCCTGCGTGAGATCCGGGCCCGCCTCGCGCGCGAGGAACGGGATCTGGTACGGAATCACGAGCTTCATCTTGTCGAAGATGCCGAACTGCTTGGCCTGCTGCGTCGAGAGCACCGCGTCGTGGCCCCAGTTCACGTTGATGAGCACGTCGGCGCCCGAGTTGGCGACGTTCAGCAGGTACGACGAGTAGTCCGGCGCGCCGAGCGGGGCGACCTGGTTGGTCACGGTGGTCCATCCCGCGCCCGCGAGGTAGTCCTGCATCGACTTGGTGACCGTGTGGCCGTACGTGTAGTCGGGCGTGAGGTAGGCGGCCTTCTTGTTCTTGCCGTAGGCCTTCTCGATCACCGGGCCGATCGCCGCCGCGGCGGTCTGGCCGTAGAAGTTCTGGCGGAAGCCGTAGCGCACGCAGTCCTTGCCCGTGGTGTCGTTGGAGCCCGAGATGCCCGTCACGTAGAGGACCTTCTCGCGCTGCGCGAGCTTGTTGAGCGCCACCGCGACCGCGCTCGAGGTGGAGCCGGTCATCAGCACCGCCTTGTTCTCGGTGATGAAGCGCTGCTGGGCCTGCACCGCGTCGTTCGGCTTCGCGGCCGAGTCGGCGACGCCGAACTTCACCTCCTTGCCGAGGACTCCCTTCTTCGTCTTCGGCGAGATCTTCCGGATCAGCTCGTGGCCGCTGTTGATGTGGTCGATGGCGAGCTGCCAGCCCTTGAGCTCGTCCTCGCCCTGCACCGCGTAGGTGCCGGTGCGCGGCACGGCGATGCCGATGAAGACCGAATTTCCGGACGAGCCCGCCGGCCAGGTGCCGATGGGCGGCTGGTCGGCCGCGAAGGCGCGCCCGGCGAAGGTGGGCAGCGCGAGCCCGCCGACGAGGCCCAGGGTGGTGCGGACGAAATCGCGGCGGCCCTGCGAATCATTCTTGCGATCCTGCATGACGCTCTCCTCAAATGTTTGGTAGCCGGCTTATCTATCGTAACGCGATACTTCAATTCGATCGCATGGCGATACTACTCCAAACCCGGTCCGTTCCGCCCGTGGCGGGACGCGCGGGGGAGCTATTTCTGGTTGATGTTCTGCAGGATGCGCTTGGCTTCCTGCAGCTTCCAGATCGAGTCGTCGAGGCGCTGGGTCTGTTCCGCGTTCGGCGTCGACGCGGGGGGATCGAGCTTCTGCGTCGTGTTCGGGGACGGATCCAGTTTCTGCGTGGTGACGGGCGACGCGTCCATCTTCTGGGTCGCGTCGGGCTTGAAGCCCGGATCGAGCTTCGGGATCTGCACGGTCTTGTCGCCGCCATCGGCACGCGTCGCGGGCTTCGAGGCGGGCTTCGCCAGGGAGGGCTGCGCGTCCAGGCGCGTGGTGCGCTGCGGGTCCTGCGCGTCGAGCCGCTGCGTGCGCTGCTGGTCGGACGGCGCGTCGATGCGCTGCGTGGTCTGCGGGTCGGCGCCCAGCTGCTGCGTCTTCATCGGATCGAAGCCCGCCCCGGATTGATTCTGCCCGGGGGCCGCCCCGGATTTGGCCTGCACGGGCGCCGGGGCCGGCGCGGGAGCGGGAGTCGCGGGCTTCTTCATCATCGATGCGAAGGCGTCGTCGGCGATGAGCGGCGCCTTCGGCTCCGGCTGCGTGATCGTCTTCTCGGGCTCGAAGGTTGCCATGCGCGCGGTCTGCATCGGATCGGCCGGCGCGGCGGGGCGCGCGGCGCGCGGCGCGGGCGCGGGCGGCGCATCGGTCACCTTCTCGTACTGCGACACGCGCGTGATCAGGCCCTCGATCATCTCGCGCTGCTTCTTCAGGTCGGCCTCGGCCGACTTGAGGATCGCCATCTGCTCGTTGATCGACGTCGTCTTTTCGTTGATCTTGGCAAGATTGTCCAGGCGCGATTGCAGCTGCGCCTTGTGGTCCTTGATCTGCACTTCCAGCGGCAGCACGACCGCGGTCACCCAGCGCTCGGCCTGGGTCTTCGCCGACGAGAAGTTGGCGCGCGCCTCCTTCACCAGCGTGTTGTAGAAATTCTTCACGACGAAGTGCTTCTCCTTCACCACGATGTTGACCGGGTCCTTCACGAACTGCTCGGTCTGCATCACCAGCAGCTGCAGCTTGGTGCGCTGGGGGTCGAGGTCGAGCGCCGGGATCGTCATCTTCTGGAAGCCGAACTTCTCGATGAACGTGTTGTAGACGCCCTGCATGAGCTTCTTGATGTCCTCGGAGGACGAGAACACCTGCTCGAAGCTCCCGCTCATGTCCTTCACGAGCGTGCTCATGCCGCGCTGCAATCCCAGCGTGGTCCACGAGTCCTCGATCGCCTGGGCGCTCTTGGCGAGCGTCGCGTCGAGCTTCTGCGAATTGAGCAGGTCCAGCAGCGCCGCCTTCTTCGCGCTGAACTGGCTGTGGTTCACCTTGTACTCGGCGAGCGCCGCGTTGTACGCGTTCTTCTCGGCGGTGATCTTCGCCCAGAGCTTCTGCACCACCTCGCGGCTCTTGCCGACGAGCCCGTTCAGCTCCGTGACCTCGGCCTGGTTGGCCTGCTGCTTCTTGCCGACCAGCGCGCGCGAAGACATCATCATGCCGCCGATCTCGTTCACGACCGCCTTGCACAGGATCGTGCGCTTCATCGGCACGACCTCGTCGGCGAGGAATTTCTCGAGCACCTCGAGGCCGCTGCGCTTCACGAGGCCCGCGTCGTCGCGGATGCGGCCGAGCAGGCCCTTCTGAGCCGAGATCGGGAAGATGCGGTCCTTCGACAGGTGCAGGTGCTGCGACGTGGTCTCCACCATGCGGGCGATGGCCTTCTCGATCTCGGCCTCGGTCTTCAGCTCGTCCCACATGAGGTCGATCTTGTTCAGCACCGCGATCTTCTGCGGCAGGCCCACCTTCACGTAGCGGTCCCAGATCTCCATGTCGCTCTTGGTGACGCCGGTGTCGATGGAGAGCAGGAAGAGGATCGCGTGCGCGTTGGGCACCGTGCTCACCGTGAGCTCGGGCTCCATGCCGAGCGCGTTGAGGCCCGGCGTATCCAGGATCGAGATGCCGTTGGTGAGCAGCGGGTGCGGATAGTTGATCATCGCGTAGCGCCACGCCGGCACTTCCACGAGCTCTTCCTCTCCCGGAAGCTCGCCCTTCTCGTTCACCATCGGCGCGAGGCCGAGCATGCGGGCCTCCAGCGCGTAGACCTTCTTCGTGTCCGCGAGCGCCTTCAGCGACTTCTTCATGTCGGCGGCGGAGCCCGTGTTCAGCCGGATCTTGCTCCACTCGATCGGCATGTTCTTCAGCTGCGAGATCGACTCGTCGCGGTAGCGCGTCTCCACCGACAGGAGCTTCAGGTACGGCTCTTCGTTCGGATCGTGGAAAATTTCGGTGGGGCACATCGTGGTGCGGCCCACGTCGGAGGGCAGCAGCCGCTCCTTGAACGACGAGAAGAAGAGCGCGTTGATGAGCTCGGACTTGCCCCGCGAGAACTCCGCCAGGAAGGCGAGCATGAGCCGCCCCTTGTTCAGGTTCTCGAGCAGGTCGTAGAAGCGGATGGACTGCTGGACATCGAGCTGCCCGCTCGATTCCAGCCAGTCGTGGTAAGCGTGGACGGACTGCGTGAGCTCCTCTCGCCAGCGGTTGTAGCGGGCGATCTCGGTCTCGAACCGGTTCGAGGCGACGGAGTCCATCGGGTTTTCCTGCTCCCTGGGAAGGCCAGTGTATCCGAACTCGGCTTTTCCGGACGTGAATTCCCTCACACGCAGGAACGAAAAAACCGGGCGCAAGGCCCGGTTTTCAGGGGGAATTCAGGGGGGCGCCTAGCGGGGCGGGCTCACCCGGGGCCGGTGCAGGGTCGCAAATCCCGCCATGCGTGCCCGGCGGCGCAACTCCGGCATCGCGATGGCCGGCGCGCTTTCCCCGGGCCCGGTCGCCTCGTAGCGACGGGCGATCTCCAGGAACCGGTGGCGCCATGTATCGCGGATGGGGTTGCGCATGCTCATGACTGAATGACTCTGCGAAGGGGGGAAAGTTTCCCTTAGCCCTGGGTGCGGACGTCGGACAGGTTGCCCATCACGGCCATTGCGATCGGGGCGAAGAAGCTGAAGGACACGAGGATTGCGAACATTTGTTTTCTCTCCTGGGTTGGCGCTGCGTTGAACCGATGGCCGAACTCTAGGCCCCGCCCCGGTCCCCTGCCATCCGAAAGCGACGAATTGCGGATTTCGTGGGGCGAAGCGTTCTAGGAGCCCAGGTTACGCATGCAACGCTGGCGCGTCGGCAGAGGTTTCCGCGGGCGGGACCCGGGGTATTACCTGCTCCGGAGGCCGGGCTTTACGGAGAAACGATGCGGAAAAGTACCGGTTCTAGAGGACGGCCCGGGCCATCATGAGCGCGCCCTGGTACTCCAGCCAGGCGATCGGCAGCATGAGGAGGATCTGCAGGAGCAGCAGGACGAACACCGGGGAGATGTCCACCCCGCCGATCAGGGGAACCACCCGCCGCACGGGCTTGAGCAGCGGGTTGGCGAACGCGTTGAAGAAGGGCGCCACCGGGTGGTAGGGATTCACCCACGAGAGCACGGCCTGGATGATGATCGCGCCCATGAATACGTAGATTGAATAGCGCGCGATCTCCACGCACGACATGAAGAGGAGCACAGAGTAGGCGGCGGGATTGTCGGGGACCTCGCCGATCTCGAGCATCTTCAAAAGGAGGAGCAGCACGTATTCGAAGGCCCACGCCACGATGAACGACGACCAGTCGAGCTTGAAGAGTCCCGGCACGACGCGCCGCAGCGGCTTCACCGCCCAGTCCGTGAGCGCCATCGAGAAATACGCGATCGGATTGCGGGAAGGGGCGCGGCAGACCTGCATCCAGAAGCGCACCAGGGCCGTGAGGATGAAGAGGCTCGCGAGCGTGTTCAGCACGAGGGCGATGACTTGGGCGATCACTGCGGGTCCTTTCCGAGCTCATGGCCGAGCTCCCGGGAGCGTTCGCAGGCCGCCTTCACGGCCGCCACGAACTGGCGCTTCACCTGGGCCTGCTCGAGCACTTCGAGCGCGCGCTCCGTGGTGCCCCCCTTGGACGTGACCTGCGCGCGAAGCACGGCGGGATCCTCGCCGCGCGCGACCGCGAGCTTCGCCGCGCCCGAGAAAGTCCCCAGGGCGAGCGCGCGGGACGCGGCCGGCGAAAGCCCGAGCTCGCGCGCGGCCAGCTCGAGCGCCTCGATCGCGTAGAAGACGTACGCGGGGCCGCTGCCCGAGACCGCGGTCACGGCATCGAGGTCGTCTTCGCGATCGAACCAGAGCACGTCGCCTACGGCCTTCAGCAGCGACGTGGCCGCGTTCCGGTCGGCTTCGACGACCGAAGGCCGCGCGCAAAGCCCCGTCACGCCCGCGTGCACGAGCGCCGGCGTATTCGGCATCGCCCGAACGATGCGCTCGTGACCTCCCAGCCAGCGCGAGAGGTCCTCGATGCGGATGCCGGCGGCGATGCTCACGATGAGCGCCTTGCCCGCGTAAGGGGCACACGATCGCGCCGCACCGCGCATCTGCTGCGGCTTCACGGCGAAGACGATGGTGGACGCGCCGGCGAGGGACGCGTCGGCATTCGCGAGCGCGGAAACACCGAGCTCCGCGGCGAGGCGCTCGCGCGTCGCAGCATCGGGCTCCGCCACGCCGATCGCGGATGGGGCCGTGCCGCGCGCGACCAGCCCTCCGATGATGGCGCGCGCCATGTTGCCGCCGCCGATGAATGCGAGGTTCATGTCCTTTGGCCGAAGATCGCAGTACCGATTCGCACGAGCGTAGAGCCTTCCGCAAGCGCCGCTTCGAAATCCTGGCTCATGCCCATCGAAAGCGTGTCGAGCCCGATTCCGGCCGCGGCGATCTCGTCCCGCGCGCGCGCGAGTTTCGCGAACTGGGCGCGCTGCGCCGTCACGTCGTCCGTGAAGCTTGCCATGCCCATGAGGCCGCGAAGCCTGAGGCGCGGCAGCGGCGCGACCTGCCGCGCGAGCGCGAGCGCCTCGCCGGGCGTCACGCCGCCCTTGGAGTCCTCGCCGCTGATGTTGACCTGGATGCACACGTCGAGGGGCGCCATGCCTTCGGGCCGCGCCTTCGAGAGCGCCTCGGCGATGCGCAAACGGTCGACGCCATGGACCCAGTCGAAGCGCCCCGCGATCTCGCGCGCCTTGTTGCTTTGCACCTGGCCGATGAAGTGCCAGGTCGCGTCAAGGTCGCCCAGCGCGGCGATTTTCGGCAGCGCATCCTGCACGTAGCTCTCGCCGAAATCGCTCGCGCCCGCGTCGAACGCGTCGCGGATCGCCTCGCGCGGCTGCGACTTGGAAACGGCGACAAGCCGGACGGCGCGGCTATCCCCTTGTAACGCCTCGGAAATGCGCCGTCGGATCGCTTGCAGGTTGGCGGCGATTGGGGACATAATCAATTCGACTTTTCGAGGCGATTCTACTCTAGCGACCGCCCCTCCACGGCGGCCCGCGTCTCGACCATCGGGGAAAAATCAATGGATATCGCCGAACTGCTCGCATTCTCGGTCAAGAACAAGGCTTCCGACCTGCACCTGTCAGCGGGCCTGCCGCCCATGATCCGGGTGCATGGCGACGTGCGCCGCATCAACGTTCCGCCCCTCGAGCACAAGGATGTGCACGGGATGGTGTACGACATCATGAACGACTCGCAGCGCAAGGTTTACGAGGAAACGCTCGAAGTCGACTTCTCGTTCGAGATCCCGAACCTCGCGCGGTTCCGCGTGAACGCGTTCAACCAGAACCGCGGCGCGGGCGCCGTCTTCCGGACGATTCCCTCGAAGGTGCTCACGCTGGAAGAGCTGAACGCGCCGAAGATCTTCGCCGAGATCGCCAACCAGCCGCGGGGCCTCGTGCTCGTGACGGGACCCACGGGCTCGGGCAAGTCCACCACGCTCGCCGCGATGGTGAACCACGTGAACGAGCACGAGTACGGCCACATCCTCACGGTCGAGGACCCGATCGAGTTCGTGCACGAATCGAAGAAGTGCCTCATGAACCAGCGCGAGGTCGGCCCGCACACGCTCTCGTTCTCGAACGCCCTTCGAAGCGCGCTTCGCGAAGACCCGGACATCATCCTCGTGGGCGAGATGCGCGACCTGGAGACGATCCGCCTCGCGATGACGGCCGCTGAAACGGGCCACCTCGTGTTCGGCACGCTGCACACGTCCTCGGCCGCCAAGACGGTCGACCGCGTGATCGACGTCTTCCCCGCGGCGGAGAAGGAAATGATCCGTGCGATGCTCTCCGAATCGCTGCGCTCGGTGATCTCCCAGACCCTCTGCAAGACGAAGGACGGCAGCGGGCGCGTGGCCGCGCACGAGATCATGATCGGCACGCCCGCCATCCGCAACCTCATCCGCGAGGCGAAGGTCGCGCAGATGTATTCGGCGATCCAGACCGGCCAGGCGATCGGCATGCAGACACTCGACCAGAACCTCCAGGATCTCGTGAAGAGGAATCTCATCTCGATTCCCGAGGCGCGCAACAAGGCCGCCAACAAGGACGCCTTCATCGGCGGCTAGAAAGGACACTCATGGAACGCGAACAATCACTCAAGTTCATGCACGACCTGCTGCGCGCGCTGATCGCGCGCAAGGGCTCCGACCTGTTCATCACGGCGGGCTTCCCCCCGGCGATGAAGGTCGACGGCAAGGTGACGCCCGTGTCGCAGCAGAGCCTGTCGCCGGTGCACACGCAGGAGCTTGCGCGCTCGATCATGACGGACAAGCAGGCCGCCGAGTTCGAGGCGACCAACGAGTGCAACTTCGCCATCTCGCCCTCGGGCATCGGGCGCTTCCGCGTGAACGCCTTCGTGCAGCAGGGGCGCGTGGGCCTGGTGCTTCGCACGATCACAACCGCGATCCCGAAGTTCGACGAGCTGGGCCTGCCCCACGTGCTGAAGGACGTGGCGATGACCAAGCGCGGCCTGGTGATCTTCGTGGGCGGCACGGGCTCGGGCAAGTCCACGTCGCTCGCCGCGATGATCGGCCACCGCAACGAGAACAGCTACGGCCACATCATCACGATCGAGGACCCGGTCGAATACGTCCACGAGCACAGGAACTGCATCATCACGCAGCGCGAGGTCGGCGTGGATACGGACACCTGGTTCGCGGCGCTGAAGAACACGCTGCGCCAGGCGCCCGACGTGATCCTCATCGGCGAGATCCGCGAGCGCGAGACGATGGAGTACGGCATCGCCTTCGCGGAAACCGGCCACCTCTGCATGTCCACGCTGCACGCGAACTCCACGAACCAGGCGCTGGACCGCATCATCAACTTCTTCCCCGAGGAGCGCCGCGCCCAGCTGCTGATGGACCTGTCGCTCAACCTGAAGGCGATCATCTCCCAGCGCCTCATCCCGAAGAAGGGGGCGAAGGGGCGCGCCGCGGCCATCGAGATCATGCTGAACTCGCCGCTCATGTCGGACCTCATCTTCAAGGGCGAGGTGCACGAGATGAAGGCGCTCATCAGCCGTTCGCGCGAGCTCGGAATGCAGACGTTCGACCAGGCGCTCTTCGACCTCTTCGAGGCCGACATGATCACCTACGAGGATGCGTTGCGAAGCGCCGACTCGGTGAACGATCTGCGCCTGAAGATCAAGCTCGAATCGAAGAACGCGAAGAACCGCGACCTGGGCTCGGGTCTCGAGCACCTCGAGATCGTGAAGTGATTGTCATCCCGGCGTAAGGCCGGGATCCGATCACCTAAGCCGCGTTGCGTAACAACTGGTCGAGGCGTTCCCGGCCCGCGCCGCCGTCGGCGAGCGCGGCCTGGGGCACCGCGAAGAACATCCCTTGCAGGAAATCGGCCTTGGCCTCGACGGCGAGCATCGCCTCGGCGCGTGTCTCGAGGCCTTCCACGGCCACCTTGGTGTGCGCTTCGTGCAGCAGCGCGACCATGGCGGGGAGCATGCGCCGCGCCCTTTCGTTTCCCACGGCGCCGGCGAGCAGCGCCCGGTCGATCTTCACCACGTCGGGGGACAGGGCCATGACGCGATCGAAGTTGGAGCATCCCGTTCCGAAATCGCCCATGGCGATCGACACGCCCAGGCCGCGATAGCCCTCGACGGCTTCCCTGAGCTTCGCTTCGCTCGAGCATCCCGACTGGAGGATCTCGACGCAGACGCGCTTCGGCGTCAAGCCGTAGTAACGAATGAGTCCGGCGAATTCCTTGGCCCGCCCCGCGTCGCGCACGGCCGCTTCGGGATGGACGTTGATGAAGAGGGTGAGGTCGCCCGGATCCACCATGGCGTAGTTGCGAAGGTGCATCGCGCGGCAGGTCCAGTCGAGCAGCACGCGCGCCGACTCGGTCGTGCGGCCGAGCAGGTCGTCCCAGGAGACGGCGCCGTCGTCGTCCACGGCCCGCACCAGCGCCTCGAACCCGAAGCATCTCTGGCGGCGGACGTTGAAGATGGGCTGGAAGTGCGTGACGAGGCTGGCGCCCCGCCAATCGACGGACGAGCCGGGTCCCGCGCGGACGATCTCCTCCGCGGCGTGCGCAAGCGTGAACGCCGAATACCCGCTTTCTTCCATCCAGCGACTTTGGCGGGCGGGAGTTACTGCGGGGTTACACGGAGTGGACCGAAAGTTTCGTTTGTAGGCTTACGAGGGCTTGGAGAAGAAGCCCGACAGGGTCTCGGCGATCTCGTGCATCCGGTAGGGCTTGCGAAGCACCCGGTTCACGCCCGCCTGCAGGGCCCGTGCCTCGAAACCCGCGCCGCCGTAGCCGCTCGCGATCACGATGGGCAACGAGGGATTCAGCTTGCGAAGCTCCGTCGCGAGCTTGGTGCCGATGAGCTCGGGCATCACCTCGTCGCTCACGACGGCGTCGAAGCGGCGGGGATTCGCGCGCGCGGCCGCCAGGGCCTCGCGGCTGTCGTTGAAGCCCACGGGCTCGTATCCCAGCTGCGCGAGCATCTCCTCGAGGGCATGGAGCACGTCGACCTCGTCGTCCACGGCCAGGATCACCTGGCCCCGGCCCGCGCTGGGCTCGGGCGGCTCCTCGATCATCCCTTCGGTGACCTGCACGCGGGGAATCCACACGGTGAAGGTGGTCCCGCGGCCGAGATCGCTCGCGACTTCGATGAACGCCTTGTGCTCGCTCACCACGGAATGCACGAGCGCGAGGCCGAGCCCCGTGCCCCGGCCCGCGGGCTTCGTCGTGAAGAAAGGCTCGAAGATGCGGTCGATCACCTCGGGCGCGATGCCGTGGCCCGTGTCGCTCACGGAGATTCGAACGTACTCGCCGGGAGGAACCTCGCCGCTTCGCACCTTGCGCGACTGCTCGAGGATCTCGGTGGTGACCGACAGCGTGAGCGTCCCGCCCTCGCCCATCGCCTGGACCGCGTTGGTGCAAAGGTTCATGAGCAGCTGGTGCAGACGCGTCGGGTCTCCCATCACCACGACGTCGTCGGGCGCGCCCGCGAAGCTCACCTCGATCGCCGCGGGCGTGGAGCCACGCACGAGGTCGCACACTTCCTGCGCGATCGGGCCGACGATCACCGGGATGCGCTCGGTGCCTTCCGCCCGACTGTACGACAGGATCTGCGTCACGAGCGACTTGGCGCGATTGCCCGCGCCCATGATCGTGTCGATGTAGCGCTTCATGTCCGGATCGCCCTCGGCGCGGCGCTGTGCGAGCTCGCCGTACCCGAGGATCGCCCCGAGGATGTTGTTGAAGTCGTGCGCGATGCCGCCGGCGAGCTGGCCGACCGCCTGCATCTTCTCCGCCTGCTTCAGCTGCGCCTCGAGGCGGACGCGCTCTTCCTCGGCGCGCACTTTCTCCGAGACGTCCTTCACGAAGCCGATGATGCGGCGCGATGCCGGATCGTCGCCGGCCGGGTCCCCGATGCGATACGCGTTCACGCCGAGCATCGTGTATTCGCCATCGTCCTTCTGGAACCGGTACTCGATCGCGATGTGGGGGATCTCGCCCGTCATGAGCATGCGGCGAAGCCCCTTGAGGCGAATCCGGTCGTCGGCGTGCACGCGTTCCATCCACATGCGCGCCGTGGAGATGCGGTCCGGCGTGAGTCCCAGCACGGAGCGCGTGTCGCCGTCCCAGAGGACGCTGCCGTCGTAGGGGTTCAATTCGTAGAGCAGGTTGCTGCTCGCGCGGATCACCGCCTCGTGGCGCAGGCGCCACGCCTCGCTCTCGCGCACCGCTTCCTCGCGCTCGACCACCAGCGCCGCCGAAAACAGCGTCGTCACCACGATCGTGGCGAGGTAGCTTTGCAGGTGAAGCGTCGCGCGCGCATCGGAAAAGCCTTCGTTGGCGAAGGGCCCGAAGCCGTGGGCCGTCTGCCAATAGCAGATGAACGTGAACACCGCGAGCGCGAGCGTCGTGGTGCGCATGCCGAAGCGAAGCGCCGCCCAGATGAGGAACGGCGCGCAGAGATAGATCAGCTGCGGCAGGTAGTTCTGGGAATCGGGCCGCGAGCCGAACACGTAGTAGGTCGCGATGATGAGGCCGACGTACAGCACGATGAGCTCGGGCATCTTCGAGCGCGTGAGCTCGAGCGCCTCACCGATGCCGCGCCGGCTCCAGGCGAGCACGAGCGGCGCCGTGGAAAGGACCGCGAGCATCGTGGAAGCGAACGTGACGGCCCATTGGTCGCGCATCGAGCCGCCCGACTGCAGGTACGAATACCCCGCCGCCGCGATCGCGATGGCCGCCACGAGCGGAGCCATGCCCACGAGGAACGAGGCCACACCCTTCACCGTGAGGATCTGGACGCCGGGCCCGGCGAGGCGCTGCAAGCCGACAGCGACCGCGAGCGGCAACGCCAGGTTCACGCCGATGCCAACCAGGTCGTCGCGCCAGCCTGCGTGCAGGTCGAGGGCGATCGCGAGCGTTGCCACGGCGATGAGCGCGAGGAAAGCCGGCCAGCGCCGCGGGGGCGTGATCAGGAAAACGCCCAGCGCGAGCCCATGGGCGGGCCAGATCGCGAGGGGAAAACGGGCCTGGGCCGGCAGGCTCACCGCATAAGCGGCGAGCACGTAGTAGACGACGCCGAAGGTCACCAGGGCGAGCGTCCGGCGTGCCGAGCCGGCATTCCCTACGGATGGTATGGAGGGTATTTCGGCGGTCATCGGGCTCCCGCTTCGGATTCTACGGTCTCCGGCGTTAAAATGCGTTCCGACCCCTACTTTTCGACGAGACCGTGGAAGCACACATCCTGGTTGTCGATGACGACGTAGCAATCCGAGACCTGATCCGTGAATACCTCACGGAGCACGATTTCAAGGTCTCGCTCGCGGAGACCGGCGCCGACATGGACAAGGTCCTGTCGGTCGAGATCGTGGATCTCGTGATCCTCGACCTCAAGCTCCCGGATGAGGACGGGCTCGCGATCGCGCGCAGGCTGCGCGAATCGCTGGACCTGCCCATCATCATCCTCACGGGGCGCAAGGAGGAGGCCGACCGCATCATGGGCCTCGAGCTCGGCGCCGACGACTACGTCACCAAGCCCTTCAGCCAGCGCGAGCTCCTCGCGCGCATCAAGGCGGTCCTTCGACGCACCGAAGGCAAGCGCGCGACGCGCCGCGGCGAGACCGTCCGGGCATTCAAGTTCGCCGGCTGGGAACTCAATACAGGCACGCGCAAGCTCAAGGCCCCCGACGGCCGCAACGTGGAGCTCACCAACAGCGAGTACGCGCTGCTGGTCGCTTTCCTGCGCGCACCGGGCCGGATCCTCACGCGGGACCAGCTCCTCGAATCGAGCCGCCTGCACGACGACATCTACGACCGGTCCATCGACGTGCAGATCCTCAGGCTGCGCCGCAAGATCGAGGAAAGCCCCAACACGCCCCAACTGATACGCACCGAGCGCGGCGCCGGCTACTACCTCAACTCCGCGGTGGAAACCGTCTAGTTGTCGGGACTGCCCTTTCCCTTCTCGTTTCGTCCGCGGCTCTGGACGAGCCTGAAGGGATACGGGCGCAGCGATTTTCTCGCCGACCTCGGCGCGGGCGTCACGGTCGCCCTCGTGGCGCTGCCGCTCGCCATGGCCTTCGCCATCGCCTCGGGCGTGCGGCCCGAGCAGGGCATCGTCACAGCGATCGTCGGCGGCACCGTGGTCTCGCTCCTGGGCGGATCGCGCGTGCAGATCGCGGGCCCCGCGGGCGCCTTCGTGGGACTCCTCTATGCGATCGCGGAGCGCTACGGGGTCGCGAACCTCCTCATCGCCACGATGATGGCCGGCGTCCTGCTCTTCGCCATGGGCGCGTTCCGCCTCGGCACCCTCGTGCGCTTCGTCCCGGTGTCCATCGTGATCGGATTCACCACGGGCATCGCGGTCATCATCGCCCTGTCGCAGGTTCGCGACTTCCTCGGCCTCCAGGTCGCGAAGATGCCGTCGAACTCGCTCTCCCAGATCGCGCTCCTTTGGGCGAGCCTCGACACTCTCAACGGGGTCGCCTGTGCGATCGGGCTCTCGTGCCTGCTCGTGATCGTCCTGTGGCCATCCCAGAACGCCTCGCCGGGCAACTGGCGTTTCGTCACCGCGAAGCTGCCCAGCACCATCGTGGTCCTCGTGCTCTCGGCGTTCGCGGTGTGGGCGCTCGACCTGCGCGTGGAAACGATCGGCACGCGATTCGGGTCGCTTCCCCGCGGGCTTCCCGCGCCGGAGCTCCCGCATTTCGACTGGGCCACGGCGCAGAACCTGCTCATGCCGGCAATCGCCATCGCGTTGCTGGGCGCCATCGAGTCGCTGCTGTGCGCGCGCGTGGCCGACGGCATGATCGCCGACCGCCACGACCCCAACCAGGAGCTGATGGCCCAGGGAGCGGCGAATTTCGTATCGCCGCTTTTCGGCGGCATCGCGGTGACGGGCACCATCGCGCGCACGATGACCAACGTGCGAAGCGGCGCGCGCACGCCGGTCGCGGGCCTGGTGCACTCGGTGACGCTGATGCTGGTGCTCCTCGCCCTCGCGCCTGCGGCGGGCTTCATCCCGCTCTCGGCGCTCGCCGCGGTGCTGGTCTGGGTCGCGTTCAACATGGTCGCGTGGAAGGAGCTTCGCGAGCTGCCGCACTACTCGGGCTTCTACCGCACGATCCTGCTCACGACGCTCGCGCTCACCGTCGTCTTCGACCTCACTGTCGCGGTCGAGGTGGGACTCGCGATGGCGAGCCTCTTCTTCATCTATCGCATCTCCTCGCTCACGCGCGTCGAACCCGTCGACCTGCCGCCGGGGAAATCGACGCTCGCCGACGGGCGCCGCGTCGGCGCGTGGGAGCTCTTCGGATCGATCTTCTTCGGCTCCGTCGTGAAGCTGGAAGCCCTCGCGGATCCGGCGCGCAAGATGCCCGACGTCGTGATCCTCGAGATGCGCAAGGTGATCAACTTCGACACCACCGGCCTCGATGCGCTCGAAGCGCTGCATGCGTCGCTCGCGCGCCGCGGCGGAAGGCTCATCCTCGCGGACCTCAACGAGCAGCCGTTGTCGCTCATCTCGCGTTCCGGCTTCATCGAGGTCCTGGGACGCGAGAACATCGTGAAGGACCTCGACGCCGCGCTGGAGGGATTGAAATGATCACGGTCTTCCACCTCTCGACCTCGCGCTCGGAGCGGATCGTGTGGCTCCTCGAGGAGCTGGGCCTTCCCTACGAGCTGGAGTGGCACCAGCGCGAAGCCACTGGCGCGGCGCCCGCGGCGATGCGGGACATCCATCCAATCGGCAAGGCGCCGATCATTCGCGACGGCGACCTCGTGCTCGCGGAGTCCGGCGCCATCGTCGAATACATCGTTCAGCG
>Ga0070731_10002336_pt1 | contig 18236 bp, 15 predicted proteins | sample Coa_R1_2_FD_66448 | JGI IMG/M metagenome (GOLD analysis project Ga0070731, IMG submission 66448) | Surface soil microbial communities from Centralia Pennsylvania, which are recovering from an underground coalmine fire - Coalmine... | ecosystem: Environmental > Terrestrial > Soil > Unclassified ... | reverse complement strand
GTCCTGATCGTGGGCAATGGGGGAGCGGCGCGTAGCGCGGCCTGCGCCCTGTCCGATGCCGGAGCAAGGATCGCGCTGGTGGGCCGCAATGCGGACCGCGTGCGGTCGCTGGCCAAGATCTGCGGCGCGGAGGCGCTGCTCGGCGAGCAGCTCAAGGACCGCAAGTTCGACGCGTTGATCCACGCCACGCCGCTGGGCATGTATCCGCACGTGAACGAGTGCTTCTTCAACGGGCGCATCCCCGCCGAGGTGGTCTTCGACATGGTTTACAATCCGCTCGAAACCGAGCTGACGCGGCGCGCGCGCGAGCAAGGCAAGACCGTCATCCGCGGCATGCAGATGTTCATCGAGCAGGCGGTGCGGCAGTTCGAGACCTGGACCGGCGAACAGGCGCCGCGCGCGGTGATGGAGAAAGCCGTTCTGGAGGCGCTGAATTGCGCGGGATGAAGGACAAGATCACCAGACGCCAACTGGCGGGCGCGGTGCTGGCTACCGCAGCGGCCGCGCAAACGCCTTCGCAGACACCGCCGGCGACGCCCTCCGGCCCCGCGCCGGAGCTACAGGCCGCGCGAGATCAGAACCAGCGCGCCAGCGAGACCCTGGCCAAAGTGGAGGTTCCCATGGACACGGAGCCGGCCTTCCATTTCTCGGTTTAAGGCGTTATGGCGGAACTGGGCAACGAGATCGTGTTCGCCGGCGTTGCCGAGTTGAACGCGAAGTTGCAGGCCAAAGAAATCACCGCCGTGGACCTGGCCCGCACATTCGGCAGGCGGCTGGAGTCGCTGGGCCCGCGCTACAACGCGTTGGCGCTTCCCCTGACCGAGCGGGCCATCCGCCAGGCGCAGGCCGTGGATGGCGATATCAAGCGCGGCCGGTTGCGCGGCCCGCTGCAAGGCGTCCCGTACGGCGCCAAGGATCTGCTGAGCGTGGCCGGTCAACTGACGGCGTGGGGCGCGCGGCCGTATGCCGGGCAGGTATTCGACCATGATGCCACGGTGATCCAGAAGCTGGAGAGCGTGGGCGCCCCGCTGCTAGGTAAATTGGCGATGGTGGAGCTGGCGGGCGGACCCGGATATCGCTATGCGTCGGCATCGGTGACGGGTCCAGGGCTGAACCCTTGGGACCGCACTCGCTGGTCGGGGGGATCGTCGAGCGGTTCGGCCATCGCGGTGGCCGCAGGGATGGTACCGTTCGCCATCGGTTCGGAGACGTCCGGCTCCATTGTGACGCCGGCAGCGTTTTGCGGCGTGACCGCGCTGCGGCCGACCTTTGGCCTGGTGAGCCGCTACGGGGCCATGCCGCTTTCCTGGACGCTGGATAAGCTCGGGCCGTTCTGCCATTCGGCGGAGGATTGCGGCCGCGTGCTGGAGGCGATGTCGGGCGGCGACCGCCGCGATCCAGGTTCCGCCGGCAAGAGCTTCTACTATGCGCCGCAATACGCACGCAAGATGAGCGATCTGCGGATCGGCTTCGCGCCGGCGGACTTCAACGACTGGCCCGACGATCAGTCGCGGCCGGCGTTTCAGCAGGCCTTGGAGGTGATGCGCGGGCTGGGCGCGGCCATGGTGGAAACCAGGCTGCCTGACTTTCCTTATGGCCCAACCGTCGGCACCATCGTTGCCGTGGATGCCGCTTCGGTGTTCCAGCCGCTGATCGCCAGCGGAAAGGTAGATGAATTAGCGGACCAGAAACAGATCGCCGGATTGAAAGCCGCGCTGGAGATTCCGGCGCACGTTTATTTGAAGGCCATGCGGGTGCGCCGCGTGGCGATGGAGGCCATCCACAAGATGTTCATCGACATAGACGTGCTGTTGGCCCCCAGCCGTCCGAGCGGCGCGCCGAAGATCGACGAACCCCTGGACCGGCGTCCGGACCGCCCCCGGCCCAAAGACCCCGGCCTCGGCGCCCTGATCCCGGCGGGGAATCTGGCCGGCCTGCCGGCGCTGTCGCTACCCTGCGGGTTCGCGGGCGATCTGCCGCTGGGCATCCAACTGGTGGGGCTGCCATTTTCGGAGAACACGCTGCTGGCGGTCGGCAGGGAATTCCAGGGCCGCACGGACTGGCACAAGCGGCATCCGCCGGGTGTGATTTAGACGCGGTTGATGAGGCTGGCGACGTAGCCGGCGCCGAAGCCGTTGTCGATATTGACCACCGACACATTGCTGGCGCAGCTTGTCAGCATGCCCAACAACGCTGCCAGGCCCTGAAAGCTGGCGCCGTAGCCGATGCTGGTGGGAACCGCGATCACCGGGCACGAAACCAGGCCCCCGACGACGCTCGGCAGCGCCCCTTCCATGCCCGCGCAGACCACCACCACGCGCGCTTCGGTCAGGCGCGTCTCGTGACTCAGCAAGCGGTGCAGGCCGGCCACTCCGACATCATAAATAGCATCCACGTGGTTACCCATCACCTCGGCGGTAACTTGCGCCTCTTCCGCCACGGGGATGTCGCTGGTGCCGGCGCACACCACCACGATCTTGCCCTTGCCGCGAATGGTGCGGTCGCGCCAGAAGCGCACGGCTCCGGAAAGCGGAAAATATTCGGCGCACTCGTGGCGGGCGGCGAGTTGCGCGGCGACCGCGGGTTCCGCGCGCGTCACCAGCACATTGCTGGAATTTTCCAGCAAGCTGCCGGCGATGGCCATGATCTGCTCCGCCGTCTTACCCTTGCCGAATACCACCTCCGGCATACCATGGCGCAGCGCGCGATGGTGATCCACCTTGGCGAAGCCCAGATCCTCGAAAGGCATGTGGCGCAGGCGGTGCAGCGCACCGTCCACATCCACCGCCCCCGCGCGCACCTGCTCGAACAACTGGCGGAGCTGCACTTCGTCCATAAGGCCAGAATAACAGAGCGAATTATGGTTTCATGGTGTAGTGTCGATCTCCACGTTCAGCTTCCCTACGACAATTCTGTTCGGCGCGGGCGCGGTGAACCGCCTTCCTGATGAATTAGGCAAGCGCGGGGTTTCGCGTCCGCTATTGGTCACCGACGCAGGCCTGGCACGCACGGCGGTTTTCGCGCGGGCCGCCGGCCTGGCGCCGGGAGCGGTGGTGTTCTCGAGCGTGGAGCCGAACCCCACCGAGCAGAATGTGCTGGATGGAGTGGCCAGCTATCAACAGAACCGCTGCAACGGAATTGTGGGGCTGGGCGGCGGATCGCCGCTGGACGCGGCCAAAGCCATTCGCCTGAAAGTCACGCACGAATTGCCGCTGGCGGAGTACGACGACCTGCTGGATGGCGGCAACCGTATCTCGGCGAACGTGCCGCCGTTTATCGCGATAGCGACCACAGCAGGGACCGGCAGCGAAGTGTCCCGTTCCACCGTGATCACCATCGCGGCCACCAACCGCAAAACCGTGATCTTCAGCCCACACCTGATTCCGGCGCTGGCCATCGCCGATCCGGAGCTGACGCTGGATCTGCCGGCGCCCATCACCGCGGGTACCGGCATGGACGCCTTCACGCATAACGTGGAAGCGTACATCTCGAAGGGCTATCATCCGCTGTGCGACGCCATCGCGCTGGCCGGCGCGCGCATGGTTTGGGAGAACCTGCCGCGCGTGATGAATACGCCGCGGAACATCCAGGCTCGCTCGGAAATGATGATTGCGTCGATGATGGGGGCCATTGCATTCCAGAAAGGATTGGGCGCGACGCACTCGCTGGCGCATCCGCTCTCGTCGGAATGCAAGATGCATCACGGCACGGCCAACGCGGTGATGCTGCCGTTCGTGCTGGAATTCAACCGCGCGGTAACGGCAGCGCGGCTGGCGGACCTGGAGGAGGAATTCAGCGGCGGCGAGATTGCCGCGCTGGTGCGGGAGTTGAACCGGCGGGTGGAGATCGCGCCGAGGCTGCGCGATTACGGAGTCGGCGAAGCTATCCTCCCTGCCCTGGCCGATAAAGCCATCCAGGACGGCTGCCATCAGCTCAACCCGCGTCCCTGTACGCGGGAGGATTTGCTGGAGTTATACCGCGCGGCGCTGTGATTTACGCACGCACCGCGCCAAAACCCGCTAGAATAGCCTTGTCAGATGCAGGTTTTGCAGGCGGGACAACATAAGCTGATCTTTCTGGAGCTGGAGCCGGAGCTGGTGGTGAACATCGCCAAGCAAGCGGGCTTCGAGGCCAAACTGAAAGACACGCAACGCAGCATCACGCTGGACCTCACGGCGGCCGGCCGCCAGTCTCCGCTGTTGCTTTTCGATGCCGCCGATCCCGCCAACCTGGGCTGGTTCTCGCGCTGTCAGTTTTATATCGACGGACGCAGCGGCGGCGTGATGCAGACACCCATAAGCCTGGCCAACAAGCGCGACCGCGGCGGCCGGGCGCAACCCAACTCCGTGCGCGTCAACATCTCCAAAGAGCTGCCGGCGACCTTTCGCCTGCCCGGCAAACAAGCCATTACGGAGCAGGTGTTGTACGCGCTGCTGTTCAACTTCTTGAACGCGCTGATGAAGACCGGCGTGGCCGTTTGCGGCGGATCGGCGGTGCAGGCGCTGGCCGGCCGCACCGAAGGCATCGGGCCGCGCAACTGACTTCATCTCTGTAAGACGAAGTTCACTTCGATATCCGTGGCGACTTCCACGGGCTCGCCATTTAAAGTTGTCGGCCGGAAGAGCCACCGCTCGACGGCCGCCAGAGCCGCGGGGATCAGCAGCGGATGGCCGCTGACGGCGCGCAATCCCATCACCGTGCCGTCACGCGCGATCACCGCCTCCAGCCGGACAGTGCCTTCCACGCGCGCCATTCTGGCCAGCGGCGGATAAACCGGGCGCGCCCCGGAGATCAGCTTGCCCTCCTGTACCTTGCCGCCCACCTTGATGCGCGGTATGGCCGCGGCCATCGCGGGCGGCTTCGCCGCGGGCGCGGGAGGCGGCGGCCCGGGCACGGCCCGTACCACGCTATCGATCACACTATTGCCCGATCCATTCGGATCTCCAATACCGCCGGGTACTCCGGCGTCACTGCCGGCGACAGGTCCAATTGCGATTTCATCCGTTAGCAACATGGGCCGCGGCGGGATCGACGAAGGCCGCCAAAGCGCGTGGTGAGCCATCTGGAAAGGGACCGGGTTGGCTTGCCGCACGGGAGCCGGCGCCGGCTTGGGCGGCAAGCCGCGGGGAGGCTCCGGAACGGAGACCCACACCAGCCGATGCGGCAGCGCGTCCGTGCTCAACAGCGGCACGAGCACTGCCAGTCCGATGACGGCGACCTGGCCGGCAAATGAAACTGCTACCGTCCAGGGCTTCCGGGTGCGTTCAGAGACACAAATAGCGTCGAACATATCAGCCTCTTTTTGATTTATTGGGTTTCAGCCGGCCTGATTCATTCGACACCTGAGAGACTCACTAAGTTCCGGCGGGCCACATCACTCGCGCGATGGCGCCGGCGAGCTGCTTCCATTTGGATTCTTCGGCGGCGAGCTGTTTCTTTCCGGCCGGAGTCAGCCGGTAATACTTGAACTCACGCTTCTGGTCGGGAGCAGCCTCCCACTTAGCCGCGATCCATCCTTTGTGCGCCAGGCGGTGCAGCGCGGGATAGAGCGACCCATGCTCGACCTGCAGCACGTTATCCGTGGTGCGCTGGATGTGCTTGGCGATCTGATGCCCGTGCGCGGGACCAAACAGCAGCGTGCGCAGGATGAGCATATCCAGGGTGCCTTGCAGCAGCTCGACGCGGCCGGGCGATGCGCTCGTCAGGGGCATTGGTAGACATTCTACCGCAACGGGCGGCCTGGCGCCGCGAGCGTTATTTCGCCCGGACGCGATCCAGTGCGTCCACCATTCTGCGTCGAACCTCATCCCGCAACGCCGGCGCTCCCGCTCGAATCCAGCCATCGACGGATACGGGCTCCAGAATCTGCAGGTGGATGTCCGAAGGCGGCCCGAAGATCCACGTGTTTCTCGGCAGCGCCGTCCTGGAACCCTCCACCACCAGAGGTAAGACGCGGACACGTTCCCGTATAGCCAGGCGAAATGGGCCGTCCTTAAACGGCAGGACCTGTCCATCCCTCGACCGGGTACCCTCGGGAAAGAAGACTACCGAACAGTGCTGGCGCAGGTAGCGTGCGCATCGCAACTGCGCTTTGGCGCCCTCACGCAGGTCGGACCGCTCCACGCGGATATCGCCCGCCATGCGAAGCATCCAGCCCACCACCGGGAACCGGAAAAGTTCGGCTTTAGCCAACCATTTGGTATCCAGCCTCAAATGCGTAATCACCGGTATATCCGCCAGGGATTGATGATTGCTCACAATGACGTATACCTGATTGGGGTCAAGATGTTCGCGGCCGGCAATGTGGATTCGCCAAGGGTTGACCCTGGCAATGTTGCGCCCGAGGCGGCGGAGCCATCGTCCGGTTCGCAGCCGGCGTGGATCGGGGTCCGACAACCGGATGATCCCCAGCAGGGGAGCCCAAAGTAGAATCAGCGCCGCAGTCGCGGTCCAAATCCAAATAGAGCGCAGCACCCGGATCATCCGATTTATCAAGCCCCCAGCACCTTCACCAGCCGCATCAACTCTTCATCGGTGGAATCGTTGGGCACGGAGCAGCCGGGCGTTACGATGAATTTCTTGCCGGCGGCGGAGCGCGCATCCTCCCACTGCTTTCGCAACTGGTCTTCTGAAAGCTGGCGGAAATTCCGCTCGTCGAGGCCGCTCAACAGCACGCCGTCGTACTGCGCGCGCATGGCCGCCACCTGCCGCCCGGTGCCGTAGTTGGAATAATTGATGGCGGCCGCCGGCCAGCCTTTCACGAAGCGATCGAGATAGACCTTATCGCCGTGCAGGTGCAGGATATTGAGCGGCGCGCCGCGCACCGCGTCCAGAATCATGCGGTCGAACGGTTCGCTGAACCTGGCGTAGTCGGGCTGGGTCATGATGCCGTCCTGCGCGTTGGCGATCGCCAGGAAAATACCGGATGCCCCCGCCGCCACGGCCTTCCGGGCGTGGTTCGCCTCGGATTCCGCGATGGCTTCCAGCGCGCCTTCCAGCTTCTTGGGGTCTTCCGTTTTGAGGCGCAGCACCTCCTCGGGCGACGACATCTTCTCGGCCACGTTCCATGGGTTGAAAACGGTCTCGACGAAGTACGCCTGGCCGCGCAAGCCCTCGCGAATCAGATCCAACGCCCGCAATTGCTCGGGAAACGGATTATTGACCACTTTCAGATCATGCCATTTCCCCTCCGGCTTGGGAAACGGGTAGTCGCTCATCACCTTCACCAGGTCGGTGTGAAACTGCTTGTGAAAGGCGAGGGTGGCCTCGGCGTGACGCTCGCCCGGCAGCTTTTCGAGGCCGAAGTGATGCCAGTAGGTGAAGGGCGTGCGGTCCACATCCAGGCCCTTCAGCGCGCGATCCACGCGCTGTTTGCTGGTCATTTTCACAGCGGCCAGGGCGCCTGCCGCACTCAGGTAGAGAAACCGGCGTCGGGAGAACATGAAACCATCAGAACACAGATGCGCGATCCACCGTTCCTTACGTTGCTCACCGGCAAAATCGACCAGAAGACCGGTTTTTCGTGGATCGGGTTTCGGAGTTGATCCACCCGCAACGGTTTGTGTAGGATTTCTTCCAGACTTCAGCCAAAGGAACCACTCATGGCGAACGGCATGCAAGTAATCCCAATTCAGTCTGCAAGGTCGATAAAATCTCAACAACAGGAAATAGTAGAAATTGCCTTTGAATTCTGGCTGGCGAGGCTAGGCGTACTAGACGGATCTCCCGAAAACGATCTCTGCCGGGCACACCGGGAAGTGACGGCGAGAAGTTCGAGGCCGCGTAGCACACCGGCACGCTTGCTTCTTATGCGAAGGTCCTGTTCCTGAATTCTGTGCAGCTTCCTAAAGTTAATATGGACAACACCTGGCATAAACTTGCCGTCAAGTACTGTCCGTCTAGAACTTGACACGGGCAGGCCCGCCCGGCTAACCTGCGAACACCAAGAAGAGAGGATGTACCACGTGACTCTATGGCGTAATCTGCTGGGCCTCGCGCTCGGGCTACCACTCCTGTCCGCGGCGGCGGATCCGGACATGATGAGCCTCATCATGCCGGACGCGAGCATGGTGATGGAGATCAACGTCGCCAAAATAATGGCGTCGCCGATCGGATCGATGATGGGCGAATCCTTTCACAAGGGTGTCGACGCGCAACTGAAAAGCGAACTGGCGAAATCCAAGCCGCAGTTCCAGGAGCAGATTGCCGCATTCTCCAAGATCGACTGGAGCAAGGAAATACAGGATGTGCTGATTGCCGGCTCCGGCGCAACGGGCGATCAAGGGCCGGCTCTGGTGATGGTGCGCAGCTCGCTCACCCTGGCCCGCCTGCAAGGTCTCAATGGCGTCAAGGGCGAGGCCAGCGAGTATGAGGGCGTGCCGATCATGGCGTCGTCCGGGTCCGGCAGCGGCGTGGTCGCATTCCTCGACAACTCGCTCCTGGTGATGGGCCAGATGAACGATGTGCGGGCCGCCATTCATCGCCGCGGCCAGCCTGCGGCACTACCGGCGCCCATGGCCGCGCAAATGGCCAAATACGCCGGATATGACATCTGGGTGGCCACCACGAGTCTGAAGCCGCCGGCATCCATGAGCGGCAAAGCGGCGGAGTCCCCGGCAGCCGCAAAGGTGGCTGAGTATGCTCAGGAAATCGCCGCCTTCAACGGCGGTCTGCGCTTCAGCCCGGACTTCGATCTTTCCGCCAACGTGGAAGCCCGCACGATCAAAGCCGCCAACGAGATGGCGGAGGCGATGAAATGGCTGACCTCCGCGGTGCAGGCCCAGACCAAGAGCGCGGGCAAGGGTGCGACCGGCCTGGAGAATTTCAAGTATTCGCTTAACGGCAGACACATTGCGCTATCAATGCACATGCCGGAAGCACAACTGCGCCTCCGGCTTCAGCAGATGCCCGCGGCGGCGCTCGCGGCCCGCACGCCCGCGAACTCCGCGCCCGTGACCCCCGCGCCCAAGGTTCCGCCCGGGATGATCAGCGTGCAGTCCTCCGAGGGCACGGTGCTGATCCCCACGGATAAGGATCACCAATAGGGCTACCGTTTGCGCACTTCCAGCGCCACCGGCCGGGCCACCGCGCCGACCGCCGGATTGTAATACTCATACACGCGCGACTGGAAGGTGCGCGCGCGAATCGGATACTTGGCGCGCAGGCGGAACTTCAGGGTGACCGTATCCCCCGCGCCGATCGAGTCGAAATACAGGATCGCCTGCGTCGCGGTCAAGGTGAACTTCTCCATGCGGCCGCTTTTGCGGCCCGCGCTTTTCTCCTGGTATGACTGCAAGTCTTCGCTGAGCAGATCGAATCCCGGCGGAATCCCCAGATCCACCATCACCATCCTGGCGGTCTCCCGCAGATTGCTCTTCACGGTCGCGGTGGCTGTGGCGATATCGTCCTGCGCCAGGCGCGTGCGATCGTATGCCACGTCGATCGAAAGCGGCCCGCTCGCGGGCTTCTCGCCCCACGGGACGAAGTACCGCCCGACCACCTGGTAGGCCAGCCCGCCCTTGCCCTCAAAGCGCAGATCCACGCGGTTGGCGCCCTGCGCGTCCGCCGGAAAGACGAACTGATGGAGCAGGTCATTATTCTCCGGCGTCAGCACCAGCTTCTTTACCGGCTGGCCGTCGAGCGAAATCTCCACCACGCCGCGCACGTCCGCCGCGCCTTTTTCGGTGGAGAGCAGCAGCGCGCGCAAAGCCATGATGGTCGCCTGCGTGGTGCCCCAGGTGCCGTCGGAGTCCTTCCTGGCCGCGATATAGCGCAGGGCTTTGGAGGCGGTCTCCGAAGCCTCGCCCCACTTCAGCAGCGCCTGTACCGCCAACCCGGTGGTCTCCACGCTAGCGCTCTCGGCTCGGCCGAAGACGCCGGTTTCCTCGGCTGTCCACCAGAACTGATCTGCGTTCCCGGCCGGGCGCGGCGCGGCAGCGTCCAGAAGCATGCGCATGGCCTGGCGCGTGAAGTCCCGGTCCTTGCGGTAGTCGGCCGCGAAGTTGGCGGCCACGGCCAGCGTGTAGGCGTCCACCTTCCCGTTCAGGTGCTGCGTCACGTAATCCTTGGCCCGGTCGACCGCCGGCCCTTTGTAGCCGGTGTTCGCCAGCGACCAGCCCACGTACGCGCTGATCCGCAGCACATCGGAGTTGAAGCGGTTGGTAGCGCCTTCGTTGATGAAGCCGGCGTCCGGCTTCCAGCTCCCATCGGGCTGCTGTTGCCCGGCCAGCCATTGCTGGGTGCGTTCAATCAGCCGCGGATCCACCTCGTGCACGCGCGACATATCGGAAAACTCCATCAGGCCGTAAGAAGTGAGTATCTTGTTGGCGGGCGGGTTGCCGAACCACGAGAATCCGCCGCCCGGGACTTCGAACGTCAGCAGGCGTTGATACCCGTTCACGATGAACCCTTCCGCTTTGGCGTGCACCTCGGGAGCCAGTTTCCTGGTGCGCTTCATGTAATCGAGCGCCAGCACATTCGGGTAAGTGGCGGAGGATGTCTGTTCGAAGCAACCGTACGGCATGCGCAGGATCGCATCCATACCCTCGATCACCTGGCTCAGCGGGCCGGGATACAGCCGGACGAAGATCTTGTTAGCCTCCGCGATAGCCATGGGCGGGAACTTCACCTGGTGCCCGGCCGCGGACTCCAGCCGTCCGTTGAACACCGTGGTCTGCTCGCGCCCGTTGGGCACCACTTCGATTTCCCGCACCACGATATCCGCCGGATGGTTGCCGCTGTCCATATGCGCGGCCAGGGTAAGCTTGAACTTTCCGATGCGCCGCGCCTCGAGGGTGAATTGCGACGCGCCCACGCGGCCGGAATCCACCGCTACGGCCTTGTCTGCGGCGTCATCCACCAGTGCGTACCAGTCTTCGGCCTTCAACTCCAGCCGGACATCGCCGCGCGCCGCCGAGTAGTTATAGACCGCCACCGGGACCGACACCCGGTCGCCCTGCGTCAGCGTGACCGGCAGGTCCAGGTCCACGAAGAAATCCTGGAAGACTTTCAGGCTGCGCTCGCCGCTGCCCAGAGCGCCATGCGCGGTGGAAGCCGTCATGGCCATGCGCCAGGTAGTTATGGAGTCGGCCAGCGGAATCGTAATGCTGGCTGCGCCGTTCTGGTCGGTAATAATCTCGGGATTGATATACAGCGCTTCCGGGAAGTAAGACCGCACGTGCACCGCGGGCGCCGCGGGTTCCACTTTGGCCAGAGTCGCGGTGCTGCCCGCCATGTTGATCGGCTCACGCAAGGCCATCGCCATCATTGGAGCGGGCGCGGGCGCCGCGGCCATTTGATTGAATACCCGGCGGTCCTGCATCATGTCGGCGATCGCGCCGCCCACGACTCCGCCCGGAACGCCTCCCACGATACCGCCCCGGAACACCCGTGCTATTCGGGGTGGTTCGGCAACCACCACGCTGGTATTTCCTTCCTGCCGGAGCATGACCGTGAGGACGGCGCGGTCGCGAACCGCCAGCGTGACGCGGCGCGAAACCGTCTCCGCGCCAACCGATACCGTCAGATGGTAGTCGCCGGGCTGGAGGCCAGCCAGGGTGAACCGGCCGTCGGCGTTCGCAAAGGCGGAACGCGTGGCCGCGCCCGAAAAGGCCCGCACGGTAGCGCCATCGAGCGCTCCCCCTTGCCAATCGACCACCGATCCGGTGATCTGCGCCAGCCCGTTGTACGGGCCGCGGCCGTGCTCCACGTTCACATCGATGCGGCTCGCGCCGGAGCTCCGATGCCCCACCATTTTCCGCCCGTGAACCTGCAGAAACCCCGTCAAATCGTCGCCGGTCTCGAACTGCTTATCGGGGCCCGCGCTGCGGACCATGTAATAACCGGACTGCGGAGCCCAATCGATGTGCTCCACGCGCAGGCTGCCGCCCCACGCATCGCGCATTTCGGGAGACCCGGCAGCCGCCATCCGGACGGCCAGCTTCGCCAGATCGCCGCCGTCGCGGGCATAGGCGCGCGTCAAACTCTCGGCCAGCGCGCGCATCTGGGCGCGATACCGCTCCTGGTAGCGTTCCGAATACGCCGCGTACCTGGTCAGCGGCACGCTGCGGCCGAACTCGGTTTCAAACTTGTTGCCATTCACCAGTTCGGTGGCCGCGAACAGCGCGCGGGCCGCGCGGTCGTGCTGCTGGGCCTGCGCGGGAGGCGCCTGCTCCACGACCTCGGGCATGCCGATGGAATGGATCTCGTACCGCGGCTGCATGGCTTCCTGCTCCAGGTAGAAGAAAACCTTCGCGAAGCCCGGCTGCTTTTCCGCCAGCGCGAAAACCGCCTGATCCACCACTTGCAGGCCCAGCGCCGCCTGTACTCCCTCGCCGCGGCTATTGGTCACGCGAAAGCTGATACGCGCTTCATCGCCTGGCTTATGGACCGGCGCATCCGCCGTCGCCTCGATTTTTAATTCGTCGGCCGGCTCCACGAACACCAGGCGATGGTCGGCGATGGGCCGCGCGTCCCGCCCGAAAAGATATGCGCTGATATCCACCGTGCCGGCCAGATCCGGCGTTACGGCCAGCGTCAACTCCGCCTGGCCATTTACGATGTCCACGTCGCGCGTCAGTACGGTTTGGCCTTCTTTGACGACATCCACGTATGCCGCGCCCTGCTTCTTCGTCGAAAACACGCGCAGCACCATATGGTCGCCCGCGCGATACACGGCGCGCTCCGTGCGCAGCAGAACCTGCTCCTCACCGCCGCGGACGTCCAGGCTCACTGAACTCGACGCGTGATTTCCCTGCTTGTCGCTGGCCTGGATTTCCAGCGGCTCCGCGGCGCCGCTGGCGCGAATCCGGATCACGGCCACTCCTCCTTCATCCGTGGTGGCGCTCTGATCCGCATTCCCGGCGGCGTGTATTTTCAAACTGGCCACGGCCGGCTTTCCATCCGGATAAGACGTCAACACAAAGACCTGGTTCTCCAGGTGCGGGATCAGCGTGCCGCCTTCCGGCACTGCCGTGACAAGCAGCGGCGATTCGCTGACAGTGATGGGCTCGCCGCGCGTTTCGGCATGGCTGGTGGCGTCCTTCACCGTGGCCTCGATCAACACACGCGCGGCGCCATGACTCAGCGGCCGCCCCGCGAAGTAATCCGGCAGCCGCAGATCGAAATGGTAAGCCCCGTCCGGATCCGTCCTGCCGCGGGCCGAGGCCGCCTCGAACTCCATAGCATCCATGCCGGTCGCCTTCAGACTGACCTCCGCGCCGTCTACCGCTTTCCCGAAGAAGTAGTTTGCCCGGACGGTTCCCGTCACATGATCGCCGGGCCGGTAAGCGCGCTTGGCGCGGTTGTCTTTCCCCGAGAATTCCACCGCCACCTTGAATTTCGGCAACACGTATCGCTCGACGTTCAGAGCCACCTCCGCGGTGTTCTGCGCGCCCTCTTCTCCGCCCATCAGCGCGCGCAGATGATACGTGCCCAGGTTCACTTCGTCCGCCAATTCAAATTCCGCCGCGGCGATGCCGAACCGGTCCGTCTGCGCGGCCTTCTTGAATACTTTGTTCCCGCGCGAATCCTCCACCTCGAGCGTCAGCTTGCGGGCCGCCGCGGCTTCGTGATGTGCGCGGTCGAGCGCCAGCGCCCGCACGTGGATGGTCTGCCCAGGCTGGTAAATCGGTTTCTCGGTGGTCAGCAAGATGGATACTTTGTCTGCCAACCGCACCTGCTGGGTGAATTCCGCCGAACCGATGGGAGTTTCCGCCAGGTAACGCAGGGGATATGTGCCCACCGTCCCCGCCGGGAATCGGAACTGCGCCTCGGCGGTGCCGCGCGCATTCACACGGCCCGTGTACAGCAGGCGCGGTTTCTTTCCCTCGGGCAGCAACTCGATCCGCACCGTGCTGGCGCCGGGAATCACGCGATTGCCGGAATCCGCGACGATCACCCGCACCGCCGCTTCGCCGCCAGTCAGATACGATTGCTGCCCCAGTATGTGAACCACCGGCATGCGCAGGATCTGCGAGATGGACTCCGTGCCCTCGATGGCCGCCTCCTTTGCGTCGCCATCGTAGGCGAAACGGTATCGCAGCCGGTGCCAGGCCAGCTCATCGATCCCCAGCGCCTTCGATAGTTTGATATCCGGCTGCCACTGCCCCTTGCCCCTGTCCACGGTGACGCGCTCGACGGCGCGCCCCACGGGCTGATCGTCGGGATCGAGGATCTCGACCGTCAGTCGGCCGGCGCCGGCGCGCGTCGACTTGTAAGGAATCGCCGCATGCACCGCGCCATGCGTGTAAGTAACGGCCGGTGCATCATCCGTCACCGCGGAGGTCGCCTGCGGCGATCCGGCCGCTTCCAGGAAGGCCATGGCAATCAGTATTGCGAGGCCGAAGTACCAGAATTTGGATGGGGCTTTCATAACGCGTCTCCGTGAACATGCTCAGCGACTCGGGGAATTGGACCGCGATGCCGGTCTAATTGTTCCCGCGGCTGTCACAGAGAGATTCCCCCGGCGCGCGATTCCTTTCACGGGAAGAGCCCGAGCGCCGTGCCATAATCAAACCAATGAAGTGGGTTGTCTCGTTTGTAGTGTGCCTGTGGCCATGCCTCGCCAGCGGAGCGGTCACAGCCTCGGATCTGGCGCGCGAAGTGCGCGAAACGGCGCTCGATCCGGCCGCGTGCTATCGCGTGCGCGATCTGGCGCTGCCCAAGGACGAAGCCCGCTTCTTCTTTACCGACGGATACCTCATCTTCGCCAAGCCCGTGGCCGGCGCGCGCACCTCCGCGGTCTTTGTGGCGGCCGAGGAGGGCGGCGATGCGGAGGTGCTGGTACTGCCTCCCAATCGCGGCGAGCGGCGTTCCCTGGCGTCGTATATCGGCTCGCCCAATCTCGATGAGCACCTGCTGGCCGCGGTCCTGACCTTCTCCGACGATACCTTCGCCAGGCTCAACGAACAGATCGAGAAGAACGCGGCCCAGAAAATCCCCGAGATGGGCGTCATGATGGCCGAGCAATGGACGCCCGTCGTCCGCAATATCGCCGCCAGCTTCCAGACGCGGCTGGTGTGGGACGTGTTGCTGGGTCAACCGCGGGACCACGGCTTTTTCGCCGCCTCCGTCCGGGGCAGGAAGCTGGGCTCCTTCGACCTTTACTATGACCGTGACGCGCGCGAGCAGATCGTGATCGGCAAGCTGAACAACCGCGACAATGTACTGTTTTTCGACGTCTGGACCAGCTTCGTCGCGCGCAGTTTCCGCAATAAGACCATCGAACCCGACCTGGCGCTCGATGATTTTCGCATCGAAGCCGCGCTGCAGCCGGATCTCGCCCTGCGAGTGGTGACGCGTATGAAAGCCAGGTCCGCGGGCGCCACGCTGCCGGCCCTGGCCTTCGACATCGCCCAGGCCATGAGAATAACGAAAGCGCTGGTGAACGGTCAACCCGCCGAGGTACTGCAGCGCCAATCCTTGCGCTCGGAACTCCTGCGCAACGTGGGCAATGATATGTTCCTGGTGGTGCCGCCCGAACCGCTCCAGCCGGGCAAGGAATACGACCTGGAGTTTCACCACGAAGGAAAGGTGATCTTCGAGGCCGGCAACCAGGTCTACTATGTGGGCGCGCGGGCCAACTGGTTCCCTAATGCCGGGCTGCAGTTCGCCAAGTACGACCTGACGTTCCGCTATCCCAAGGATCTGGACCTGGTGACGCCGGGCGAGCTGGTGGACGAACACGAGGAGGGCGACTCGCGCATCACGCGCCGCAAGACCAACACGCCTATCCGGTTCGCGGGCTTCAACCTGGGCCAGTATGAGCGCGTCCGGTTGTCGCGCAAGGGGTTCACCGTGGAAGTGTGCGCCAACCGGTCCGTCGAACCGGCGTTGTCGAACACGCGTCCCCTGCTGCCGCCGGAGCCGCCGTCCAGGTTCCCGCACCACGAGCCGGAGATCGTGGTGCTGCCTCCGGAGCTGCCGCCCGATCCGCTGGCGCGCCTGCAGGAGATCGCTTCGGAAATCGCCTCCGCGCTGGAATTCATGTCCGCGCGTTTCGGTCCGCCGGCGTTGCCGAACTTGACGGTGTCGCCCGTGCCGGGCCGCTTCGGCCAGGGTTTTCCCGGCCTGATCTACCTTTCCACCATGTCGTACCTGGCGCCGCAGGACCGGGCCATCCGCTCGCTGGACGCGCACGGACGCCTGTTCTTCTCCGACATCCTGCAAGCGCATGAAACGGCTCACCAGTGGTGGGGCAACGTGGTGACTTCCACCGGCTACCACGACGAGTGGCTGATGGAGGCTCTGGCGGACTACTCCGCCCTGCTTTACCTGGAGAACAAGAACGGCACGCAGCCCATGACCATGGCGCTGGACGCCTACAAGGCCGACCTGCTACTGAAGACTACCGAGGGCAAAACCGTGGAATCGATCGGCCCCATCGTGCTGGGCCTGCGCCTGGAAAACTCCCAGGCGCCGCGCGCATACCACACCATCACGTACGGCAAGGGCTCGTGGATCATGCACATGCTGCGCCGCCGCATGAGCGACGAGCGCTTCCTGGCCATGCTGGCCACACTGCGCAAAGAGTACGAGCGCAAGGCCCTGTCGACCGAAGACTTCCGCCTGCTGGCCGCGCGCTTTCTTCCGCCCGACACACCCGATCCGAAGCTGGAGAGTTTCTTCGACCAATGGGTTTATGGCACCGGCATTCCGTCGCTGAAGTTGAGTTATACCGTAAAGGGAAAGGCTCCCGCGGTGCGCCTGACCGGAAGCATTACGCAAAGCGACGTAGATAGCGACTTCAGCGTGTATGTGCCGGTGGAAATTCAGCTCGGCAAGGGTAAGGCTGAAACGCAGTGGGTGCACACGGCGGATGGCACAGTGACGTTCAACGTGGCGCTGCATCAGGCGCCGGCCAAGGTGCAGCTCGATCCCGGCTTCACGGTGCTGCGGAGGTAGGTTGAGGACGGCGCATAACCGGCAATTTCAACGACCCGGAAAGTGGCTTTAGCATGAACCGGCTGGTTCTCTTGCCGGTATTAACAAGCGAAACCCGGACTGGGCATCCTGCCGCTTCTCGTCAAAACAATTCTCAATAATGGTCGATATCGCTCATTTACTTGAGAATAAATTGATCAATATTGCTCACAATTGTGTTTTATTTCTTGACTGAAATTGCGGCTTTCTCTTAGAATACTCACAGTCGCAACGGAGCGGACCACGATGCCAATACAACTAACTGGCCTGGTGCCCATCCGGCCGGAAATTCTTGAATTGGATGCCGACGAGCAGATCGCCGAGCTTGCGTTTAGCCTCTGGCTGGCAGGAGGCTTGGCAGGAGACGCCTCCCCTGAAGAGTGTCGGTTGACCGCCGCGCTGGAATTGAGTAAGGGGACATCGGCAGGACTATTCGCAGTACCCGAGCGCAAGTCGAAGCCCCAGCCAGGCAAGGCCATATCTGCATCGAGCGCCGGAAGCAACGTTTGAGATGTCGGCCGGCAGAAGAAGCATCGCCGTGAAAACCATTATCGTGTTTGAAGACGAGCAGGCCATCTCCAGTGTCTTTCGGGCGAGTTTTGAGCGAATGGGCTACACCGTGCTGCAAGCCGCCGCGCGGAATCAGGCAACCGGGACCGTTGACCAGTCGCCGCCTCCAATCGGCCTTGTGATCGCTGATATACTCGTGCGAGTCTTCACCCGCATCCGGGTGGCAAGAGCCATAACCGGCATTCATCCGCAGATGGCGGTTCTGTTCATCTCGGGGCTCGGCCCGGTGGATTCGGAGACCTTAACCTTTCCGCGCATTGAATTTCTGCAAAAACCATTTCTGCCGTGGCTCTTGGAGGAACACATTCGTGGGGCAGTGCCTTGTGATGCCATGCTCTATATGAATTAGGAGTCTGTTATGACTACCAAACGAACGCCGGCGGCCGCATCCGTATCCGCTGCAAAATCGGTGTGCAATCCCCGATCGTGCGATGCATTCGCAATCCGGGGCATAACCCGCGAACAACAAGCGCAAATCGCCGCGGCAGCCTATGAGTTATGGTTGGCCCGAGCCTTCCGAAATGGATCGCCCCAGGAAGATTGGCTGCTGGCGCAACGCCAGGTGCAGAGACGCCGGCAGCGGCGCCTGTCGGCTGGAGGCTCCCTCGCCGGAGCGTGATCCCAACGCCTCCATTGACTTGCATTGAAATGCATTGGAAAATAGAGGTGTGCGGGAGTAACTCAATGGTAGAGTCACAGCCTTCCAAGCTGTTGGTTGCGGGTTCGATTCCCGTCTCCCGCTCCAG
>Ga0070731_10002334_pt1 | contig 18239 bp, 16 predicted proteins | sample Coa_R1_2_FD_66448 | JGI IMG/M metagenome (GOLD analysis project Ga0070731, IMG submission 66448) | Surface soil microbial communities from Centralia Pennsylvania, which are recovering from an underground coalmine fire - Coalmine... | ecosystem: Environmental > Terrestrial > Soil > Unclassified ... | reverse complement strand
CGCCGCGTGCGCGAGTCGTCGTGCGTGACGACGTGGTGCGACAGGATGCCGCCGACCGTCCTGTTGACGTTGCGGATGTCGAGCTCCGCTTCCTGGAGCTCGAGCAGTGACCAGTCCAGTGCGTCGAGGAGTGCGGGCTCCTGGCCGTGCGTACGGCGGAGCGGCGCGCCGTCGACGGGAGCGAGGATGTTCGACAGGTCGACGCCGCGCTGACGCCACGCCGACACCGCCTCGTCGGCGTCGAGCAGGTCGACACGGCCGACGAGGTCCTCGAAGCGCGCGATCCCGAGCTGGGCCATCAGCCGGCGCACCTCTTCCGCGACGAAGAAGAAGAAGTTGACGACGTGCTCCGGCTTGCCGGCGAAGCGCTCCCGCAGCACGGGATCCTGCGTGGCGATGCCGACCGGGCACGTGTTCAGGTGGCAGGCGCGCATCATCACGCAGCCCGACGCGACGAGCGGCGCGGTCGCGAATCCCATCTCGTCGGCTCCGAGGAGCGCAGCGACGACGACGTCGCGCCCCGTCTTGATCTGGCCGTCAGTCTGCACCCAGATGCGCGAGCGGAGGTCGTTGCGGACCAGCGTCTGCTGCGTCTCTGCGAGCCCGATCTCCCACGGCACCCCCGCGTGGAGGATCGACGACACCGGGGACGCGCCCGTACCGCCGTCGTGGCCGGAGATGAGCACGTGGTCGGCTCCGGCCTTCGCGACGCCGGCCGCGACGGTTCCGACGCCGACCTCGGCGACGAGCTTCACCGAGATGCGCGCGTCCGGGTTCGCGCACCGCAGGTCGTAGATGAGCTGCTTCAGGTCCTCGATCGAGTAGATGTCGTGGTGGGGCGGCGGGGAGATGAGGCCGACGCCCGGCGTCGTCATCCGGACGGCCGCGATGTAGCGGTCGACCTTGTGGCCCGGTAACTGGCCGCCCTCGCCGGGCTTCGCGCCCTGCGCCATCTTGATCTGCAATTCGTCCGCATTCGCGAGGTAACGCGCATTGACCCCGAAGCGTCCGGACGCCACCTGCTTGATCTTCGAGCGCCGCTCGTCGCCGAAGCGCTCGGGATCCTCGCCGCCCTCGCCCGTGTTCGAGCGCCCACCGATGCGGTTCATCGCCACCGCGAGGGTCTCGTGCGCCTCGCGCGAGATCGAGCCGAGCGACATCGCGCCGGTGGAGAAGCGCTTCACGATGTCGGCCGCAGGCTCGACCTCCTCGAGTGGAATCCCGTGCTCGGGGAAGCGGAGGCGCATCCGCCCACGCAGCGTCGAGCGCCGCGACGAGTCGGCGTTGACGGCGCGCGAGAACTGCTCGTACGTCTCCCACCTGCCGGAGCGAACGGCGTGCTGGAGGAGCGAGATCGTCTCCGGATTCCATTGGTGGTGCTCGCCGTCCCGCCGCCACGCGAGGAGGCCGACGATGGGGAGGAGGTCGTCGCCGCTGCCGGGATAGGCCCGCGCATGCCGCGCCAGCGCCCCCTCGGCGAGCTCGTGCAGCCCGACGCCGCCGATCCGCGACGGCGTGGAGGTGAAGTAGCGCTCGACGAGCTCGGGCGCGAGGCCGACCGCCTCGAAGATCTGCGCGCCGCAATATGACGGGATGGTCGAGATCCCCATCTTCGACATGACCTTGAGGAGGCCCTTCCCGATGCCCTTGATCGCACGCGCCTGGGCCTGCTCGGCCGTCATCTCCTCCGGCAGCCAGCCGAGCTCGACGAGCTCGGACAGCGTCTCGAGCATGAGGTACGGGTTGACCGCGGCGGCGCCGTAGCCGACGAGCACGGCGATCGAGTGGACGCTTCGCGGCTCGCCCGACTCGACGACGATCCCGGCCTGCAGGCGCGTCCCCTCGCGCACCAGGTGGTGGTGCACGGCGGCGGTGGCCAGCAGCGACGGGATCGGGACGCGGTCCGGGCCTGCCGCACGATCCGAGAGGACGAGGATGTTCGCACCGCCGGCGAGCGCCTCGTCGGCGTCGGCGCAGACGGCGCCGAGGGCACGTTGCAGGCCGTCGGCCCCTTCGCGTACGGGCCACGTGGTGTCGATCGTCCGCGAGCGGAAGACGTCGGACACGACCTGGCGCAGCCGCTCGAGCTCGTCGTCGCGGAGGATCGGGTTCTCGATCACCAGCTGCCGTGCGTGCTCCGGCGTCTCGTCGAGCAGGTTCCGCTCGGAGCCGACGCTCGCGGCAACGCTCATCACGCACGACTCGCGGATCGAGTCGATCGGGGGGTTCGTCACCTGCGCGAACAGCTGCTTGAAGTACGAGTAGAGCAGCGGCTTCCGCTCGGAGAGGACCGCGAGAGGCGTGTCGTTCCCCATCGAGCCGACCGCCTCCTCGGCGTTGCGCGCGAGCGGCGCGAGCATCGCCTTCATGTCCTCCTGCGCATAGCCGAAGAGGAGCTGTCGCCGGCGCAGCGGCTCCGACGGCAGTGCGGGTCGCGCGCGCGCCGGCGGCAGGTCGGCGAGGTGCTGCACGTTCTCCGCGTACCACTGCGCGTACGGCTTCCGCGACGCGACCTCGCGCTTCACCTCGTCGTCCGCGACGATGCGGTGTCGATCGAGGTCGACGAGGAAGATCTTCCCCGGCTGCAGCCGGCCCTTGCGCACGATGCGCTCCGGCGCGTCGTCGAGCACGCCGGTCTCCGATGCCATCACCACCCAGCCGTCGTCGGTCTCGTACCAGCGTCCCGGACGCAGGCCGTTGCGGTCGAGCGTCGCGCCGATCACGCGCCCGTCGGTGAAGGCGATCGCCGCCGGGCCGTCCCACGCCTCCATCAGACACTGGTGGTACGCGTAGAAGCCTGCGAGCTCGTCCGGGGGCTGCGACTCCGGGATCATCATCATCACGGCGTGCGGGAGCGACCGGCCCGCGAGCACGAGCAGCTCGAGCACGTTGTCGAAGGTCGCGGTGTCGGAGCCGCCGGGGCGGATCACCGGCAGCACCTTCTGCAGGTCGTCGCCGAACAGATGCGACGCAAGCTGGGACTCGCGCGCGTGCATCCAGTTGACGTTGCCCCGCAGCGTGTTGATCTCGCCGTTGTGGGCGATCATCCGGTACGGGTGCGCGAGCTCCCAGCTCGGGAACGTGTTCGTCGAGAAGCGGGAGTGGATGAGCGCGAGCGCGCTCGCGAAGCTCGGGTCGCGGAGATCCGGGTAGAAGCCCGCCAGCTGCGGCGCGGTCAGCATCCCCTTGTAGACGAGCGTCCGCGAGGAGAGGCTCGGGATGACGAGCTCGGTGCCTGCGCCCAGCTCGGCGACGCGGCGGATGACATAGAGCTTCCGCTCGAAGGCATCGCCCTCGAGCCCCTCCGCGGCGACGACGAACTGGCGGATCCGCGGCATCACCTCCCGCGCCGTTCGGCCGATGTGCGTGGCGTCGAAGGGGACGTCCCGCCAGCAGACGAGCCGTTGGCCCTCCTGCTCGATCGCCGCTTCGAGCGCATCGCATCGTTCCCCGAAGCACGTCCCGACGCCGTAGCGGCCGGCCGGCGGCAGCGCGTCTCCCAGGATGCCTCGGAAGAAGGCGTCGGGGACCTGCACGAGGATCCCGGCGCCGTCGCCCGTGTCCTTGTCCGCTCCAGCGGCCCCGCGGTGCTCGAGGTTGGTGACCGCCGTCAGCGCCCGCTCGACCGTCTCGCGGCTCGGGACGCCGTCGAGCCGCGCCACGAAGGCGACGCCGCACGCGTCGTGCTCGAAGGAGGGGTCGTACAGACCGGGTTGTCGGTGCTGCGGCAAGGGCGTCTCCGGAGGGCGGGGAGCAGTTCCGCCTTGTGGGCTAGTCGGCGGTGGCGGAAAGGGAGGCCGACTAGCGAGGATCGATGCGCGCGGCAAAGACGGTCGAAGGCTTTGTGTTGACCGTCGCGCGGGACATCAGACAACTGAGGGTAGCGCTCTCGGCGGCCGGATACCAGGCCGGGTTCCGCCTCGTTCTCCGGTTTCACGAAACGGCCGGAATTTGACAAGGGCGGCGCAGGCGTGCATCCTCAGAGGACGATGACGACCGCGATCACACGCGCCGCAGGCCTTTCCGGCCTCATTCTCATCGTCGTCATCTTCATTCTCCCCTAACGGGGAGAGGACACGAACACGCGCCCTCGACGGCGCATACGCCGACCTCACCGCACCACAGGTGCGCCCTCTGATGCGAAGCAAGGAGGAAGTGTCCCGTGTCCCGCAGGATCCAGGTATTCGACACCACGTTGCGTGACGGCGAGCAATCGCCGGGCATCGCACTGCTGCCGGACGAGAAGGCGACCATTGCGGAGCAGCTCGAACGGCTCGGCGTGGACGTTGTCGAGGCTGGCTTCCCGGGCGCGTCCCCCGGCGATTTCGAAGGAGTCCGCGCGGTCTCCGGCGCCGTTCGCAAGCCGACGGTCGCCGCGCTCGCGCGCTCGGTACGTGAGGATCTCGACGCGGCCGCGGAGGCGCTGGCCGACGCGCGCCGCTCGCGCATCCACATCTTTCTGGCGACGAGCCCGATCCACATGGAGCGGAAGCTCGGCCTGCAGCCGGCCGAGGTCGTCGCCAAGGCCCGGTGGGCGGTCGCCTACGCCGCCGAGCGCGCCGACGAGGTCGAGTTCTCGGCGGAGGACGCCACTCGCTCGGACCCGGAGTTCGTCGCACGAGTCTGCCGCGTCGTGATCGAGGCCGGCGCAACGATCGTCAACCTTCCCGACACCGTCGGCTACTCGGTGCCGGACCAGTACGCGGCGTTCCTCCAGAACGTGCGACGCCGCTGCCCCGAGCTGCGGCGGGTCACGCTCTCCGCGCACTGCCACGACGACCTCGGGCTCGCGGTCGCGAACTCGCTCGCCGCAATCCACGCCGGCGCCGATCAGGTCGAGTGCACGATCAACGGCCTGGGTGAGCGCGCAGGCAATGCCTCGCTCGAGGAGATCGTCGTCGCGCTGAAGATCCGCAGCGACCACTTCGAGGTCGAGACCGGCATCGACACCGAGCAGATTGCGGAATCGTCGCGGCTCGTGTCGGAGCTCACCGGCTACGCCGTCCAGCCGAACAAGGCGGTCGTCGGTGCGAACGCGTTCGCCCACGAGGCCGGCATCCACCAGGACGGGATGTTGAAGGATCCGCGGACGTACCAGATCATCGATCCCGCCGACGTCGGTGTGCGCATGACGCTTCCGCTCGGCAAGCACTCGGGCCGTCACGCGTTCGCGCGCGCGTGCGCCGAGCGCGGGATCCATCTCAGCGGCGAGGAGCTCAACGCCGCCTTCCGCCGCTTCAAGGTGCTCGCCGACAGCGGCGGCGCCGTTCCGCTCGACGTCGTGTTCGAGGGGGTGCCGGCATGAGCAAGACGATTGCGTGCCTCACCGGCTCCGGAACCGCTCCGGAGCTGATGGCGGAGGCGATGTACGCGCTCGACGCGGTCGCGCGCCTGCACGGCTTCGTGTTCGACCAGGTGCACGCGCCGTTCGGCGGCGTCGCGCTCGCACGACTCGGGCAACCGGTGCCCGCGAGCACGCGCGACGCCGTGCTCGGGGCGGACGCCGTCCTCGTCGCAGGTGCAGAAGAGCCCGCCCTCGACGACGTCATGGCCGAGCTCGACCTGCGTGCACGGGTGACTCGCGTCCGCTTCGGCGAGCGCGACGACGTGGCGTTCGTCACCGCGGTGCGCGAGGACGCAGCCGAGTGGACGGTGCGGAAGGCGTTTGCGATCGCGGAGACGCGCAGCATGCGGCTCACGTGCGTCGGCGACAACGGCTGGTGCGAGGCGGTGAATCTCGCTGCGCCGGAGCACGAGCACGTCCGCGTCGAGCACGTCTCGCCACGCGATGCGATGCCGTTCGCCGCGTTCAATCCCGGCCGGTTCGACGTCGTCGCCGTCGCACCCCCGTGGGCTGAGGGCATGGTCGACATCGCCGCGGCCGCGGCATCCCACCGAGTGGCGGCGCACGCGCTGCTCGCCGAGCACGGGCCGAGCCTGTTCGTCCCGTCGCCGGACGGCGGCTTTGCGCTCGCCGGCCACGGTGTCGTCAATCCGAGCAGCATGCTGCTCGCCGCCGCGCTCACGCTCGAGCACGGGCTCGGCGAGCCGGCGGCGGCGGACACGCTCGCAGGCGCGGTCTCGGCGGCGCTCGCCGAGGAGCCGGTGCGCTTCGGCATCCGTGCATCGACGCGCGAGTTCACCGGTCGCGTCCTGCGCAGCTTCCAGCTCGCCATGAGAACGGAGTTCGCATGAGGATGAATGGCGCCGACGCCATTCTTCGGTCGCTCGAGGCGGAGGGGGTGGACGTCGCCTTCGGCCTGCCCGGGGGCGCGATCCTTCCCCTGTATGACGCGCTCGCGCGCGGGACGACGGTGCGCCACGTGCTCGCGCGGCACGAGCAGGGCGCCGGCCACATGGCCGAGGGCTATGCGCGGGCCTCCGGCCGCCCCGGCGTCGCGTTCGCGACCTCCGGGCCGGGCGCGACAAACCTCGTCACGCCGATCGCGGACGCATGGATGGACTCGACTCCCCTCGTCTGCATCACCGGCCAGGTGCGGTCGCACCTCATCGGCAGCGACGCCTTCCAGGAATGCGACATCACCGGCATCACCATCCCGATCGTCAAGCACTCGTGGCTCGTGCAGGACGTCGAGGAGCTGCCGCACGTGATCAAGTCCGCGTTCCATGTCGCGCGCACCGGACGCTGCGGTCCCGTCCTCGTGGACGTGCCGCGCGACATCCAGGAGGCGGAATTCGATTTCTCGTACCCCGAGACGGTCTCCCTCCCGGGATGGAAGCCGCCCCGCCGAGGCCACGAACGGCAGATCCTGGCTGCCGCGCAGGCGATCGCCGCGGCGGAGCGGCCCATCCTCTACGTCGGCGGAGGCGTCCTCAACGCCGACGCGAGTGAGCAGCTGCGGGCGCTCGCCGAGCGCGGCCGGCTACCGGTCGTGACCACGCTGATGGCGAAGGGCGCGTTCCCCGAGAGGCACGAGCTGCACGCGGGCTGGCCGGGCATGCACGGCCCGAAATGGTCGAACTGGGCGCTGAACAAGGCCGACCTCATCGTCGCCGTCGGCTCGCGCTTCGACGATCGCGTGACCGGCAAGGTCTCCGCCTTCGCACCGGGGGCGGCGGTCGTGCATCTCGACATCGACGCCGCCGAGATCTCGAAGATCCGCCGCGCCGACATCCCGGTGGTGGGGCCGTTGCAGCCGGTGCTCGCCGAGCTCACCCGCCTCGTGGGCGAGAGCCTTCGTCCCGGGCGGACGGAGCCGTGGCTCCGGCAGATCGCCGACTGGCGCGAGCAGTTCCCGCTCCGCTACAGGCGCGACGGCGACATGCTGAAGCCGCAGCTCGTGCTGGAGACGCTGCAGGAGCTGACTGCGGCGCGCGACGACGTCGTGTGGACGACCGGCGTGGGGCAGCACCAGATGTGGGCGATGCAGTACCTTCTCTGCCAGCGACCGCGCTCGTTCATCACCTCGGGCGGCCTCGGGACGATGGGCTACGGCGTCCCCGCGGCGATCGGGGCGAAGGCCGCGCGCCCCGACGCGACCGTCGTGTGCGTCGACGGGGACGGCTGCTTCCAGATGACGCAGCAGGAGCTCGCGACGGCGGTGCTCGAGGATCTGCCGATCGTCGTCGTCGTCGTCAACAACGGCTACCTCGGCATGGTGCGCCAGTGGCAGGACATGTTCTTCGAGGAGCGCTTCTCGCAGATCCGCCTGACGCACGCCGTCCCGGACTACGCGGCGCTGGCCCGTGCGTACGGCGCCGAGGGCTTCACCGTCGAGAACGAGAACGACCTCGAGGGCGCGCTCGCCGAGGCGCTCGCCTGCGGGCGCACCGCCGTCGTCGATGCCCGCGTCGACCCGCGCGAGCACTGCTTCCCGATGATCCCGGCCGGGGCCGCCGCGCTCGATCTCGTCGAGTTCGACGAAGCGGCGACGCTGAGCGTCGACGAGGTGACGGCGTGAAGCACACGCTGAGCGTCCTCGTCGAGAACAAGCCCGCTGTGCTCATGCGCATCGCCAGCCTGTTCGCCCGCCGCGGGTTCAACATCGACAGCCTGGCCGTCGGCCCGACCGAGCGCCACGACGTGTCGCGCATCACCATCCGGGTCGACTGCGAGACGAGCCCGCTCGAGCAGATAGAGAAGCAGATGCACAAGCTCGTGAACGTGCTCCGCGTCGCGGAGCTCGTCCCCGGCGAGTCGATCGAGCGCGAGCTCGTGCTCATGAAGGTGTCGGCGCCGCCTGCGAAGCGCGCGGAGCTGATGGCGCTCGGAGAGGTGTTCGGCGCGCGCGTCGTCGACCTCGGCCCCGACTCGATCGTCTTCGAGCTCACGGGGCCGCCCGAGGACGTCGACTCGTTCGAGGAGCTCGTCCGCCCGCACGGGCTGCAGGAGCTCGTCCGCACCGGGCGCATCGGGCTCGGGCGGGCTCACCGTCCGAACAGGAACCGCCCCAAACAGCACGTATTGGCATGAACGCCGGGGACAGGCCCCAGTCGTTTCACCGAAAGGAGCATCAGTGGCAACCATCTATCGCGAAGGGGATCTCGACCTCCTCTCCGGCAAGGTCGCCGTCATCGGCTACGGCAGCCAGGGTCACGCCCATGCGCTGAACCTGCGCGACTCCGGCGTGGACGTGCAGGTCGGGCTGCGCGACGGAAGCGCGTCGCGCGATGCGGCGGAGGAGGCCGGCCTCGACGTGCGCTCGATCGCCGACGCCGTCCGCGGCGCGCAGGTGGTCGCGCTCCTGCTGCCGGACCACGTGCAGAAGCAGGTCTGGGACGAGCAGATCGCGCCGAACCTCGAGCCGGGCGCGGCCGTCCTCTTCGCCCACGGGCTCAACATCCACTTCGGCCGCATCGCGCCGCCGGAAGGGCACGACGTGATCATGGTGGCGCCGAAGGCGCCTGGCCACCGCGTCCGAGAGCTGTACGTCTCGGGGGCGGGGACGCCGGGCCTTGTCGCGGTGCACACGAATGCGAGCGGCAACGCGCTCGAGCTCGCGCTCGCCTACGGCGCCGGAATCGGCTGCGCGCGCGTCGGGCTCCTCGAGACGACCTTCGCCGAGGAGACCGAGAGCGACCTCTTCGGCGAGCAGGCGGTGCTGTGCGGGGGCGTCCCCGCGCTCGTGCAAGCAGGGTTCGACGTCCTCGTCGAGGCCGGCTACCAGCCCGAGATCGCCTATTACGAATGCCTCAACGAGCTGAAGCTCATCGTCGACCTCCTCTACCAGGGCGGGTACGAGTACATGCGGTACTCCGTGTCGGACGTCGCCGAGTACGGCGACCTTTCGCGCGGCCCGCGCGTCGTCGACGACGGCACCAAGCAGCGGATGCGCGAGATCCTCGAGGAGGTGCGCAGCGGCGCGTTCGCGCGGGAGCTGTTCGCCGACGACGAGGCGGGTCGCCCGAAGTTCGCGGAGCTGCGCAGCGACGGTGAGGCGCGCGCGGCGGAGATCGAGCGGGTCGGGAAGGAGCTGCGCGCGCTCGCAGGGGTCGAGGGGCTGCTCGGGGCGGAGGCGCGTGGCGTCAGTTGACGTCGGCATCGGCCTTCTCGGCTACGGGACGGTCGGCTCCTCGGTCAACCGGATGCTGGTCGAGAGCGCCGACGAGATCGAACGCGCGACCGGCCACCGCCTGCGCGTCGTCCGTGCGCTCGTCCGCGATCCGAAGAAGGATCGGCCGTTCCCGCCCGGCGACGGCGTCCTAACCGACGACTTCGCGTCGCTCAGGGACGATCCCGACGTGCACGTCGTCGCCGAGGTCATGGGCGGCGTCTCGCCGGCCGGGGACTACGTCCGCGAGCTGCTGAGCGCGGGCAAGCCCGTCGTCTCGGCGAACAAGCAGCTGATCGCGCGCGACGGCGCCGAGCTCTTCGCGGCGGCGTCCGAGGCCGGCGTGCAGCTGCGCTTCGAGGCGTCCGTGTGCGCGGCCATCCCCGTCGTGAAAGTGCTGCGCGAGTCGCTCGTCGTCACGAACGTCCACCGTGTGCTCGGAATCGTCAACGGGACGACGAACTTCATGCTCTCGGCGATGGAGCGCGGCGGCACCTACGCCGAGGCGCTCGCCGAGGCGCAGCGGCTCGGGTATGCCGAGGCTGACCCGACCGACGACGTCAGCGGCGCGGACGCGGCCGCGAAGATGGCGATCCTCGCCACGGTCGCATTCGGCTCGCGCGTCCGCTTCGAGGACGTGGAGCGCCGCGGCATCGACGAGCTCGAGCCGGCCCACGTCGCAGCGGCATCGGAGCTCGGGATGGTCATCCGCCTCATCGGCATCGCGACGCTCGTCGGCGACGCGGTCGACGTCCGTGTGCAGCCTGCGCTCGTCGACCGGGCGCATCCGCTCGCCGCAGTCGACGGCGCCTTCAACGCGGTGATGCTCCAGGGCGACGCGATCCGGGAGATCACGCTCGAGGGGCCGGGCGCGGGCGGGGTCGAGACCGCGTCCGCCGTCGTCGCCGACCTCGTCAGCGTCGTCGGGACGAGCGGCACCGGGTTCCTCCAGAACGACGCGTGCTGGCGCGAGCTCGACCGACTGCCGCCGAGCGACTGGTTGTCGCCCTTCTACGTCCATCTGGAGGTGTCGGACCGGCCGGGTGTGCTCGCGCATGCGGCCAGCAGGCTTGCCGCGCACGAGGTCTCGGTGGCGCAGCTCGTGCAGCGGCTCGGGGACGGCGCGGCGACGCTCGAGCTCGTCCTCCACCGGGCGTCGTTCGGGGCCGTGTCGGCGGCGCTGCGGGAGATCGCCGCCTTCCCGGAGGTCCTGCGGCCCCCTTTTCTCCTCCCGGTCATCTCGGAGCGCGGGCTGTGATCACCCTCGGCGAGGGAAACACCCCGCTGCTTCCGGCGCCCCGCCTGTCGGAGCGGCTCGGCGTCGAAGTCTGGCTGAAGTGGGAGGGCGCGAACCCGACGGGGTCGTTCAAGGATCGCGGCATGGCGGTCGCCGTCTCGCGCGCGCTCGAGCGGGGCGCGGCCGGCGTCGTGTGCGCGTCCACCGGAAACACCGCCGCGTCGTGCGCCGCGTACGCCGCGCGTGCAGGCCTCTCGGCGGTCGTGATCACGCCGCGCGGCGCGGTCGCGCGCGGAAAGGTCGCGCAGGCGCGGGCGACGGGAGCGGACGTGCGCGAGATCGACGGAACCTTCGAGGAGGCGCACCGGGAGGCCCGCCGGCTCGCCGAGGACGAGGGCTTCGTCAACGTCAACTCGATCAATCCCGACCGCATCGAAGGGCAGAGCTCGGCCGCGCGCGAGATCGTGCAGCAGCTCGGCCGCGTTCCGGAGGTGCTCGCGCTGCCGTACGGCGGCGGCGGCAACACGGTCGCGTATGCATCCGGCTTCGGCGAGCAGCTGCCGCGCTTCGTCCTCGGCGAGTCCGAGCGCCGCAGCGAGACGTTCGCATCCGCGATCCGCATCGCCGATCCCGTGCATCGCATCGAGGTCGGCCGTGTGCTGGAGCGCTCGGGCGGGGTGTGCATCCCGCTGTCGGAGGAGCAGATCGAATCGGCGTGGCGGCTCGTCGCGCACGAGGAGGGCGTCTTCTGCGAGCCGGCGTCGGCCGCCGGCATCGCCGCCGTCGCCGCCGCCGAGGTGCACGGGAGCGTCGTGTGCGTGCTGACCGGCCACGGGCTCAAGGACCCGGATGCGACGGAAAGGATCGCGGCGTGAAGGTCAGGGCGCCCGCCACGGCGGCGAACCTCGGTCCCGGCTTCGACGTCGCCGCCGTCGCGTTCGACCTCTGGAACGAGGTCGAGGTCGGCGAGGGCAACGGCCGCGTCGACGAGGAGAACCTCGTCGTGCAGGCGTTCTCGCGCTACGCATCCCCGCGGGGCAAGTCGTTCACGTTCGTCGAGCGGATCCCGCGGGAGCGCGGTCTCGGCTCGAGCGCGTCCGCGGTCGCGATGGGGCTCGTCGCCGGCGCGCTCGCTGCGGGCGTCGACCCGACCGCCGACGAGCTGCTCCAGCGGGGCGCCGAGCTCGAAGGACACTCTGACAATCTCGGCGCCGCCCTCGCCGGCGGCGTCTGCCTCACGTGGGAAGGCCGCATCGCGCGTGTCGCCGACGACCTTCCCGCCGCCGTCGTGGCCGTGATTCCGGAGAACCGCGTCCTCACTGCAAATGCGCGTGGGCTGCTGCCGCAGGCTGTCCCGCACGAGGACGCGGCATTCAGCGCGGGAAGAGCCGCGCTGCTGGGTGCGGCGCTCGCCGCCGGGAGTCCCTCCCTGCTGGCGGCGAGCGCCGCCGACCGCTTGCACGAGCCGTACCGCGCCGGCGACGCGCCGCAGCTCCAGGAGATCCGCCGCGACCTGCCCGACGGCGCACTCGGCGCCGCCCTCTCGGGATCCGGGCCGACCGTCCTCGTCTGGGCGGAGCGCGAGCGGGCCGCCGACGTCGAACGTGAGCTCGCTCGGCGATTCCCCGACTGCGACGTGCGCCGGCTTCCCGTCACCCCGTCGGGAGCAGGACCGGCATGACCGATCCGTATTCGAGGCCGTCCGATCCCGCCAAGCGGCATAGCGCGGCGCTGACCGACGGCGTCGACCGTGCGCCTGCGCGCGCCATGTTGAAGAGCATCGGGTTCGACGACGACGCGCTCGCACGCCCCCTCGTCGGGATCGCGACGACGTGGATCGAGACGATGCCGTGCAACTGGAACCAGCGCGAGCTTGCGCGCCACGTGCGCCGCGGAATCCTCAACGCCGGTGGCACGCCGATGGAGTTCAACACGATCGCCGTCTCCGACGGTGTGTCGATGGGAACCGAGGGGATGCGTGCGTCGCTCGTCTCGCGCGAGGTGATCGCCGACTCGATCGAGCTCGTCGCGCGTGGCCACCTGCTCGACGGGCTCGTGTGCATCGTCGGCTGCGACAAGACGATCCCCGCCGCGGTGATGGCGCTCGCGCGGCTCGACCTGCCCGGGCTCGTCTTCTACAACGGCTCGATTGCGCCCGGGCGCTTCCGCGGCCGTGACGTCACCATCCAGGACGTCTTCGAGGCGGTCGGCGCCGCCGCGGCCGGGCGGATGTCGAACGACGACGTGCACGAGCTGGAGGACGTCGCGTGCCCCGGTGCCGGCGCGTGCGGGGGCCAGTTCACCGCGAACACGATGGCGACCGTCGTCGAGTTCCTCGGCATCAGCCCCGCGGGGCTGAACGACGTCCCGGCGACCGATCCGGCGAAGCCCGACGCGGCCTACGAGGCGGGACGCGTGGCGATGCGGCTCGTGCGTGAGGACGTCCGCCCGTCGCAGGTCATGACGCGTGACGCGCTCGAGAACGCGGTCGCCGCGGTCGCGGCGACGGGAGGGTCGACGAACGGCGTGCTGCACCTGCTCGCGATCGCGCGCGAGCTCGGGATCGACCTGACGATCGACGACTTCGACCGGATCGCGGAACGCACGCCGATCGTCGCCGACATCAAGCCGGGCGGCCGCTTCGTCGCCACCGACCTGCACGCGGCGGGGGGCGTCGCGCTCGTCGCGCGCGAGCTGCTGAAGGCGGGTCTCGTCCACGGCGACGCGCCGAACGTCGACGGACGCTCTATGGCGGAGGTCGCGACCGCCGTCGTCGAGTCGCCGGGCCAGGAGGTCGTCGTCCCGATCGAGCGCCCGTTGAAGGCGACCGGCGGGCTCGCGATCCTGCGCGGCAACCTCGCGCCCGAGGGCTGTGTGGTGAAGCTCGCCGGCCACGAGCGCCTGCACCACCGCGGGCCTGCGCGGGTGTTCGACTCGGAGGAGGACTGCTTCGCAGCGGTGAAGGCGAAGTCGATCCGCTCCGGCGACGTCGTCGTCATCCGGTACGAGGGGCCGGCCGGCGGCCCGGGGATGCGGGAGATGCTCCACGTCACCGCGGCCCTCGTCGGCGAAGGCCTCGGCGAGGAGATCGCGCTCGTCACCGACGGGCGCTTCTCCGGCGCCACGCACGGGCTCATGGTCGGCCACATCGCGCCCGAGGCCGCGCGCGGCGGCCCGATCGCAGCCCTGCGCGACGGCGACGTCGTCGTCCTCGACGTCGAGTCGCGGACGCTCTCGGTCGAGCTCTCCGACGACGAGATCGCCGCCCGGCTCGCCGATGCGGCGCCTCCGGCGCCCCGGTACGAGACCGGCGTCCTGGCGCGGTACGCCCGCCTCGTTTCATCGGCTTCCGAAGGAGCCGTCCTCCGGTGAGCTTTATTTTGTATAGTCCGCGAACAAGGAGACGGGCGACGCTGTCCGGCTCCGCATCGAGAGAGGCTGAGGGAACCGGCCCTGTGACGCCTCGGCAACCTGCTCGCGACGAGCGTGGTGCCAAACCCGGCTGGATGCCGAGCCAGGAAAGGAGTCAGTAGTGCCCGCCACCGCTCTTCGTTGTCGCATCTGCGAGACCGAGGTCCCGCTCGACCCCGTCGGGGTCTGCGGCAAGTGCTTCGGCCCGCTCGAGCCGATCTACGACCCCGACCGGAAGGTCACGCGCGAGCAGATCGAGGCCGGACCGCCGAACATCTGGCGCTACGCGCCGCTGCTTCCCGTCGCCGCGCCCGCCGAGCAGCGGCTCGCGCCCGGCAATACACCGCTCGTCGCCGCACCGCGTCTCGCGTCCGCGGTGGGCGTCGGCGAGCTGTACCTGAAGCTCGACACGGCCAATCCGACGCACTCGTTCAAGGACCGCGTCGTCGCGGTCGCCGCAGCGAAGGCGCTCGAGCACGGGTTCACGACCCTCGCATGTTCCTCGACGGGCAACCTCGCGAACGCGGTCGCCGCGCGCGCCGCCGCGGAAGGGATCGAGGCCGCCGTGATCTGCCCGGCCGACCTCGAGCCGGAGAAGCTCGTGGCCACCGCCGTGTACGGCGCCACGATCATCGCCGTTAACGGCTCGTACGACGACTGCAGCCGCTTGTCGGTGGAGCTCTCGTTCGAGCTCGACTGGGCCTTCGTCAACGTCCAGCTCCGCGCCTACTACGCAGAGGGTTCGAAGACGCTCGCATTCGAGATCGCCGAGCAGCTCGGCTGGGAGCTTCCCGATGTGGTGGTCGCGCCGATCGCGTCGGGAGCGATGTACTCGAAGGTGCACCGCGGCTTCGCCGAGCTGCTCGAGCTCGGGCTCGTCGAGGGTGAGCGGCCGCGCGTCATCGGCGGCCAGGCGGAGGGGTGCGCTCCTGTGGCGGCCGCCTTTGCCAACGGGGGCCGCGTCAAGCCGGTACGGCCGAACACGATCGCGCGCTCGATCGCGATCGGAAGCCCGGCGGACGGCGATCTCGCCGTCGCCGCTGCGCGGGAGTCGGGGGGAGGGATCCACGTCGTCCCGGAAGACGAGATCCCGGAGAACATCAAGCTTCTCGCCGAGACGACGGGCGTCTTCGGCGAGACCGCACCGGCGACCGCGCTCGGTGCGTTGCGCGAGGCCGTTCGCCGCGGCGAGCTGGGTGAGGACGACCGCGTCGTCCTGCTCGTCACCGGCGACGGACTGAAGACGCCGGCGCTCGTCGCCGACCGTCTCGAGCCCGTGTTCGTCGACCCCGACGCCGACCTCGTCCTGGAGAGACTTGGTGTCGCCGTCTAGAAGCAGAGGAGGAGCACCATGAGGACCGGCCCGAGGACCGGCTTCCGGTGGACGCCGGAGACGATCGTGTACGCGATCACGCTCTGGTACCGGAAGCACAGCCGGCCCCCGTTCACGCACGAGTGGGACCAGGCGGGAGAGAACCACCCGTCGCGGCAGACCGTGAGCCGCGTGTTCGGGAGCTGGAACGCCGCGATTCATGCCGCGGGCTTCACGCCGCGGCCGCGCGGCCGCCAGCCGAGAGCGATCGGGGAGAGCGCCCTCCAGGATGCCTGACCTCACCGTCGCGCTCCTGCCCGGCGACGGAGTCGGGCCGGAGGTCGCCCGCGAGGTGCGGCTCGTGCTCGAGCAGCTCGCGCCCGATGTCGAGCTCGCGGAGCGGCCCATCGGCGCTGCCGCCATCCGCGCGTCCGGCGATCCCCTGCCCGAGGAGACGCTCGCCGTCTGCCGCGGCGCAGCCGCGGTGTTGAAGGGGCCGGTCGGCGATCCCGAGTTCGACGCGGCCGACGTGCGCCCGGAGCAGGGGCTCCTCCGCCTCCGCGCGGCCCTCGACGCGTACGCCAACTTGCGCCCGGCCGTCTCGGGCGACGTCGACGTCCTCATCGTGCGGGAGCTCGTCGGCGGCCTCTACTTCGGGACGAGCGGCGTCCGCGACGACGGAACGGTGTTCGACACGTGCGAGTACCACCCGGATCAGGTGGCGCGCGTCGTGCGGCGGGCGTTCGCGCTCGCTCGCACGCGGCGCGGCGCGCTGACGTCCATCGACAAGGCGAACGTGCTCGAGACGTCGCGGCTGTGGCGGCGCGTCGTGAACGAGATCGCGCCCGAGTTCCCCGACGTGAGCGTCGAGCACATGCTCGTCGACAACGCGGCGATGCAGCTGGCGACGACACCGCAGCAGTTCGACACGATCGTGACCGAGAACATGTTCGGCGACATCCTCAGCGACCTCGCGGCGGCCGTAACGGGCGGCCTCGGCCTCGCGCCGTCCGCGAGCCTCTCCGACTCCGGGCCGGGGATCTTCGAGCCCGTGCACGGGTCGGCTCCGGACATCGCGGGCCGCGGGATCGCCAACCCGACCGCGATGCTGCGCTCGACGGCGCTCCTCCTCGAGCACGGCCTCGGACGCCGGGACGAGGCGGCCGCGCTGGCGCGGGCCGTCGACGGCGCGATCGCGTCCTCGCCGACACCCGACCTCGGCGGGTCCGCGAGCACGGCCGAGTTCGGCGCGGCCGTAAGGGAACAATTGGCGTTGACGGCGGCATGAGCGCGGCGTACGGTGCTGCTATGGCGCCTGCGCCTGAAGCCGTCTTGCGCATCTCCGTCTTCAACGGCTTCTTCGCGTTCGCCTTTATCGGCTAGCCGGCGCCTTCGCTCCTTCCGCCGGCTAGCGACTCCACTCCCTCGAGGAGGCTTTCGCGCATGACCCAACTGACTGCATCGATCCTCAAGACCGCGGCGGCGACGAGCGCGACGTGCGATTGCGTCGACCCGATCCCGGTTCAACGCGCGGCGCGCAAGGGCGCCGCGGTGACCATCTGCCAGCGATGCGGGCTGCGCGTTCCGCTTCGGCTCCGGTGAGCGGCCTCGTCGCGTATCCGGGGCCTGCCGGCTCGCACTCCGGCGCGGCCGCGGCGACGCTGCACCCGAGCGCAGAGCTGCACGCGCTCGGAGGCTTCCGGGCGGTCGCGGACGCGGTCGCGCGTGCGGAGGTGGAGCAGGGAGTGCTGCCGATCGAGAGCTCGCTCGCCGGGGCCGTGCCGGAGACGCACGACCTGTTGCACGAGCGTGCGCTCTCGATCGTCGCGGAGGCGGTGCTGCCGATCCGCCACTGTCTCGTCGCGGCGGTCGATGTGCCGCTGGACGAGATCCGGGTGGTGCGGTCGCATCCGTCCGCGCTCGAGCAGTGCCGCTCGCTGCTCGACGCGCTGCCGAACGCGGTGGTCGTGCCGGCGTCGACGACGGCGGATGCGGCGCGCGAGACGTCGGAGTCGGGCGACCCGACGGCGGCCGCCATCGCCGGTCCGGAGGCGGCCGGGCTGTACGGGCTCGTGACCTTGCGCGACGACGTCGGCGACGGGCCGGCGTTCACACGCTTCGTCTCCGTCGCGCCGTACACCTGGCTCGGCGCGGAACGCGACGGCGCCCGGACGGCGTTCACGTTCGTGACCGACCACCGTCCCGGCGCGCTGCATGCCGCGATCGGGCCGCTGGCCGCGGCAGGGCTCGATCTCGTGCGGTTGGTGTCGCGGCCGCTGCCGGCGACCCCGTGGAGCTATCGCTTCGACGCCGTCGTCGCCGGGCATCCGCTCGACCCGGCCGTGCGGGGCGCGCTCGACGAGCTGGCGTCGCTGACGCGCTCGCATCGCGTGGTCGGCGTGTACGAGGCTGCGAGGATGACCTCGTGAGCGCGGACGTCTCGGCCGCGGCGGATCCGTTCGTCCGCGACGTGCGCCGTCAGATCTCGGATCTCGACTCCGCGCTCGTCGAGCTCGTGAACAAGCGGCTGAGGCTCGTCGCGAAGCTGAAGCGGTACAAGGAGGAGCACGGCATCGGGTTCGTCGACCTCGCCCGCGAGGAGTGGATGCTGCAGTACCTCCAGCGCGCGAACCGCGGCCCGCTGTCGGCGGAGGGCCTCAGCGAGCTCTACCACGAGCTCCTCGACCTCATGAAGCGCGAGGTGGTCAAAGCCGGGCCGTGAGGACATGACTGGGACATGACTGGGGACACTCCCCGTCACGACGAC
>Ga0070731_10002333_pt1 | contig 18259 bp, 12 predicted proteins | sample Coa_R1_2_FD_66448 | JGI IMG/M metagenome (GOLD analysis project Ga0070731, IMG submission 66448) | Surface soil microbial communities from Centralia Pennsylvania, which are recovering from an underground coalmine fire - Coalmine... | ecosystem: Environmental > Terrestrial > Soil > Unclassified ... | reverse complement strand
ACGCGATCGTGTGGCAGGACCGGCGCACGGCGCCGCTCTGCGAGGCGCTGCGCGAGCGCGGCCTCGAGGACGTCTTCCAGCGGAAGACCGGGCTCGTGCTCGATCCGTACTTCTCCGGCACGAAGCTGCGCTGGCTCCTCGAGCACGTGCCGCGCGCCGCCGAGCGCGCGGGCCGCGGCGAGCTCGCCTTCGGGACGATCGACAGCTGGCTCGTCTGGAAGCTCACCGGCGGCGCGCTACACGCGACCGACCCGACGAACGCGTCGCGCACGCTCCTCTACGACATCCATTCGGGTGCGTGGGACGCCGAGCTGACCCGCCTGCTCGACGTCTCCGCGGCGGTGCTGCCGGCGGTGCGCCCGTCGAGCGGCGACTTCGGGCAGACCGATCCCGCGATCCTCGGCGCGCCGATCCCGATCGCGGGCGTCGCGGGCGACCAGCAGGCGGCGCTCTTCGGGCAGGGCTGCGTCGAGCTCGGCATGGCGAAGAACACGTACGGGACGGGTTGCTTCCTGCTGCTGAACACGGGTCAGCAGCCGGTCGCCTCGCGCCATGGGCTCCTCACCACCGTCGCGTGCGACGCGCGCGGCGAGCGCGCGTACGCGCTCGAGGGCTCGGTCTTCATCGCCGGCGCGGCGATCCAGTGGCTGCGCGATGGCCTCGGCCTCCTGCGCAAGGCCGCGGAGTCGGAGCGGCTCGCGCGCAGCGTGGATTCGACGCTCGGCGTCTACCTCGTGCCCGCGTTCGTCGGCCTCGGCGCGCCGCACTGGGACGCCGAGGCGCGCGGCGCGCTCCTCGGCCTCACGCGCGGCGTGACCCGCGCGCACGTCGTGCGCGCCGCGCTCGAGGCGCTCGCCTACCAGACGCGCGACGTCGCCGACGCGATGGCCGCGGACGCGGGGGAGGCACTGCGCGCGCTGCGCGTCGACGGCGGTGCGGCGGCGAACGACTTCCTCATGCAGTTCCAGGCCGACGTGCTCGGCGTCCCCGTTGATCGCCCGAAGGTGGTGGAGACGACGGCGATGGGGGCCGCGTTCCTCGCCGGGCTCGCGGTCGGGTTCTGGCAGTCGCAGGCGGAGCTCGAGCGCGCGCGCCGCATCGACCGGCGATTCACGCCGCGGATGAACGCCGACACGCGCGACGCGCTCTACCGCGGATGGCAGGCGGCGGTCGCACGCGTGAAGAGCGCGCGCTCGTGAACGCGATTCACTCGCCCCAGCGCTCCACCCAGTAGACGTACATGGCGCCGCCGGCGAGCACCGCGGCGGGGTCGCGGCGACCGAGGAACGCGTACGCGTCGCGCAGCCGCTGGTCGAGGTACGTGCCCTGGAGGTTCGTCGCGCCGATCGCGACCCAGCCCGGGAGCTCCGGCTGCTGCGCCGGGTAGCCCGCAGCCCCCACGCCCGGGATCTCGACGCGGTGCGAGCCGGGCAGCGAAACGAACTCGATCCCGTAGGCGGCGGGATCGGCGGACCCGAAGTAGCAGAGGTTGACGCGCGCGACGCCGCGCTCGTCCATCCAGCGCCGGAGCGCGGGAAGCCCCTGGCCCCAGTCCAGGTTCGAGTCGGACAGAATGCGGAGGCCCCCGCCGCGCGTGGCGGCATTGAAGAAGGAGATGAAGTACGGCCGCGCGGCGATCGTCTCCGCCGCGACGAGCAGCACGAGGCCGCCGGCAAGCCAGGCCCAGCGTCGTCCGAGCAGGCGCCGAAGCTCGCCGGGTAGCGATCCGGCCAGCACGTAGACGAACGGGTAGAGCGGGAGCAGGTGGCGGAGTCCGATGTTGAGCCGCGAGCCGACGGTCGCGACGGTCACGATCGCGGCCGGTGCGAGCAGCCAGGCGAGCTCGCCGTCGCGCCGCAGGCGCGATCTCGGATCCCACAGCACGACGAACGTCGCGAGGAGCGCCGCCAGCGTCGCGAGTGGCGTCTTCACCGCGAACGCCACCGGGAAGTACGCCCACGACCCGGTCGACGAGATCGTCCCGAGCAGGAACGATCGCCGGCCCTGCGCCTTCTTCGCCTCCTGCGCGAGCCCGGCGAGATAGCGCACGGGCGCGAGGCGCCAGCGCGCGCACGCCGCGATGATGCGCTCGGTCCAGCCGTCCGGCGCGCGATCCACCAGCTGGCGGAACGTCTCCGCATCGACGAGCGGGATTCCCTGGTCCGCGAGCGACGTCCGGACGCGCTCCGCGCGGATGCTGCGCAGCTGTCCGGCGAGCGGCTCCGAGAAGCCCGGGCTCGGGACGCTCGGGTCGCCGGACCCGTACACGATCCACAGCGAGCCGGCGGTCGTGATGCTCCACAGGAGGACGAGCGTCGCTGCCCGGCCCTGAACGCGCCACGGCTCCCGGCGCAGGAGGCCGATCAGGACGAACGCGCCGAGCGCAGGCACGAGGAGCGTCGCGGTGTGCTTCACAGCGAACGCGGCGGCGCATGCGATCGCCGTCGCGACCGCGTCGCCGACGGTGAACGCGCGCAGCGTCCGGCGCGCGAAGAAGAGCGCGGCCACGATGAAGAACGTCTCCCCCACGTCCAGGGTCGCGAGCGTACCGTGCGCGAGGAAGTTCGGGTCGAGCGCGAGCAGGCTCGCCGTGAACAGCGCGCCGACCGTCCCCGACGTCGCGCGTGCCCACGCGTAGACGAGCACGACGAGGCCAGCCGTGAGCGCGAGCGTCACCAGTCGGGCGCGAAAGACGAGTTCCTGCGGCCGATTGTCGTGGTAGAGAAAGCGGTCGGCGAAGATCCACTGTCCGTCGAGGACGCGCGTGGCGCCCTCGTAGGCGCGGTCGGTCTCGGGCGAGACCGTCGGCGCGAGCGGCATGACGGGCAGCGCGAAGAGCGCCTTCAGCAGCCACGGATTGTCGAGCCCGACCCGGATCTCGCCGCGCGTCAGGTACGCGTAGCCCGTGGGCAGGTAGATCGTCTCGTCGTACGTCGCCGAGTTCTCGCGCAGGCCCGGCCACGCGAGCAGGACGAACAGCGTCGCGGCCGCTGCCGCACCGGCGACGTCGAGGGCGCGCCGGCTCACGCCTCGAACGTGAACTCCTGGCCGTCCCCGACGATCGTCACCCGATTGCGCTCGGTCGCGGAGCGCCGGACCTCACCGACGACGCGCGCGCCGACGCCGAACTTCTCGGCGGCGGCGACGACGCGGTCGGCGACCGGCGGGTCGCAGTAGACCTCCATCCGGTGCCCCATGTTGAAGACCTGGTACATCTCGCGCGCCGGCACAGCGCCGCTCTCCAGGATCGCGCGGAACACCGGCGGGACGGGAAACGGATCCGACTTCACGTAGTGGACGCCGCGCCCGAAGCGCCGGCACTTCGTCTGCCCGCCGCCCGTGCAGTGCACGATGCCGCCGATCGCACCGCGGTCGCCGTCGAGGATCGTCTTCACGATCGGGGCATACGTTCGCGTCGGGGAGAGCAGGGCATCGCCGACCGTCATCGCGGCGCCGGGGAGCGCGTCCTCGAGCCGGAAGCGGCCGCGGTAGACGTGCTCGCGCGCCACCGTCGGCGCGTACGTCTCCGGATACCGCTCCGCGTAGTCGTGCCGCAGCAGGACGTGGCGCGCGAGCGTGAGCCCGTTGGCGGCGATGCCCGAGTTCTCGCCGCGCTCGTACGCGGCGCGCCCCGTGGACGCGAGGCCGACGATCACCTGCCCGGGACGGACGCGGCTCGCGTCGACGACTTGATCGCGGCGTACGCGCGCGAACAGCGTCGAGTCGACGACCAGCGTCTGCACGAGATCACCGACGTCCGCGGTCTCGCCCCCCGCGAGCGTGACGTCGACGCCCAGCGCGCCGAGGTCGTCGGCGAACCGCCGGTAGCCGCGCACGATCGCGGCGATGACGGCCCCGTCGATCCGATGCGCGTTGCGCGCGATCGCGTTGCTCAGGATGAAGCCGTCCGTCGCGCCGACGCAGAGCGCGTCGTCGACGTTCATCACCGCCGCGTCCTGCGCGAGGCCCTCGAAGACGTCGAGCCGGCCGGTCTCGCGATGGACGAGGTAGGCGACGAGGCTCTTCGTCCCCGCGCCGTCAGCGTGCAGCACTGCCGCCCACCCGGGATCGCCGGCCGGGTCGGGGACGAGCTTGCAGAACGCGCCCGGGAAGAGGCCTGGATCGAGCCCGCCGACCGCGGCGTGCACGTCCGCCTTGTCGGCCGACGCGCCGCGGCTCCGATAGCTCTCCGCCACCGGCGCGAGAGAATCACGCGCTCCGCGGTGTCCGCAAGCGCGTCTGGTCACTCGCGGGCCGCCGGGCTATCTACGCGCGATGGCGGGGGACGAGGGGACGCTGCGCGGCGCCGGCGGCGTCCCGATCCACTGGCAGCGGCGTGCGCCGGCCGGCGCGCCGCGCGGCGTCGTCGTGATCGCGCACGGCTACGCCGAGCACCTCGGACGCTATCGCGAGTTCATCGCGCACCTGGTCGGACGCGGGATTGCGGTCGCGGGGCTCGACCATCGCGGCCACGGTCTCTCGGGCGGCCCGCGTGGCCACTGCCGGCGGTTCGACGATGTCGTTGCCGATCTGCGCGCGGTCGTGCAGCTCGCGGAGGAGTGGTGGCCCGGCGTCCCGCGCGTCCTCTTCGGGCACAGCTTCGGCGGGCTCCTGGCGTTCATCTATTTGCTGCGCCATCCCGACACGGTTCGCGCCGGCGCGCTGTCCGCGCCCGCGCTGCGCGTCCCCGACGCCGTGTCGCCGGTGATGCAGATCGTCGCCCGCGTGCTCGGCCGGGTCGCGCCGGGCGTCGGCTTCCGCTCGAAGCTCGACGAACGGATGCTCGCGCGCGACCCCGCGGTAGGAGCGGCGTACGTCGCCGACCCGCTCGTCCATCGCCGCGCGACGGCCGGCTTCTACTCCGCGGTGCTGGGAGCGCAGGCCGAGGCATTCACGGACGCTGGCAAGCTGCGCGTGCCACTCCTCATCCTGCAGGGCGACGCGGACCGGATCGTCGATCCGAGCGGCGCTACGGACCTCGCTGCGCGCCTCGGCAGCAAGGCGGAGCTCGTCATGCTTCCGGGCTACTACCACGAGCTGCTGAACGAACCCGTGACAGAGCGTGCGCACGTGGTCGACTTGCTCGATCGCTGGTTCGACCGCTGGCTCGGCCGTTGAACGACACGATCGGCCGCCGGAACTCGCGCCGTTCGACTCCACCGCGCGGCTTTCCTTGACGCTCAGGCCACACTCGAACTAGACCGTCCGCCGATGCCCGCGCAGCCGGGGACCGAGTGATGCGCGCCCTCGCGTCGCGAAGGATACTGCTCGCGGTCGTAGCTGGCTTCGCGCTCGCGATGCCCCGGCCAGCACCCGGCGCCGGCTTCGCCGTGCTCGAGAAGAGCGCGCGCGGGCTCGGGACCGCGTACGCCGGGGAAACCGCCGCGGCCGAGGATCCGAGCACGATCTTCGGCAACCCGGCCGGCATGACGCTCCTCAGCGGCACGCAGTTCGCCGCCTCGGGTTTCGCGATCCTCCCCGCCGCACAGTTTCACGACTCGGGGTCTCGGCTGAACGCCGCCGTCGGCGGCGGGCGGCTCACCGGGGGTGATGGCGGCGATGCGGGGTCACTCGCGCTCGTGCCGTCGTTTTTCCTCGTGCAGCCGCTCGGGGACCGGGTGCGGGTCGGCCTCGGCGTCTTTGCCCCGTTCGGGCTCGCGACCGACTACGACCGGGGATGGCAGGGACGATATCATGCGCTCTCGTCGTCCCTTTACACCGTCGACGCGGACCCGAGCCTCGCCGTGAAGGTGACCGACTGGCTCTCGGTCGGCGGCGGCGCCGACGTCCAGTACGCGCAGGCTCGGCTGACCAACTCGCTGGACATGGGGAGCATCTGCCGCATCTTCGGGGCCCGGCGGGGAACCCCGCCGGCCGTCTGCGATGCGCTCGGTCTCCGGCCCCAGAAGGTTGACGGCGCCGTGCGGCTGAACGGCGACGACTGGAACGTCGGTTACAACCTCGGCCTGCTTTTCACGCCGACCGCGCGGACGCGGGTTGGCCTCTCCTACCGCTCCGACATCGAGCACGACCTCGGCGGCTCCGCCGCGTTCTTTGTCCCGAAGAAGGCGGTCATTCTCACCAAGGTGTCCGGGGCCCTCGTCGACACCGGTGCGCACGCCGCGACCGATTTCCCCGAGCGCGTCGGGCTCGGCGCCAGCCACGAGATCACATCGAGATGGACGGTGCTCGCCGACATCGTCTGGACGCGCTGGTCGCGCTTCGACGCGCTCGTGTTCCGGTTCGACAACCCGAAGCAGCCACGCATCGTGCAGCCGGAGGGCTGGACCGACAGCTTCCGGTACGCTCTCGGGGTCCGCTACACGCCCAACCGGATCTGGACGTTCCGCCTCGGCACTGCGTACGACGAGTCAGCCATCCCCGGCGGGGCGGAGCGCACGCCCCGGATTCCCGATGCCGACCGCATCTGGCTCGCGGCGGGGATCGGCGTGCGGCCGGTCGAGCGGGTGCAGCTCGACCTGGGCTATGCGCACATCTTCTCGCCGAGCGTCTCGATCGACAATGCCGATCCCGTGACCGGGCATCGCCTGCGCGGCAACTATGACGCCTACGCCGACGTGATCGGCGTCCAGCTCACCTGGAACGTGGGGTGGCCGCCGCTCGGCGCGGTGTCGGCCCCGTAGTCGCTAGGCGCCCGCGGCGGCTGCCGGAAGGGACGCGCCGGCGAGGGCCGTCTTCGCGGCCGTGTAGCCGGCGTCGATCAGCGGCTGAGCGACGGCGAAGTTGAGCGGGTTGAACGCGCGCACGTCCGGGACGATCACGAGGTCGGCGAGCTTCCGCTTCTCCGCCGTCGTCATGGCGTCGTTCACGAGCGAGAGCGCCGTGAGGATGCCTGCGATGAACGGTACATCGCCGCGCGGACGCCGGAACAGCAGTCCCGCGAGATGACGGCCGAGTGCGTGGAAGCCGGAGAGATGCGCGCCGTAATCGTAGTGGGCGCTCCGGTCCACGTCCGGGTTCACGTGAACGGCGATCACCGTACCGGCAGGACACCGTCGCCGCATGAGATCGACCGGCCAGTTGTTCATCGTGGCCCCGTCGACGAGCAGGTCTCCGTCCCACGCCACGGGAGCGAAGAGGCCGGCGATCGAGCTCGACGCCCGCGCCGCGCGCCAGAGCGGCCCGCGCTCGTGCTGCACCAGCCGGGCGCGGGAGAGGTTCGTCGACACGCAGAAGAACGGCCGCCAGAGGTCCTCGATGCACGCGTCGCCGTAGATCTCCCGGTAGACGTTCGACACCTTCTTGCTCGCGAGGAAGGAGACAACGGGCGGGGTCACGTCGAAGAGCCGGCGGCGCGCGGCGAGCGACAGCGCGATCCGCACCATCCCCTCGTAGTCGTAGCCGACGGCGTATGCCCCGGCGACGACCGCTCCCATGCTCGTGCCGCAGACGGCATCGATCGGCCAGCCCGCCTCGCCGAGCGCGCGGAGCACGCCGATGTGGGCGAAGCCGCGCGCGGCGCCCCCGCTCAGCACGAGCCCGATCGTTCGGCCAGTGACCCGCCGCGCCGCGCTCGCGGCGTCGGCGTCACTTCCGAGCCGCACGTGATGGTGCGCTTGTTCCCCGCGGGCCTCGAGCCAGCGGGCCGTTCCCTGGGGGCGCGACGCATCCGGCGGATGCAGCAGCACCAGCTCGCAGTTCGTCGCCCCGCAGCGCTCGACCGCCTGCCGCTCGAGCGCGGACGGCGTCGGGTCTCCCCCAGCATCGGCTACGACGAGCAGGCGATCCGCGTGAGCGAGACAGCGGTCGGCCCACGGCGACCCGACGGCGTCGGCGACGTACACCACCGCGCGATGACGGACCTCTTGCTCGCTCAGCCAGCCGGCGATCGTGACGTCTAGCGGATGGTCCGGCCGCGTCTGGCTCGCGCCGGCGCGCCCGAAGGCGCCATCGAATCGTGCGGCGGAGAGATGTAGCGTCGAGCCGACCGCACGCTCGACGCCGCGTACGAAGCGTGCGACGAACTCCTCGAAGCGCGGGACCGCCAGGTCGGGCGCCGGTAGCAGACACATGCTGAGCGTACCGGCCTTCGCCAGCGAGCTCGCGCGCCGCTCGCGCTCGAAGACGATGCGCACGAGCCGCTTCAGCACGTGCGGGTGCCGCTCGATGAGCGCGTCGAAGTCCTCCGCGGCGAGCCGCGCAACGTAGGTCTCGCGTGCGGCCTCGACCGTCAGGCTGCGCGTCGCCCCTGTGAGCAGCGCGATCTCGCCGACGCTCTCCCCGAAGAACATCTCGTTCACGACGCGGCGAGTGCCGCTCGACTCGTCCACCGCGCGCAGCCGCCCGCCGAGGATGAGGTACACGGCGTCGCCGGCATCTCCGGCGCGGAAGAGCACGTCCCCCGCCGCAAGCCGCAGCCACGTGAGATGGCGGTGCAGCTCTCGTACCTCGTCGACGGCGAGCTCGCCGAAGAGGTTGGCGAGCGGGCGGTTGACCTGCTGCGCATGGAAGCGCACCGCCATCGAATCCGCGAGCGTGCGCGCCAGCTCGGGGGCTTCGACCACCAGGCGGTCGAAGGCGTCCTTCGGAAGGCGAACGAGCAGGGCATCCGTCGCCGCCGTCACCGTCGCGCTGCGGGGCCGACCGGTGAGGAGCGCGAGCTCGCCGACACACTGTCCGGGCTCGAACTCGCCGACGCCGAGCAGATCGCCGCTCACCGAGCGGAGCTCGGCCACCAGCCGGCCACGGGCGACGACGTAGAGGGCGTCGCCCGGGTCACCCTCAGCGAAGAGCCGGCCACCGGCCGGGAGCGCCACTTCATCCAGCGCGTCGCGGATGGAGGCCAACGCATCAGGGGGCACGTTCCGGAAGAGGTCGCTCGCAGCGAGCGTCGCGAAGCGCAGATCCGCGGAGCCGGTGCTCGCCGCCGGGACCCCGGGCGAGATGACCTGCGCGTGCGACATGCCTCCTCGGAGCGGCTTGCTCGTAGCACGGGAGGCGGCGAGTCAGGAAGAGCGACGTGCAACCCTGCTGGACATCGGTCCATCGTTGGGTTTGAACCGCCCTCGGCCACGTCGATGGGCGCTTTCGAGCTCCTCCGCCTCCGCCGCTTCGGGCCGTTCTTCTGGACCCAGTTCCTGGGCGCGCTCAACGACAACGTGTTCCGGAACGCGCTCGTGATCCTGTTCGCGTTCCGTGCCGTCGCGGGGGCGATCGCGCCGGACACGCTCGTCAACCTGAGCACGGCGCTCTTCATCGCGCCCTTCTTCCTCTTCTCCGCGGCGGCGGGGGAGCTGGCGGACAAGATCGACAAGTCGCGTCTCATCCGCCTGGTCAAGGTGATCGAGATCGTGCTGATGGGGGTCGGTGCCGTCGCGCTGCGGCGGGACAGCGTCCCGCTGCTCCTGGTGCTCCTCTTGCTCATGGGCGTGCACTCGACGCTCTTCGGGCCGGTCAAGTACAGCATCCTCCCGCAGCACCTGCGCGCGGAGGAGCTCGTGGGTGGGAACGCCCTCGTGCAGACGGGCACGTTCGCCGCCATCCTGCTCGGGACCATCGTCGGCGGGATCCTCGCGGGTATCCCCGACACGGGCCGCACCTGGGTCGGCGCGGTCCTCCTCGCGGTCGCCGTCGCAGGGTGGCTCGTGAGCCGCGGCATCCCTGCCGCGCCGCCGTCCGACCCGGACCTGCGCGTTGGCGTGAACCCGGTCCGGGAAACGCTCCGGACGATGGCGTTCGCGCGCGAGAACCGGACGGTGTTCCTCTCGATCCTCGGCATCTCGTGGTTCTGGTTCTACGGCGCCCTGCTCCTGGCGCAGCTTCCGGGGCTCACACGCGATGCGCTCGGGGGGAGTGGATCCGTCGTCACGCTCCTCCTCACGGTGTTCTCGATCGGCGTGGCGATGGGGTGTCTTCTCTGCGAGCGGATGTCCGAGGGCGCGGTCGAGCTCGGGCTCGTTCCGCTCGGCTCCCTCGGCCTGACGCTCTTCGCGCTCGACCTCTACTTCGCGACGCACACGGGCGCCCCGCAGGGAGCGCCGCTCGGCGCGGCTGCGTTCCTCCGCGCTCCGCACGCCTGGCGCGTGCTGGCGGACGTCGGCCTCATCGGCGCGTCCGGGGGATTCTTCATCGTGCCGCTCCAGGCCCTCGTGCAGCAACGGAGCCGCCCGGACCGTTGCTCGCAGGTCATCGCCGCGGGCAACATCCTGAGCGCGCTCTTCATGGTGCTCGCCGCACTAGTCGCGATCGGTCTCCGGCGCGCCGGCTTCACGATCCCGCAGCTCGTGCTCCTGGTCGGCGTCCTGAACGCCGGGGTCGCCATCTATATCTACCGGCTCATCCCGGAGTTCCTGATGGCCCTCATCGTCTGGCTCCTCGTGCATACCGTCTATCGCCTGCGGCGGCGCGGTATCGAGAACGTACCGGCGAGCGGGCCGCTGGTCCTCGTCTCGAACCACGTGACCTTCGTCGACGCACTCGTCATCGTCGCCGCGCTCCGGCGCCCGGTCCGCTTCGTCATGGAGCAGCGCTACTTCCGGCTGCCGGTCGTGCACTTCGTCTGCCGGACCGCGGGCGCGATCCCGATCGCGTCGCGGAGAACGGCTCCGGCGCTCGTCGAGCACGCCTTCGACGCGGTCGCCGAGGCGCTCGCCGCGGGCGACATCGTGTGCATCTTTCCCGAGGGCCGGCTGACGACCGATGGGAACGTCGCGGCGTTCCGGCCCGGCATCGAGCGGATCATCGCGCGGACGCCGGTCCCCGTGCTTCCGGTCGCGCTGGTGGGACTCTGGGGGAGCTTCTTCAGCCGCAAGGACGGCACGCCGATGCGCCGGCCGTTCCGGCGCTTCTGGTCGCGCATCGAGGTCGTGTGCGGAACCCCGGTGTCACCAACGGAAATCACCGCCGCGATGCTGCGCGATCGCGTGGTGGCGCTGAGCGATAGCCCGCTGCGATGACGTCACCCGGCCCACCGCAGGTGCTCGTCCTCGGGGCCGGGCCGGTCGGACTCGGCGCCGCGCTGGAGCTCGCGCGGTTCGGCGTGCGCTCCGTGCTCATCGAGAAGCACGACGGCACGTCCTGGCACCCGAAGACCCGCAACCTGAACACGCGCACGATGGAGATCGCGCGCGGCTGGGGCGCGGCGGTGTACAAGCGCCTCCGCAGCATCGACGCGCCCGACGGCTGGAAGAGCCCGATTCGATTCCTGCGCAGCGCGACGGGAGCGCAGTTCGGCCTGATCGAGTCGAAGGGCTTCGAGGGACCCGGTCGCGACGTCAGCCCGGCTGAGCCCGTCATGTCGTCGCAGGAGCTCATCGAGGAGATCCTGCTCGATGCGGTCCGTGCCTCGGGCCTGGTCGACGTCCGCTTCGGCACGGAGGCGACGAAGCTCGTCGCCGGCGGTAGCCCGGGCGACGACGGCGTCGCGCTCGAGGTGAGGCAGCGCGCCACCGGCTCCGTGGAGACGCTCGCGGGTGCGGCGCTCGTCGCCGCCGACGGCGCGGGTAGCCTCGTTCGGAGCGAGCTCGGGCTCCGCCTCGAAGGGCCGCAGGGCTTGTCGCACATCATCAACTGCTACTTCCGCGCCGACATCGAGCGGCATCTCGGCGACCGGAAGGGCGTCCTCTTCTTCGTGTCGAACGAGCGCGCGACGGGGGTGCTGCAGCCGCTCGACGGCGCGGGTCGCTGGCTCTGCCAGATCACGGTGCAGCCGGACGAGTGGTCGCTCGACGTCTTCACCCGGGCGCGCGCCCGCGACTGGATCGACGCCGCCGTCGGCGTGGACGGCCTCGAGCCGGAGGTCCTGTCGCTCGGGCTCTGGAAGCTGAACTCGACCGTGGTCGAGCGACTCGTCCGCGGGCGCGTGCTGATGTGTGGGGACGCCGCGCACCAGTTCCCCCCGACCGGTGGCCTCGGCGTGAACACCGGGCTCCAGGGCATGCACAACGCGATGTGGAAGGTCGCGTGCTGGGTGCACGGCGAGGCGGGCTGGCCGCTCGTCGAGACGTACGACGTTGAGCGCCGCGACGTCGCGCGGCGGATCACGAGCCAGTCGCTGCAGAACTCCATCAACGTCGCGCGCATCTTCGCTGCCGGCGGCGAGGGTGGGCTCGGCACCGAGGACGTGATCGTCGCGTCGCGCCGGTACGGCAACCACCTCGGCGTCGAGTTCGGCGCGGCGTACGAGTCGCCGGCCGTGGTTCCCGACGGCACGCGCCCGCCCGTCGTCGCGGACGCCTACTCCGACTACGTGCAGAGCGCGACGCCCGGCTGCCGCGCGCCGCACGTCTGGCTCGGCCTGCCCGACGCCGGGCTGTCGACGCTCGACCTGCTGGGCCCCGCGTTCACCCTGCTCGCGGCACCGGAGGGCGCCGCGTGGTGCAAGGTCGCCGCGGAGACATCGCGGGCACTCGGGATCCGGATCGACGCCTACCGCATGGGCGCGCCCGGCCTCGGCGACGGCGGCGCGTTCGCCGAGGCCTACGGACTCGAGAGCGCTGGTGCGGCGCTCGTACGGCCCGACGGCCACGTGGGCTGGCGCAGCGCGTGCGGTCCGGTCGCCGGCACCGAGCTGGTCTCCGCCCTGACCCGAATTCTCGCCCGTTGACCCGGAAAACCACGCCGGTGCAACATCGCGGCATGGCGAAGCCCAACGACCTGCACCATCTCGCGATCGCGACCGCCGACATCAAGACGCAGATCGAGTTCTTCTCCGACGTGCTCGGGATGGAGCTGGTCGCGCTCTACTGGATGCACGGCGCCGACGGCTGCTTCCACGGCTTCATGAAGCTCCACGACAAGGCGTCGGTCGCCTTCGTGCAGACCCCGGACAATCACAAGATCCCGCCCGAGATCGGCGTCACCCACGCCGGCAACCCGGCCGGGTCGTGTGCCCCGGGCACGATGCAGCACGTCGCGCTCAACGTCGAGTCCGAAGCGGACCTGCTCGCGATGCGCGACCGCATCCGCTCGCGCGGCATCCAGGTGCTCGGGCCGCTCGACCACGGCATGTGCAAGTCGATCTACTTCGCCGGGCCCGAGAACCTGATGCTCGAGCTGTCGACGTCGGCCGAGGCGATCGACGCGCGGCAGTGGATCGATCCCGAGGTGGTGGCGCTCACGGGGATCTCGGCGGACGAGCTCGAACGCTATAGGCACCCGTCGCGCGAGGCGGGGAAGGGCGGTGCGGTCCCCCAGCCGCCGTACGATCCGACGAAGCCGAATCCGACGATGCCGGACCACATGCGCGCGATGCTGTCGTGGCCGGACGAGCAGGTGACCGCCGTGCTCAGCCAGCGCGAGCCGCCGGTGAAGCTCGCGGCTACCGGCTGACGCGCGGGACCGTCACGAGCGACGCGGGCGCAGGCATCCCGCTTCTTGCAGGATGCGGAGAAGACGCTCGCGACCCTCGGGAGCTCCTTCGCACGGGCTCATGCAGGCGTCCTGGAACGCGCCGCTCAGCCACTGGCGGCGGTAGCAGTCCTGGAGGAAGCCTTCGGCGCGCATGGTCCCGCACGACGTGGTGTCCCACTTCTGGCCGTGGGTGTCCCAGAGCGCCTTGTCCCGGTTGCAGAGCTCGACCATGTGCATCCGGCAGAGGCTCCGGCAGGAGTAGCGCTCGTCGGGCGGCGTCGGCTCTGGGCTTTGTTCGGGCTCCGCGACGTCCGCGTCCGGCGGATGCGCTCGGACTCCCGCCGTCGGTGCGTTGCTCGGCGCCCGCGGTCGCGCGAGCGCCGTCGCCCGGACGTGCCGGCGCACCTCGCGGTCGGAGACCCGCGTCTCCGCGACCGCGACTCCGAGCACCGGGCATCCTGCGCCGATCAGCCGTCGGGCCACCGCCTCCCAGGTGGGCGTCGGTGGTGACGGAAGCTTCCGGAGCGCCTCTTCGACCACGGCCGCCGGGTCGACGTGGCTCGTGAACGGTGTGGGCTCCGGTCGAGCGGCCATATACGAGATCGTCGCCCGCTCCGGCTCCTTTCGACGCGCGAACGTCCAGAGCTGGATCTCTCCGGAGACCGTCTCCTCGCGCGCGATGCCTCGACGCGCGATGCGGATGCCGGCCAGGATCTTCGTGCCGAGGTCGCGCGCCGCCCGCTCGGCCGGCGTCAACGGCCGCTCGCGCTCGCGGCGGTCGACGGTGACCCGGTAGACGGCGTCGAGGCGATTCGCGATCGCCGCCAGCAATGCGCCTTCGCGCACGCACGGCTCGGCGCGCCAGTCACGACGGGCGAGCGATCGATCCTGACCGACGGCCGCCCGCGCGGCAGCGACGACGTCCGGATCGTGGACGGTCGGCATCGTCGACAGGAGGATGACCGGGTGTCCGGTCACGGCCTCGAGGCGGCGTCCGAGTCCCGCGCGCGCGTCGCCCGACACGAGTGCCGACCCCTCGACGATCAGTCCGAACGCGCCACCCGTCGGCGTCGGCGAGGCGGGGTGCTCGCCGCGCATCGCGCAGCCCGCCACGAGCACGGCGGCGACGAGGAGGCGTCCGGACATCGCAATATACATGCCCCGCGCGTTCGGGCCCGCCGCATGGCCCGCCGGCGCCGCGGCATCGGCAGAGCAAAGTGCTGCGTCAATGTCTTGGCGGGACTGACCGGAAAGTGACGGATCACGTGCTCCACACCCCCGTTCGCGGGCGGCGCCGGACGACGGCGTGCGCGCGGGGGGGCACGGTCGTTGCTTTGGTCTCGGCGTGGCCAGCTCCGGACGCGTTCCGCTGTCGCGCCGGTTCGGCGTCCGCCTCGCCCTCGTCACCTCGCTCCTCGTCGCGCTCGTGTGTGTCACCGAGAGCTGGATGCTGTCGCGCCGCGACGTCGAGGGCCTGCGCTCCTATCTCGACACGCGCGGACGCATCGTCAGCGAGTCGCTCGCGCGCGAGGCGGCGCCGCTCCTGGCGGCGGGCGAGTTCCGGGCCCTCGAGCGACTCGCCGAACAAGCACGCTCTCGAGAAGGACTCACGTATGCGTGGTTCTTCGATCCGAGCGGCCTGCTCGTCGTCGCCGCGGGGACGCGGCCCGCCGCCCCCGGCGCGAGCCGCTGGGAGTTCCACGCTACCGCGCCGGGCGGCGGCACGGTCGCCGTCGGCATCCCGGTCGACCCGCTCGAGGCGATGCGCCGACGGAGCCTCACTACGGCGGGGGTCGTCGCGCTGCTCTTCATGCTCGGCGCGGTCGCCGCGGCCGCCGGGATAGCGCGCGCGATCGCCCGCCCGCTGCAGGCGCTCGCCATGACCGCGGACGCGATCGCGCGCGGCGACTTCGCCGCCCGCGTCGCGGTCACCACGAGCGACGAGATCGGCGCCGTCGCGCGCTCGTTCAACGCGATGGCGGAGAGCGTCGGTCGGACGCGGCGCGCGCTCGAGGAGAAGGTCCTCGAGCTCGAGGAGGCGAACCGCCTCAAGTCGGAGTTCCTCGCCACGATCTCGCACGAGCTGCGCACGCCGCTGAACGTCATCATCGGCTACGCGGAGATGCTGGCCGACGCCTCGCTGACCGACGAGGAGGCGAAGATGCTGGCGGCGATCCGCCGCTACTCGACGCTCCAGCTCGATCTGATCACGAACGTCCTCGACTTCTCGCGCCTCAGCTCGGGGCGCGTCTCGTTCCAGGTCGAGCGCTTCACGATCGCCGCGCTGCTCGCGGACGTCACGTCCGCGTGGGCGGGTGCGCACGTGCCCGTGACCGTGGCGGTCGATCCGGCGGTCGACGAGCTGGTGACCGATCGCATCAAGCTGCACGAGATCGTCCGCAACCTGGTCGAGAACGCGGTCAAGTTCACCGAGCGCGGCGCGATCAGGGTCGCAGCCGGGCGGGGCGAGCCGGGCATGGTGGTGATCGAGGTCTCCGACACGGGGGCCGGGATTCCCCCAGAGGACATCGGCTCGATCTTCATTCCTTTCCACCAGCTGGGGGCGTCGAGCACGCGACAGACGAGCGGCGTCGGGATCGGTCTCAGCATCGTGAAGCAGCTCGTCGAGGTGCTCGGCGGCCGGATCTCGGTCGACAGCCGGCTCGGCGCGGGAACGACGTTCCGGGTCGACGTGCCGTGTGCCTTGCGCTCGCTGCCGACACGCGATTCACTGCCTGCCGCCGTCGCCGCGCTGGACGACGTCAACCGGAACACCGCGAGCGTACCCGACGCCGGCGCCAACGGGCGGACGCTCCGGCGGATCCCACCATCGTGAGCGTGCCCGGCGTTGCGCCTCCCGGACCCCGGTGTTAAGGTAGGCGCCTCCCATGAAGGAAGGCATTCATCCGCGGTACGACAAGTCGAAGATCGTCTGTGCCTGCGGCAATACCATCGAGACCCGGTCGACCGTCCCGACCATCCACGTCGAGATCTGCTCGGCGTGCCACCCTTTCTTCACCGGGAAGCAGAAGCTGGTCGACACCGCCGGACGCGTCGAGCGGTTCCAGCGCAAGTACGGCCTCAAGGGCACCGGCGCCACCCAGTCCTGACGTGACCGCGCGCCGCCCGCGCGCCGGGGCGAGCTGAGCGATGTTCGACCGGCTGGCGGAGATCGAGCGGCGCTACGAGGAGCTCGAGCGCCTCGTCGCCGATCCGGCGATCATCGCGAACCGACGGGAGTTCGCGAACCTCGCGCGCGAGCGCGCGCAGCTCGAGGAGACGGTGACGACGTGGCGCGAGCGCCGCCGGCTCGCGCAGGACGTCGAGGAGCACCGCGAGCTCGCGCACGGGAAGGACGCGGAGCTGCGCGAGCTGGCGCGCGCCGAGCTGCCCGCCCTCGAGACGCGTCTCGAGGCGCTCGACGCGAGCCTGAAGCAGCTGCTCCTCCCGAAGGACCCGAACGACGAGCGCAACACCGTGCTCGAGATCCGCGCCGGGACCGGCGGCGACGAGGCCAGCCTCTTCGCGTCCGAGCTCTTCCGGATGTACTCGCGCTACGCCGAGCGCCACCGCTGGCGGGTCGAGGTCCTGTCGTCGAGCCCGACCGGGCTCGGCGGATTCAAGGAGGTCATCGCGCTCGTGCAGGGCCGGGGCGCGTTCAGCAGGCTCAAGTTCGAGGGCGGCGTGCACCGCGTCCAGCGTGTCCCCGTCACCGAGACGCAGGGCCGCATCCACACGTCCGCGGTGACGGTCGCCGTGCTCCCCGAGGCCGAGGACGTCGAGGTCGAGCTCGCCGACAAGGACCTGCGCATCGACGTCTACCGCTCCTCCGGTCCGGGCGGGCAGAGCGTCAACACGACCGACTCCGCCGTGCGCGTGACGCACCTGCCGACCGGGCTCGTCGTCACCTGCCAGGACGAGAAGTCGCAGCACAAGAACAAGGCGAAGGCGCTCAAGATCCTCCGCGCCCGCCTGCTCGAGCGCGCGCGGCAGGAGCAGCAGTCCGAGATCGCCGCCAACCGGAAGGCGATGGTCGGCTCCGGCGACCGCTCGGAGAAGATCCGCACGTACAACTTCCCGCAGAGCCGGCTGACCGACCATCGGATCAATCTCACGGTGCACACGCTCGAGCGCGTGCTCGACGGCGACCTCGACCCGATCGTCGACGCGCTCGTCACGCGCCAGCAGGCCGAGCAGCTGGCGGCGGCGGGCTGATGGGCGCCGCGCGGGTGATCTCGATCGGCGACGTGCTCGCGGACGCGGTCCGCCGGCTCGCCGCGGCCGGCGTGCCGGAGCCGCGCGCCGACGCGGAGGTGCTCCTCGCGCACGTCCTCGGGACGGCGCGAACGGCACTCGTCGCGGGCGCGCGCGATCCGTTTCCGTCCGGCGTCGCGGCGGCGTTCGCGGCCCTCGTCGACCGCCGCACGGCACGCGAGCCGGTGCACTACCTCGTCGGCGAGCGCGAGTTCTGGTCGCTGCCGTTCGTCGTCGACCGGCGTGTGCTCGTGCCGCGCCCGGAGACGGAGACGCTGGTCGAGACCGCGCTCCGGCTCGGCGCGGGTGCGTGCCGCGTGCTCGACGTCTGCACCGGCAGTGGCGCCGTCGCCGCGGTGCTCGCGCGCGAGCTCCGCGGCGCGCGCGTGTGGGCGAGCGACGTCGACCCCGATGCGCTCGCCGTGGCGCGGACGAACGTCGCCCGGCACGCGCCGCGCGTCGCGCTCGTGCGTGCGGATCTGTTGGCGGGCTTTCGCCTGGCGGCGTTCGACCTCGTCGTCGCGAACCCGCCCTACGTGGCGGAGTCGCACTTCCCGGGCATTGCGCCCGAGGTGCGCGACTGGGAGCCGCGCGTCGCGCTCGCCGCGGGAGCCGACGGCCTCGCGCTGCTGCGCCGGCTCGTCGCCGACGCACCGCGCGTGCTCGTGCGGGGCGGCTGGCTCGTGGTCGAGAT
>Ga0070731_10002332_pt1 | contig 18259 bp, 13 predicted proteins | sample Coa_R1_2_FD_66448 | JGI IMG/M metagenome (GOLD analysis project Ga0070731, IMG submission 66448) | Surface soil microbial communities from Centralia Pennsylvania, which are recovering from an underground coalmine fire - Coalmine... | ecosystem: Environmental > Terrestrial > Soil > Unclassified ... | reverse complement strand
GCATCGTGTACATGGCGAGGATGCGCCCGCGCGACCATTCCGGCTTTCCGAGCAGGGCGAGCGGCGGCATCGTCCAGCTGCGCGCCGCCGTTTTCGCGGCCGCACGCGCGGCGTCGCGCTCCGCGGTCGCCTCGGCCAGCGCGCGTGTGTAGCTGTTTCCGGCGGCCGCCTCTTGTTCCTTGACGCGGGCCGACGCCTCGGTTGCGCTGCGCTGGTAGTGGGCGCGTGCGCGGGCGATCGCGACCTCGTCGGGATGAGCCGCGGTCACGGCCCGCTCGTACTCGGCGCGGGCGAGCTCGTCCGCATGTGCATGCCGCTCACGGGCGGCGAAGATCGCCTGCTGCCGAAGTGCGCGCGCATCGGCGACTGCCTGGGCATACCCCTGCTCGGCAGCCTCGACGCTCCCGGGAGGCGGCGGCACCTCGCCGGCGCGCCGTCGTCCGCGGAGCGCGCCGAGGGCGAACGCCAGGCCGCCGACCGCGAGCGCGATCGAGAGCCCGATCAGCATCCGGGTGACGTCGACGTGGGGGAAGACGGTCGTGACGACGAGGATCAGGGAGAGCATCAGCAGCGCGCCGAGTATCAAGGTGGCGAGCACGTTCAGGCGGAACTTGTTCACCCAGGGGCCGAGCACGGCCCGGTCGTTGCAGAGCAGCAGCAGGAACACGGACGCGCTCGGCAGCAGGACGCCCGCGAGTGCCTGCACCGAGACCGTGATCACCCCGAGCGGGGCGCCGGGGATGAGCACGATTCCGCACGCCCCCGCAACGATTACCGCGAAGCTGCCGTAGAAGAACTTCGCCTCGGTCGGCGGCCGGTGCAGCGAATGGCGCAGCCCGAACACGTCGCCGAACGCGTACGAGGTGGAAAGGGTGACGGCGCCCGCGCCGATGATCGAGGCGTTCAGCAGCACGAGCGCGAACAGGACGCCGGCGGTGTGGCCGACGGTGTGCTCCAGCCCGCGGGCGACGCCTTCCGCGTTGGTGAAGTTGCCATGCAGGCCGGTGTTGGCGAAAGGGAAGGCGGTGGCGGCGATCAGCAGGGCAGCGCCGATCACGACGACGAATGAGCCGATCACGGTGTCGGCGCGCTCGTAGTTGATCCAGCGGGTGGTGATCCGCTTGTCGATCACGTTCGACTGCTGAAAGAAGAGCTGCCAGGGCGCGACCGTCGTTCCGACCATCGCGATGATCAGCAGGACGGCCGTCGAGTTGATCCCGCCCGCCACACCGGGCACGAAGAACCCGTGCGCCATCGCACCGGCGTGCGGACGGGCATAGACGGCAAGAGGGATCACGAGCAGGTTCCCGGCGACGAAGACGAACATCAGCCGCTCCCACTTCTCGAAGCTCCCGGTCATCGTCATCGCGACCAGCAACGCCCCCGCAACGGGCACAGAGACGTACCTGTTCACGCCGAGGAAGGAGAGGGCGAGGTCGATGCCGATGAACTCGGTGACGATCGTCAGGAAGTTCAGGACGAACAGGTCGATCAGCGAGAACGCGCCCCAGAATCGGCCGAACCGCTCCAGGATCAGCCGGCCGTGACCGACTCCCGTCACCGCGCCGAGACGGACGACCATCTCCTGGTTGACGATCAGTACCGGGATCAGCAACAGCAGGACCCAGAGCAGGCTGGTGCCGTAGTTCTGGCCCGCCTGCGCGTAGGTGGCGACACCGCCGGCGTCGTTGTCGCCGACCATCACGATCAGGCCCGGCCCCATGATCGCCAGCAGCGCGACCAGCCGGCCCCGCCAGGCGACGCGAGGAGCGACATCGTCGAGGCGGATCGTCCCGAGCGCACCTTTGATGTCGCCGATGTGCGCCTCGTCGAGGACAGCGGGGGTCCGCGGCGGCTCCGGCGCGAGCACGGCCGTCCGCTCGTCGCTCACGACGTCCCTCCCAGGACACGTCCGGGTGGCCAGGCTTCGTGGCGGGTTAGGCGGTTACGCGCGCACGGCGGGGCAGGCCGGGCCGACGCCTGTCCGAGCAGCAAGCGAGTGGCGGCTGGTACTGAGCGCGCCATCGGACTCGGTTTGCAGGGTCAGCCCGAACACGGCCACGACAATAGCATGAGCGCTCGTTCATGGAACGACGGGCTGTTCGCGTCTGTCGGAGCTCAGCTGGGGAGCACGAGGCCGACGGCCTTGACCACCAGCAGGACCGCGGCAAGGAGCAGGTAGGCGCGGAGGACGACCAAGCCGACCGTCCGCCCGCGCGAGCCTGCGGGTCGCGGCAGGCTCTCGAGCGGCGGCATCGTCCAGGTGAGCCGCTGCCACGGCGTCGCCTCCTGCGCCGCCGACTCGGCTCGCGCACGACTCGTCAGACCTACCAGCGCGAGCCCGAGGAGTAGCCCTGCCGCCAGGGCAGGCGCCGTCAGTCTCAGGTCGAGGTGCGGGAACAGCGTCGACAGTGTCAGCAGCGCTGAAAGCTCGAGCATCAAGACAACGACAAGCGCGGCGACCGCGTTCAGCCAGCGCGGGTTCGTCCACGGCCCGAGCACGGCCCGGTCGTTACAGAGCAGCAGCAGGAAGACGGACGCGCTCGGAAGCAAGATGCCCGCCAGCGCCTGAACGGCGGTCGTGACGAGCCCCAGCGGCAACCCCGGAAGAAGAACGACGACGGCCGCGATCGCAAGCGCGGCGGCGAAGCTGGCATGGAAGACGCGTGCATCGCGCCAGCTCCGATGCAGCGAATGCTTGACGCCGGCGACGTCGCCGATCGCATACGACATCGAGAGAGCGACAACCCCGGCCCCGAGGATCGACGCATTCAGCAAGACGAGCGCGAAGAGGGCACCGGCGGGCGCCCCCAATCGGCTGTCGAGACCGTGCGCGACCGCTCCCGCATCGAGGAAGTCCCCGTGCAATGACGAGCCTCCGAACGCGTACGCGCACGCGACCAGAACGGCGACGGCGCCGAGCGCAAAGAATACGGTGCCGACGAGCGTGTCGATCCGCTCGTAGCCGAGCCAGCGCGAAGTGATCCGCTTGTCGACCACGTTCGACTGGTGAAAGAACAGCTGCCAAGGAGCAACCGTCGTTCCGACCAGCGCCACCACGAACAGAAGAGGCGTGGTGTGCACGCCGCCGCCGAGACGTGGCACGGCCGCAGCCGCAACTCCGGTCGCGTGCGGGTGACTCAGCACGGCGAGGGGCACCGCAACCAGGTTGACCGCGACGAGGGCGAACATGGCCCGCTCCCAGCGGCGGAAGCTGCCCGTTGCCGTCAACACGACGAGCGCGGCCGCTGCAAGCGGGACCGCGACGGATCGGCTGACGCCGAAGTAGCCGACCGCCAGGCTGACGCCGATCAACTCCGTCACGATCGTCAGCAGGTTCAACGCCAGCAGGTCACCGAACGCAAATGCGCCCCAGCGCCGCCCGAATCGCTCGTAGATGAGGCGTGCATGGCCGGCCCCCGTCACGGCGCCGAGCCGGGCAACCATCTCCTGGTTGATGAACAGCACCGGCGCCAGCAACAGCAGCGGCCAGAGCAGGCGCAACCCGTAGTTCTGTCCGGCCTGCGCGTACACCGAGACACCGCCTGCGTCGTTGTCGGCGACCATCACCACAAGACCCGGTCCCATGACCGCCAGCAGCGCCGCCAGCCGCCGACGACGCGACACCCGCAACCCGGCATCGAACGACGCAACAACCCCCAGAGCCCCCTCGAGGTCGCCGCGGTGCGCCCGATCGAGGGCCGACCGACGCTCAACAGGGCCGACAAACGGCGCGTGCACGACGCGCGTGTCCTGCAGCGCCGCGTTCGAGGCGCTCACTCTCCCACCGCCTCCGCCGCGCCCTGCCGCCGGGCAAGCCCGATCCGCCTACGGCTCTTGCTGCGGTGCTCGACGTGCCGCAACGCCTCCTCGAGCAAGGTCACCACGTGTCCGTCGTAAAGGGCGTACACCCGCTTTCGGCCCTCACGTTCGGCCTTCACCAACGTGTGCTCGCGGAGCACGCGCAACTGGTGGGACACCGCCGACTGCTCCATCCCCAGCGCATCCATCAACTCGGTCACCGTGCACGGCCCGTCCAGTAGACAGCCGAGGATCTGCACCCGGCTCGGCGTCGACAACGCGAACATCGTGTCCGCCAACCGCTCCGCCAGCCGCGCATCGAGACGAGGCGACTGCTGTCTCACCATCGTCGGATCGTAACCCCGGCCGGATGACGCTCTAGACCGTATGGAGCGCCCGGCGCCTCGCTCGTACGTTGGCGCGGGTTGCCGTCGGGATGGGCCCGGCGGTAGAGCCGCAATTACGGGAGGCGCGGGTATGGCGTCGACCTGCGCGGCCTTTAGTCCGCGGAGGACGGTGACGCTACGCCTAGCTGCTCTGATGGGGCGATGCGGTGAGGTGCTGCTGGCCTTGGCGCGAGTCGATGGGTCTTAGTGCACCCAGAGTTGGTCGAGCAGGATTCCCCAGACGGGGTTGTATTGGTAGTTGCCGACACGTCGGGAGACGAAGTCGATCACCCTGGGGTTGGTGAGGGGTAACCATGGTGCCTGGTTGACCACCTGACGATCGACCTTAGCCCAGAGCGTGTTCGCCGATTCGGCATCGGAGGTTTGTGCGTTGAGCGCTCGCTGAATCAGCCGGTCAATGCGCGGATCGCAGAACTCCGCGAGGTTGTTGTTGTTCTGAGGGTCGTCCGGCCGGAATGCATGGCAGCTGAGCAGCGTGTTGAGGAAATCGGAGGCGGCGGGGTAGTCGTCTGCCCAGTAGCTGAAGCCGATCTGCATGCGGGTTCGTGAATCGGATGCCTTCGAGAAGAAGTCGGCTCCGAGGGTCCGGACCGTCGCCCGGTAGCCGAGCGAGTTGAGGAGTTTCACGAGGTAGGGCCCCCAGGGTCCGCCGGGTGTCCAGACAGTGACGGTCGTTCCCTTTGTTCCGGAGGCGGCGACGAGTTCTCGCGCTTTGGCGAGATCGGGTCGGCTCCACGTTCCGTTCCCGTTCGGTTGAGCAGTGTAGGGGCAGTAACGGTGGTAGCCCGGAAAGTCGGGCGGCAGGATCTGACACGTTGCCTGCGCGTCGCTGTCACCGCCGGCGAGCTCTACGGCTTTCGCGCGGTCGACGGCGTAGTTGACGGCCCTGCGTGCGTCGGCGTTGTCGAACGGGGGCACGCGTGTGCCGAAAAAGAAGCCGACGGTGGCACTCAGGGGATTCATGTGCAGCTGTCCGGCGAAGCGTGTCTTCAGCTCCTCGAGCTTGGCCGGCGACGGTGGTTGCGACTCGATGGTGCTGTAGACATCCGCCTTTGCCCGCTCAACCGCGGTGACGTCCTCGTTCGGCGTACCGCCGATCAGGAGGTCGATCGCCCTCGGGTAGCCGGCGGGTTGCGCCGCTCCCGACCACTCGCGGAAGTAGGGGTTGCGGAGGAGTCGTAGCGATCGCCTTGGGATGTACGAGGCAATTCTGTAAGGGCCGATCGATGGGAGCGGATGCCTGCCCGCCGCCTTCGCGGGCGTGCCGGCCGGCACGAGGTCGGCGAAGGGCAGACCGAGCTTGTACAGAAATTCCGGGTCGGGTGCGGTGAGATGGAAAGTGACGGTGTTCGCGCGGTTGTTCAGGACGATGCCTTGATCGAGGCTGCATGACGTTGGATGCGTCGCACACGCAGCGGCTCCGACGACCCCCTGATAGAAACCGCTTCCCGCTGATTTCAACTCGAAGTCGCGTTCGATCGTCCAGCGGACGTCGGCGGGCTCGACCGGACGGCCGTTCGAGTAGCGGATGTTGCGTCGCAGCTGGAAGGTGTACGTGCGTCCGCCGTCGGTCGGCGCGGGCAGCGCGACCGCGAGATCCGGCACGAGAGCCGTTCCCTGGTCGCCACCGGCGCGCACGACGCCGGTCAACCCGTCGCCGACCATGTTCAGCATCGACCAGGAGAGGACGTCGTTGGCGAGGCCGGTGTCGATCGAGTCGATGTGGCGGGGAGTGCGGATTGTGAGCGTGCCGCCTGCGTGGCCGACGCCGGACGGGCGAACTCCGACGAGCACCTGGGCGCCGACGACCGCTATTCCCTGCGGGCGGTTTCCCACCACGATGCGTCGCACGACCGTGTCGGTGACAGGATTGATCCGCGCAACAGTCCCGCCGAACTCGTTGCTGACCCACACGGCGTCGGGCCCTACGGCGACGTTCGACGGGCCGTTACCGACCGGGATCGTGGCGATCACGGAGCCCGTCGCCGGGTTGATGCGCGAGACTGTGCCGTCCAGGCTGTTCGTGACCCAGACCGAGCCGCCGCTGTAGGCGATTCCGGTCGGACCGTTGCCGACCGTGATCGTGCCGATGAGCGCGCCGGTACGCGGGTCGATCCGCTCGACTTCATTCAAGGACGCGCTGCTTGCCCAGACTGAGCCGCCGCCGAAGGCCAGCTCGTCGGCCGCGATCGGGAGCGTCCTCGCGACCGTGCCGCTGATCGCGTCGATGCCGGTGAGCGTCCCGTCGCTCGCGTTCGCTACCCAGACCGACCCGTCTCCATACGCGACTCCTTCCGGGTCGTTTCCGACCGTGACCTTCTGCACGACGTTGCTCGTCGCCGGGTCGATGCGCGTCACCGTCCCATCGAGGCTGTTCGCGACCCACACCGCACCGCCGCCGAACGCGATCCCGCTTGGGCCGCTGCCGACGGCAATCGTCTGAGTCACCTGATTCGTCGTCGGGTCGACACGCGAGACCGTGTTGCTATCGCTGTTCGTCACCCAGACGGCCCCCGCACCAAGTGCAAGATGGGACGGCGACTCGCCCACCTGCGCCGCGCCCGAAATTCGGCCACTCTGCGCGCCGAGCACGGCGACGACGTTGCCACCGACGCTCGCTAACCCGGAGCCACCCTGCCCGAACGCGAAGAGCGGAATCGCGACCGCGGACGCGATGACACCGGCGAGGGCACCAACCAGCAAGCTGCGCCGCCGATAGAACGGCTCTCCTTCAGTGCGCAGGCGGGGGAACTCGCTCTCTAGGCCCTCGATCTCGAGCTGGAAGAGGCGCTCGGGCTCATCGATGTCCTTCAGACGCTTCACGCCGAGGTCGCGGACTCGCACGCCCTTCGGCAGCTCGTTCTTAATCAGCTCACGTGTCGCGCTCGAGACGAGAACCTGGCCGCCGTGCGCAGCCGCACCGACCCGCGCCGCCTTATGCACACCAAGACCGTGATAACGATCCTCGGCCACCACCGGCTCACCCGAATGGAGACCCATCCGCACTCGTACCTGAACATCATCCGGCCACTCCTGCGACACCAGCCCGCGCTGAGCCTCGATGACAGCGGCAACAGCATCTCTCGCCCGCGCAAAAGCGACAAAGAAGGAGTCACCCTGCGTGTCGATCTCGCGACCCTGATGCGTCTCGAACGCCGCACGCAGAATCCGCCTGTGCTCCGCCAGCACCTCCGCATACCCCTCGCCCAGCTGTTTCACCAGCCGCGTCGAACCCTCGATATCCGTGAACAGGAAGGTGACCGTGCCGCTCGGAAGCTGGCTCACCCGCCGATGATCTAACCCCAGCCCGCCGAGGTCTAGAGCCGCCCCGGTTCAACCTCCAGCCGTCGCCGCACTTCAGCCGATGACCTCATATGACTGGGGAACCTCCAGGTTTTCTACCTGGACAGGTCATGAGGCGACCCGAACGAGGTCATCTGAGGTCATGCCCGGCCTGGTTGAGCCATCCTCGATCAGGCTCGATCACGCCCGATTGGTGCAAGATCGGTGCAAAAGTCGCGTCTGTTCTGACAACACGGACATCGCATGTCGCCCGCCCCCTTCGCCCGCTGCTGGGAGCCATGCGAGATCGTTGGAAGCGTGCTGCTTCTGGCGCATAATCGGTGGTGTACGCGAAGGGGCTTAGCTACTCGGCCACGGCATCGAGCGGCGCGGCCAACGCGGAGTCGGAGGAGCACCGGCTGCTCGCGGCTTTAGCCGGCTATTGCGTCGGTCGGCGGGGGTGATGCTGCTTCGGCTTGCTGGGCCTTCAGCGGTGGGCTGAGCCAGGGGCGAAGAAGAGTTTCGATCTCGCGGCAGCCCTTGGGCTCGGTGAGTCGTGCTCGCACGATTCGGTTCTGAACCACGAGCAGCGTCGGAACAGTCTGGATGCGGAGCAGTTCCGCCAGATCCGGCCGCTGCTCGACGGCGATTCGGACGAGCTTGAACGTGTCGTGGTTGTGGCGGCGTTGCAGCACCTGAGCGATGAATCCCTCGGTGCGGCGGCAACGGCCTGACTGCGGCGAGTAGAAGAACAACAGGCGGGGCTGCTGCTGCATGCGGGTCTCCCTCGTTTCTAGCCTCGGGGGGCTATCTGAAACGACGCGGCCCCTCAAAGCACGACCCGGATCGGTGTCGGCACGAAAAGGAGGGCGCAGAAGAAGACGCGACGCCTGGTACCAAACATTCTGCCCGCAGGCGGCTACTTCGGAACCCGATACGGCTGCGGCTTAATCGACAAGCTCGAGCGGCTGCCCGAAACCGGAGCCCAGCTGAGTCCAGGGAAGCGAACTCCAGGGACTGGGGACCGTCCGCTCTTCTCCCGCCCGGTGCTGGTCGGCGAGCCGGCGGTACTGGCGGCGACGCTGCAGGCAATCCCCCTGGATCCGCTGGTGCTCAAGGCGCAACCGCCGCGACTCAGACCGCAAACGACCCGATTCGGCCCGCACCCCCACCGACAGCGCAAACAACTCACAACCTACCCCAATCAGCCGCCGCGACCGCGCACGCGCTGCGGGCAGATCAGACACGGCCAGCAGAGACACAGCCACACATCTTCCCAGACACGGATTTCCGGAACCTGACATCCCTCGACGAAAGACAGACCCCTGCCCGACGGGCGTCCTCACCCTTCGGGCCTTCAGCGTCCTAATAGTCCCACCAGACATCAGCGGCCATGCGTCGGTCCGAACTTTTCTACGAGCCCTAAGACTCGCTGGATTGCGCGGCCCCGTCCGACACCTAAGGTTCAGTCCAGTCGGCGGTCTCTTTGAACCAGGCTGCTTGTCGCCTCCTCGCCTTCACAAGCGCCTCGTACTCGTGGGCGGCTTTCTCAGCAAGTCCGAGATCGAGGTACTGCTTGATCCTCCTGCGGTGTTGCTTGATCGCTTGGTGAAGCGCCGCGTCTCCGCGGTCACGAGCAACAGCACGCCTGCGAGTTGAGTCTGGGTCGAGTCGCAATGATTCTGCCTCGCACCTCGACAGCTACCCAAGACGACGCGATGCGACACACGTTCACTAGTTAAAGCGACGTCTTCCTCGGACGCCGGCCGAGAGCCGGAGGTGTGCTGCCGGTGTGCTGCCATCGCCCTCCGGCTCCATTCGCGTTTCTTCAACCCAAGGGACTGGCCAGTGCTCGTGTTTTGCGGGCTAGCGGGTGAGTGCGAAGCCGAGCGCAGCGCACGCTGCGGCGAAGCAGGCCCCGGTTAGGACAGCCAGAAGCATCGTGGTACTCCTCGGAGTTGGGGCGCGAGATATTCCTCGAATCTGCGAACGAGAAACGCGCAAGCTAGAACCAAATTGCGGACGCGAGCGGAGACCGTCCATGAGAGCTCACCGAGCCGACATGAACGTAGACGCGGCGGCTCAGGAACGGCGGCCCCCGGAGGCTATTGCAGCCCCGACCGCGAGCGCAACCACAAGCAACCCGCAACAAACAAACCACCAGGAGGTCGTCCCGCCCAGCGCGGCCCAGCGCAACAGAAGCCGGCGAGCAGCACAACCGCCAAGACACCGACAACCATCACCCCGAACACCGCGCCTTCCTAGGTTCCCATCGTGGATACGGCGCCGGCATGCAGGACATTCGATCGCGGCGACGTTGACGAGCTCGCTGAGCGTGCGGTCGACCCGCCAGTCGAAGCGAATGCCTCACACCGTTCTTGCAGCTGCCTGATCGCGGTCGAGCGCGTGGGTCGGCCGGAAACCCTCGATGGGCTATGTCCAGCCTGCGCTTAACCTCGGCGCGTGCGTTGCCGACACCGTAAGCATGGGGTCGGAGATCGTCCTCGAGTATCCGAACGGGCGAACCGTCCCGATGGTGGTCGATGTGGACATTGCGCCAGGGTCCGAGTTCGAGCTCTACGGTCGGCGCTGGCACGCGCTCGGGCCGGTGATCGACTGGCGAAGTGATCGATCCCGCAACAAGGACGCCGCGAAGCCGATCTTGTGCAAGTCGCTCGGCCGCATCGGCAAAGGCTCTTAACCTTCGAGCAGCCGGTATTCCTCGACTTCACGTCGCCCGCGGCGCTCGGGTGTCGCGCGGGCTGAAGAGTGACCTCAGCTTGTCGACGCGTGGCGCAAGGGACGTGCGAAAAATGCGGGAAACGTGACAGTCTGCGCTCGCATGGCGTGCAAAGAGCGGTGCAAATCTTCGGCCAAATCGCCTCGCCAGAAAACAAAAGGCCCGCCTGGGCGGGCCTTACGAGTAGCGGGGGCAGGATTTGAACCTGCGACCTCCGGGTTATGAGACAGACCGAGCAAGGTCATCTGAGGTCATGCTCGGCTTGGTTGAGCCATCCACGATCACGCTCGATCAGCCTCGATCACGGCCGACCGGTGCAAAATCGGTGCAAAATTCGCGTCTGTTCTGACAACAGCGTGGTGGTTCCGTTCGTTCCCCTCCGCCACTTGCTGGCAGATTCGCCGAGCCTGACTCCGAAAGTGACTTCCCTACGAGTCCCTGCCGATGTAGGACAGCGACACACTGACGCCTCTGGAGAAAGGCCGCTCCCACGGGCGAACTTCCGTTCATCGGCATGTCAGGCTCCGGCCATCGGCGCGAGCAACGCCCAACAGTTAGTTGTCATTCGCAAGGTCGTGGACGCCATGCGATCCGCCGGCGTTGCGATCTGGCTGTTCGGCGGCTGGGGTTCGGACGCACGGCTCGGACATGTCAGCCGGGATCACGGCGACGTTGAGTTCTGGGTTGAGCGTGAACACGCGCGGCGATCGAGGGAGGTACTGGTGGAAGCAGGCGCGGTCGCACTAGAGACCCAGCCGCCAGAGGAGTCGTGCGAGTTCACCTGGGACGACGTTCCGTTCAGCACCGCCTACTTCGATCGCCAGCCAGACGGCAGAATCACTCTCAAAGGCGCTCTGTCCGACTTGGAGCTACCTGCTAACGCGTTCAGCGACAAGCCAGGCACTCTCGACGGTCTGGCAGTGCCAACAATGAGCACCGCCGGAATGCTCGCCATGAAGGAGCAATTCCCAACCCTTCACAACGGTCGACCTTGGCGAGACAAGGACCGGCAGGACATCGCAACGCTCCGCACGCTCCTCGGGTGACATTTCCGAAACTGCGCACGCGACGGCACTGTCCCGCGAGGACAGCACGGGTGTTGCTTAGGTGATCTGCTCGATGATTTTGACGAGTTCGTCTCGTCGGTAGCCTTGGAGTCGGGCGAAGTCGATGAGTTCTTTGGCGCGTGCGATGACGGCGCCTTTGTTCGGGGGTGCCGGCGACGGAGATGCCGCGGCCGCGGCGGAACTCGAGCAGTCCTTCGTCCCGAAGCAGGCGCAACGCCCGAAGCACCGTGTTGGTGTTGACATCGAGGATGGCTGCGAGGTCTTTGGCGGGAGGGAGTCGCTCTCCGGGTTTCGCTTCCCCGCTCGCGATCGCGCGTCGGATCTCGCTGGCGACTTGTTCGTAGAGGTCGGTGGGGTCGGCGCGGTCGACCTTGACACTCAGCATGGTGCTATTCATAATAGCGCCACTGTGACAGGCGTGCACCCGTGAGCATCAGTTCGCCGCCTCGCCTCCCCCGGCCGAGCGGGTTGGTCGATCCGAGCGAGCTCGAGGCTCTCGTCGAGGCACTGATCGAGGAAGCGCGGCAGCGCGCGCGACGACGCCGGCACCGAAACGCCGCCATCGTTCTGCTTGCAGCTGCGATCGCGATTGGGGTGTACGCGGGCATCAACGGCGTCTCGGCGGGACAGCAGTCAGCGGCAGCGCTTGGGTCGTCGGGGGCGCTGGCGGCCCGGCCGTCTGCGGTTCGTAACGGGCCGATCACACTCTTCGTGGCACCAAGCGCCAACGCGGACGGTCTTGCCACGATCGAGAGCGTTGGCAAACGGGGGACGAAAGTGATTTGGCAGTGTCCACAAGCTAAGTGGTGCGGCCAGCCGGTCAGCTTTGCCTGGTCGCCGGACGGGAGACGGGTCGCCTTCTCGCTCGACGAGGTCGGCGGCGACAGCTCCTACGTCGGCCTGCACGTCGTGAACGTCGTGACCAGTAAAGACACACAGATCCCAGCTGGCGCGCCACCGAGCTTCGCGCGCAAGTACCGGAAGCTCACCACGACCTACCTGCGCAGGATGGGGCAGCGGATCGGCTGCTGGCCGCCGAGCGAGATCGCGTGGTCTGCCGACGGGTCCAGCCTCGCCTACCGCTGCGGGAACGGCCTTGGCTCACACATCAACGTCTTGCGGCTAAACCCGTCGCGACACACGACGATCCCGACCAAAACGGCCGCGAACTGGCCTTCCTGGTCTCCAGCCGGCAATCGGATCGCCTACTCGACCGCGCTTCTGCCGACTCCGACGAGCGCCATCTACACAGTCGGCCTCGACGGGCGACAAGCAAAACTCCTCGCCACAGGAGGTGCCGCACCCGCCTGGTCGCCCGACGGAACAACGATCGCCTACCAAACCCGATGTGGAATACGCCTCGTCACTCCTAGTGGAAAAGACGTGACGCCGCCGCAGCAACTGAACCCCTGCGGGGCAATCGGCCTCTCGGGTCCGCCAGTGTGGGCGCCAGACGGCACGAAGATCGCGATCGAAACGAGCTCCGGCGTCTACACGGTGAACGCCAAAGGCGGTCAGCCACAACGCATCAGCAGCGAAGCAACCACCACCTGGTACGGACAGCTGCCCCGACGCCCCGCCTGGCAACCGCTCCAACGATAGAGCCCAGCTGCTACTGCCGCTAACTCGTTCGCCCCTGCAACCGCCAAGGCACGCGCTCGCGTGCTGGCCGCGCCGCTCGATCCGGTGGCCGGCTGCGCGTAGCTGGTTCGCGTACATGAGGGCATGACTCGGTTCGGCCCGTAGCAGCACACTCCCGCCACACCCAGCGCCGTCCGGTCCGCTTCATGGTCGCGAGCATTTCGCGGGCCGTTACCAGGGTTAAGTGGGTGGCGGCGGCTGCCGATTTAGTGCGGTATGCAACACAGGCGGGCGATGGGTGCGGAGGCGCCCGGGTCGCGGGGCCCGATGACCGCATCCGCGGTCATCGCGGTGACGGCGCTGGTTGCCCTCGCCCTAATCGCCTTGCCCCTGCTTGAGAAGGATGGCACGACGGCGCCGATGTTGCTGTTCGTGGTTCCGACCGCGCTGTGCGCGGTCAGGTTCGGGTTGCGAGGCGGCGGCATCTCTGCCGCGCTCGGGGTCGTTTTGGCGTCGTTTTGGTATCTGGCGCACCAACACTTCACTGCTGGGCTTCGTGATCTCGCCACGGACGCGGCGGTGTTTTTGCTGATTGGCGGTTCGGTTGGTTGGGCGATCGACAGGATGAAGGCGCTAGAGCGGGAGTTGGCGGACCATCACGAGCTGTCGCTCGACTTGATCTGTACCGCCTCCTTCGACGGCTACTTCACGCGTCTGAATCCGGCCTGGGAGCGGCTACTCGGCTACGACCTGGAGGAACTCAAGCGGCGGCCGTTCACAGATTTCGTCCATCCGGACGACTTGGAGCCGACCGCCGAGGAGATGCGCCGACAGACCGTGGCCGGTCAGTCGGTCATCAACTTCCACAACCGCTACCGGACCGCTGATGGAAGTTACCGCTGGCTCGAGTGGACGTCGCGGCCCGACGAAAAGAGCCGGCAGCTGTTCGCGGTCGCGCGCGACATCACCGAACGCAAAGAAGCCGAAGCAGCGATCGTCACCTACCGCGAACGACTCGAACAGGCCGTCTACGACCGAACACGCGAACTGGAAGACGCCCGTCGGGAGATCTTGCGCCGGCTTGCGCTTGCGGCCGAGTACCGCGACGAGGACACCTTCGAGCACACCGAACGCGTCGGCAACACCTCCGCCCTAATCGCCACGCAGCTCGAGCTGCCAGCGGAGCAGATCGAGTTGATCCGGCTCGCAGCTCCGTTGCATGACGTCGGCAAGCTGCACGTGCCGGACGCGATCCTGCTCAAACCCGGCAAGCTCACCGCCGCCGAATTCGAACGCGTCAAAGAGCACACAAGCGCCGGCGCCGTGATCCTCGGGAGCAGCAGTTCAGACGTTCTCCAACTCGCAGAAGAGATCGCGCTCAGCCACCACGAATGGTGGAACGGCAACGGCTACCCCCACCAACTCGCCGGCGAGCAAATCCCACTCGCGGCGCGCATCGTGGGACTCGCCGACGTCTTCGACGCCCTCACCCACGAACGCCCCTACAAACGCGCCTGGACAACCGAAGACGCCCTCGCCGAAATCGACCGGCTCAGCGGAAGCCAATTCGACCCCCGCGTAGTCGAAGCCTTCCAACGACTCACCCACAACCAACTCCTCGCAAGACCACACACACGCGCCCTCTCCAGCGTCGCCTAGCCCCAGCGCGCCCGGTCGCACCGCGCTGTAGGTGATAAAGCGCCGCAGCGCGCGCTCCGGCCCGACGTGAGCGCACTGACGAGTATGCCCTTCGCTGCGAGGGAACACAGTCTCGTCGGTCGTCCCGACCAAGAGTCGCGACTGGAACCTTCGCGCCGACAACGACGGAGGCCTGCGACCCCCTCACCGAGGAGGCCGTCGGCCACCGCCGAAAGCGGGCCTGCCCGAAAGAGACCAGCAGCGTCGAACGTCTCCGCGCTTCCAAACCGCCGTCTAACCGACGCGGCCGATCCTTCTTGCATGCCGCCGCGCGCGCGAAAGCGCCGACCGTATGATCGCGCGCGATGACCGATAGGGAGCCAGTAGTCGTTATCGGGCCGCTTGCCCTAGTCGCGCTCAGCAGCTTGTTAAAGGCCTTAAGACGCCGCTCTCCGACCTTGGCGGCCTTTGCCCTTGGGGTCCTGGTAGTCGAATTGCGCTGGCCGGTCTACCAGGGCATGAAACGCGATAGCCGCTTGGCTGATTTCAATCTGATCTCAGTCTTCCCTACTACGAAAGACCGATAGCTCGCCCTCCGCGCGTCCAAAAGCACGACTGGCACGATCGCCCGACTGCTGTTGAATGACCCTGCGCGCTTGATCGGATCGCGGTCGGGCGCACGCGACTCGATCCCCGAGCGTACCCCCGACCTTCTCGCCCAGCACACACGCGGCGTTCACTGACCAAATGAGTGCGGAATCCCAACGCCGCCTCCGCGCCGAGACGAAGGCGACCGCTTCGGGATCGCGGCGTGCCTTTCGTCGCCCTGGTCATGAACGTACCGGGGCAGGGGTCTGCGGCAGGGCTGGGGATGCGTCCGGAGTGGGCGGTTCGCCGCCGCCCTGGTCGAGCCGGAAGGGCGGGTAGGTGTCGGTCATCAGGCCGGCGTAGGCGGCGACGCGGAAGACCCATCGGTTCATACCGAGTACGAAGTCGTAGATCGTGCGGGGGTAGCGGCCGGTGAAGAGCAGCGCGAAGCCGGCGATCAGCGCGAGCGTCGAGATCAGTCCGCCGCCGCTCCAAGCCCAGCCGGTGTGCCCCCAGGCCGACCAGACGCCGTCGGCGAACGCCGCCACGATCAGGTAGTGGGGCAGCGCCAGCAGCCACCACTTGACGAGGGCGCGCCCGCGCGAGAGCGACTCCGGGTACACAACGTGGAGTCGCGCCGGATAGTCGGGAACGTCGGCGAGAGTGAACGGCGGATACCGGTCGGTGCCAAGTGCCCCGTAGGAGTAGAACCAGACCCGCCATGTCCAGCGCAGCACGCCGACGTTGAAGTCGAAGATCGCGCGCGGATAACGGCCGGTGGCGAGGATGGCGGCAAGGGCGGCGATGCTCAGAACCAGGAACGCGATCCAGAGGAGCGCCAGTAGAAACAGGTGCGGGAGCAGCAATAGCCACTTGACGAGCCACAGTCCGCGGCTGAGGGATGGCTCGAGCCGTCCCTCGAGCCGGAGCGGATATCGAGTCAGATCAAGCGTCTCCATTTTCAGGTCTCCTTGAGAGGTGGATGAATGACGACGATCGTGCCGTCAGAAGGCTGGATCGGCTATGGCCTTGCGACCCCATGTGCGACGCCCGGTGCCAGCACGAAGATCAGCTGCACGAGCTGTCGGCCGTTCGTCTTGCGGGTAGCGCTGAGGCGCGGCTGGGCTGATCGCGCTACCGAAATGGGCTGATCAACCGAGTGACGTCGCGCTGGGCTGAGGCTACGTTCGAGTCATGGGTCGGGATCCGATTTCGGACGCTGCTCGCGACCGCACGAGTGCGCCGCGCTCGACGCACGGTGCTCGCATGGTCCTGGCGGCCGTTGCCGTCGCGTCGGTGGTCGGCTGCGCTACCGCGCGCGCCGACGTGAGTACGGCGCGTGCTGCGTGGGAGACGATCTCGAGTAGCACGGTGACGACGCCGCGTCCGGTTGCAAAGGTTTTCTTCGTCAAGGGGGAGCAATTCGCTCCTCGGACGCGCGTCGTTCCTCCCGGCAAGACCCCGATGAGAGCGGCCGTCGAGGCCCTGTTGGCGGGACCGAGCGCCGGGGAACGCGCCGCCGGAATCGACACGACGCTCCCGCGCGGGGTAAGGCTCGCGTCACTCACCCTCAAGGGCGGCACCGCAACCGTCGCGTTGACGCACGCGCAGAGTGCCGCCACCGGGTTCGACGTGTCGCTGCGACCGGCCCGCGCAGCGCAACTCGTCTACACGTTGACCGCGATTCCCGGCGTCAAGCAGGTCCTGATCAGCGTGAACGGGGTCAACCGCGCGACGTTCATCGGAGCGAAGCTGGCGGTTCGGGGAGCGCTGGACAAGCACGATCTGAGCAAGCCGATCACCCTTCCGAAGAAGCCGACGCTGGTACCGAAAGGACACGCGCCCGCCGACCCGCGCGGCGTCCAGGGTCGGTTGGCGTCCCTGCGCTTCCTCCCAGGCGATGCCGTTAGTGGCACGTGGAATGAACGGACCCGGCATGCCGTGATTGCCTTCCAGGCGTGGAACAGTCTCGAGCGCGACGGCATCGTCGGACCTCAAACGCTGGCGGCGCTCGAGAACGCATCACCGCCGAAGCCGGCACGTGCCCCCGGCGGTCGGCACGTAGAGGTGCACCGCGAGAAGGGCGTGACGCTGCTCGTCGACAGTGGCAAGGTCGTACGCGCGCTTCACTCCTCGAGCGGTGCCCGCGGCTACGAGACTCCGGCTGGGACGTACTCGATCTTCCGCAAGGAGCTGAACTCCTGGTCTGTCCCGTATCAGGTCTGGTTGCCGCATGCGAGCTACTTCAACGGCGGGATCGCTTTCCACGCCTACGCGCAGGTGCCGGCGCATCCGGCCTCGCACGGCTGCGTCCGGCTTCCTGTTGCCGAGGCACCGATGGCCTACAAGTTCATGGCGATCGGAACGCATGTAACGGTGCTCTGAGCACTCCACTCGTCTACCGATCCGGCTCGATCGTGCCCCGAAAAGGTCGCCAAGGGGCATGGATCCAGGCATCTTCCGCCTGGCACATCGGGCAGCGCACGGGCGGCGCCGCGCAGGCGATCCCGTAGCCACACCACGAGCACTCAAGGGCGCGAAGCTGCCGCGGTCTTCGTCCTCGCTGGCCGTCAACGCATGTCCGCACCTGCACGTCGAGCCAATCGAGGGCGTGGCTGAGCTGGATCTTGTCGAAGAGCGGAAGACCGTGGGCGCGAGCCTGGTCGCGGTGCGCGTGCGGATCCGCGGTTTGCACGGCGAGCCGTATCCCGGGTTGGAGTTCGCGCAGGGTGAGCGCAGCCTCAATGCCGTCGAGCTTCGGCATGGCGACGTCGAGGAGCGCGATCTGCGGCCGTTGCTGGAGTGCGAGTTGAACTGCTTCGGCCCCGTCCTCTGCTTCGAGAATCGCAACCCCCTCGACCGTTTCGAGTACGGAAACGGCCAGCAGGCAGCGCATCTGGGAGTCGTCGTCCGCGAGAAGTAATTGCACCCGCGGGCCGTCGCGTCGTCGCGATAGCGGTACAACCGCAAGCTCTTTCATGGCGATTCTCCTTTTGGTCGGCTTCGTGTCGAGGCTGCCGACGACGGAGATCCGCGCCAATGGGCTTGCGACCCCATCCTTCCGTTCCGCGATCCGAAACGAGGCCGGGGGATCGTCGCCGCACGGACGCCGTGCCGATGGCCGCACGCGGAGTGACGCGTTAGCGCAGGGCTAG
>Ga0070731_10002331_pt1 | contig 18270 bp, 22 predicted proteins | sample Coa_R1_2_FD_66448 | JGI IMG/M metagenome (GOLD analysis project Ga0070731, IMG submission 66448) | Surface soil microbial communities from Centralia Pennsylvania, which are recovering from an underground coalmine fire - Coalmine... | ecosystem: Environmental > Terrestrial > Soil > Unclassified ... | reverse complement strand
TTCAATGTGAGCCAGGGACAGATCTCGTTCTACCTGAAATCGCGATATAGTTTTGCGCAGCGTAAGTCGAGCGCAGCAGCCCCGCGCTACGCGTTCGATGTTCGCGACGGCAGTAACGCTCATTTATTCGGATTTTATGTGCAACCTAGTGGCACACAGTTGATGTTCACCTATATGGCGGCGGGTGGGGCACAGTATTACTTTGTGCCGGCGGGTACGGAAGATACGCTTTTCGGCAATGGGGTCGTCATGCAGGTGAAACTGGCGTGGGACGGCAGTTTACTAAACCTGTATCTCAACGGAACGTTGGTAAAGTCCACGTCATACACGGCGGCGACGTCGAACTGGACCGCGGCATCCAACTTTGACTTAGGCGCCTACGAGTATCTGACCGTCGGCGGCTACAACGTTTCTGATGACGTGATTGACGAGTTTACCGTGACGGGGCCGGCTACCACCCTCGTCCCGCCGGTTATTAGCGGCGTGACGGCAACCTCGATCACCTCTTCCAGCGCCATGATCAAATGGACGACCGATCAAGCTTCGAGTTCCCAGGTGGCGTACGGACTCACCAATACCTATGGTTCCACGACGCCGTTGAACAGCGCGCCGGTTACATCGCATTCGGTGAATCTGTCTCAATTGACGCCATCAACCACGTATCACTACAAGGTGCTTTCGCAAAATCTACAGAGCGCGCTGGCCAGCTCCGCGGACTTAACCTTCACGACGACAGCGTCGACGGGTTCGCAGCCGCGGCTGGTGATTCATGCTGACGCATCGGAGGTCAGCGGAACCACCAATGGCTCGACCGTCACGCCGGCCATCGCGCCGGTTGGTTTCAGCGGAACAGTGGTCGCCAAGGGCGGTGGCTCGGTGAATTTCACGCCGGCCCAAGCGGGGAACGGCGTGTATTTCCTAAGTTGCTGCACGAATACCAACAACGCTTATTACAAGTTCACGGGCACTGGTGTGGGGAGTGTCTTCAATCTCATTCAGGGACAAGTCACGTTCTACCTGAAGTCACGGTATAGTTTTGCCCAGCGGCTGGCGAGCGCGACCGAGCCGCGCTACGCGTTCGATGTCCGCGACGGCAACAGCTATCACCAGTTCTTGTTTTATACGAGGACCAGCGGCACGCGCTTGATGTTCACCTACACGGCCAACGGGGCGGGCCAATACTACTTCGTCCCGGCAGGCACGGAGGACACACTTTTCGGGAACGGAGACGTTTTGCAGGTCAAGCTTACGTGGAACGGAAGCACAATGAACCTGTATTTGAATGGCGCGCTGGTGAAGTCTTCCGCTTACACGCCGCTCGGGGCAAGTTGGACCTCTGCCTCAAATTTCGACCTGGGCGCTTACGAATACTCGACTGCGGGCGGATACAACGTTTCCGAGGATGTGGTCGATGAGTTTACGGTCACGCCGCTTCCGTAAAACGGGACTCAGAGGCCATGGCATCTCGCAGCGCCTGAAACAAGGTTTAGACGATGTGCTTCAGGTCCGCGAAGGTCGTGACAGCAGCCCCTGGTATCAGGCAGTCAACACCGGCGAGATTTCGAGTAGCAAGCGCCGGATCACGATGCGCACCTTCCCGGGGGTACGCACGAGCGATCATAGAACAATCACACCACGATCCTCGAAGCCGAGAGACCTCTACACCGCACGGCCGGAGCTAGGTTTGGATGGGATGGTCTTTGTGACGGCCAACTAGAGAGATCCGGGTAGTGGCGGGCCACCACCGCACCATGCTCATTGCCCCAAACGTACGGGGGCTTGCCAAAGAATTGCGAGCTTCTCTCGAACGGGTCTGTAGCCAGCCCAAAGGCGAAAGGCCGCGAGAAGGCGCACTTAGCTGATCTGGCAGCAGCAATTCGCCCAGGCCGCTGACCTGCTTCGCATCCTGTTGTCGCTATTTCCGGCGATCCCATCCTGGAGCGAGACTTGCAGTCAGCTCGGTTCAGCGGTGACGATAGCCTTCGCGAAAAACATGGCAGCGGCACCTGGGGAGCACCCGCTCCGCGACGTCAGTGGCTTTATGGGCGGTCCTTCGATCCTCTAACAGGACCGACGGGACGCGGCTTCGTCGAGAGGTTGCTCGGAGGTAACATGACGTGTCATATGGCCAAGAAACCCACTCCGTGGCCCGCGCCGACCGTGAAACTCCAACTGCTGCGGTCTTCCGGTGCCAGCCTGATCTTTAGGATTGTAAATCGAAGGGCCGCGCTAGACGCCTCCAGCAGGGTGACGGCACCGAATCCAACGCCGGCCCGGATCCTGCCGTTTCGTTGCAAAAAAGATAAGATCTCAAAATCGCGTGCTTAGGCCGCCAAATTGGGATCGAAACAGAAAATCAGAAACGTCAAGAATTCTTGGAGCTGCCGAGCGTTCCGGAGCACTTGATCAACCGAATGCGCGACCGAGTCGATCAGCATTTTCTTCGTTCACTCCAGTGCCTCCTGAATATATTTACAGTGACTTCCAGGGTCGGACTAGTATTCGTTGGATTAAAGAAGGGATAGCGGGGAAGGTGAACATCAGAAGACCCTAAGTGAAAAGTATTAGCAAATTTCCCTAATATTTGGTTCATAGTGACACTTCCTGGTTCTTCAAAGCCGAGGTTGGACGAAATATTTTGACGGCAATCTACACAATCTAATGATACTTGTCGAACGGTCATTGCATGTTACGCGCACTGGTCGCTGGATTGCTAAAAACGATCCGAGAAATAAGGAGGAAAGGTTGTGCAAACCTTAACAATACCTAACGTCAAGTGGGTCCTTGCCTTGCTTGTACTTTTCGCGTTGGCTTTGGTGCCTACTCAAGTGAAAGCCGACACCCTCACCGTGCAGCTCGGCTATGCAGACAATATACGGCCAAGCCCCTTTTTCCCCAATCCATGGCAGGGGTCCCCAGGAGTGGCGCTCTTTGCCGGTAACGGATCAGGAGGGTACGATTCCGGCGCGATCCTGATTACGAATACCGATGTGACCAACATCGTCATAGATGATGTCTCCGTAACAGTTCCAAGCTGGAGCGCATTCCGGCCCAACGGCAGCAACACCCAGGATGTTCTGACCCCTGGTGACGAATGGACAAACTTCGCCGCCTCGTTTCCCCTCACGCTGGCCCCTGGTCAATCTTTAATCTTGACCCAGGACGGAACCATCGATGGCAACAATTCATTCGATACGAGTGATTTTGGCGCCACCGTTGACGGAACCGTGCTTGATACCAACAACAACTGCTCCCCAGGCAATGCCTTTGCATTGGCGCATGCTGCCGGTTGCGCCGCCATCGCTCCCACTATTACAGTGACGACCAGCCACGGATCGCAGACGCTAACCGACAGCGCTCAGGTTCTGGACACAGGCGGATTTGATTTCGTGTTCTCTAATCCTTGTCCTGTAGCTGGGGATACACCCGGTAACTGCAATGAGTCGTTACAGTGGCGGTTGGCTGGAACCACCGGCATCGGCAACCCCGGTGGCAACGTTCCCGAGCCGTCCAGCATAGTGCTCTTCGGCACCGGGCTATTGGCCTCGTTCGCAATGCTGCGCCGGAAAATGCGCAAACATTAACCCTCGGTTCACTCTACTTGAGAGACGGCCGCTGCGACGCCTGCTGCAACGGCCGTTCTTTATTTGGTCGGCGTGCTGCCATGAAGTCACAGCCAGTTTCGGACGCCAAGCTCTACCTGACCCAATCGCCACCCCCTGGCGCCGCCGGACCGAGGCGTGCCATTTAGCTGCGCCTGCCGCCGTTCACGTTCCTGCTTGGTAGTGAGGTTGAAAATTGAGGTCGTCCAGTGGCTACTCGACAGCCAACTTCCCTTTGCGGTCTGAGACCAAAAGGGGCGGCGAGTGAACCGAGCCCAACTGGTTCTCTTTCGCGTAGGCCTAACAGCAGCGTAGGCCGCTCGTCTTCATCCGTTTTCAGCTTCTTCTCGTTGCTGTTGTCGTCTGTGATTGGAACGGTTTCGGTCGCGCCGGGCGCTCGGCGCAATCGCGGCCTGCTGGCGTCGTTTTCGATATCCAGCTTGCGGGTCTATCGCATGGCCATCATCCGGCTGTGGTGCGCAATTATTCCATGCAAGCCCGCGAACACCTGAACGTTGGCCGGACAAGAGCCGTGATAGGCCTTTCCCCCGTTATCTCCAACATCCTGATCCACCACCACCCGGAATATATACACCTCATCGCGGCGCTTTCCTTTCTCAGTGGTCTTGGTTGCTCGCAGACCCGCCGCGTAGGGCCGGAAGCGAACGTTACTAGGAGAGTGAATAGACCCGGGCGCCATCGTCGCGTCTGGCGGACTGAACATCAAGCCCCATTCGTTTACCCAGCACCGCGCTAATGAAACCGCGGACGCTGTGCGCCTGCCACCCCGTAGCCTTCATGATTTCGTCGAGAGTGGCGCCCTTGGGCCGTTCAAGCAGGGCCTTGATCTTCGCCGTCTTGCTGCCGTCACGCGGGGCTGAGGCTTTTTGTTGGCGTTTGGGCGCCGGTTTGCTGAATGCCATGCCAGGCGCCGACTTGGCCGGGGCCAGCGCGCCGTGAAGTCTCTCTGCGGCGACGTTGGGCTTCTTGGCCGGCTCGCCCCGGCCTTGGATGGCTGGCCAGATTCGCCGCAGGGCCGTTTTGCGGTCCCTAAACTTCTTAACCGGGATTACGCCCGGCACGCTGTTCCAGATTTCCACGAGCCGCCCCGCACTCCAATTTGCCGCCAGCTTGCCTAACGCGTCGCTACTCTTGAAACTTTCCGCGCCTTCGGTCTTCGGTACCTGTTGGCCGGCGCCGAAGGCGGTGATGTTGTTCTCACGGTCGATCACGAATGTCTTCATTATGCTCCTGACTGCAGGCAGTTGATTTCGTCGGACCTCATCCAACGTAAGGACATCCATCGCTCGCCCGGGCGGATAAAGCAAGTCCTTTCTCTGGTCAATCTTCGCTTTGATTTCCCTTGATCTTTGACCGCAATCGAGCCATTCATGGACACCATGAAGAGTGTCAACTTCCCCAATGTCAGCACGACCGGCCGGGGCTGCGAAAGGGATCTGCGGACGCGGCGGGATCACTCCAAGCGCCGGGACCTGGAACTGGTGGCCCATCGCCCGAACGGCAGCGCGACTACCGCGCTCGAGACCCAACTCCGCGCTTCCATTCCGGGCCTCGCGAAACTCGAACACGCGTTGAAGACCGCGATCGCGGCAGCCGCCGGCGCCGAGCAGTTCGGGCACGAGATCGGCTACGAAGTACACTTCGCGCCGGTCGATATCCGGGCCATTGCCATCGAGGTCCTCATGAATGGCAGCAAGGACAAGCTGGGATCGACTAGGAAGGACGAACAATCATGAGCAGCGAGATTGAGTTTCGAAAAGCTGTGAAATTCGGGGCCAAGTTACGCTTGGCGGTGTGTGGGCCCTCAGGGAGCGGTAAGACCTACACCCTCCTGAAGCTCGCAACCGAACTGGGCGGGCCCATCGCGGTCGTTGATACCGAGCGGGGGAGTGCGCGTAAGTACGCCGACCTGTTCGAGTTCGACGTCCTGGAACTCGATTCCTACGACCCGCGCAAGCTGGTCGACATGATTGATGCCGCAGGCGAGCGCGGATATCAAGTGCTCTGCATCGATTCGCTCTCGCACTTCTGGATGGGGAAAGACGGAGAGCTCGACCTGGTCGACCGGATCGCTAAGCGGGCACAGAGCAGCAACAGCTTCGCCGCCTGGAAGCAGGTAACTCCGCTGCACAACGAGTTGGTGGACCGGATCATCGGCGCGCCGATGCACGTTCTGGTCAGCTTGCGGGCGAAGACCGAGTGGGTGCTGGAGCGGGATGAGAAAACCGGCAAGACCGCACCGAGGAAAGTCGGTTTGGCTCCAGTGATGCGGGATGGAATCGAGTACGAGTTCGATGTCTGCGGCGAGATGGATCAGGAGAACACGCTGATCATCACCAAGTCGAGATGTCCGAAACTGACCGGAGGCGTGTTTGGGAAGCCCGGCAAGGAAGTGGCCGAGATTCTCAAGGAGTGGCTGAATGGGCCACCGGCGCCGGTGACGGAGAAGGCAACAAGCCCGCCACCGCCGAATCCAGTTGAGTCGAATGGCAACGGAGCCGCGAACCTGAATGGATCAGGCAACGTGAACGGTTCGGTTCCTCCGGATCTAGTAGCGATCTGGAAGCGGATGTGTTCACCACGGGGGGTGATCGAAGAGTTCGCGCGATTGAAGGAGGCGATCACTCAGGCAGGAGGAGCCGAGGGCGAAACGGGGTACGGAGAGATTCTCAGGCGGCACGGCGTGGCGAACTCCACCCAATTCAAGAGCAGCCAGCCGGCGCGGCTCTGCGCCAAGGAATTGTTCCAGGCGATCCAGGGCTTCCAACAAGCGTGTGCCGCAAATTGTGCGATCGGAGTTGTCGAGGTACCGGCGCCGGGAGTCCTGCGGAACGGTGAAGTCCAGGAAGGAGAACAACAAAGTGGCGACTGACCTGATTCCCGCGCCGAAGACGACGCTCACGCTGTACGAGCTCGAGGACAACCTCACAGCGCTAGTGAATACCGTGGAGCTGGTAGATGAAACCGAAGCCAGGCAGATGATTCTGGAGGAGATCGGACACGCGCTGCGCCAAGCCAAGGATAAACGCGATGCCGTCGTCGGTTTCCTACGGCATTGTGAAGTGCAGCAGAAGTTCGCCGACCAGGAGATCGAGCGGATCAAGAACCGGCGGGATCGCATTGCCGGACTGCAAGAAGAGCTCGAGCAGTACGTCGTCCGTGTAATCGATCAGTTTGTCGTTGCGGACCGGCGCGGGGTGAAGAGGCTGGAGGGGAACTTCTCAAGCCTCCGGATACAGAAGAATCCCGATTCGGTGGTGATCACCGATGAGAAGACACTGCCGCTGGCGCTGAAGGATGCGGTGCTGACGATGCCGGCCTACGTGTGGGAGGCATTGCTGCAGCGGATCGGCAAGGAAGACCGGGCAGTTTTTGAAGCACAGGTGAAGAAGTGCGAGTTCAAGCCGGACAAGCGGGCTCTGGCGGCAGAGCTGAAGAAGGGTGAGGAGATCGCCGGAGCGGACCTGAAATTTGGAGAGCTGCGGTTAGTGATTGGCTGAACGCAGACTACGGGCGGGCACGCGCCGCACGCACAGGAATATATGACCAAGAAAAGAGCTGAGCGATTGACCGGATACGAGGTCCGGCAACTCCATGACCGGGACCGAAGGGGACGGGTGGCTTATGGCGCCTTTGAAGGGGATGAGCTGATTGCGGAGGGTGCTCATCTTACCGATGAGCTTGCGTTTGAGGTTCTGGTGCGCGAAGTGTACCGGATTCACTCGCTCGAAGCGCTCAGGCAGAACGGCGGGCGGTGCGCCAGGTGTCGTAGCTACCGGCGTCTGCAAATTCACCATCGCCGGTATCGGTCGCACGGCGGCACCCACAGGATCGAGAACTTGGAGCCGGTCTGCCGGGACTGCCACAAAGCGATTCACACTTTGGAACGATCTAAATGATCGCCTTGGTCTCGAGTAGCGTGCCTGATGGTAGCGGTAACACACTCTCCAGGAGTTGACCGCTTCGCTCAGGCGCCTACCGTGTGGACATAGGCGCCGCCTCTAGCACAAGAGCCAGGCCATCGTCGGCTCCTTGCGTCGCTCTGTCGGACCCAGCCCCGTGGGCTTTGCGTTATTTGGCGGGCGCTGGAGCCGGTGCTGCTGGTGCCGCCGGCGCCGCGGGTGCCGCTAGCGTTGGAATGAACAACTGGTGTTGCTGCTCCCACGTACCATCCGAAAGCCCACTGGAACTCGGGCTCGTGTCGAGCTTGGGCCGTTTGAGACTCTGCATCAGTTGCTCGACCGGAACACCTTCCTGCGGAGGCGTCACCGGCACTGGACCCGTAACTTCCAGTCCGGGCGTTCGCATCTCCCCCTTGGTATTGGGTTCCATGAACGGCTGGGGATAATTGAGTGCCGGCAAACGCTGCCCAGCCGGTATGGGCCGCACCAACTCCGGGGTAATCAACACAAGCAATTCGGTGTTGTTTCTTGTAACGGATCGAGACCGGAAAAGCCGGCCCAGTATTGGAATATCCCCAAGGTACGGCACCCTTTCCAGTGTTTCAGTCAAGCGGTTGTCTAACAGACCGCCAATGGCAAAACTCTGTCCTGAGTCCAGTTCAATGTCGGTATGGACCCTGCGCACGGTGAGCGCCGGGATGTTGAAACCCTGGAAGCTGACGCCATTTGCAAAATCCAAGGCGCTGACTTCGGGCGCCACTTCCAGGCGGATGGTGCCGCGCGGGGTGAGCGTCGGGAGAAAATTGAGGCGAACTCCAAATTCGCGAAATGCAATCGTGACCGCGTTAAACCCTGCCCCGCCGCCGCCTTGTATCGTCGGATAGGGAAATTCGCCGCCGGCGAGGAAACTTGCCTGCCGGCCGTTATACGCCATCACGTTGGGTTCAGCCAGGACCTCGACGAGCCCACGCGTTTGAAGAGCCTTAATGGTTGCCGCCAGGTTTAAGTCGGGACGCAGCAGAAAAACATTCAGTGCGTCAGAAAGGGAGAGCGTGCTGGTTTGAGTTAGCGCGTTGTACGTCACACCAGGAGGTGAAAACTGTCCCGTCGTAACCCTGCCGATGGTGTTTGTAGCTCCCGTACTAACCAGGTTGAACCCCAGTTCCGTGCTGACACTTCGATCCACACTCGCGAAGCGGACCTTAAGGAGGATCTGCGCTTCCGGGGGTGGCACAGTGACGTAGAGCAGGTTCACGGCTTTGCCTAGTGTGCTCGCAATCGCCATCGCCCGGTCGGCGCCGGTTAGATCCTTCACCATGCCGCGCAGAAATGCGGTATCGTTCTCGAAACTCACGGTGATCTTGTCGCCCGGAAGTTCCTTCCTGATTTCCCGGCGAACGGCCTCAACGCGTTCGCTCGACGCAAAGTTGTTTGGCCGCACGAGAAGATCGAAGAAAAGTTTGTTGCCGTCCTGTTCCCAGACAATGAGACTGGTCTCTCCCGGGGCCTTGCCGTTAACCAGAACCTCGCGGGGGCTCACCGCCGTGGCCTCTGCAATCTCGCCATAGCCAACAGAGATCCGCTCTATCGGCTGCGCGGTGGAAACAATCAGAGATTTTCCCACCGTCAACGGGAGCTCGTTCGGAGACTCTTGGCTGCCTTCAGGGGAGGCCTGTGGAGCGGGAACCTGCGCAGCGGGCGCCTGGTCCGCCGCGGCCGGAGCATTCTGTGCTGCCGGTTGCTGCGCCGCGACGGGCGCTTGGGCCGGGCTCGCCGCAGCCAAAAAGAAAATCGTAACTATCGCAGTCCAGGACTGGCCCGAAATCATTGCTGTTCCTCAGGTACCTTCTGATCAAATTTGACTTCGGAGTGCCTGGGGCCGTTCAGGATCTCGATGCGAAATGGCGGCGGCGGTCCGGGCTTCGCCGCCAGCACTACCGGCGTAAGCTTGGGTCTCGGCGCACTCGGAGGCGCCGGCGCTTTGGGTTCATTGAAGAGATTCGCCATCGCGGTTCCTGAGGTTTTAGTCGGCTCGGTATCGAGTGGATTGCGTAAGATAAGCTGGATTCGAGTCTCATTGCTGGCAAGGCTGAGAATCTCGGCCTGCTCCGGGGTAACCAGCAGATTCACCACCGGCACCTGTACCGGTTTCCCTTCGGAATCCTTCTGAAAGTTCTGACCTGCAGAGAGTACTTGGATGTTTTGCAACAGCGTCTTGACCTTAGGTCCCGCTGGAGTCGCCGCTCCCGGAGGGTTGCCAGTGATCAAAACGTCCACCCGCATGCCGGAGACTACAAAGCCGGCGACACCCACCACGTCATTCACGCGAACCGCGACCGCTCTCATTCCCGGAGGAATGGTAGCCGCCAGGCCAGCCCCTGCCCCCACCGCCGCCAGGCGGGTTTCCAAAACGGGCTCTCCCTCATAAATCGCTGCCACGACGCCGCGTCCCACTACGTCCTCCCGCTTTATTTGCGCGCCAACAGGTAGCTGACCCACCCATTGGCCAGCTTTCACGTCCATGTCTTTTATCAGGGTGCCGATTTCGAGGCTGCGGGCAGCAACCAGGATCGCCGAGGTTGGCGGTCCTGACGCGACGCCGATGCGGGCTTTGACCAGCCGAAACACCGCATAGCTGGCTCCAATCGAGACCACAAGCGCAATAAGAAGAATGGCAAGAACACGTTGACTCATTTCTACACCTCTCGCAGGTTGCCGGAAACTGATCCTAACGGCAATTCGGCACCCAATCACCTGCAGGCCGTATGGCGGTATGAAATCAATCATTTGTCTCGCAACCGCAGCGGCCTGTAAAGAAGGCATGTGAACGTCTGTATACATGAATGGACCGGCGCAGTGCCTGTCCGTAGACACCGGGCGGCCAACCGGTGTTTGACTCTTCTCATTTGCCGGTTCCCGCCTATTGGCCTGCGGATTGCACCCTTTATCAGGTCTAAATGAGACTGCGAATCCTGCGAGGGAGCCCGTATCCGGATCCCGGTATGACAGGTGTGCCCGAGCCGGATTCCCAAGGCAACGTGATTGAATCGCCCTATTTCTCGCCTCTGCCCGTATTCAAAGCCAAGCGGTCGGCCAGCTTTGGATGCTCGCTGGTGGGCCATGCTGCGGTGGTTGCGGTGGTGTTTTGGCTCGGTCCAGGGGTTGAGCCTGCCACCAAGCCATTGATTCAGCAGTATTCCGTGCGCTACTTGCAGCTCCAAACTCCACCCCCGCCACCTCTGGTAGTGGCTGGGGGGTCGAGCGCCAGCCCGGAGCCCGGACCCAGGAGTCCGGCGCCGAATCGGGCGGCCGAGGCCCCCCTGGCGGGAATGGGCAGCGGGGCTCCGGCACCAAAGGCCGCCAAGGCCGCGCCTCGAAAATTTGAGTTGCCGGCGATGCCCCAACGCCAATGGGTGGAGCAGACATTGGTGCAACTCGAGCTCCCGCCAGATTTAGCCACGAAAAGCGCGATGCGACTCCCGGCGGTGGTAATTTGGGATTCGAAAACAAGGCTGCCGCGCCCGCCCAACAGAAGATTCATCGCACCGGCGCGCAAGGAAGTAGCCCGGGCTCCGCAGAGCATACTGGCCGAGCCGAAACTCGAAGTGCCCAACCAGGAGCCGAAAATCGCGGATATCAATTTCGCCGCCCCCCGAATTACGGACATTCCGCCGGCTCTGCCCCTACCCCCGTCCAGTACTACACCCATCCGCATCGTGAGTGCAGCCCCTAGCGGCGTCATTCCCCAAAGCTCAGGCACGGATTCGGCCCAGCGCGATGCGGCGAACATCATTTCCATTCCGGATATGCCCATCCCGGGGGGAGCGATGTTGGCTCTTCCGCCAGCCAACCAGGTGGCTACGGCCCATATGGCTGGAGGCAGTGAGCAGGGCACCGGTTCAGACGCATCGTCCGGCAAAGTGGGAGCGGGGCAGGGAACGCAGGCCGGAAGCGGAAAGGGCTCGGCGCCCGGCCCCGGGGATGGCGCTTTACCTGGTGGTAATGCGGGCGGTGCAGGTGGGGGCGGCGCCGGAGCGGCCGGTTCAGGCGCGGCCGGCTCGGGAGGACGCGGCGCGGGACAGGGGCTGCTGGCTGGGGCGGGTACGGGCTCCGGCACTGGCGCGGCCGGCCGCGGCACTGGAACCGGCACGGGCCCGGGCGCAGGCGATGGATCGGGCACCACCGCAGCTCGTCCTGTGGCCCGAATTGTCCGCCCGAACGATGGCCATTTTCCAGCCGTGGTGCTAGGCTCGTCGGCTGCCGGGGCTTATCCCGAAGCTGTCGGAGCGCTCGGCGGACGGCTGGTATACACCGTTTACCTGCGTGTCGGCACCAAGAAAAACTGGATCATGCAGTATTGCCTTCCCCGATCGGCCGAGCAGGGCGTCAAAGTAAAAGGGGCGGCAACACCCGTCGAACCGCCATATCCGTTTCTCATGCTTCGTCCGGACTTGGAACTCACGCCGGAGATGGATTACGTGATTGTGCACGGGATGGTGAACGCAGCCGGAAAATTCGAACAGCTTTCGATGGTCGGAGTGAGTGGCTTCCCGAGCGAGAAACTGTTGCTCAGTTCGCTCGGAATGTGGCAATTCCGCCCGGCGTCGCGTGACGGGCAGCCGACCATGGTTGAAATCCTGCTGATTATCCCTCGTGAAGAGGTCTGAAGCCTACCTCACCAAAGCGACCTGACGGATGTGCAGGGTGGAGTTGGGGTTGAGGTTCATCGTAATGGCGGAATTGCCGCCCAGTGATAGAGTGTCCACAATAATTTCGCCGGTGATGGTCGTGCTGCTGCCCGGACCGCCCCCAAGACTCAGAGACTGGTGATGCGCCGCAGTCGTAGTCATTGTTGGCACTGTGTTTGTCAGATAGATGGTCCCCGTAAGGGACATCGTCGCTCCACCCTGCAACGAGTGCGATAGGGCTGGCATGGTGCGATCTTCAAAAAACAACATGCCCTTATAGGCTGACGTCGGATCGGATCCGACCAGAACGATCCCAGGTGCATTCTTTCCGGCGTTAGAGTTGATATTGATGGTATCCCCTGAGTGGTTGCCCGTATTGTAAATCAGCATTCCGCCGTTGCTGAAGCCCGTTGGATAGGGCGTTGCGGTACCTGTCGCCATGATGGCGTTGCTGTTGGAATCCATAGAGAAGCCGTTGCTGCCGAGGTAGTAAAGGCCAGGCGTAAATAGCGCAAAGTCATTCTTGACCTTGATTCCTGAGGCGTAATAGCCAGGCCCATAAAGTGTGCAGCCCATCAACGGCGGGCAGCCGTATCGAGTCGCGGAGCTGGAGAGGATTAGCTGCGTCAACCCGGCGGCAGGTTGTGAGGGCGCGGCTACAGTTGCCAGCGGATCGTTGATTGGTGAGGCTGGCTGGAGATAATGGCCAGTCGTCCCCAGAAGAAGGCTGCCAAAAGGCTGGGTAGCCGGCCCGCCGAAGTCTCCGAAATCGGCTCCCGTACCCGTAGAGCAATTGCCGGGATCAGCAGGTCCGGCCTTCGAAAGGTCAACCGTATTGCTGCCGCCCGAAACGGAGATCGATGCCGCATTGCTCGAATTTACCTGAATGCTTCGGTCTGGCCCTCCACAGATAGTAACCGTATCCGAGCCATTTATGGAGAATGCCCCAGCCAGAGTGGGATGGAGGATGATGATCGGCACCGGACTTACCTTGTCCACAATCGCGGCGACGCCAATGGCTTTAGCCGTTGAAGTGGATGATCCGAGGAGCTGCATGAGCCCCGTAGTCAACGTACGAGTGATGGTGACCTGGATCGCGTTGGCCGTGTTCGCCGGATCGGGGGACGCGGATAAGGCCACGCCGGGCAACGAAGTCGGAAAACTGATCGCGACCGTGTCTGAGGCCGTGCTGCCGAAGCCGTTATAGCGGGCATAAACGCAGGGAGTCCTAGCGTCAGAGGTGGTGCAATTAAAGCCACTAGGGCTCGTTCCTGTTCCGAAAGGATTTGCGCCTGTGACACTCGTCCCGGTGAACATACTCATCGCCCCGGCCTGGGCAGCGGCATCGGCCGCAACTTGGCCCATTACGTGGTTGGTGTAGATCTGGGCTCCATCGATAACCAGCCCCATGGCGCCGATCAGGACCAGACCCAACGCGACAACCACCAGAATCAGCGCTTGTCCTTTTTGATTTTGCCGTGACATCTTTGAGCCCCTCAATACGTGATCCGTCCCCAGGTCGTGCTTCCCAGCGTTCCTTGTAACGGGTTGAAATAGCTACTAATCACCGGATCATACGTGTATTGCACCGAAACCTTTACCCTTGAGCCTGGGGTGATGGCGGAGTCGGGATAGGTGACACTGATGACTAGATTGCCGGTATTCAGCATCCCCATCGCCGCAGAATTCTGGATCACTGTCAATACCTGCGGAGGGTTATCGGTCGGCCCGCTGGAGCCGTCAACTCCACTGCCTGAGGATCTTCCCCCTCCGTGCACGATGGCGTATCGCGCCCCTGCCCGCGCAGCATTGGCAAGCGTTGTGTAAACCAGAAACATGCGCTCGATTTCGATAGTGGAGAACATCGTCATCAGCAGCAGGAACACCACCGCGACAAACTCCACCAGCGCGGTCCCACTCCTGCTTCTCGATTGCGGGCCGGTGATCCTCATTCGATCATCCTCATGACCGCCGTTTTGTGAAGCGTGGTAGGCGGCAAGGTGGCGTGAATATGGAGCAGGGGAAAATCCCAAAGGGGGATGATCGGCTGGTAGGTATAGGTCACATCCACAGTGGCGACAACATACAGCGCCGGCGACCCTGAAACTTCGGGATCCGTGTAGCCATCGGTATTGCCGGCTGCGCATGCCGTTCCCGTTTCGGACAGCGCCATGGTTTTGCGAAAGGTTCCGCCGTTGTTGGTGCAGACGCGAACCGTCACGCTCGCCTTATTCAGCAGGGTCGAGACATCGCTGGTGATCAACGATGCAATCGAACCGGAGTCAATCGGCTGAGGATTGGCATAGCTCGCGGGACCAAGAACCATGTATTGCGCCCCGGTGCGGGCGGCGTTGACTACGGTGATGTGGCCGTACATGAATGCACCGAAGTTCACGACATTGGCTACCAATAACAAGACGAGAGGCAGCAGGAGCGCGAATTCAACCAGGCTATGTCCGGCACGACAGCCGGTGTGTGGCGATATTCGTTTCATTGCTTCCCCTCGGCCCGGATTCTATGCAAAAACTTTCGTGCCGCCTCGCGTTCGTGGCGGTTGAGATACAAGAACTGGAGGCGCACGCCATCCGGCCCCGGAGTACCGACTCGCGAGCGAAGCGACAATACGTCATCGCCGCGGGCCACCTGCGATCCACGCTGCAGCGTCAGGTTGATAATCGTCCCCGGGTACCATTTTTCGGAGGTCACAATAAATGCTCCTAGCACGCTCACATCCCGCACGGCGTGCGGCGCCGGAGCCGCGCCACTCCAATAGTAGGCGGCCAGAGAGCGCGCAGCCTCTTCCGGCAACAGCGCTCCATCATCTTCCTTCCATCTGGCCTTGAGCCACGTAAGAACACCCCTACGGCCGCGGCGCCACGTTTCGCGCCAAGCCCTCTGGTTGAAGCGGACCGGTTTCCTGTAGACCCGCGTTTGTCTGCTGCGTCTTCCAATATTTTTCCATTTCGTCCGGCGGACAAATCATCAGCTTATCCCCCACTTGCGTGTTGGATGAGTAAATGGTGCGGGGCGGCATTTCCAGTACGCTGCTGGATTGCCTCCGGATGGGCGCAATCCGAAATGGCCCCAAATGCTCGATGAGATGGATCACGCGCCAACGCTCATCCAGATAAATGACATCGATCGGAAACAGCAATCCAATGGTGTGGATACCCTGGCAGGGCACCACCCACAGGCCATCTTGCCGCCGCAATTTCATCCTTCCGAGCAATCCCCGCAAGCGCGCCATATGCGTGTCCGCTGGGCTTACGCCCAAGCTCAAGAAGGACTGCCGGGTCAGATTAAATACGTAAAGAGTTTGTGCCACCGTTCATTTGCCTCGAAAATAGACTCTTACCGGCACACCCCTGGGTTCGAACCGCCGGGGCGAGGCGGTGCCGCACCGCTTCGCCCGGCCCTTCGGTATTAGACGATCCATAGAAAGGCCGCAGCTCACGCTGCGGTCCGCGACCGACTTAGTTCACGCGTTTGCGCCGGCGCTGAATCAGGATCATTAAGACGATCACGAAGCAAACCCCCGCGACGATCCGAATCAAAGTAACGCTGTCCATATGCATTTCCTTTCGAGCTCTCGCTCAACTGCTAAAAGTACTTCTCAAATGCCTCGATCATCACGATCAGCGATGGTCCGAGGGCCGCCACGAACAAAGATGGAAAGATAAAAAACACCAACGGAAAAACCAGCTTGACAGTTGTTTTCGCGGCCTGTTCCTCCGCCTGTTGCCGGCGCTTCGTCCGGAGGGTATCGGAATGAATACGCAGAGTCTTGGCTACACTGCTGCCAAACTGATCCGCCTGAATCAATACCGAGCACAGGGAACGCACGTTGTCCACATCCGTGCGATCCGCCAGGTTCCGCCACGCGTCGGCCCGTGGGCGGCCCGCCCGTTGCTCCAAATTAACCAGACCGAGTTCGTCGCTGAGCGCCGGCTCGCTGATCATCAGTTCGTCCCCGACGCGCACGGTTGCCTGGTCGATACTGAGTCCCGCTTCAATGCAAATCACCATCAGATCGAGAGCCTGGGGCAAGCCCAGACGAATCTTGAGCTGCCGCGCCGTAATGCGGTTTCCCAGCCAAAAATCCGGCAACAGGAAGCCAAGTCCCAAGGCTAGGCCATAAACAAAAAGAGGCCCATACTCATAAACGCCCGTGGCCGTGACCAGGAGCGCCAGGGAAAGTGGGACTAACACTTTAGCCGCATAGAACACGTTGAGGTGCATGTCCTTGCGGTATCCAGCGCGAATCAGCCGCTTCTGAATGACCGAGACCTCTTGCGCGGTCCTCGGCAGCACCTTTTGAAACGGCGCAATGACGCTTTGCGAAGTTCGGGAAGAAAACTCCACAAACCGGACGAACTTATTCTTCGGTTCCCCAGCGTCGGGCGAAAGGACACTGGAAAGCCGCTGTAGCATGGCCTCGCGGTAAAATAGCAACAGGCCGAAGCTCGTTACCAGCAGGAAGACAGCCAGAAATGCTAAGAGTGCCAGAGTCATGGTCGTTCCTTAGACACGGATCCGCACAATCTTTCGGATGATCAATGCGCCGATTACGGTCATGACCGCTGCCGTGTAAAGCATTTTCACGCCTATCGGTCTTTTCCACAGCAGGCTCAGATGTTCCGGGTTGACCAGATACAGCCCCAGCCCGAGAACCACCGGGAGCACCGACAAAATCCATCCCGTCAACCGCCCTTGTGCCGTATGCACGCGGATTTGCCGCTTGAGCCGGAACCTGTCGCGGATGATATGAGCCGCTTTTTCCAGAATCTCTGCCAGGTTGCCGCCACTCTCTTTCTGGATCAGGACCGCGGTAACAATCATTCGGACATCGTCGAGGGGAACGCGAACCGACAGATTCATCATGGCGCCGCGCAGTTCCAGGCCGAAATTCTGCTCATCGAAACACTGTTTGAACTCTCTTGCCAGCGGCTCGGCGGCTTCCTTGGCCACCACGCCAAGAGCGGCGTGCAGGCTATAGCCCGCGCGCAATCCACCGACCATCATGTCCAGCGCATCGGGGAGCCGTTCCTCGAAGCGATCGAATCGCGATCTACGCTTGACGAGCAAGTAAACGAGCGGGCCCCCGGCAGCGATGGCTCCGAGCAAGCTCGAGAACGCTCCCGCGCCGGTTCGCAAATAAACGAGCGTACCCGCAACCACCCAGGAGGAGATGGACATCAAAAGCAAACCGCCAACCGTCCAATTGAGATCGGCCTGATACAGAATCAGCCGCAATGTCGGAAACAAATCGATTTTTTGCAGCCACCGGTTTAGCCAGGGGATGGTACTGAGAAGTTCTTCCCGGCGGATATCGGTTAATTCGTCTTTGGTCCGGCCTTCGCTCAGCAACACAGAGTCCAGGCGCTCCAGAGTTTGCTTGAGCTGCTGGGAGGCGTCGGTGCCCAGGGCGGTCATGAGCAGTATTGCGACCAGGAAAACCGCAATGAAAACAGCAACGACGATCGCTAACATGTCCGGCTCTCCCTCACTAGTTCACGTCCATACTGCGCTCGAAAATATCCTGGGCGAGAATGATCCCCGAAACGCGCAGTCGCTCTAAAAATTTCGGCCGGATCCGGGTTGGCTGGTAGCGGCCGACCACCAGACCATTGGGTCCGATGCCTTTCTTCTCGAACGTGAAGATCTCGTGCATGCTGATTACGTTTTCATCCATGCCAGTGATCTCGGAAACGCTCACCACCCGGCGGCTACCATCGCTCATTCGTGAGAGCTGAACGACAATTGCGATCGCCGAAGTAATCTGTTGGCGAACGGCGCGTTCCGGCAGATTGATATTGGCCATGGCCACCATGGATTCCAGCCGGGAAAGCGCATCCCGGCAGGTATTGGCGTGGATGGTCGTCATCGATCCCTCATGACCGGTATTCATTGCCTGGAGCATGTCGAACGCTTCTTCGCCACGCACCTCGCCGATGATGATCCGGTCCGGACGCATACGCAGGCTGTTGATCAGTAATTGGCGCTGGCGCACCGCCCCATTGCCTTCCACGTTGGGCGGCCTGGTTTCGAGACGCACGA
>Ga0070731_10002330_pt1 | contig 18277 bp, 21 predicted proteins | sample Coa_R1_2_FD_66448 | JGI IMG/M metagenome (GOLD analysis project Ga0070731, IMG submission 66448) | Surface soil microbial communities from Centralia Pennsylvania, which are recovering from an underground coalmine fire - Coalmine... | ecosystem: Environmental > Terrestrial > Soil > Unclassified ... | reverse complement strand
GTCGAACGGGTCATCCTGCGCTGCCTCGAGTCCGATCCGCAAGCCCGGCCTGCGACCGCTTTGGCAGTAGCGGCGGCGCTGCCGGGTGGCGATCCGCTTGGGGAAGCGCTGGCGGCCGGAGAAACGCCATCGCCGGAGATGGTCGCGGCCGCGGGTGAAGGAACCGGCCTCGCGCCGCGCATCGCGGTTCCACTGTTCGCCACGATCTTCGTAGCGCTGATCGTACAGGCAGGGTTGTCGATTCATTTAAGCGCGCTTGACCGGATGCGGCTCGATTATTCGCCGGCGGTTCTGGCGCAGAAAGCGCGCGATATGATTCAGCGCCTCGGCTATCCCGGGCGCGCCGTCGATGAAGCCTACCGGCTCAATTGGGACCAGCAGTTCCTCAATTTTCTGGAGGGCCATGAAAAGCCGAAGTGGGATGATGTTCTCGCGCAACGGCCGTCGTTAATGTGGCTGGTCTATCGGCGCAGCGACTATCCGCTGGTGGCGACCGGAATTCACGACGACAAAATGACGCCCGGAAGAGTGACGGACATCGATCCGGCTCCCACTCAGTCCGGAATGATGACGTTGAAGGTGGACATGCAGGGCCGGCTGATCCAATTCAACGCGATTCCGCCGGAGGTGCAGGAACTGGCCAAACCCGTTCCCCCTGTAGATTGGAATTCCGTGTTCGCCGCGGCTGACCTGGATCCCACGAAATTTCAGGCGGCGGAGCCGCTTTGGAACACGCTCTCCGCGTCCGACAGTCGCGCCGCCTGGACCGGCGTTTGGCCCGGGACCGAACGTCCGCTTCGCGTCGAGGCCGCCGCCTGGCACGGAAAGCCGGTGGCATTTTCCATGATCGGTCCTTGGACGACGCCCGCGCGAACGCCGCCGGCGGAGCCGCCATTGAGGTCACAGGTTAATTTACTGATCCTCGGCGGACTCCTGCTGGTGACACAGATCGGCGGAGCGATTCTAGCCTTCCACAACGTGAAACGCCAGCGCGGCGATTTGCGCGGCGCGTTCCGCCTGGCCGCCGCGATCTTCTGGGTGCAAATGTGCCTGTGGCTGCTGCGCGCCCATCTCACCGTTTCCAGTGGAACGTTCGGCGTTTTTCTGCTGGCGGTTTGCACTTCGGTGTTTTATGCGGCGATGTTGTGGACCATCTATGTCGCGCTGGAACCGTATGTGCGGCGCCATTGGCCGCAGGCATTGATTTCCTGGGCTTCCGTCCTTACAGGTCGCGTGCGCGATCCGATCGTGGGGCGCGACGTGCTCTTCGGCATCGCTCTCGGCGCCGGCTGGCTGATGATAGACCGGGCCTCCGATTTCTGGGCCCAGGCGCATGGCATCACGCCCAACATCGGCAATATCTTTTTCCTCGACGGCGCGAAGGCGACGCTTGCGGTTCTGGTGGGAGAAATCCCGACGACCATCCGCAGCACGCTGATGTATTTCTTTCTGCTATTTCTTCTGCGTGTCGTTTTGCGGAATCAATGGCTCGCCGGAGGAGTGTTTGTTTTGATCTGGGTGACCCAGGTATTCTTCCAGGAGCGATCGAGCACGGCCGCATTTCAGGCGATGGAAGCGCTGATCCTGTACAGCATGGCTACCGTGGTGGTCTTGCGCTTCGGAATGCTGAGTCTCGCGGTGGGCTCGTTTGTATTCGATCTGTTGAACGGCCTGCCCGTCACGTTTAATCCCTCCGCCTGGTATTTCGGGACTGGTATGGCAGTGCTCGCCGGTTTTCTGGCGCTAACCGTCTGGGCATTCCGTACGTCGGTTGCAGGACGTCGATTGTGGAGTGACGACCTGTTTGGCTAAGCGAAGCGCAGGCTTGTTGCTGTACCGCTGGCGGCAAGGCGCGCTCGAGGTATTTCTGGTTCATCCCGGCGGACCGATCTGGGCCAAAAAAGATCTGGCATCGTGGACGATTCCGAAGGGCGAGTACCTGGAGGATGAGGACCCATTAGCCGCCGCCCGCCGTGAGTTTCAGGAAGAGACCGGTTTCATCGCGACCGGCCCATTCGCCGCCCTGGGAGAAATCCGGCAAGCCAGCGGAAAAATCGTCATCGCCTGGGCGACCGAAGGCGACTGCGACCCGGCGAAACTGGTCAGCAACACGTGTTTCATCGATTGGCCGCCGCGATCCGGCAAGAAATTGGAAATTCCCGAAGTAGACCGCGGCGCCTGGTTCACCATCCCCGAGGCCCGGCCGAAGATATTCGAAGCGAAGATTCCGCTGCTGGATAGATTGATCGCCCTACTTCCAGGCGCCCAATAGCTTCCGCACCAGAACCAACTGTCCGATGTGATACGCGTTATGGTCGGCGACCAGAAGGGCCTCGCGCAGGATGGTTTGTCCGTCGCCGTGCGGGATCCGCGCGAACAGGTCCGTCGCCGGGTCTTCGACCAGTTTGCACATTGCTTCCAGATCGTCCCGGAAAGCCCGGACACTCTTCGCCCACGCGCCCGCGTTCGGCGGAGCGGGTGACTTCGGCCAATAGCCTTCGGGCCATTTTGGAGAGACGTGCTTCGCGTCGCGGCTGAATTCGAGAATGTCCCACTGGGCGAGGCGCAGATGTTCGAGAATTTGCCATGGCGAATGCTCCGCGCCCTTGGGTCGTCTGCCGCGCAGGGCTACTGACAATCCCTTGAAGGCCGCTTCGAAGTTTACGTGCGCTCCTCCATCCCGGAGCAGAAACACAATGTGTTCCCGCAGCGCTTTGTCGTTCATGCTCCGATCGCCTCCAGCACCTGTGCGGCGTGTCCCACCGGCTTGACCTTCGGGAAAATCTTTTCGATCTTGCCATCGGCGCCGATCAGGAAGGTGGTTCGTTCAATGCCCATGTAGGTCCGCCCGTACATGCTTTTCTCCTTCCAAACTCCATAGGCCTCGGCTACGGCGTGATCGGAGTCCGGAACGAATGTGTAGGCAAAGCCGTACTTCTGGGCAAACTTCTGTTGCGCTTCGGTCTTGTCGGGCGAGATCCCGACGATTTCCGTGTCGAGTTTGGTGAATTTCTTGGATGCGTCACGGAACTCGCACGCCTCCTTGGTGCAGCCGGGCGTATCGGACTTCGGGTAGAAAAAGAGCACCACGCGCTTTCCGCGCAGCTTCGACAACTGAAAATCGCCTACATGGATGTTGGGAGCGCGATCGCCTGCTTTGAGTGCCATACCCCGAGATTGTAAACTATAACCATGAATGGCATCTTCCTGAAAAAGAGTCTGATTGCGGCCGGGTGCCTGGCCGTGTTGTTGACCGCGCCCCGCGGATTCGGCCAAAAGGCCGGCGACGCCGCCAAGGGCAAGAGTATTTTCGAAGACAACTGCGCGGTCTGCCACAACGCGGACAGCGAAGAGAAGAAGATGGGCCCGGGCTTGAAGGGTCTGTACAAGCACGACAAGCTCAAGAACGGCAAGAAGCCGACCGACGCCACCGTCCGCGCCCTGATCAACACCGGCGGGAACGGGATGCCGTCATACGCGGATATGCTGACGGACGAAGAAAAAGACAACGTCATCGCATATCTGAAGAGCCTCTAGCTGTTATTCTAGAGGGAAGCAGTTTTCGTCCGAAGCGTCCCCATCGTCTAGCCCGGCCTAGGACATCGCCCTTTCACGGCGGTAACAGGGGTTCGAATCCCCTTGGGGACGCCAGAATCACCGGTGTCCGACCGGACAAGATTTCAATAGCAATAGCACAGGATGCTTGCGTTGCAATAGGTGCGGCTGCGGTCAGGCTTGCAGGGAAACGACGCGTATTCGCGTCGTTCGGTGAATCGCCGACGTCGTTCTTTCGGACGTCACTAATTCCTCACAGCCGGTCAAAGCCGCCAAGAGTATATGGATTGCATCGACGGCGGACAATCCGCAAGCGGTCGCCTCGTCTAATGCGCGTGCGAGCAAATCGGGTTCGAATGGTGCCCAAATGCTAACCTGAGCAAAAAAGAGGTCGTAAAAAGCGATTTCGCTTTCACGCCGAAAGTATCTAGCCTTCGGCAATACTTCGAGTCTTACCCATTCGCTGGAAACAAACTCGCGTGTAACGTCGGTCAAGATGTTGACGGCAGGCGTGCTGAGGTCTGCATTTCCCCTCGCCGCAGTGATAAGCACGCCCGAATCGATATACGTCCGCATCCAGTGACTTTAAGATCTATTGCCCTTCCGATCCGCGATTTCATGATCGAGTTCCTCAGGGTTTAAAAACGGGATGCCCTCAGAAACCATCTGTTGGCGAAGCTGCTCATATGCTTGTTTCAAATCAAAGTTTGAACCGCGAGCGGCGACTGCCGCGGAAGGCACGACCGAAATTTCTATCGGTGCGAGCCGGACGGATGAAATATCGTTACCGGAAAGGCTGGAAAGGCCCGCGCTGATCATGCCCGCGACGAGAAGGCCGACTGGCATCATGGGAATAGTCGTCGTCGGTTGAGTTCCACCGATCTTCGCAGAGGCAAAGGGAATATCGTATTGCTCGGAGGTCAGCACAATTCCTTCCACTTCAATTCCTGTTTTGAAATTTATTCCCGTGATCATCAATGCGTCTCCCCGCGTTGAATCTTGTCGTTCAACTCGCTTCCGTAGTAGTGTTTTCGCTGAATCCACTTGAAGCCTTCGTGCTTGGTTATCGCCGCGACTTCGATCGGGCCACCTACAACCTGCGGCCCAGGCGTGAATCGCGAAAAATGTATTGCGGTATGTACCAGAAATTCCGCAAGATCAATTGCATCCTGTATGGGCATCGGCGCAAAGATAACAGGCGCCTGCAACTGCGGCACCAGCGCTGAAAGAACTTGATCTGCCGCTTGGGGCGGTTTGACCACAGCCCGCAGAATCTCGGGCAACCTTCCGCCATATCCAAGGATCAGGCGGGATATCGCCTCCCCCCCTTCGCCACCCCAGTTGATGCCCACTTCTTCTGGTTGGTGGAGCCTGACGGGCGGCTGTGCGTTGCCGTTCTCGATATTGAGTGACCATCGCTCGCCAAGGCTCATTCCGGTAGAATATCCAGCCAGAAATATGCCAAGAGTAGGCCTCGGCCCTGCGTTCGGAAGCTTCTCGCACTCGCTCATCAAGAACTCTCCCAACTTCTTAGCGACATCTTCCATCGTGTATTTCTCTACATCGAAATATCTTTTGTCCTGAGTGATCTTGTCACGGAAGTCCTTCAAAAGAGTAGAAATCGACGCGTTGCCAATGCTGCCAGCGCCAAACGTTACACAGCCAATTGGCTGCCCTTTGTATAGGTTTGCGATCTTGTTAGCGTTGTTGTAGACGTTCGCGACCGTCGCCAGTTTTAACGTACCGGGCTGCGGACCGCCCACACCAACCACCAACGTGGAAGCGCTATCAGCTGCCAAGATCAGCCCGTCATGCACGTTCATAATTACAGCAACACTCATAGCGTCAGCGATTTAGTCTTCACGTCACTGTACCTAATTCTGACGGCAGAACCCTCTTGTTGCTCGCAGGCCAACGAGCGACGGAAGAATCGTTTACCTGGAGAATGCGGGATTGTGTACTTAGCCCGCGCGACGGCAACTGTCCCATCGCAACCGTCTCGCCGTTCTCAACCGTACACGAATGGCCCCCGCAGGGTATGTAGGGTTCGGTCACAAGCGTACGGTGAAGTCCCTCAGGACCTCCCATTTCGTGAAAATTACCTCGCCCCGCCCTCCGGCGACGCGTAGTAGCCGTTGCGGGTTCTTACCGTCGGGTGGCCAAAACCATTCACCACTACATCCACCTTCCGGAAACTTCCATCCAGCGACTGGTTCGTCGGCGAGTACGCCAGGATATATTGATTGCGGATCTCGTGGGCTACCTCGGGAGTGATTTGGTCGATTTCGGCGAGGCTCTTCGGGTAATAGTCGAGGCCGCCTGTCGCCGTGGTCAGGGCTTTCAGGGCCGCGGCTGCTTTCTTGGCTTCGCGAGGTTCATCGTCGCTCAACAAGGCGATGCAGTAGATCAGCACTTCCTGCTGGCGGGCTTTGTATACCAACTGCTTCAGCGTCGTCGCGCTGGTGTTGTCGTTGCCGTCGGTGATGACCAGCAGAACCTTCTTTTCCTGCGAGCCTTTGTCCTTCAGGTAATTCATCGACATGTTCAGAGCATCGAACATGGCTGTGTTGCCCTTGGAATCGATCCGGTCGAGGGCCTGCGAGAGCTTGGCGTTGTCGCCCGTGAAGGGCTGGTCCAGATACGCGTCCTCGTTGAAATTGACGATGAACATCTCGTCGTCCGGATTCGACGCTTTCACCAGAGCCATGGCCGCGGCGGCCACTTGGGTTCGTTTTTCGCGCATGCTGGCGCTGTTGTCGACCACGATCCCCATCGATACGGGAACATCTTCGCGGCGGAAAATTTTCAGCGGTTGCTCGACGCCGTTTTCGTAGACGGTGAAAGCCGACTTGGGGATGTCGGTGATCACTTTGCCGGCGGCATTGGTAACGGTTGCATGAAGCAATACCAGCCGGGTACCGGCGTGGAAGACGACCGATTCGTCGTCCCCTACGATGGCGTTCCCGCCCAACGCCTGCGGAGGCATGGTTTGCGGAAGAGCAGTCGCTGCGATAAAAAAGAATGCGATAAGTATGTTAAGTCTATGATTCATCAAGCTGTCCTCACTACTCGATTCTGCTGCGTTACTGGTCGGCAGAATCAGGGAAAAGCATTAGCCGGGACGCGGGGCGTTACAATAGCTCCATCCATGAGACGACGCTCATGACCGGGCTTGTTCCTATTGTGCTATGGTTTGCCGCGATTTGCATCCAGGACCTCGTTCCGTCGGGTGACGCGAGGCCGATCGTCGACAACGAACGCGTCACTGTATGGGACGTGACCTGGACGGCAAACACGCAGCCGATTCGTCATCAACATGACTTCGTCCGCGTCTTCGTCACCGGCGGGACCTCGTCGAAGAAGCCCGGCGACGTCGAGTTTAGCCGGATGGGGACCGCGAAAAAAGCCGGCAGTGGTGCGCGAACCATCGAGACCGAGCTAAAGGATCATCCCGTCGCCCCGCTTCCTAACACCTCGGGTTATCCGGACGCGTTCCCTCGTCCGGGCGTCAAGAAACTGATCGATAACAGCCGCGTTACGATCTGGGACGTCACATGGCTGCCGGGTGTAACAACGCCGATGCACTTTCATGGATACGATGCGATCGCGGTGTACCTTCAAGACGGTGCGCTGAAGGCCGTAACAGCGGACGGTCATGGTGTGGTCAACGAATACTTCCCGGGATTTACCAAGTTCAATCCGAGAAATCGGATCCACAGTGAACAGCTCGTGACGGGCGGAAGCGAGCGCGCGATCGTGGTCGACCTGAAATAGCGTCAGGAAAAGCGTGAAAGCCGGAAAGGTGTCAACAGATCGACAGCCGCACTGTCGAGAATCTCCATCGCGGCCAGTTGTCCGATGATCGGCGCGAGCGTCATCCCGCTGTGCATCGCGGCAATGTAGAGGCCGGCGCCGGCGAATCCGACGATGGGAAGCCCATCCTCTGGCAGGACCCGATGCCCCAGCGTCACCGTTTCAAGCGAAACGTCTTTCAGTTTGGGCAAAAATTGCGCCGCGTTCTTCAGAAGCTTATCTCCGGCTTCGCGGCTGGGCGCAGTTATTGCGGAGGCGGCGAAATCCGTGCCGGTTACGATGCGGCCGTCCGGGTTCTGCTTGATGTTGGCGCCGGGTGCCAGGGCGATGCGATCGAGCCATCGCGCCTGTGGAGCCGTATGCGCCAGCAAGCCGGGCGAGTTCTTCAACGGAACTCTGATGCCGGCCATCTGCGCCAGGCGCGGCGTATCCGTGCCGGAGGCAAGAACCAACACATCGGTTTCGATGGGGCCGCGCGAAGTGGCTACGCTTCCCTTGGCAATTCCCGTCACTTCGCACGGATATTCGACCTTCGCTCCGAACTGCTGAGCTTTTTTTAGGAGCGCGTTGGTCGCGTGAACAGGATCGACCGTGCCTTCGAGCTCGCTGAATAGAGCCGCTCCGAACGGTCCGGGAGTGACACCCGGCAACAGGCGGGAGAATTCCGCCTCATCGATCAAATGGGACGGATAACCCCAGCGGCGATACATATTGACCGTTTTACCGAGCGCAGTGGCGGGCGCGCCCGATGGCGACCATTGAACCGTTCCTCCCCATTGAACTTGAAGATCGCTGCCCATTTCGCCACACAAGCGCCGCCATCCGAGGACGCCCAGCAGATTCAGCTCGTAGTATGGCTGCGGCTGTTTGAAGGCGTTCAGCCACGCGAAGGAATTCTGTGTGGCTCCGGCTGCCGGACGCTGTTTCTCAAGGATGGTGACCTGCGCGCCGCGCTTCGCCAGGTGGTATCCGATCGACGCGCCGATGATTCCAGCGCCCACGATGGTAATAGAGTGTTCGGGTGGAGTGCTCCCCCCTCGGGAGGGTAGTCCGGTGAGAATCGGCGCTGTAAGCAGTTTCAGCAATGTGCGCCGGTGAACGTGGGGCGTCATGGGCGTATTTTCGTGGCAACGAAAATGCTTACTAGAAAGCCGTAAGTCGCTATCGGAGGAATAATGGCAACCAGCATTGAACTTGAACCAGTCATCTATGGACGTTTACGCGCGCTGCGGAGAGCGGAGTCACAGTTGAAGTCCCAGTTTGACACTCTTCATAGTGCGACGAGCAAGAATCGCGCGGGCTTTGTTTCATCCTTGGCCGAATTGAAAATTCAGGCGGCCAGATTGGAACGCTTTCTGGACATCATCGACCAGCCACGATAGCTGGACCGATCGGGACAAAATGTCCCGTTTGGGCGATTCCGTTATTTCTTGACGTACTTCTTTACGTCCTTTGGTCCCACTTCAGCACCGTAAACATTTCCTTGGGCGTCCACGGCGACGCCTTCCGCAGCGCTCGTACCCTTCGCGTTTTCGTCCGGATCAGGAATGAACGCAGTCACCGTACCGTCTTTCATGGTTCCAATTCTGATCCCGCGTTTCCAGCCGGGATGATTTTTCGTCACCGAACCGGATTCTGAATCCGCCACGTAGAGCATCTCGTGCCTGTCGATGAATAGACCGCTGGGACGGCTGAATTGCGACCATTCCTGTAGGAACTTGCCGTCCTGATCGAAGAACTGGATGCGGTTGTTGTTGCGATCGGCGACGAGAAGACGTCCCTTCGAGTCGAAAACCAGGGAATGCGGCTGATCGAACTCGCTGGGGCCGGTTCCGGTCTTACCCCACATCATGATGAACTTTCCGTTCTTGTCGAATTTCTGAATGCGGTTGTTGGTGACTTTGCCGCCGTGTCCTTCTGAAACAAATATGTCGCCATTTGGCGCAATCGCGACGTCGTTCGGCGCGACAAATTCGCCTTCCGCGCTTCCCGCCACACCGGCCTTACCCAGCCGCATCAGAACCTTACCCTCCGGACTAAACTTGATCGCCTGATGGCCTATGCCATCCTTACCCTGGCCGTCGGTAATCCAGATATTGTCCTGCTTGTCGATGCAGATGCCGTGCGGGAAGATGAACATCCCGCTACCGAAACTCTTGAGCAGCTTGCCGCTGGCGTCGAATTCGAGAATCGGATCCACCGTGCTGCCTTCGCAACTGTTTTTCCCGCACCGCTCGGCGATCCAGATGTGGCCTTTGGAATCAATGTCGACGGCGCTCGACGATCCCATAGTTCGGCCATCGGGCAGGTGATACCAGCCGGCGATCGTTTTATAAGGATTGGGCTGCGAGTTAGGCTCATTGGACGCGCCGGCCGCAAACAGGGCAACGGACATTGCAAGGGCGAGGCGAATTCGGGGATAAGACATGGGTGCTCCTCTGTGAAACTATACTACGCCGCTACACTGGTGGACAGTATGCGAACGATCTTCTCCTTATTCTTATGCGCCGCCTGCGCGGTCGCGGAAGTAAAGACGATGACTCTGCGCCAGGCGCTCGATTTGGCGCTGGCGCAGAACCCGGACCTGATGCTCGCGCGGCTGGACCAGCAGAAGTCGCGCCACCAGATCACCATCGCGCGCGATCCCTTCTCGCCTAAGGTATTTGTGGGTAGCGGCGCGGCTTATAGCACCGGCTTCCCCGCGAGTATCGACGGCGCAGCGCCCTCCATTTTCCAGGCCCGGACGCAGATGGCGCTCTTCGACCGCCCGCAGACCTATCAGATCGCCCAGGCCAAGGAAAATGCTCACGCGACGGAAATCGAATCCGGCCGGCAGGAAGATGAAATTGCGTTCCGGGTCGCGTCTTTGTTTCTGGATGCCGAACAGGCTGCGCTGAGCCAGCAGGCCGGCCAGCGAGAAGCGGAAAATCTGGCTCGCGTGCTCGAAATCGTCCGGACGCGTGTGACGGAGGGACGCGAGCTGGCGATTGAGGCAACGCGCGCGGACTTGAGCGTTAAGAAAGCGCGATACGCGGTCGAATCATTGGCGACCGATCAGTTGAACGCCGAATCCTCGCTCGCGCTGGTGCTTGGGCTGGGACCCGACGATCGCGTGCGCGCCGCGCCGGACGAACGTCCTGCGCTCGCGGCGCCCGCCTCCGAGGATCAGTCGATCGAGCAGGCGTTAGCCAATAGCCACGATCTTAAGAAACTGGAATCGACCAGGGACGCGAAGCTGCTCGAGATCAAAGGCTACAAAGCGATGCGCCTTCCTAAAGTGAATCTGATCGCGCAGTACGAACTGTTCGCGAAATATTATTACCAGAATTACTATCCGGTGTTCCAGCGCAACAGCGCCCAATTCGGAGCTTCGTTCGAAGTTCCCGTGTTGATGGGCCGCTCCTCTCGAGCCTATATTTCCCAAGCCGAAGCGGACATTGCGAAGGCGGACATTGAAGCCAACCGCACCAAGGCCCGGATAACGTCCGATATACGGCGCGCGTTCCAGGAAATGAAGAGAGCGGACAGCGCTCGGGAAGTCGCGCACGCGGATCTGGATCTGGCGCGCGAGCAGGTGAATGTGGATCTGGCGCAGAACCAGGAAGGGCGTCTTCCGGCGACGGCTCTGGAGCAGGCTCGCGCGGTGGAGAACGAAAAGTGGCTGGCGTATTATGATGCGCAGCATACCGTCGATCGGGCGAGGCTCAATGTTTTGCGGCTTACAGGCACGCTGACGGCGACGCTGAAGAATCAGCCGTAGACGACGAAAGCATCCCCGCCCATTGGCACCAGCATCGACACCGAACCGCGACCGCCAGGGAGCGGATCCCCGAGCCACCACAAACCACCCCGGCAGAGCGGACAACCAAACATTACCCGCTTCCTGGCGGTCGCGGTTCCGTGTCGATGCTGGTGCCAAGGGCGGGGTTCGCCGTTCGTCCGGAAAACTGTGCTGTTCGCCGGTTTTCCGTCAATCGAGCCGCCGCAGTAACCTATTCTCGTCTGCAGAGGTACTGAGCATCATGAAGCGGAAAAAGTTGAAATTCGCGATTGCCGGTGCGATCGCTTTCCTGATGGGATTCCTGTCGGCAATCCGCTCAGCGCCGGCGCAGGACGCGCGGTTCGACTTGAAGGTCCGGAACGATTTCTTCGCCGGATTCGCGGGCAATCAGGAGGCGTTGGATCGAGGCATGCAGGCCTGCGAAGCTACCCTGGCGGCCGATCCGAAGAACGCGGAGGCGCTGGTCTGGCATGGCGCCGGTCTCTATTTTGGGGCGGGACAGGCGTTTCGGGCAGGCGATCAGCAAAAGGGCATGGACCTGTGGACGCGCGGGCTGAAAGAAATGAAAACTGCGGTGGAACTGGCGCCGGATAGCGTCGGGGTACGGATTCCTCGCGGTGCAGTACTGCTGACCGGATCGCGGTTCGCGCCCCCCGATATGGCGAAACCGCTGATCGAGCAGGGCGTTTCCGATTATCAGCGCGCTTTCGACCTGCAAAAGGATCATCTCAACACGCTGGGTTCGCATCCGCACGGCGAATTGTTATTCGGCCTGGCCGAGGGCTATGGACGGCTCGGGGACGAAGCCAAGGCGCGGGAATATTTCGATCTGATTCTCAAGGATCTTCCCGGCACCGCGTACGCCAAACGCGCCAACACTTGGATGGAGACGAAATCGCTGCCGGCGGAGCAGACCCGCTGCGTCGGCTGCCACGTAGGCAAATAAACCAGAGATTCCCGGCGAGCCGCTGGTACACTTCTTAGTATGGATTCTCGCCGGAATTTTCTCGGCAAAGTTGCGTCCGGGATCGGGACCCTGGCTGCGGTCCCGGCTCATGTATTGGGCGCTAACGAACGCATTCGCGTAGGGTTTATCGGTTTCGGGGATCGCGCGGCGGAGCTGTTGAATCACCTGCGGGCGTGTTCGAATACCGAGACAGTCGCGATTTCCGACGTTTTCACCAAGCAATTGGAGCGCGCCAAGAGCCTGGCTCCCAACGCTGCCACCTACCTGGATCACCGCCGCATGCTGGAAGATCCGTCTATCGACGCGGTAGTAATCGCGACGCCGCAGCATCTGCATGCCGAGCATTTCTGCGCCTCGCTCGACGCCGGGAAGCATGTGTATCAGGAAAAGACGATGGCGTTTACGGTAGACCACGCCAAACGCATGCGGACGGCTTTTAAGAAAGACGCCGGAAAGCATGTAGTGCAGATCGGGCATCAGGCCTGCTCCTTCGGTCACATGGCGGACGCGCAGATGTTTCTCTCGGAGCGGGAACGCGTAGGCAGGATCACGGCGATCGATATGCGGATGTATCGCAATACTCCGCAGGGGAAGGCGCCATGGTCGCGGACGGCGCGGATTACGCGGGATGTGAACGCCGAGAACATCCTGTGGGAGTCGTTTCTGGGCGACGCGCCGCGGCGCGAGTTTGATGCGAATCGCTACATGAACTGGCGGTTCTTCTGGGATTATTCGGGCGGCAACGTGCACGAAAACATGTGCCATCAGGTCGCGTTCTGGTACAAGGCCCTGGGATTGCAGATTCCGCGGACGGTGACGATGAATGGCGGCGTCTATCTGTGGAAGGACGGGCGCGAGGTTCCGGACACGATGAACGTGTCGCTGGAGCAACCGGAAGAGATCCTGATCAGTTGGGCTTCGGGTTTTGGGAATAATCAGCTCGGGGTGACCGAGGAAGTGCTCGGCGACAACGGAACAATTTCACGCGATAGCCAGATCCGGTATCTGCCGCAGAAAGTGAACCGGCCGGATGCGAACGAAATGCTGGGCCGCAGAACCAGCGTTCCCCACGCGCACATGCAGAACTTCGTGGATTGCATTCGCGGCGGCGACGAACCGAACTGTCCCTTTGACCTGGGATTCCGGGTATCCATCGCGTCGAGAATGGCCATAGAGAGTTATCACCTGGGGCGCACCGTCGGATGGGATGCCAGGAAAGAAGAGATCGTCTAACTCGTAATGGATTTCGGGTACACACCGGAACAGAATCAGCTTCGCCGGACCATCCGCGAATTTACCGAGGCCGAGATTCGTCCGCACGTGATGGAGTGGGACGAATCGCAGGAATTTCCACTGGGCGTGTTCCGCGAGCTCGGCCGCATGGGCGTTCTGGGCGCGGTGTTTCCGGAAGAGCTGGGCGGCGCGGGATACAACTACGTCGACTACTCGATCATCATGGAAGAACTGGCGCGCGTGGATCCTTCCATCGCGCTGAGCGTCGCCGCGCATGTCTCGCTGTGCACCAATCATATTTATCTCGCCGGCAATGACGAACAGAAGCAGCGCTACATTCCCAAGCTTGCAAGCGGCGAATGGGTCGGATGCTGGTCGCTGACCGAGCCCGAAGCCGGTTCCGATGCGGGCGGCACGCGAACCATGGCCGTGGCCGACGGCGATTCGTGGGTATTGAACGGCGGCAAGACGTTCACGACGAACGCGCACATCGCCGATGTTTGCGTCGCGATGGCGGTGACGGATCGCGCGGCATCGTCACACGGGATCTCGGCGTTCATTCTGGAAAAGGGCACGGCGGGATTTAAGGTCGGGAAGAAAGAGAACAAGCTGGGCATGCGCTGTTCGCCGACAGGGGAAGTTCTGTTCAGCGATTGCCGGCTTCCCGACTCGCAATTGTGCGGAAAACGCGGCGAGGGATTCGTCGACAGTCTGCGGATTCTCGACGGCGGGCGCATTTCGATTGCGGCGCTGTCGGTCGGGATCGCGCAGGGCGCTTACGAAGCCGGGCTCAAATACTCGAAGCAGCGCAAGCAATTCGGCCGGTTCATCTCCGAATTCCAGGCGATCCAGAACAAGCTGGCCGACATGGCGACCGAGATCGATGCCGCGCGGCTGCTTACATTACGCGCGGCGTGGCTGAAGGATACGGGACACAGCGTCAACAAGGAATCCGCGATGGCGAAGCTGTTCGCCTCGGAGTGCGCGGTGCGGGCGGCCAATGAATCGCTCCAGATTCACGGCGGCTACGGGTTCACCAAAGATTATCCCGCCGAGAAGTTTTATCGCGACGTCAAGCTGTGTACGATCGGCGAAGGGACCAGCGAAATTCAGCGACTGGTGATCGCGCGGCAACTGCTCAAGAGCGGATGCTAGACGCTAAGTTTGACGCTGCGGAGAAAATTGTGGCCGGCGATCGCCGCGCGTTGGCCCGGGCCGCGACCTGGATCGAAAATCGAACTCCCCAGGCCGAGGCGCTCTTACGCGAGCTGTTCCCGCGCACGGGCCACGCGATGATTCTGGGCGTCACCGGCGCGCCGGGCGCGGGAAAAAGCACTCTCTGTGACCAGATCGCGCAGAGCTTGCGCGCGGAAGGGAAAACGGTCGGCGTGCTCGCGGTGGACCCGACCAGCCCTTACACCGGCGGCGCGATCTTGGGCGACCGCATCCGCATGCAGCGGCATCATGCCGATCCGGGCGTCTTCATTCGTTCCATGGCGACGCGCGGATGGCTGGGTGGGCTGGCGGCGGCGACCACCGAGATGACCATGCTGCTGGACGCGGCGGGATTCGACGTGGTGCTGGTCGAGACGGTCGGCGTGGGGCAGGATGAAGTCGAAATCGCGCGCCTGGCGGACGTTACGCTCGTCGTGCTGGTGCCGGGTATGGGCGATGACGTACAGGCGATTAAAGCCGGTATTATGGAGATCGCCGACGTGTTCGTCATCAATAAATCGGATCTTCCAGGAGCCGAAAAACTCGAACGAGAGCTAAAGAGCTACCTGGGTCTCTCGCATCGGCCGGATGGGTGGTCGCCGCCGATTATCCAGGCTGTGGCGAATGAGGGAAGAGGAATTGCCGAGACGCTGGCGGCGGCGCGCGAGTATCGTGCGCGCGGCTCGAGCCAGGCGCGCGGAGCGGAGATTTGGGCGATGCGCCTGCGGGAGATGCTGCGGGAGCGGCTGCTGGATCGCTTACCGGCGAGTGAGTTCGCCGAAGGCGGGCGTGAGGTCGCTGAGCGCAGACGGGACCCGTATTCGATTTTGCATGACTGGACCGAGAAGATTTTTGGCCGTTAATGAACAGGAATGAACGTTAACAGGATCGATCATCTGGGGATTGCCGTGAAGTCGCTGGACGAGGCCCTTCTGTTTTATCGGGATCAGCTCGGGTTGGAGGTTTCGCTGCGCGAGACGGTGGAACTGGAAAAGGTGAACGTCGCGATGCTGCCGCTGGGGGAGCCGCGGATTGAATTGCTCGAACCGACGGCCGCGGACTCGGTGATCGGCAAGTTCTTAGAGAAGCGCGGCGAGGGATTGCATCACGTGGCCATACGCGTTCCGGATTTGAATGCTTCCGTCGAGCGCCTCAAGGCTTCCGGGGCCCGTTTGTTGAATGAGCCTCGCGCCGGCGCGGGCGGGCATCTTTACGTGTTCGTGCATCCATCGTCCACGGGCGGCGTGCTTTTGGAACTCATACAGGAATGACAGCACCTATTGGAATCATCGGCGGCAGCGGGTTGTACTCGATGCCCGGATTTGAAGCGCAGGAAGAACGAACCATCGAAACGCCCTGGGGATCGCCTTCGGATCCCTATGTAGTCGGAAAGCTGGCGGGAAAAGACGTCGCGTTTCTGGCGAGGCACGGCCGGGGGCATCGCATCTCGCCGTCGGAGTTGAATTTTCGAGCGAATATTTACGGGTTTAAGACGCTCGGCGTCGAGCGGATTCTTTCGCTCAGCGCCGTGGGATCGCTTAAAGAAGAGCACAAGCCGCTCGATTTCGTGATTCCGGATCAGTTTGTCGACCGGACGCGCGGGCGGATTTCGACGTTTTTCGGCGAAGGGCTGGTCGCGCATATCAGCTTTGCCCATCCCATTTGTCCGCAGCTCGCCAGTACTGCGCTCGCAGCCGCGAACGAGGCGGGCGTCAGTGCGAAATCCGGCGGGACCTATCTGTGCATGGAGGGCCCGGCGTTTTCGACGCTGGCCGAATCGAATCTGTATCGCAGTTGGGGCATGGACGTAATCGGCATGACCAACTTGCAGGAGGCGAAGCTCGCGCGTGAAGCCGAGATCTGCTACGTGACCATCGCCATGGTCACCGATTACGATTGCTGGCATCCGGATCACGACGCGGTGACGGTGACGGACATCATCGCGAACCTGACGGCGAATGCGGCCAATGCGAGTAAGGTGGTGGCGGCAGCGGTGCGCGCCATGCCGGAGACGCGCGAGTGCAAATGCGGATCGGCGCTGGCGCATGCGCTGATTACCGATCGCGCGAAGATCCCGCCCGAGACGCGCAAAAAGCTGGGGCTCATCGTTGGCAAATATTTGTGAGGAGTTGCTCGGCTACTGCCTTCGAGGAGAAGACTGGCCAGCCGGGCTGCTCGATCGCGCGATAGCCATCGACGAAGGGCGCGCGCTGTTGTCCATCGTCATCGAGCGGCTGGCGGATCTGTTTGAGCCGCGCCTGACCGAAATTTACCGGCGATTGTTTACACAGGTGGTCGAACGGGTCGCGCCCGAGTTGTGTCCGCGGCTGCGGCGTGAGGGAAAGGCGACGCCTCCGCGATCGCCAGAACGCGTCTACGTGCTGTCGCGGGTGACGCTGGGGGCGGATGTCGCAGTCACCAGTGTGATGCTGGATGCGATGAAACGGCGGTATCCCGACGCCCGGATTGTTTTCGTCGCGCCACGAAAATCGTACGAAATGTTCGCGGCGGATCCGCGGATCGAGCATATGGATGCGCCCTATGCGCGAACGGGTTCGCTGGTCGACCGCCTGCGCGCTTCGGCGCGGCTGTGGTTCGACGATGGGATCGTGATCGATCCGGATTCGCGCCTTACGCAGCTCGGGTCGATCGCCGTATGCGATGAATCGCGCTATTTCTGGTTTCCGAGCCGTCAGCAGGAGGGTCCGGGACGGCTGCCGAAGTTGGCTGCGATGTGGGTTCGCTCGGTATTTGGAGTCGATGCCGCCCCGTATGTCGCGCTGCCGGCTGCGACCGGCGAGGCGGCGGACGTGACCGTCAGCCTGGGCGTGGGAGAGAATCCGGCGAAGGCGCTTGGCGGCGAGTTCGAGCGCGAACTGATGAAGTTGCTGGCGGGGCGCCGGGTGCTGATCGATTTAGGCGGGAGCGCGGAAGAGCGCGAACGTGTGGAACAGGCGTTGCAGCCGGGGATGCGGACACACGACGGATCGTTTGCTTCCTTCGCGGGACAGATCGCGCGATCGAAGTTGTACATCGGCTACGATTCGGCGGGCGGGCATGTGGCGTCGGCCTGCGGAATTCCGGCGATCTGCGTTTTCGCAGGGGCAGTCAGCGAGCGATTTTTCGAGCGCTGGCGGCCGGCCGGAGTCGTTATCCGCGGCGACGGGCGGGACGTTCTCGGGCAAGTGCGGCGGGCGCTTGAGCCCAACTTTCCGGCCTCTTTCGTTCGGAACGGTTAAAACTTGCACGTAGTTGTGCGGCGTAAGCCGGCTTCATAGATCATGCGGGGAGAGGATCATGCGGGGAGAGCGACCTCAATAAATTCGTCCCATCTGCCGCGGCCCCTAATGCGCGCGCGACGTGCAGCCGATTTCTTTCGCTGAGGTGGCTACGTGCCGCTTCGGGAAGATAGCGCATGACGATCCGCGTATACGACGCGCCCCTCCATGGCCAGCGGACCGAAGCCGGCGGGATCCGGTTCGACGCCGGCCCGGTGACCTTGCGGGATGTGATTGATGGCCGTCTCCGGCAGGAAGTGGAACGCTACAATCAAGCGCTTCCAGAGACGTTCCAGGGGTTGGTGCAACCCGAGGAATCGGAACAGATTCTGAACGGATTCCGCATGAAAACCAAGCGGCCGCTCGACTGGAAAGCGCAGTGCCGCCGCGCCTATTCGAGTTTCGAGAAGAACGGCTTTCTGGTGCTCGTCAACG
>Ga0070731_10002329_pt1 | contig 18286 bp, 19 predicted proteins | sample Coa_R1_2_FD_66448 | JGI IMG/M metagenome (GOLD analysis project Ga0070731, IMG submission 66448) | Surface soil microbial communities from Centralia Pennsylvania, which are recovering from an underground coalmine fire - Coalmine... | ecosystem: Environmental > Terrestrial > Soil > Unclassified ... | reverse complement strand
CCCCGGTCGAGTCCGTAGAGCTTGCCGTCGCGGCTGCCGACCACGATCGTGTCGCCTGCGACGGCCGGCGAGGAAATGATCGACCGGCGGTCGTAGCCGGCCTTGTCGGAATCGAGCGAAGCGCCTTCCAGCGCCGAGCGCCACACGATCCGGCCCGTGGCGGAATCCACCGCGTAGAGGTTGCCGTCCATGCTGCCGACATAGAGCGTGCCGCCGGCCAGCGCGGGCGAGGACCTTACCCGCCCGCCGGTCGCGGCCTGCCACAGCGGCTTGCCGGTCGCGGCGTCCAGCGCGTGGAGCGCGCCGTCGCCGCCGCCGACATAGACCCGGCCGCCGTCGACCAAGGGCGAGGATAGGAAATAGTCCCAGCCCCAGCCATAGGGCTTGTCCTCGCCGAACCGGGTGCGCCAGCGCAGGTGGCCGTCGGCGGCACCCAACGCATAGAGGAAGCGATCGCCTGACAGGACGTAGATCGCGCCGTCCGCGCCCGCCGGCGAGGAGCTGACCGACCCGCCGGTGGCGTACCGCCAGCGCTCCCGCCCGGTCGAGAGATCGACGGCACGGACGATGCCGTCGCCGCTGCCGAAATACGCAATTCCCCCGGCAACGAGCGGACTCGACCGGACGGCGCCCGCGGTAGCGACCTGCCAGCGGATGCGGACGGCATCGATCGGAGCGGTGGTGGCGTAGATGCCGCTGTGGATCGCGTCGCCGCGGAATCCCTCCGCGAGGGCCGGATCGGCGCTGGCGAATGGCAGAATCGCCAGCGCGACCGCGCCGCGCAGGCAGGTCCGGAAGCACGATCCCATGGCGTCCCTCCCCCGGACGACGATCGAGGCGCGGTATTCCAGCACGGACGCCGGACGCGGCCACGTAAATTGCCTGTCATGTTGTGTCCGGCCCGGCGGCGGCGCCCTCGTTCCCACGCCGCCGGGCGTGGATTATGCTTGGCCCTGTCTTCTGCGGGAGGAGAGCACGATGAAATTTCCGGTCTTCATCCTGGCAACGCCCGGCGCCACCACGAAGGATCTCGATCGCTTCGTTCCGCGCGAGTGGAAGGGGGACCTGGTCGACGACATGTTCGAAGCTCAGTCGTTCCAGACGGCCGCCGCCGCCGCGCGCCGGCTCGAGGATCTGACCAAGGTGGTCGTGCGATCCGACATCAGGACACTGGCGATCTTCCAGGTGAACGGCGTGTCGGTGCAGCGCCTGTCGCAGCCGGAGCAGGAGGCCGCGCGCGACCAGGCGCTCGACGAGGAGATGCGCAACAAGATGAGCCCCGACGTCCGGGACTATTTCGCGCGCGCCTATTCGCGCCGCTGAACGATGTCGGGATTGCGGGCGCCGCGCCTCGCCTCCGAGCTCTGGGTGAAAGCCTGCGTCCGCCGCGCCGATCTCGAAGGGATCGCGGTGGTTGTCGCGCGGCGCGGCGATCCCACCAGCGGCGCCATCCTCGTCAAGCTCAACCAACGGGATTTGGGCTGCACCGTGCTGGCCGAGACGATCACCGGCGAGGGCAGCCGGGCGTGGTTTCGCGGAACGGGCCCGGCACCGGTCGACGAGCCCGCGGCCGACGACTACATCGCCCGGCACCGCCGGCGTGATCCCGATCTCTGGGTGGTGGAGGTGGAGGACCGCGCCGGCCGCCTCCCCTTCGACGCCGAGATCGTCAGCGCTTGAGCCGGCGTACCCAGTCCTCGACCCGCAGGCGGTTGGCGCCGAGATCGGGCACGTCGTAGCGCGACTGGCTGACCAGGGCGAAGGTCGAGCGGGAGTCGCCCAGCGGCACGAACTGGATCGTGATCACGTCGGGTAGGTGCAGGACCAGCGAGCGCTGGATGTAGGTGATCTTGCCGAGGTCGCCATCGCCGGCGACCAGCCTCACGCCGCGCTGCCCGGCCACCATCTCGCTCCAGCGGTCGCGCAGCGCCTCCCAGGGCAGGTCGAAGACCGGGCTCGCCGCATCGGGCGGGACGTTGCAATAGTTCTTCGGACACATCAGGAAGCGGTTGGCCGCCTGCGGCGCGAGCGCCGAGAAATCGGCGATCTCGCCCTCACGCGCCTCGAGCTGGGACAGGTGGCCCATGGAAAGCCGGACGGCGAATACGACCGCCATCGCCGCGACGAGCGCCGCGACGAGGCAGACCAGCAGACGGGATCTTGTGCTTCGGAACAACGGGCGCGCCGCCAAGGGCTTCGGAGCAGGCTCTCCTACCGCATCCGAGAGCCGGTTGCGATCAGATCGGTTCGAACCTGGTCGCTGAATCCGTCTCTGAACACTTGAATCAGAGCGCGATTCAGACATCAGGTCGAATCGACCCGGTGTCATCGCGCTTTAGGCGGCAGGGTCGACGCCCGGCTTCGTATGCCTGCCCTATTCTGCCTGGTGCGGCTGCAGACCGAGCGGCAACCCCGGACGGGGAAGCCCGCGGTCACGCTTGCGCCGGACATGCTTCTCGACTGCCCGGACGGCGCGCTCGGAGCGCTGCAGCTCGGCCGACGCATCGGACAGCACCTCGCGTGCCTGGCCGAGCTGGCCCGCCACCTCCGCCAGCGAGCAATCGAGCTTGTCGCGCCGCTCGAACAGCTGGACGTCGGGCAGCATTCCCGCCGCGTGCTCCGCGGCGAGCTCGATCTCGAGCCTGGCACGGTCGGCGCGGAACTGCTCCTCCAGGCGCACAAGAGCCGCGACCCGTCGTCGCGCCTCATCGAGCTGCCATTTTCGGAGACGGATATGGCTATCCAACGGTCTCATGCGACACCTCCGGGACGGAGGCCACGCCGGTCGATCGCCTGCGAAATGCTCACGAGAAGCCTTCCTCTCGCCCGCCGGTTCCGGAGCCTTGAAACGCCGCTCCGAACGGCCGCACAGCATCGGGAGATTTGTTTAAGCAGGGTTTAAGGGCCGGCCCGCCGGCCGGCTTGATGGGCGGCGATAACCGCCGCGACGGCATCGGCCATCACCGCATAGCCGAGATCGTTGGGGTGGACGTGATCGCCGCTGTCGTATTCCGGCCGGAAGCGTGCGGGATCAGCAGGGTTGCGGAAGATTGCGTCGAAGTCGACGACCGCGTCAAAGGCCTTGGCATCACGGAGCCAGCGGTTGATCTCCTGCCGGACCGTTTCGTCGTGCCGGCCCTCGATCCCGGGATCGAGATCGGGCAGCAGCGTCCCCCCGATGATCCGGACGCCGCGGGCGTGGGCGGCGTCGATCATCCGGCGATAGCCGGCGATGATCTCGGCAGCGCCGACGCCGACGGGGTGCGCCGGATCCGGGTCCCAGATGTCGTTGATGGCTTCGAGCAGCACGATCGTCCTGACGCCGGGCACGTCGAGCGCATCGCCTTCGAATCGGGCGACGGCGGCCGGGCCGACGACGGGAAGAAGTACCCGGTTGCCGCTGATCCCCTCGTTGATCACCGACATCGGCGCGCTGAAGGGATGTTGCGCCAGCCGATCCGGCCAGCTGCGGTAGGCTTCGTTCGTCGACTTGTAGCCGTCGGTGATCGAATCGCCGAACGCCACGATCACCCCGGCGTCATCCCGCCGCCCTACGTCGAGCGCTTCGAGAAAGTACTTGAAGTCGGACTGGCTCGCGCCGGCGAGGTCGGAGGCCGCGCTGCGATCGCCGCCGGGCAGGATCATCGTCGCGTGGCGACTCTCGAGATGTAGGGTCAGGACCCCAGAGGTCCCGTGCGGCAGATAGAATGTGACCGCAAGCTCCTGCAGAGCCTTGACCGGAAAATCCAGCGGATCGCACTGGGCGGTGCCGCCGGGCGCAATGGAAAGAGCTGCCTTGCCGCCGAAGGTGAGACCGCGGTCGGTGCCGGGATCGATGCGTCCCTTGCCTCGCGACACCGCGATCCTGACCTCCCCGAAATCCAGTGCCGCCGTCCCGAACCGGTTCGAGAGGCGCAGGGTGATACGGTCGCCCGCAATCGTCGGGCGAAGCGTCTGGCGGATCGTCGCAGCAGGCAAGGGCTTGTCGGCGCCCGGATAGTCGTCAGGATCGTCCGGCGCCTGGAGCGCGGTGCCCCAGCTGCGCACCCAGCGCTCGGGCGCGCCCGCGGCGACGCCCGAGAACCCGAGGAGCATCGCCAGGATCACCGCTGCACCCGACCGGATCATGGCCCCCAACACTAAATGAACGAGCGTTCGACAGGCTAGGGCGGCAGGCGCCGGGACTCAAGCGTCGGAAAAAAACCCGCACTATCCGCCGATACGTTTTCTTAACGAATTCATCTGGCGTCGCGGCGGCGACTGGTTTACCAAGAATCCGTGGTCGTCAAGGTTAAGGGCAGGCTGTGACCAGCCCGCCCGGTTGTGGTGAAGCCTAAGAGCCGGTGGGCTGGCTCGCTTGCGAGCCGCCGCGCCGCCTTCCGGGCCGGAGCAAACGGAAAGGACGAACATGCGGGTCCTCATCGTCGAAGACGACAGCGCCACGGCCGCCAGCATCGAGCTGGCGCTCAAGGCCGAAAGCTTCATCTGCGACACGACCGATTCCGGCGAAGACGGGCTCGAGATCGCGAAGCTCTACGATTACGACATCATCATCCTCGACCTGATGCTCCCCGACATCGACGGCTACGACGTGGTCCGGCGCTATCGTGCGGCGCGCGGACGCACGCCGATCCTGATCCTCTCGGGCCACGGCGAGGTCGACAACCGCATCAAGAGCCTGGGCATCGGCGCCGACGACTTCCTGACCAAGCCGTTCGACAGACGCGAGTTGATCGCCCGCATCCACGCGATCATCCGGCGCGCCAAGGGCCATTCGGAATCGGTCATCCGCACCGGCCGCTTCGCCGTCAATCTCGACGCCCGCACGGTGGAGGTCGACAGCAAGCCGCTGCATCTGACCGGCAAGGAATACGGGATCCTTGAGCTGCTCTCGCTGCGCAAGGGCACGACGCTGACCAAGGAGATGTTCCTCAACCATCTCTATGGCGGCATGGACGAGCCCGAGCTGAAGATCATCGACGTCTTCGTCTGCAAGCTCCGCAAGAAGATGGCGCAGGCGACCGGCGGCGAGAACTACATCGAGACGGTCTGGGGCCGCGGCTATGTGCTGCGAGACCATCCGACGCCTGAACCGGCAGGTGCGGCACGGCAAGGCGAACGCGCGGCCGAACGCGTCTAACCCGCGATTGGTCCCTCAGGCGGCACTCGGACGCAAGGTCGACCTCGCCGAACTGTTCGTCGGATTCCTGACGGTCGGCTTGCGTGGCTTCGGCGGCGTGCTGCCCTGGGCGCGGCGCATGATCGTCGAGGAGCGGGGCTGGCTCGACGAGGGCGAGTTCACCAGCCTGCTCGGCCTCTGCCAGCTCGTCCCCGGCCCCAACATCGTCAATCTTTCCGTCGCGCTGGGCGGCCGCTTCCGCGGCGTCGCCGGCTCGATCGCCGCGTTCTCGGGGCTGATGGCCGCACCGTTCGTCATCGTCCTGCTGCTCGGCGCGGCGGCCGAGCGCTGGGGCGACCTGCCGGTGCTGGCGAGACCCATCGGCAATCTCGGTTCCGCCGCGGCCGGCCTCGTCTGGGCCGCCGGGGTCAAGATGGCTCTACCCCATCGCGCGAGCATCCGCGCGCTGGTGGTGATTGCCGCCGGATTCGCTGCGGTGGCGCTGGCGCACTGGCCGCTCGTCCCGGTGGTGCTGGCGTTGGTGCCGTTGAGCCTGCTGCTGCAGTGGCGGGCATCGTGAAGGACGACCCGCTCGGCGGCTTGGCGCTCGCCTTCGCGTCGCTGTCTCTGGTCGCGATCGGCGGTGCGAACGCCGTCGTGCCGGCGCTTCATGATCTGTCGGTCGAGCGCAACTCGTGGCTGACCGACCGCGATTTCGCGGAGTACTTCGCACTCGCCAACGCCGCGCCGGGTCCGAACGTCCTGCTCGTGACCCTGATCGGGTTCAAGGTGGCCGGCATCGCGGGCGCCTTCGTCGCCACGGGCGCGATGTGCGGGCCGTCGAGCGCGCTCGCCTTCGCCGTCAGCCGGGTGTGGACGCGGTTGAAGGATTCGCCGTGGCGGAAGCTGGCCGAGCGCGGACTGGCGCCGGTGACGATCGGCCTCGTCTTCGCGAGCGCCTTCACCCTCACTCTCGCCGCCGGCAGCGACCTGGTTCGCGTGGCGATCACGCTCGCGGCCGCCGCCGCGATCCTGCTGACGCGGCTCAACCCGCTCTGGGTCCTGACCGTAGCGGCTGCCGCAGGCTTCGCCGGGTTGGGCTAGGTGTCGCAGGGAGGGCGATACCCCACTGTTCAATTGCATTCTCGACGGATTTTGCGGTCAGCTAAAGCAAATGCGGCGGGAACCCTGCCCGTCCGGCCGTGATTAACAATGACAGAACTGGGGATTCGCCAGGATGGTGCCGAAGCCAAACCAGGATTCGCCAGGCCGAGCACGCATCTTGCTGGTCGAAGACGATGTTTTGATTCGGATGCCGATCGCCGAGGAGCTGCGAGCGGCCGGTCTCATTGTGGTCGAAGCCGTGAATGCCGACGAAGCGTTGGCGTATCTGCGTTCGGGCGGCTGCGCGGACCTGATCTTCTCCGATATCTACATGCCCGGCTCTATCGACGGCTTGGAACTTGCGCGGCGGATGCGGATTGAGGACCCGAACCTTCCCGTAATCCTGACATCCGGCAACCCCGGAAGCTGGGGAGCGGAAACGATCGGCGCATTCATCCCCAAGCCTTATCATATCCAAAAGGTCGTTGAGATGATCTCCGAAATGCTGGCTCAAAAGAGAGCCCCCGGCTGACGATGGATCGGCCTACTGTACTGATCGTCGAGGCCGAGCTTCTTATCCGCCATCCCCTAGCCGAATATCTCCGCGAATGCGGATACCGGGTCGTCGAGGCCGCCAACGCGGACGAGGCGCGGCAGATTATTGCGGCAGGGATGACGCCGATCGAAGTCGTCCTGGCGGATGTCGAGGCACCGGCCGTCGGCGGCTTTGCGCTCTCCACATGGATTCGCAAGGAGCATCGGGGCATCCAGGTCATCCTCGCGGGCTCCCCGGCAAGGGCGGTGGAGAAGGCCGGTGGCCTGTGCGAGGACGGACCCTACCTCGCAAGACCGTACGATCACCAGCTCGTGCTGGCCCGCATCCGCCGGCAACTGGCGGCCCGCGACCGGAAGGACGGCTAGAGCGCGATGACATTGGGTCGAATCGACCCAATGTCTGAATCGCCCTCTGATTCAAATGTCTAGAGACGGATTCAGCGATCAGGTCGAACCGACCTGATCGCATCCGGCTCTAGGCGAGGCCGCTCGCCGCCCCGATTTGGCGTGGATCAGCGGTGGACGGTGAAGGCGACCTGACCGTCACCCTCGAGCCGCGGCTTGACGACGACACCCAGCCGGCGGGCAAGCGCCGCCACGAAAGCGGCCTGGGCCGTGCGGGGCGTCAGCAGGGCCGGATCGGCCGCGCCGGCGAGAAGCTCCTCCGTGGGGTGCGGCAGCCTGGCCTCGGGTCCGGCGGCGACGACGGCGAAGGTTGCGCCGGCCATCTCCACCCGGATCTCGCCGCCGCGCGGCAGGCATTCGGCTGCAACCACCAGCAGGTTGCAGACGAGCTTCTGCCAGCCGCCCGGCAGCGCCGGCTCGCCATCCGGCCAGTTGCAGCCGACCTTGCCGTCGGCGAAGAGCTCGGCAGCGACGCTGCGCGCGAGCTCGGTCGTCACCTCGCCGATCGAGCCATAGGCGACACGGTAGAACTGCAGACGCCGCCGCGCATCCCGTGCGCTCTGCGCGATCAGGCGCCCGGCGTCACGCGCGAAATCCGGCTCCTCGTCGAGGATTTCGACGCCGTTGGCGATCGCCCCGACCGGGCTCACCAGCTCGTGGCACAGCCGCGCCGCCAGAAGCTCGGCGAGGCGCAACGGGTCCGGCGCCTCGCTCATCGCCCGTGCTGGCGAAGGAGGCGGTACGCGGGCCTAGCGTGATCGCCGAAGGTCAAGGGACGCACCTGCCGTCATTTCGCCCATCATAGGCCCAAGACCGGCCTGCAAATCAACCGACGGCGCCGATCTCAGTCCAGATCGCGGTGCCGATCTCGAGGATCAGGCGGTGCGCTTCCAGCATCGGATCGAACAGCGTCGAATGCTCGCGGGCATAGCTCTGGCCGGCGTCGCCTCGATAGGAGGCCGGCTCGCGCAGCGCCTCGTCGGGGATCGCATCGGCCTCGCCGCGCGGGAAGATGCGCTTCAGCGTCGCCACCGTCGCCGGCACGTCAAGCCGTAGCAGGGCCGCGATCACGTCCTCGCGCAGCAACCCGTGCTGCGGGCTGAAATCCGGCACGTGAACCGCGAGCAGATAGATGCGATGGATCAGCGCCAGCCGCAGCGCGTGCAACAGCAGCAGCGTCTCGCGCCGTTCGGCCGCCGCGGGATTGGGTGGCGCCTCCTCGGTCGCCGGTGCGCCGGTGAGCAGCAGGAAGTCGGCCTGCAGCCGGCGGAACAGCTTGGCGAGCGGCGGATGCAGTTCGAGCTCCTCGAGGCTCGCCGCCACCGCTCTGAGCTCGCCGGCGCGACGAGGCTTGCGCGCATGGCCCGAACGGGCGAGCCACACGCCCGGATCGAACGTGTCGATATAGGCCTTGAGCACGTCGAGGTCGGAGGCCGCGAGCGCCGCCCGCATCATGTCCATGGCCCGGCGGAAGCGCGGCGAGCGCTTACGCATGTAGTCGTACATCTCCGGGTCACGGGCGCGCGCCGTGCCGACGCCATAGAGCGTGTTCGCCAGCAGCCCCATCTGCTGCAGGATCGCATTGTTGGGAATGGCGCGGAGCTGCGAGACATGGGTGATGCCGATGCCGCCGACGCCCCCCTCATGCTGCCGCCGCACGGGCCGCGAGCCGGTCCGCGGAATGAGATTGCTGCCGAACGCGCCGAGCAGCACCACGTAGTTCGGATCGTCGACGAGGCTGCCGAAGCTCTGCCGGATCGTGGCGAAGAACTCGACCGCATAATCGGTCTCCGCGTAGACGGGATCGCCCTCGGCCTCGGGATCGGGTACCAGAACCGCCTCCAGCCCGGACCGCAGAACCGCGAGCGCCGCCGGCACGCCGTCGAACCACAGGAACCCGTCGCCCCCCTGAAAGCTCACCTCCTCCTTCACCGCGATGCCGGCCCGGGCGAAGACGTCGCGGGTCACCGGCGGGCTGAGATAGCGCAGCCGGTCGGAGATGCTGTCCGGATGGCCGCCGCGGCCGATCGATTCGCCGTGCGTGTCAAAGAGCACGAGCTGCACGGCCTGCAGCTCGTGCCGCTCCATCACCGTGGCAATCCGCAGCCGCAGGCGCTCGATCTGGAAGGTCGCCGCCATCTGGCCGAGATAGCGGCCCGAATCGGAGAAGCCGAACTGCACGCAGAGCCGACCCACCCGGCGCACGTAATCCCGGTACTGCGGGTTCCTGAGCGCCTCGTCCAGGATCGCGTCGCCCCGCTCGATCGCCGCCGCCGTCTCGAACAGGGGCGAGATCTCGACCGAATCCTCGACGCCGAAGAGCCGCGCGAAATAGAGCGCCGTCAGCAGCGTGAACCCTGCCTCGGTCTCGGCGATGAGGAACCGTACCGGCGTCTCGGCATCGACGTATTTCACGAACTGCTGGACCGTCATGAAGAGCCGCTTGGCGCTCGCCCGCTCGGCCATCAGCGTCGCGAAATTGATCGTCTCGGGCTTCACCCGCAGCAGCAGGTCGTTGATCGCCGCCATGTAGCTGCGCCGCCGGCTGGGATCGTTCGGCGCCGATTCCATGCCGACCTGCTTGCGGATGGCATTATGAAGCTGCGAGGCGTTGAGCCGGACATGCGTGTGCGCGGTGCCGAGTCCATGCGCCTTGAGCCCGGCTCGGAAGAGGGCAAGTGCATGTCGCGTCTCGTCCGATCCCGCTGCCGCGAGCGCCGCCGACACCGCATCGCGCAAGGGAGCCGCGCGGGTGAGACCGGCCTCGCGGGTCTCGAGGAAGGTGGTCGCGAGCGCGCCGACTTCAGCCGCCGAATGCGACGTAGCGTCGATGGCGGCGACCTGCCGCTCGACCGCCGCCACTGCTTCGTCCAGGCGGGTCCGCAACCCGTCCAGCGCGGGATCGCTGGCCGCGATCGAGGCGAGAAGGCCGCGGCGCCGCCGCAGCTGCGCGCGCTTGACCAGGAGCCGCTTCGCAAACGTGTCGGTCCAGGCAATGTCGGCCCGGCCGTCGAGATCGTAGCCGACCCAGGAGGCAGCCGTGGCGAGGCGCGGCTCCAGCGTGGTCCACTCGTCCGGATAAAGCTCGGCGGCAATCCGCAGGACGACGGCGGCCGCCCGGTCGAGCGCCTCCTGGATATGGATCGAGGCCGCGACAGACCATTCGTGCTCGATGGCGAGGCTCAGCTTGTCGGGCGGCAGGTGGTCGTCGGTGAAGACCCGGTCTACAAGTGCGGCGACCGCATCGTCATCGAGCATTGCGCCGGTCTCGTCCCGTCCGGTGGCGAGACCCATGATCGCGCGCGTGAGCGACCGGCTGGACCCGAAGGTCGGATGCGCCGTCAGCACGATGCCGAAGGACGGCCGCTCCACCTTGGCGCGGAACTCGGCGAAGGGGATCGGCGGATCGCCGGCCAGGCGCCGCACCAGCGCCGCAATACGGCGCTCGTTCTCGTCGATGTCGGTCCCTTCGAGGTATCGCGCGGAGCGGTCGATACGGTCGGCGACGCAGCGCGCGGAGAGCAGCCGCACCAGCGGGCCCAGCGTCTCCAGCGACGCTTCGCGCTGGTCGATCATCCGCGATATGTCGAGCGCGGCGAGCAGCAGCGGATTGAAGAACGGATTGCGCTCGGCAGCCTGCCACTGGGCCCTCAGCCGCTCGCGGAGATTGGCTTCGAGCGTGGCGGTCGCACCGGAGGCGGCCATGCGCTTGCGCACCGGCCCACTCGGCGAGCCTGAACCTGGGGCGGGGGAACCGCTCGACATGGGGCCTCCGTGATGCAGCGCAGCATCCGATTGCGCAGGCGCAGCATCACCATCATCGGCGCCCGACGGTCAAGTACTGCGATCGGCGGAGGGCGTGCTCGGGCTACGTTACCGCGGCCGCGGCGTGGAATTCCGGCCGGTCCCAGAACCGCTCGTCCATGATCTCGCGGAGGATCGCCACCGCGTCCCACAGCTCCGCGAAGCCCAGGTAGAGCGGCGTGAAGCCGAAGCGCAGGATGTCGGGCGCGCGGAAATCGCCGATCACGCCGCGTGCGATCAGCGCCTGCATGATCGGCCAAGCCGCCTCGTGGGCGAGGCCGATCTGGCTGCCGCGGACCGCCGCATCGGCCGGCGAGGCGAGCCGGAACCCGTGGCCGGTCAATTCCTGCTCGACGAGATGGCGGAATATTTCGGCCTGGCGTACCGATTTCGCGCGTACTTCATCGATCGAGGCCTCGAGCATCAGATCGACGCCGAGTTCCAGCGCCGCGAGGCTGAGGATCGGCGGCGTGCCCACGACCCAGCGCCGGATCCCTTCAGCCGGCCGATAGGAGGGTTCGAAGGCGAAGGGGCTGGCATGGCCGAGCCAGCCGGACAAGGCCGGCTCGACGGCATCGTGGTGGCGCCTTGCGACCGAGAGGAAGGCCGGCGCGCCCGGGCCGCCGTTGAGATACTTGTAGCCGCAGCCGACCGCGAAATCGGCGCCCGCCGCGGCCAGGTTCACCGGCACCGCGCCGGCGGAATGACAGAGATCCCAGAGCGCCAGCGCGCCCTTCGCATGAGCCGCGGCCGTGATGGCGTTCATGTCGTGGACTCGGCCGGTGCGGTAGTTGACGTGAGTCAGCATGACGACCGCGACATCGTCGTCGATCGCGCCGATGACCTCGCCCGGCTCGACCGGGCGGAGCCTGTGGTCCGCCGCGAGCAGCCGGATCAGCCCCTCTGCGACATAGAGATCGGTCGGGAAGTTGCCCGCCTCGGACAGCACCACCCGGCGTCCCGGCCTGAGCCGCAGCGCCGCCGAAAGGGCCTTGAAGAGGTTCACGGAGGTCGAATCGGCCACGATCGTCTCGTCAGGACCGGCGCCGATCAGCCGGCCGATCTTCCCCCCGATGCGGTGCTGCAGGTCGATCCAGCCATGGCGGTTCCAGCTGCGGATGAGCTCCTGCCCCCACTCCTGCTCCACCACGTGGCGGATGCGCTCCGGCACGCCCTTCGGCATGGCGCCCAGAGAGTTGCCGTCGAGATAGATGACGTCCTCGGGCAGGACAAAGCGATCGCGGAAGGAGCGCAGCGGATCGTCGCGGTCGAGCGCTTCGAGATCGCTGCGGCTGTGGCGACTGGTCATGAGGAAGCGGCCCGGACGGATGACGGGGACAGGTTGTCCCCTTCCTTACACCAGGGGATGCCCCTCGACACAGTTGCGTGCCGCCCGCGGGCGGCGGGCGGCGCGCTGTTCGACCCGGGTGCCTATGGCCCGTAGGGCATGGGCGGCGGGGGCATCGGCGGGGGCGGGGGTGACGGCGGCGGTGGCGGCGGTGGCGGGGGCGGCGGCGGTGGAGGCGGCGAGGGATCGACGAAGGTCAGGCTGCCGAAGAGCCCGTCCGCCTGGGCGTTCGGCCCTGCGGTGAAGTAGATCTTCTGACGTTGACCGCCGTTGGCAGCGCCGCCGCCGGCACCCGGCGACAGCGCCCACAACCCGTCGATCGCGACCGCAGCCCCGGATTTGTCGTGCAGCGTCCCCATCGGGGCCAGCGATTCGGCGTCGAAGACGTGGATCTTGCCGTCGCCGAAATTGCCGACGAGCAGCTGGCCGGCAAATGTTCCCCAACTGGCCGGCGCGAGCGCAAGGCCCCAGGGCGCGTTCAGCCGGTTGACGGCGTTGCCGGTGACGCGAGCCTTGACCGTGCCGTAGATGTCGACGAGCTCGACCATGCCCTTACCGTCACCCAACGTCTCGTCGCCGGTGCCGTCCGGCTCGGCATAGGTCACGTAGATCGTCTTGCCGATCACCTGCGCGTTGAACGGGGCAAGCGTCGAGGGCAACGCATGGTCGCGGAACTCGCCGACGAGCTTGAAGGTGGAGTCGTAGACCTCGAACAGGCCGGAAGCGAGATTGGCCGCGATGATGAAAGTGCCCGTCTTGTTCGTGAAGACGCCGAGGCCCTTGTAGATCGCGCCGGATTTCGAGTTGTCGACCTCGAGGATCGCGTTCGTCGCGTCGACGGAGGCGTTCCAGCCGGAAATCGTGCCGTCCTCGGTATCGAAGAGGAATGTGGCGGCACCCGATTTCTGGCCCTCGGTCACGACAAAGCCGGTGCCGGGGTTGAAGACGGTGCCGGTTGGCGTCGACTGGCCGGTCTGGCCGGCGGGCGGCGGCACGGTCACGCGAAGGGTCTCGGTGCCGCCCGCGGAGTAGACCGGCGAGGTCCCGGCATTGTTGGCGGCAATCCAGAACTGGCCGCCTGGCGCGAAGGAAATGCCCCAGGGATTCAGGAAGCCCGGATCGATGGTCGTGGCCGCGTTCACCGAGGCGTTGTCGGAAACGATATTGGTCTGAACCACGAACTGGCTGGCTTCGGCCTGCGGCGTCAGGGCCATCAGCGCCGCGGCCGCGACGCCGTTGAAGAGAAGTGCCCGGGCGCCGGGGCGGAATTGTCTCATGGTCGGTCCTCGAGTGGCTCGCACGGCGCGGCGATCCTCTGGAACGCACGCCGCTGTCGACCTAGAGACGGAAGCCGGGCCCGCTCATTCCCTGGCGCCGGGGACAAATCGCCGCGCCCGGTTGGACAGGTCGATGCCTAATTCAGGCGACTGTGCCTGACCACGAAGGGTTGTGATCCCCACTCGGGGAGATAACGGGCAGAGGTCAGCTTCTGGAAAAACGCCATCTTGCGATCGACCACGCTGAGCAGGCGCCACCCGGGCTGGGCCTCGAGCAGCAGATAGAGCTGGCTGCAGGAGTAGAGCTGCACGTCGTCCACGATGAGGATGCCGTCCTGACGCAGCGCCCGCCCGGCATAGCAGAAATCGACGAAGGGCGTCGGCCAGCCATGCCCACCATCGATGAGCACGAGATCGACCTGAAGGGTCCAGGTCAGCCCGGGCAGCGTCTCCTCCGAGCGCGCGACACGGAAATCGAGCCGCGAGGGATCGAGCCCATGCTCCGCGAAGGCGGCGAGCGTCCGCTCCTTCAGCGCCTGGTCCGGAGCGATGCAGATCTGCGTGCCGGCACCGCACGCGGCAAAGAACAGCGTGGACAGGCCGGCGCCGGTTTCGAGCACGGTGAAGTCCGGCGGCAGGCTCTCGCAGATCTCGGCGATCGCCCGCATCGTTCCCGGCCCCAGCCCGCCCACCTGCGGCTCGCCGCCCCAGATATGCAGCTTCGGCGGATCGGCGATCAGGGCCTCGATGATCGAGACATTTCGCTCGGCCACGGCTCTGTCAGTCCCCGGTCGAGCGGTTGATGAATTCCGCCTCGCGCAGATCGAGCGTCCGCTCGATCCGGCGGCGCGCCTCGTCCTTGAGCTTGCCGGCGCGGTAGAGCCCGTTGATGAGATCCCGCTCCGCCTGGATCAGCAATGTCCCGATCTCTATGCCCTGGCCGATCAGCTGTTCCCGGACATCGTCGCTGCGGTGCTCGATCTCCTTCAAGTACTCGCCGTAATAGGTCCGCAGCGGGCGCACGATCTCATCGGCCAGCTTACGCTCGGCGGCTAGCGCTTCGAGCCGTTCGATCGCCACGTCGACCGCCTGCCGCCGCGCCGCGCATTCCTCGGCCCGGTCGGCGTGGCGCTCGCGGCGGCCGGCATGCACCAGACCCAGGCCGCGGACCACGGCCGGGAGCAACAGCCCCTGCCCGACCAGCGTCGCCACGATGACCATGAAGACGAGGAAGATGACCAGATCGCGATGCGGAAAGGGCGTGCCGCTCGCCGTCTCCAGCGGGATCGCCAGCGCCGCGGCGAGCGACACGATGCCGCGAATGCCCGTGTAGCCGATGGCAAATGTCCACTGCCAGGGCGGTGACGGGTCGCGCCGGCGCAGCGCGGGACTGAGCCAGCGCGGCAGGTAGGTGGCGGGAAACACCCAGACGAACCGGGTCACGACCACGACGGCGATGACGATGGCGGCAGAGACCGCGAGATCCGATGGCGAATAACCGTGAATGCCGGCGATCAATCGCCGCGCCTGCAGGCCGGTGATCAGGAAGACCATGCCTTCGATCACGTAATTGAGGAAATCCCAGAAGAAGATCCCCTGAAGCCGCGTCGCCGCGCTGATGAGCCGCAGGCCGTTCCAGCTGATGTAGAGCCCTGTGGTGACGGTCGCGAGCACGCCCGAGCCGCCGACGATCTCCGGCGGCCAGTAGGCGACGAACGGCGTCAGCACCGACAGCAGGATCTCGACACGCGTGTCGCGCGCCCAGCGCCGCAGCCGCAGCATCACCCAGCCGACGCCGATCCCCCACATGAGCTCGCCGCAGACGATCGCGGCGAACGTGCCCGCCGCTTCGCCGAACGAGAACGCGCCCGCGCTGACCGCCGCTACGGCGAAGCGGTAGAGCACGAGCGCAGTGGCATCGTTCGCCAGCCCCTCGCCTTCGAGCACGACGAGGAGCCGCCGCGGCATGTGCAGCCTGTGCGCGATCGAGAGCGCCGCCACCGGATCCGGCGGCGAGACGATGGCACCCAGCGCGAAGCCGACCGCCCAGGGAAAGCCCAGCAGGAAGCGGCTCGCCGCGGCGACCGCGACCGTGGTGAAGAGCACGCAGCCGACCGCCAGCAGCGAGATCGGGCGGAGATTGAACCGGAACTCGCGCCAGCTCATCGCGACCGCGGTGGAGTAGATCAGCGGCGGCAGCACGATCAGCAGGACGAATTCCGGCGCAAGCTCCACCGTCGGAAGGCCGGGCACCAACGCCATCGCCACCCCTGTCAGCACCAGGAGAATGGCGGGCGGAACCCGAAGCCGCGTCGCCGCGACCGCAACGGCCGCGATGACCGCCAGCAGCACGACCAGGATCTGGATCGTCGAGGTCATCGCTCCGGTCTCCGGAGCGCGCCGTCCCGGGGATGCTGATTCAGGGATTCATTCATCAGAGCCTCGATGATCGAAATGCGGCGCTGCTCCAGGCCCCGATCGAAGATCGACTAGTCTCCGGCGAGACGCAACACCGCCCGAACTGGTGCCGCGTCGAGGTTGGAGAACCGGATCGGCAGCACGATCAGCCGGTGATCGCCGGACGGCACCGCGTCGAGGACGAGGCCTTCCAGGATCGACATTCTGTGCCGCCCGACTCGTGATGGCGGCTGGCGCGAGGTCCCGCCAGGCGCTACACCGCGCTCCCATGGAGCAGCGGATCAGCCTCGTCACGCTGGGCGTGCGCGACCTCGACCGCAGCCGGGCCTTCTACGAGCGGCTCGGGTGGACGCGCTCGCTGCGGGCGGCCGAGGGCGTGGCGTTCTTCCAGGCCGGCGGCATGGCGCTGTCGCTCTATCCGCGCGCGGACCTGGCCCGGGACGCCGGCGTGCCGTCCGAAGGCACCGGCTTCGCCGGCGTGACGCTCGCCTTCAACGCCCGCAGCAGGCCGGAGGTGGACGCCGTGCTGCGCGAGGCGGAAGACGCCGGCGGACGCATCGTCAAGCCGGCGGCGGACGCCTTCTGGGGCGGCTATTCCGGGTATTTCAGCGACCCGGACGGCCATCTCTGGGAGGTGGCGTGGAACCCGGGCTTCGCGATCGCCGCCGACGGCAGCATCGTGCTGCCGGAGTAGGGAGGGGGATGGATGGCGCCGGCACCGATGATCCCGGCGGCTGGATTTACTGGTGTGGCACCGCAATACCCTATCGCTGAGTTAAGTAAACTGGCCCCGTAACCCCAATTGAGCCCGCCGCTGATTGTAGCCAGTCACCACGAAATCCTCTCAGCGATCGAAGCCAATGGCTCCTTCATCATCGCGGCGCCATTGTCAACTAGGTGATATCCGAGTCTACCGATGATGAGACATCCAGGACATCTAAGCCAATAGATCGAGCCGTTCCTTCCGTCCAGGACTGAGCGGCGACTCGGTCTCTGCGCCATTAACCCTACGCGAGTTCTCGACGTTCGGGCGAGCACGTCCAAGCGCGGAATGCAGAGGACTGTGGGCAGTAAACCTAGAAGGAGAACGCCATGACTCAAGCAGCACATACACAAGCCGCTGAGCACCACGACGCCGCAGCAAAGTCGCATCGTATCGCGGCCGAGCATAGCGGCAAGGGCGATCATACCGCGACGACGAAGCATGCTGCCGAGGCCCACAGCCTCTCGACCAAGGCGCACGCTTCCTCGACGAGCGCTCAGCCGAAGAGCAAGTAACAAGGCTTTGCAGGGTCGGAGTTAGGTCGCTGCTATCCTGCTTTGCCTAAATAGCTGGTCGGCAGCGAGTTGCGCTTCGCTCGCTGCCGATTTCCTGTTTCCCGCCGCTTGCCTCGCGATCGGCGTTTTCGGGGCCGGTCAATCGCCGATGCGAGTTCAGGCGAAGTGATCGCGTGGCTGCGGGGAGCGGCTGAGTAGGTGGGGCGGTGGGATCGCCCGGAGCGCCTCGCGGGGTTATGAGTGCAAGTCGGAACGGCCGATGAAGCGATAAGACAGCTAGCGACCTAATCGCGTAGCCTGTCGACAAGCGGGGGAATTCCGGTGGGGGAATTCCGATGCCACTGCACTTAACTCCTCTTCCCGCGGTGACCTCCACCGCGAAGCCACGAGGGAGCTCGGCCGCCGTCATTGAACCCGAGCATGGCCTTTTCGATGCAGCGAGGCAACGCTCCGACGCCCTCCAATAGGCCGGTCATCTGTCCGCCCTGAAACCCGCCCCGTCCCGTCGTCTAATTCCGCCCCATGGACACCGCCGCCGCCCCCGACGAGCCGCCCGCGCCCGATCCCGCCGCGGAGCTTCTCGGCATCCTGCGCTCGCTCACCCAGATGGGCATGCGCATCGCGGCCGAGCTGGAGCGGCAGATCATCAACCAGCAGCCGACGCTGCCGCAGGGCGCCGATCCGGTGAAGCAGTTCGCCGACGCCGCCAAGGCGGTGCGGCTGACCGTGGCGCTGGAGGCGCGGCTCCGCGAAGGCATCGCGGCCGAGACCCGCAAGGACCGGCGGATCGCGCCCTGGCGCGCCGCGCTGGCCGGCGCCATGCCCTGGCCGTCGCCGCCCGGCGAGGTGCCGCGGATCATCGAGCGGCTGATCGAAAGCGAATGCGATCCCGACGAGATCGCGGCGCTGGTGACCGAGCTCCGCGAGGCGGCGATGCCGCGGCCGGGCAAGGAGCCCGGCCTGAGCGCCGCGACCGTC
>Ga0070731_10002328_pt1 | contig 18287 bp, 18 predicted proteins | sample Coa_R1_2_FD_66448 | JGI IMG/M metagenome (GOLD analysis project Ga0070731, IMG submission 66448) | Surface soil microbial communities from Centralia Pennsylvania, which are recovering from an underground coalmine fire - Coalmine... | ecosystem: Environmental > Terrestrial > Soil > Unclassified ... | reverse complement strand
CGCAAACAAATGACTGGATGAGGGATCCGCAAGGTAGGATCATTGTCGATGGAACCACTGGCATTCCTTCAATCGACCCTAACCCAAAAAACTTTGGAACTACGGTGCCCCCTACAAAAGCAGGCATCACTACAACCATCAGTTACAAAGGCTTCGCATTAAATGCGGTCGCTGATGGCCGTTTTGGAGCAGTTATATTAAACGGTCTTGGGCCAGAACTCGACTTCACTGGTGTCTCTGCTTATTCTGCTTCTTCCGGCAGACAGCCATTCGTGATTCCGAATTCCGTCATTTTAAGTGGAGGCAAATACATTCCCAATACCAATGTGACGGCGGGGAGCGCGGTAAATGGAGCAAATGGCTTTTGGGCAAGCACCTGGAACCAGGTCGGCAGTAACTATATCAACAGTGCCGATTTCTGGAAACTTAGGGAGGTGTCACTCAGTTACAACATTCCCAAAAATACTATAGGTCGCCTGAAGGTGGTGAAAGAAGCAAGAGTGGGTATTACGGGCAGGAACCTGATCACCAAAAGAGCAAAAGACAATATCTGGTCGGACCCTGAATTCAGTAACACCAACGGGAATGCCACCGGCAACACGGATATAAATCAGTTGCCTCCAACAAAATTCATTGGATTCAATGTATCACTAACATTTTAATTATTACTGGCCCAGATTATCCGCAAAACAATAAAATAATTAAAAAATGAAAAAGCAGATATTAATTATCATCTCCTTCATATTGATCTCCTGGCTTTGCAGTTGTAAAAAAAGCTATTTCGATATCAATAACAATCCCAATAATGCAACAGCCGCAACACCGGACCTGGTACTACCCAATGCGTTGGTCACGACGGCCTCCACACTGGTAGTGGGAAACGCCGTGAATTATAATATTTTTATCAGCGCCTGGATGGGTTATATTGGTCAGAGCGGCAGTTACGCTGCTGCGGTGGGTGATGTGGCGTCTTATAAGCAGACAACCGGTTTTGGAAATCCCAATTGGCTCTACGATTACCACAACCTGGAAGACTATGATTATGTGGAGAAATCCGCGCTAGCGCAAAATCTCTATTTTTACGCTGCTGCCGCAAAGATTATGAAAGCTTATGTATTCGGGCATTTGGTCGATGCTTTCAACAATGTTCCCTATAGCCAGGCATTCCAAGGTACCAATAATATCACCCCGAAATACGATAGTGCTCAAAGCATATATAACGCGATAACCAGCCAGATCGATACTGCGGTTGTTCTCTTAAGCAGGCCCGATGCCATAGGTACGGCAAAAAGCGACGTACTGTTTGGGGGGAACAATACGCTATGGATAGAATTTGCGAATACCCTCAAACTGAGATTACTTATCCGGCAGTCCCAGGTTAGTGGCAACGCCTCTTTTATTCAAAACGAAATCGCCAGTATCGTTGCAAACGGCGCGGGCTTCCTTGCCGCCGATGCCGGCGTGAATCCCGGTTATGCAAACAATGAAGGACAGCAAAACCCGGTTTGGGGCTTCTATGTGACCCTGACAGGATTGCCTGTAAGCGGTGGTCATGCGGACCTCTGGAAAGCAGGGCAATACGCAATTACCTGGCTAGAAACAAATAATGACCCGCGATATCAATTCATATATTCTCTTGACAGTGGCGGCAAAGGATCATCATATCTTGGCAGTGTCCTGGGCTCAGTTTCGAATCCCCCCGGCGTCGACGCGTCGTCATTTGGCACCGGGATCTTGAAATCTGTTAGTCAGCCGGCAATCATACTGACTGCTGCCGAAAGCTATTTCCTGCAAGCCGAGGCCATTCTTAGGGGATGGCTTCCGGGAAGCGATTCAGCTGCATACGCAAGCGGCGTGACAGCATCGTTTAATTTCCTGGGAGCGGGGGACCCAACCGCTTACCTGTCCCAAAATAACAAACAGACCAATTATGGGGTCTGCACGACCATGGCTGAAAAACTTGCGTGCATCGTTCGTCAAAAATGGATTGCGTTTGACCAGGTTACTCCTTTTGAGAGTTGGTGCGATTACCGGAGGCTGAAACTGCCCGAAGATATTCCATTATCCATTTCCCCCTTTTTAGATCAGTCACCTGCGTCTATACCAATTAGATTATTATATCCGACCAACGAATATCAGACAAATGCAGCCAATGTAAATGCGCAAGGCACAATTGATTACCACAAATCACCCGTATTCTGGAATCAATAAGAACTTTTATTAAATTTTTTAAAATGATCATGCATGAAACGTATAAAAATCAATAATAAATGTAAAGCGGTGGGGTATATATTGGTAAGTATTTCGCTGCTCCTGAGCTCATGTGTCAAGAGTAGACCGGGAGAGACGAATTTCAGTCAGCTCAAGCCCATCGTGCTGATTCCAGAAGGTGGCTTAAGTACTTTTTCCAGTGAGGCGCTCGTCTTTCCTGCAACAGACGTGTCCGATACAGCAGACTTTCATGTGAATTATGCCGCCACCAACGTTGCTCCTGCAGAAGAGACCGTGACCCTTGCCATCGACACTGCGGCAATCACTTCGTTTAACAATGCCAGCGTCATACAATATGTGCTGGCTCCCGACAGCATATTCTCTTTTACAACTACTGCCGTCACTGTGCCCAAGGGCGATAATTATTCAAGCCCGGTACCCCTTGTGGTCTATCCGGCAAAAGTGGACCCAACAAAAAATTACATGATACCCATCAGTATCAAGACAGTCCCCGCTGGCGCCATGATAAGCGCGAATTACGGAACCATTTATTACCACCTGATCGGGAACCCGATTGCGGGTACCTATGAAGAATACTGGTCCAGGTGGAATGCTGGCGATACAAGCAGCGGACAGGCTGGGGCTCTTTATTACCAGAATGATGTAGGCCCGGTAACTTTTGCGCCGAATAGTCCGACAGAAATTGCAGTGGTAAGTCAGGGAACGGGAGAAACGGATATTTTAGATTTCACAAATACATCGGGCCTATTAAGTAATTTCTCAGTTACTATTCCTCCGCTCACAGGTGTATCACTGGGTAGTCCTTCCCTGCTTACAGCAGATCCGGTTAACGGGATCTACCAGATTTATTTCACCTATGTGAACAGCAGCGGAGCCAGCAGGGTGATTGTCGATAAATACGTAAAGCAATAAATTTTAAGAAAGAAGATAAGGAGACGCTAATAAAAGGGATCTAAGCTTGGATCCCTTTTATCGGCTCATCTCGATGACGTAACGGCTGCGTTAATAGATAGACGTTCTATCCAGGCACGGAATTCATTGGATCGGTACTGGCTGATGATAATGGTTTCGGGAATATTTACGATCAACTCAACGAGAATACGATTATTGCCAATCGACCGGTAAGAGCTCAGGTAATTCACATTAAAAATGTGCTTCCTGTTTGCCCTGTAAAACACAGATCTATCCATGTTATTATATACCAGATTTAATCCATCGGCATCGACCATGCATTTCTTAGTGTCGCTGTTGATTAAAAACACTATGCCATTCTCAAAATAGATCAACACCACTTCTTTTAATTGCATGGGGTAGTACTCTTTGCCTTTTTTAATGATGATCCTTTTTCTCCATTTAGGCACGTTTGGAAAGGAGGATGGTTCATCATTGTCGCTCATCAGCTGCTGTCGGTCCAGCTGGAATTTTTCGAGGGCCATGACCAACCTGGATATTCTTGCCGACCTATTCAGCTGCATCATGGTACCTGGATGGATTGTGTCCTCACCTAATAAGGAATCTCCGGAAGGAATAAAGATTACCGGGCAGAATAAATTGCACTGGCGCAGGACATCATAACAGGAACCATCGGCGAATTGTACGTCTGATACGATCAGGTCCGGTGCACCGAAACTTCTCAACCATTTTATACTTTCTTTCACGCCGCTGGCGATGCCAGCGATCTCGTATTTTGCATCAATCTTGCTAATCCGTTCGACCAAAACATTCCTTATCTCCATTTCCTGAATGATTAATAGAATACTTATCATTATTCATTTTTTTTGTAAAAGAAAAGCGGTGTTCAATTATTTAGGCATCAATTTCTAAATTAGTTAAGTACCGTATTTCCCGCATTCAAAATCTTGCTTATCTTTAAAAGAATGCCTGCCAAAACAAAGCAAGATTTTGAACATATCTCATTCTGATCTCGTTTATCTTGTTATAAAGTAATGACCCATGATGGAAATGAAACATCCCGCTTCAGGTAATAAGATCGGGCCATTTCAAAAAAAAATGTCGCAGGGATCGTTTATCTCTGATTTTTATCAGATCAAATTCTGGGATTATGATTTTGATTTGGCCATTCCGCGCAATAAGACCGATATCGATTGTTTTCGTCAGGCTTACAACAATTGTTTTTCTATCGTCATTGTCAATAAAGGAAATTTTTTCATAGACCTGGCAAGCAATTCTTATGATATGTGCTCTGGTCATATAGCGGTCGAAAAGCCGAACCATGAATACCGCTTCCGTCCGGCGAGCGGCCAATGCTTTGTGCTCCACTTCAGCGACCAATTCTATCGTCACCTCATAGATGACCTGAACTTGAAGAATGCATTTTTTTTCTCCAATGAGAATATTTTGTTGCTTGTGCTTAAAGCTTTGGCGGAGATTGAGTATATACATTTTCAAATTGTAAAACGAATAGGGGAGGCAGGGAAATTGGAAATGGATAATTTAGTGATAGAGTTGTTAAACCGCGTGGTGGAGATGATCACCAATAAGATCATCATAGACGAGCAAGTTGAGCCGCCAAGTCCCGGCCACCTGAAGATCGTAGAAGCAGCGAAAGCGTATCTCAATGAGAACCTTTCCAGCGATATCTCTTTGTACGAGATCAGCAGGTATAGTTGCGCGAGTGCTTTTCATTTCGCGCGAATCTTTAAAAGAATCACGTCGTACTCACCACATCAATATCTGTTGGGCATACGGCTCAAGCAAGGAGAAATGATGTTAAAGAACAGCCTTGCGCCAATATCCGATATCTCATATTCATCAGGCTTTAGCTCGGTGGGTTACTTTGCTACTGCATTCAGACAGAAATATAATCTTACCCCATCAGAATACAGAAACATGAACCGTAAATAAAATATGAACGGGGAGTGTCCGGAAGCTACATTTTTAATTTTCATATCAAAAAGCTATAAAAACAAATGAAAGTGAAAACAGTTAAGGTGGCGGCCCTTATCCTCGGTCTTTTCTTATTCACCCTAACGGGGTCAGCTCAGGAACAAACAAATGAAAAGATCATCCGCGCGCATTATGCCGCGTATGAGAAAAAAGACTGGCCTGCGATGGAAAGGACGCTTGCCGAAGGATTCACTTTTTCAAGCCCGTTCGATAACCATATCAATATAGAGGTATTTAAAGAAAAGTGCTGGCCGAACGCTGCTAAGATCAAGCGATTCGATTTGGAAAATATAATGATAAAGGGCGACGAAGCTTTTGTCATTTATAATGGCTGGACGATCGAAGGCAAATTATTCCGGAATACCGACCATTTTAAATTCAAAAACGGAAGGATCGCAACCTACGAATGTTTTTTTGGGCCTGGAATAAACTATCCGGATTCCAAAAAATGAAAAATAGTATTGTCAAGATCAATAAAGGAAAACAAAAAAATGTTGTAGAAAATAAAAAGCTGTTATACTATTTTTTTTGTAATTGCTTCTTATTTTATAAAAGTAAGGAGAAATAGAATCGGAGAGACAAGTATTTGGACTACTATTTTATTGAAGGAAGGTCCTTCTACTTTTTTCCTGAAATAATTATAATGACTTGATCCATTTAACAAGTTCGTCCCTGCCTTTACCCAATTTTTTTTGAAGTCTGCCCAGCAACTCTTCATCTTTCCCTTCCTCATATTTTAAATCATCTTCAGTGAGATGAGCATGGGCCTGTTTTATTTTTCCTTTGATTTTATTCCATTCACCCTGAAATTCTAATTTATCCATAAATATGATTTTAATTGAAAAAGACAATATTCATGCCGCGTGTAAAATGCTCATCTGCGTTTCGAACCATCAAATTTATTCTCCACGCTAAAGTCAAATCTTCTGCTGATTTATAATGGTTCACGGGCTTAACCCTTACGCGAGCATTTTAAAAAATGTCCTGCGGGGACATTTAACGGTTTTTTGATTTCGTATATTCGAGTATAATATTTCCCTGTATGCCATTGAATAAAGACGTCGTTTTAAGAGATGCAAAAGCGACTCCACGTCATCATTGTCTAATTTACGACGGTCCTCCCCTGGAAAAAATTCCGCTGCTCGCCCTTTTGATTCGAAAAAACCTGGAGGATAATTACCGCTGTTTATACCTGAACAGTCCTGCCATGATTGCGGGTCTGCGTTCCTGCCTTTCAGCGATGGGTGTTGATGTTGCAACAGAGATCACCAAAGGAAGCTTGGTATTGTCTTCAGAGCAGGCGAAGACGGACACCGATTTTGACAGCGATCAGATGTTGAGTCTTCTTGAAGACGCTGTTGATTCAGCGCTGGACGGAGGCTTCAATGGATTGTGGGTAACAGGTGATATGAGTTGGGAATTTGGCGGTGCAAAAGATTTCAAAAAATTGCTCGAGTATGAATGGCGTCTGGAGGAGTTGTTTCACAAAAGAGAACCGTTGCGCGGCATTTGCCAATATCATCGGGACACGCTGCCAACCCAGGTGATGCGAAACAGCCTTTTGACACACCCCTGTATTGCTGTCAATGAAACGCTTTCCCGCATAAATCCGCATTACCTGGAATCGGTTTTTCCTGTCGGAAAAATGACCGCCAATCATGCCTTGGATGAGGTGATCGCCGAACTTTGTCAGACGCGTTAGTGTAATAACCCCAATGACTTTGTCGGTTATGGATCGACGGTAGTTATTGATTTGATCAACACTTCTCAGCACGATTTACCAACAAAGCATCAGGTTTTATCAGCCAATAACTCAAAAAAAAATTTTACGGAATCAATTATCTGATACGTGCATTTCGCGGCTTTGGGTGAATTTTCAGAGATATTTTATTGTGGTCTGCCGATACAAATCCTGTTGAAAAACCAAAGCTGGTATCGGTTATTCATTGACGTAAGTAGTGTATTCCACAAGAAAATAATCTTTTTCTCAGCTGAAAAATTCCACCATGCATGCTCATCGACAATCAGATCTTCCGAAAATTGAAAAGATCTTGGTGAGGAATGCTCTTTTCGGACTTGGTTGGACCGCTGGCATTAAACGCGACCGGTGAATTCACCGGCATTTTTCAGGATCTTTTGCCGATAATTTTTGCCGCTCACCCGGATTTTACGCCCGTTTGCCGTAAGCTGCTGGGTAAAAAAAAAAGACCGGAATAAATTTATGGTCTAAATTAATTTTTGTGAGAAAAAAACTTATTGAAACTGCGGTCTTACTGCTAATCATGTTATCTGGTCTGGCACAGTCTCCATCCGGAAAAAGAAACGGTCCGCCGCCAGCTATTGGTCGTGCATTTGGAAAAGTAACTGATTCTGCCGGCACCACTATTCAGGCGACAGCGATTGTTTTAAAACAGGTTAATGACTCCCTTACGCAGAAAAAGAAATTGATTTTATTAAAAGCCGTGGATACAAAGGCCAGCGGGGAATTTAATTTTGAGGATATTCCTATTGTCACTCAACTCGTTTTGCGCCTATCAGCAGCAGGATACAAAAGCAAAGATGTTCCATTTATGATCATTCCATCGAGTGCAGGACCCGCTGGCTCAGGCAACCCATCGCAGGGGAATATGCCTTCTTTTGAAAAGGATCTTGGATCAATAGTACTGGAGCAGGTAGTCAAAGAGATGAATACAGTAACTGTTACCGCGCAGGCGCCGGCTATGAAACTCGAATTAGACAAAAAAGTATTCAATGTGGAAAGAAATATCGTGAGTGCCGGCGGAACGGCGTTGGATATCATGCGTAGCGTGCCTTCGGTGAATGTCGATATCGATGGAAATGTTACTTTAAGAGGGAACACCCCTACCATTTATGTGGATGGCAGACCCACCACCCTGACGCTTGATGAAATTCCTGCTGATGCGATCCAAAGTGTAGAAGTAATGACCAATCCTTCGGCAAAATATGATGCATCAGCTACGGGTGGTATTTTAAATATTATTCTGAAAAAGAATCGCAAGGAAGGCTACAATGGAAATGTTTCTGCAGGGATTGATTCACACGGTGCTCCAAATGGACTGGCAAGCTTCAACCTGAGGCAGAATAAAGTGAATTTTACCGGAACTTTTTTGATCAATGAGAACAAGTCACGCACCACCGGAAATACAAACAGGCTGACTACGCTTTCCAGCGATACTTCAACCAAATTACTGGAAAATGACCTTACAAAAAATGGAGGAGGTTTTTTGTTTGGGCAGGTGGGGGCAGATTATTTTATGAATAACCGGACCACCATCTCCGCTTCCTATATCCGGGTGCATGGTTCCATCAAACCCACTGAAACTTCACAGTTACAAAGCGACAGCATTTTTAATGGATTTGCTGGTCAATCTTTTTACAGTACTCGTTATTCAAATTCTAACCTGGCTGTTGATGTGAATGGCGTAAACGCGGGATTGAAACACAATTTTACCAAGGACGGGGAGGCTTTGACCGCTGATGGTTCTTTCTTTGGCGCCAATGCCACGAGTGTGGCAAACTACCTGACTGACTATTATGAAAACCTTCCCGGAAGCGCTATCTATTCCACAACCAGGCAGCAAACCATTGCAGCTGCGGATCCCCGCTTCCTGACCATCCAGAGTGATTATACTGACCCGATCGGTGCCAAATCCAAGTTAGAGGCTGGTGTACGCATAAGCATCAACAAATTGACTGACGATAACAATACCTATTCGCCGAACAAAATTGGGAGCTATGTCCAGGATTCGCTTGCCGCCAGCAATTACACCAGCACAAGCAACGCCTATGGTGCTTATGCGAATTTCTCAGATGCGATAAGAGACTTTGGCTACCAGGTGGGACTGCGTGCGGAGAGTTCAAATTATAGCGGCCAGTTGATTTCCACCAACCAGCATTTTAGCAATAAATATCCGTTGAGCCTTTTCCCATCTCTTTTCTTGAGTCAGAAGTTTGGAAAAACGGACGAATTGCAATTCAGCGTTACCCGGAAGATCACAAGACCAAATTTTTTCCAGTTGATTCCTTATACAAATTACGCTGACACATTGAACATCACCCGGGGCAACCCGGCGCTCCTGCCACAGTTCACGGAAAACCTCGAAATGTCGTATCTGAAAACATTCAAACATGCCAATACTTTGTTGATCTCTGTCTATTATAATTATACCTCCAACCTGATCACTCATTACCAGGATACTGGCATTAACCCCATCGGAGAACGGGTGCTCATTAACACCTATGAAAATGCCAGCGACAGCTACAATTATGGTGGAGAAATAACCACCACGGATAATATCACCAGGTGGTGGGACCTCTCCTTGAACTTCAACATTTACAATTCAAGAATCAATACAAGCAACCTGGATCAGCCTTCCCAGCCCTCGCTGTGGAGTTACTTCGGGAAATTCAACAACAACTTTAAGCTCCCTGGGAATTTCACTGTGCAATTGACCGTCATTTACCAGTCAAAAACAAACCTGCCCGTAAATACCGGTGGACAGTCATTTGGTCCGCAGATTTCGACTACGCAGAGTGCATCCCAGGGATACATCAAATCTTTTTATGGGATGGATATGGCTGTTAAAAAGACCTTTTTGAAAAATAACGCGGCCTCTGTTACTTTGAGTTTTTCAGATATTCTAAGGACGAGGTGGTCAGATCAGTTTAGTCAGAGTCCTTTCTTCAGTCAGGAATTTGACCGGATCAAGGATCCTCAACTGGTGAGGGTGGTTTTTGCCTGGCATTTCGGAAAAATGGACATGTCCATTTTCAAAAGAAAGAATATGCACACACAGGGGATGGGTGACGCAGGTCAGAGTCTGCAACAGTAACATCCTGAAGAAATAATATTTTCTTTGTCAGTCTGCGGCAAATCCGGCTTTGATATCTGCCGGTGGGTAATGTTTTTTTCTGGCGGGACCGGAACATTTTTATTTAATTTTCTATCCTAACTTCCGGGCATGAAGTTGGTTGATGTCATACTCTATATCGGGACATTTGTTTTTGCTCTTACCGGGGCACTAAAGGCGCGCACGCACCAGATGGATGTTTTTGGTGCGACCGTTCTTGCTTTTGTCACTGCTTACGGCGGGGGAACAATTCGTGACATACTTATCGGCGTTAGACCGGTAAACTGGATGGGAGACTATTTTGCATTGTCTCTGGTACTCGCGGCGGTGATGATCATTGCCATGGTCAATAAAAATATAAAACGTTTCAGGATTATTATTTTTGTTACCGATGCGGTGGGGCTGGGTATGTTTACTGCTGGGGGTATCCAACGAAGTCTTGATCACGGCGTGAACAGCGTTTATGCAGTGCTGATGGGAGTGATCAGTGCCACCTTCGGAGGATTGCTCGCAGATATTTTGAGCAATACGGTTCCCGACCTCCTAAAACGCGGCGAGCTATATGCAACCGCATGTTTTATCGGAGGAATAATTTATATCATGCTTGGAAAAATCAGTCTCACTTACGAAGTGGATCTTGTGGCTTGTGTCTTGATCGTCGTGTCAATACGTATTGTTTCGAAAATAAAAAGATTGAGGTTGCCGGAAATTTGACCTCGCCTTTTCTTATGCCGCCTGCGGAAACATGAACCATTAAACATTGACAGCGGTCTCCTGTTCCTTCACGGCGGTTTCCAGGAGTTTTTCAGCGCTGCGGATCCAGTCGGGAACCGTGCTGCCGTGAATGCACCAGTTATCGCCGTCCAGCACGAGAGAAAAATAATGCCGCGTCCCCTGCTCATCACTTACATCAATATGATAAGTGGGCACTGCAGCAGACCCCCTCTTTAGAAAATTGAATTCGCGAATGCGGCCATTGACCTTAATGGTAGTGGAGAATTGTTTTTGCTTTTGAAATAACACGGTTTTCAGATTTAGTAAGTCTGAATAATACAGCAAATAAAAGGCCAGTTATCATAAATGGGAGCATTGGTAGCAAGAGCTCAGCAAAATCTCATAAATTATTTTTGAGGTCGCCTTTTCTGAATTAAAAGTGACATAAATTTGCTCACAGGTTCCCAGGTTGACCTGTTTTGGGTTACCCCCATTAATATATCCATTCAAATGACCCTGATTGCCATATTTTTTCCATTCCTCTCTTTTATCCTCCGGGGCAGAATCATTACCGGGGTCCTCTGCCTTATTTTGCAGATCACGCTCATCGGTTGGATTCCAGCGGCGGTCTGGGCTGTCACATCCCTGCAAAATGCGCGGGCTGACAGAAGAAACGAGCGACTGATTCGCGCGATGCGTCGTCGTTAAATGGTGGGAGCAAATATTCGGTTGTGCATTAATGTTATATTTTTGATCTCCCCCTGTCCGATAGAACCTGTATCTTAATCACGCGTGGCTTGAACCTGCATGGGTAAATCCATGCCTGTACATGCTATACCCGTCAGTGTTAGATCTTCCCGTTCAGGGAAAAATGTACTAATTTTTAGGAGGTTTATAATCGTTAGCTCCGAATGTAAATAGAATCAAGATGCCGGGCTACCAAACAATCCTGCCAAATCATTTTGCGAATACGCATTGCTGTTAGTATCAGACGCATCACCAGGCAGTAGATAAAACCTCCTCTGAAATTAATTTATTTTACTCATGCATTAGCGTTAATTTTATTCATGGAACAAAAAAGTCATGCTCCCAACCCTGCAGGCAGGATCCTGATGGCTAGTCTGGTGGGCACAACCATCGAGTTTTTCGATTTTTATATTTTTTCTACTGCCGCCGTGCTGGTTTTTCCCAGATTATTTTTCCCGGCTGCCGATCCGACGGCAGCAACACTGGAATCCCTTGCCACTTTTGCCCTGGCATTTTTTGCCAGGCCGGTAGGGGCCGTAATATTTGGACATTTCGGCGATCGAATCGGTCGCAAGGCAACGCTAGTAGCCGCTTTACTCACGATGGGTCCGTCAACGGTTGCCATCGGGCTGTTGCCTACTTATCATGCCATTGGCGTGGCAGCTCCCATTTTACTTGCTCTTTTTCGTTTTGGTCAGGGGCTTGGACTTGGCGGTGAGTGGGGTGGAGCGGTGCTGCTTGCGACTGAAAATGCACCGGAGGGGAAAAAAGCCTGGTATGGGATGTTTCCGCAACTGGGTGCGCCAATTGGATTTTTGCTATCAAGCGCCACATTCTTGGTCCTTAGCAAGACACTGAGCAATGAAGAATTTTTTGCGTATGGATGGCGAATCCCTTTTATTGCGAGTGCATTGCTTGTTTGGATTGGTCTCTATGTGAGGCTTAAACTTACCGAGACACCGGATTTTCTCCGAACACTTGCCAAAAATGAACGCGTCCGGTTACCGATGGGAGTTGTCATTACCAAACATACTCGCAGGCTCTTGCTGGGGACTTTTATGGCAATAACCACTTTTTTATTCTTTTATATAATGACTGTATTCACTTTAAGCTGGGGAACTTCAGCTTTACATTACGATCGGTCGGGTTTTCTCTCATCCCAGCTGGTTACCGTGCTTTTTTTTGCATTGGGTATTCCTGTTTCCGCTCGGTTAGCCGATCAGTACGGACGCAATACGATCCTCATCGCTGCCACCGCTGCCATCCTGGTATTCGGCATGTTTTTTTCACATTTGTTTAGCGGCGGCAGTTGGCCGGTCACCTTTGTATTTCTCGCACTTGGTATGCTCCTGATGGGCATAACTTATGGTCCTCTCGGTACAGCATTGGCAGAGATTTTTCCCACTGCTGTCCGCTACACGGGAGCATCTTTGTCTTTTACCCTTGCAGGAATATTTGGTGCGTCTCTCGCGCCATACCTGGCTACAACCATCGCCGGCAAATACGGTCTTGCCTATGTGGGCTATTATCTTTCAGTCGCGGCAGGACTGACCCTCGCATCCTTGATGCTCGCACGGCCGGTGATGACAACTTCAGCACAAGAAGGATAACTCAATCCAGGTACAGATGAGCGTTTTTCCATGCAACTGCATATAAACCTGATACGGTGGGGGAGAATCCGTTGCGGAGATTACTTGTTTTTGCAGGTTGCTCCTCAAAGGCGGACGATATTGACAATGTCAATTGGCCGTTCTAACTGATCACCATTGGTCGGCTGATTGTGCCATTCAATTATCAGATCCATGCCTCTGACGACCCTTCCAAATGCGGCGTAACCCTGTCCATCCGGATTGTTCGTCCCGCCGTAGTCAAATCCCGGTTGATCGCCGACGCAAATAAAAAATTCGGTTGCAGCCGATCCCGGCGCTCCCCGGGCAAAGGATATGGTGCCGTTGGAATGAGTAAGTTTGGTTTGCCGTGTGTCTTCATGCGGGATACCCGGAAGGAGCAAGTTATGTTTGGATCTCCATACCCCACCCTGGAGTATTGCCGTCCCGGCATTCCCGGTTGGCTGGTTATCCTCATTAAGCGCCCTGTAAAAAGAGGCGTTTTTATAATAGCCGGAATCAACACGTGATAAGAAGGCGGCCACGCTTCTTGGGGCATTTGCCGCAAAGAGTTCCACCTCGATATCCCCGGACCTTGTTTCTATCTCCACACGTGGGTTAGTATATTTTTTTCCCATGCAGGAAATCATATAAAATAAAGCAAGGGTTGCATAAACATAACGCATAGATAAAGATTGATGTTAAAATTAAGCAGGTTATCCGCAATGGGCAAAACCAGATTGATTTTTTCAGTCCGGTATCTTTAGTCTCAACTTACATAGCACCGTTAGTTTTTGGTTACCAAGTTTCAAAGCGTCATCCAAATGAAAGGCAGTCCAGATGAATTTGTCATCAGGACAGGTATCTTCCTTTTGCAGACATTTTTATTCAATAGAAACCCAGTGCCTGTTTTCTCGTTAAAAAATACGAAAAAAACTGCAATCCTTAAATAGAGCGAAATGGTATAACGTTTATGTATAACCGCAATGATAATTGGATGCCTTTTTTGATCTCGCATGGTCAATTTTCCTGCTTCTTCCGGCAGGTCTATAAGACGGGCAGCTATTCATCGGCGCCAGATTCTGCAGCATTGACAAAATTGACGAGGGACGCCGCATTTTTTAATTTGAGCTTTGTCAGGATATTGTGACGATGGACTTCCACCGTTTTTAAGCATATTGCCAGGTCACGGGCGATTTCTTTGGAAGATCGACCCAGCTTTATGCATTCGATGACCTGCATTTCTCTGGGTGTGAGCAGGGCCATGACGGGGGCGTTTTCTGATGCTCCCAGTGCCTGGTTTGACATGATTGCCCGCATTTCAAGACAAATGTATCTGTCCCCGCTGATGACTGAAAGGATTGCTTCTATCAATTCCCCAGAAGAAGAATTTTTGGTGACATAACCTGAGGCGCCCAGTTGCAACATTTTTTTTGCATAGAGAGGGAGCGCATGCATCGAAAGCCCGATAATCCGGGTTGCCGGTGAGACTTTCCTGATCTTTGCAGTGGCCTCGAGACCGGAAAAGGGCATTATGTTGATGTCCATAAGCACGATCTGCGGGCGAAGGTTTTTCGCGATTGTCACTGCTTCCTCGGCATCGCCGGTCGAAGCGATCACGCAAAATCGAATATCATCGCCCAGAACAAATCCCCAGAGTTCCCGGAAGAGGCGGTGATCATCGGCGATCAGGATGCTGATTTTATCCATAATATGGTGTTTTAAGGGTTGAAGCATAAAGTGATCTTCCGAGTGATTTAAATCATTTCTAATGGTATACACTGAATAACTGATAACCCGGATCATTTATTTTCGGGTTTTACGGATTAACGATCAAACTAAGGGTAAACCCTATGTCTGACCTTAGTGTAATTTGACAGTAACGATATACAATCGATTTTGGGTGAGTAAGAAGTCATTAAATAACGGAGATGGATAACCGATTTTTTAGTATTCAGCCAAAGCTGGCAATGATTTTAGCCATGGTCATTAGACAAATTCTCATTCATCAGTGAAACAAATAAAGGCGGTTTTGTACCGGAAGGATATATGAAAATCAGATAAATGGGTAATGAATAATCATAAACTATCCCGTTGGGATGTGTGAATAATGCAAGATATACCGAGAAAAGTGTAATAAATTCCTCATGCAATGACCTCATCTTTGCGGTTGACGACCGGTAAATGTTTTGAACGGTCTGCTGATCATTTCATTAAATCAATCAACTCAATCATGAGAAAAAATCTGTTTCGGTTATTGCTCTTGTCCGTCATTGTTATCGGAGGATATTCTTACGCTGCGGCGCAGGTCTATGTGAGGATACGGCCCGTTGCCCCGGTTGTGGTAAGAACTGCCCAACCCAGTCACGACCATGTGTGGATTGATGAAGAATGGGAACCTAACGGCAATGCGTACAGGTATACCGGCGGACATTGGGAAAGACCTCCTCATCCGGGTTACCGTTGGAGAAGAGGTCATTGGAGACGTCACCACGCTGATGGGGAAAGATGGGTTGCCGGTGGCTGGAGAAGATAAATCAACCGGACAGGTTCGCCCTCAATAATCAGCAGGATTTCGTTTTCCCATGCAAAATTCTTTGTAAACCCGCGGAATGGCAGCGGGTTTTTCATTACAGCATTGCAAACAGACAGCCACCTGTGCTCTTTTTACCATCTTGTATTTTTTTTCGCGGCACGGTTTTGGACTTAACCATAACACATTCCATTTCCGCTTCAGCAAAGTTTGATGCTTTTGCAACGCTTCTTCCCTGTTGACTGACCCAGCAATTTTTTAATGTAATTTTTTCAATAATAAAATGCAAATACAATGGACACGAATAATTCCCCGACGGGCTATCCGGAAACTAAGCCTCCAAAAAAAGATTCCAGAAATTTAATAATTGTTCTTCTTGCTGTGGGTTTTCTGGGCACTGCCGGTTATGTGGTGTATAATAACAACGATCATCACCAGGTGCAGCAATCACAGGAAAGCCAGGTGATGAAAATAACAGATGATAAGAACCAGGTACAGAAAAATTTTGATAATGCGCTGGTAAGACTTGATTCCATGACTGGTTTCAACAACAAGATACAGGGCATGTTAGCGGGAAGACAGAATGATGTTGCCAAATTGAAGCTCCAGATCCGCGGAATACTGAAAAAAGAAAAATTATCAGAGACCGACACGAAAACAGCTGAAGCACTTATTGCAGAGATGAACGTCAAGATCAGCACAATGGAACAAACCATTGCGCAACTTACCCAGGCCAATCACGGCTTGGCGCTAGATACCGCTTCCTTAAATCAGGACAAAGGGAAACTGACCTCGGATTTGCAAACGACTACCTCCGCCAACGAAGGGCTGGCAAAAAAGGTAGACATTGCCTCCACCCTTAACGCAGCTAATATCATGATCAGCCCCGTGCAGGATAAAAAGAATGGTCAGGAAAAAATAACAGACAGGGCAAAGAAAGTCAGTAAACTGAATATTTCCTTTGATCTGTCTAATCGCATTGCAGCAAGTGGTCAGGCTGATGTATATATATGCATAATTGGCCCAGATCAAAAAATGATCCTGGATTCTTTGAAAGGATCGGGAAGCTTTACCTCGCGGGACGATGGCGATAAAATGTACACAACCAAATTACCAGTTGCGTTTGAGTCCGGCAAGATAAAATCGGTACAGTTCTCCTGGAAACAGGAAAGCGGTTTTCATACCGGAGAGTATAAAATTGAAATTTATCACAACGGCTATAAAATCGGGGAAGGAATCAGGGACCTCAAAAAAGGCGGACTATTTTCTTAAAAAGAGTGAAAAAGTATTGACTCACCAAACGGGCGTTAGAAAATCCCGCCCGTTTTTTTATTGACGATCAGGAAAGTGACATTGATCCGGACCGTGTGTCAGGAGATGTCACCAAGGGGAAAAAGTAGACTTATTCGTTATCTCTTCAAAAATAATGAGCTTTTATTCTGAACGGTTATACATGCCTGTTAGTCTGTCGTATTCCCTGTTTCATCGAGTTTCAAAAAAGGGTTGTAGGCGATTTCCCAAAGATTTTCATCGGGATCAGCGACATAGCCACGGTAACCGCCCCAGGAGGTTTTTTGTGGACGCTTGATTATTTTAATTCCTTTTGACCCAAGGCTATTAAACAAACTATCTACCTCTTTGTCGCTTCTTGTGTTATAGGCAAGCGTAAATCCTTTAAAACCGTTTCCGGGAGGACCTGCATGTGCATCCTTTGCCAATTCGGTTTTATTAAATAAAGCCAGCTCCATTCCGTTTAAATGAAAAAAACTGATGTCTGCATTACTTGCAGATGTTTTTTTCCATCCGAAGACATTTTCGTAAAATGTTGTTGATTTATTTAGGTCACTTACACCCAGCGTGACAATTGTAAGTCTTTGCTCCATTTTCTTGCCATTGTTTTTTTGGAGATCGTTGCTGGCTGATATATACAGCAAGCCAATAAAAAAAATCAAGATTTTCATATTCATAGCATCGTTATTGGAAGATTAGGCCATCACTTTGTGGAAACAGATTGTTGTCTCAGGTTTGCCGTGGTTTGCCGACCATGATAAATTGCTAACTGACTTCATACTTAAAAAAACGCATTAGTAAATGTCAATGCACTGGTCAGAAATCCCCGTGGAATCTACACTTGGTATTTATTTTCAATTTCTTAAAAACAATAAGATTTTAGTTCTATGAATCGCTATTTTAAAAAATCGTTTTGATCCATCCTCCGTCAACAGCAAGTGAAACTCCTGTAATATAACTGGCGCGCTCACTTGCTAAAAAGGCAACAGCTGCAGCAAATTCTTCCGGTTTTCCAAAACGCCCCATCGGAACTTCTGTTTTTGCCGATGCGAAAGAAGAATTGTTTTTCATCAGTTCTTGTAATCTGTCGGTTTCTGTATAACCCGGCATCACATTGTTAACAGTAATGTTATAAATGCCCAGTTCGTTGGAGAGCGTTTTCATTAAACCAACAACTGAAGCACGTACTGAGTTGGAAAGAATAAGATTATTAACGGGTTGTTTTACCGCCATAGAGGTAACGGAAATAATTCTTCCCCATCGCTGTTCTTTCATGGCTGGCAAAAAACCGTTGACCAGACCAACAACACTTGCCAGCAATTGATGGTAGGCATTATCCCAATTTTGTTGCGAATGCTCTGTAAATTTTCCTGCCGGGGGACCGCC
>Ga0070731_10002327_pt1 | contig 18287 bp, 17 predicted proteins | sample Coa_R1_2_FD_66448 | JGI IMG/M metagenome (GOLD analysis project Ga0070731, IMG submission 66448) | Surface soil microbial communities from Centralia Pennsylvania, which are recovering from an underground coalmine fire - Coalmine... | ecosystem: Environmental > Terrestrial > Soil > Unclassified ... | reverse complement strand
CGCATGGACCGGTCCCAGCCGTTGGTCAGCAGCACCCCGCCGATGTCCACGAAGAGCGTGGTCACTCGAGGGCCGGTCATCGCACCGGAAGATCAGTAAGCTGAGCAAGTTCGCGACTCGTGTCCATCCTCAGTCCTCCGGAGTATTATAAAAGATAGAGAGCGCTTCCCGACGGATTCCGAGAGGACGGCAGAACGCCGCACCCATCTCTGCACCGGAGGACCTCAACAACAGCGTAGAGGCGCGAGACGGATCCGGTCTGGTCAAAATTGGTCACCCGCGTCCACGCACGTACCGGTCCACCTGCGCGAAACCGGGTTCGTCCGGATTGCGGCATGACGAAGGGAGTCATCCATGAGACCAGCCTACCCACGCATCCTGGCGATCAACGGCGGCTCGTCCAGCATCAAGTTCGCGCTGTTCGAGGTCGGGGACTCGCTCCGACGGACTCTGAAGGGCGGGATTGAGCGGATTGGATCGCCGGAGGCCACCTTGCGGGTGACAGGCGCGAATCAAGCGGACAACTTGTCGCGCGTGGTAACGGCGCCGGATCACACGGCGGCGGCGGACGTGCTGATGGATTGGATCGAGGAACGCAGCGGGCGCGATACGGTGACCGCAGTGGGGCATCGCGTGGTGCATGGCGGGCCGACGTATTACAAGCCGCAGCGACTCACTGCGGAAATGGTTGAGGAGTTGCACCGCCTGAGTCCATTCGATCCTGACCATCTGCCGGGGGAGATACGGTTGACCGAGGCGTTTCATCGCCGATTTCCGGACCTGCCCCAAGTGGCGTGTTTCGACACGGCGTTTCACCATGATCTGCCGCGCGTCGCCCGGTTGTTGCCGATCCCACGCCGCTACGAGGCGCAGGGCGTGCGGCGGTACGGGTTCCACGGACTGTCGTATGCGTTTCTCATGGGGGAACTCGCGCGCCTCGGCGACCCGGCGGCAACGACCGGCCGCGTCATCCTGGCGCACCTCGGTAGTGGCGCGAGCCTGGCGGCGGTGGGTGACGGCAAACCCGTGGACACCAGTATGAGCTTCACGCCGACCGCCGGGGTGCCGATGAGCACTCGCTCAGGGGATCTCGACCCCGGTCTGGTTTGGTATCTGGCGCGCACCGAAAAAATGAGCGCGGTGGAATTCAGCGAGATGGTCAATGGCCGGTCCGGACTACTCGGGATATCCGAGACGAGTTCCGACATGAGTGACTTGCTCGATCGTGAAACGCAAGACGTGCGGGCGGCGGAGGCCGTCGCGCTGTTCTGTTACCAGGTCAAGAAATGGATCGGCGCATTCGCGGCGGCGTTGGGCGGGCTGGACACGCTGGTGTTCGCCGGCGGCATCGGGGAGAATGCGCCCGCGGTGCGCGCCCGGATTTGCGACGGGCTGGGATTCCTTGGAATCGAACTCGAAGAAAATCGAAACGCGGCGAATGAAAGCGTGATTTCCGCGGCGGGGAGGGTGACGGTCCGCGTCATTCGCACGGACGAAGAGCGCATGATCGCCGCGACGGTGTGCCGCGTGCTCGGCCTTGACGGAACACAGGAGCACTGAACGATGACGACACGCACTCTTTCGCCGGACCTGCTCCACAAGGTGGATGCCTGGTGGCGCGCCGCCAACTATCTGTCGGTCGGCCAAATTTATCTCTACGACAATCCGCTCTTGCGCGAGCCGCTGACGCTGGCCCATGTGAAGCCACTGGTGGTCGGACACTGGGGCACGACGCCGGGGCAGAACTTCATCTACGTGCATTTGAATCGGGTCATCAAGAAGTATGACCTGGATATGTTCTACATCGCCGGTCCGGGTCATGGCGGCCCGGCGCTGGTGGGCAACGTGTACCTCGAAGGCACCTACAGTGAGATTTATCCGCACATCAGCCAAGACGAAGCCGGGCTGAAAAAGCTGTTCAAGCAATTCTCGTTTCCCGGTGGGATTTCCAGCCATGTGGCGCCGACAACGCCGGGTTCGATTCACGAAGGTGGCGAGCTAGGGTACTCGCTCAGCCATGCCTTCGGGGCCGCGTTTGATAATCCCGATCTGATCGTCGCCTGCATCGTCGGCGACGGCGAAGCCGAAACGGGGCCCTTGGCGGCCGCCTGGCAGTCCAACAAGTTTCTCAGCCCAATGACCGACGGAGCCGTGCTGCCGATCCTACACCTGAATGGCTACAAGATCAGCAGTCCGACCGTCCTGGCGCGCATCGAGCATGAGGAATTGGAGCAATTTCTGCGAGGCTGTGGCTGGACGCCCCACTTTGTGGAAGGTGATGAGCCCGAAGCGATGCATGAACTCATGGCCAGTACTTTGGACACGGCCATCGAGGACATCCGGCACATCCAAAAGAATGCGCGGAACAAGCACGACACCACTCGGCCGCGCTGGCCAATGATCGTCCTCAAGTCACCCAAAGGCTGGACGGGACCGAAAGTCGTCGACGGCCTGCAAATCGAGGGCACCTTCCGTGCGCACCAGGTCCCGCTTCTGGTGGATGCCGGGCATCCCGAGCATGTCGAGCAGCTTGAACGCTGGATGAAAAGCTACAAGGCCGAGGAGTTGTTCGATAAGAGCGGCCGACTCATCCCCGAATTGGCCGAGCTGGCGCCGCAAGGCGACCGGCGGATGGGCGCCAATCCCCACGCCAACGGCGGCATTCTGCTGCGCGACCTGCGCATGCCGGACTTCCGCGTCCACGCGGTGAATGTGCCGTCGCCCGGCGCCGTTGACGGCCAAGATACGCTCGTGCTGGGTAGGTTCCTGCGTGACGTGGTTACGCTGAATCAGGATCAGCGTAATTTCCGCCTCTTCGGTCCGGATGAGACGCTCTCGAATCTCCTAGGCGCGGTTTTTGAAGCAACCAATCGTCAGTGGGACGCCCCGAAAGGAAAGAATGATGAATTCCTCGCGCCCGCCGGACGCGTGCTGGACTCGATGCTTAGCGAGCACCAGTGCGAGGGGTGGTTGGAAGGATATCTGCTGACCGGGCGGCACGGGCTGTTCAACAGCTATGAAGCCTTCGTTCGCATCGTCGACTCGATGTTCAGCCAGCACGCCAAGTGGCTGAAGGTCACGTTGGAACTGCCCTGGCGCCGGCCGATCGCCTCGCTGAACTATCTGCTCGCCTCCCACGTCTGGCAGCAGGATCACAACGGCTTCACGCACCAGGATCCCGGGTTCCTCGACCACGTCGTCAACAAGAAGGCCGATATCGTGCGCGTGTACCTTCCGCCCGACGCCAACTGCCTGCTGTCGGTTGTTGATCACTGCCTGCGCAGCCGGCACTATGTGAACGTGGTGGTGGCCGGTAAGCACGCCCTCCCGCAGTGGCTGACCATTGATGCGGCGGTCGTGCACTGCACAGAAGGCATTGGCATCTGGCAATGGGCTAGCAACGACCAGGGCGCCGAGCCGGACGTGGTCATGGCCTGTTGCGGCGACACGCCCACGCTGGAGATCTTGGCCGCCGTGTCCATCCTTCGCCGGCATCTGCCCGATCTGAAAATCCGGGTGATCAACGTCGTCGATCTCATGAAGCTGCAATCTGCCAGCGAGCACCCGCACGGACTGAACGAAACGGATTACGATTCGCTCTTCACCACGGACAAACACATCATATTTGGCTTTCATGGATACCCATGGCTGGTCCACCGGCTGACCTACCGCCGCACGAACCGCAACCTCCATGTCCGGGGCTACAAGGAAGAGGGCACCATCACGACGGCCTTTGACATGCGGGTGCAGAACGACTTGGACCGGTTCCACCTCGTGCAAGACGTGGTCGATCGGCTGCCACACCTGGGTTCCAAGGGCGCCTATCTGAAGCAGCAGATGCAGGACAAGCTCATCGAGCACAAGCAGTACATCGACAAGCACGGCGAGGACCTGCCCGAGATCCGGAACTGGAAGTGGGGGGCCCCCCAATGAAGGCGCAGGAACTCATCGGCCACGCGGCGTGGGAGGCCCTCCAGGCCCATTACCTGAACATGCGGGAGGCGCACCTCCGGACGCTCTTCGCGGACGATACCACCCGCGGGGAGCGGATGGCGGTCGAGGCCGTCGGCATCTACTTCGACTATTCGAAGCACCGCATCACCGATGAGACGCTCACGCTCTTGGTGCAATTGGCGGAGGAGTCCGGTCTGCGGGCCCGCATCGACGCGATGTTTCGCGGGGACAAAATCAACGTCACGGAAAAGCGGGCCGTCCTGCACGTGGCCCTGCGCGCCCCCCAAGGGCAATCCATCGTCGTGGACGGCGAGGACGTGGTGCCCCAGGTGCATGCCGTCCTCGCCAAGATGGCCAACTTTTCCAACCGGGTGCGCGGCGGGGAGTGGAAGGGCCACACTGGCAAGGCGATCCGCAACGTCATCAATGTCGGCATTGGCGGGTCTGATCTAGGGCCGGTGATGGCGTACGAGGCGTTGCGGCATTACAGCCGGCGCGACCTGACCTTCCGCTTCGTCTCCAACATCGACGGCACCGACTTCGCCGAGGCCACCTGCGACCTCGACGCTGCGGAGACGCTGTTCATCATCTCGTCGAAGACCTTTACGACGCTCGAGACGATGACCAACGCGCACACAGCCCGCGACTGGGCTCTCATGACGTTGAAAGATGATGCCGCTATTGCCAGACATTTCGTCGCGGTCTCGACCAACGCCGAGCAGGTGGCGAAGTTCGGCATCGACCCCGCCAACATGTTCGAGTTTTGGGATTGGGTGGGCGGCCGGTACTCGATGGAGTCGGCGATTGGCCTTTCCACAATGCTCGCCATCGGTCCCGACCATTTCCGCGCAATGCTCGACGGGTTCCACCAGATGGACGAGCATTTCCGCACCGCCCCCTTCGAGCGCAACCTGCCGGTGCTCATGGGGCTCCTGGGCCTCTGGTACAACAACTTCTTCGGGGCGCAGACTGTGGCGGTGCTTCCGTATGAGCAGTACTTAAAGCGCTTCCCGGCTTACCTCCAGCAGTTGACGATGGAGAGCAATGGCAAACGCGTCACGCTTGATGGGACTGAGGTCGTCTGGCAAACCGGGCCAATCTACTGGGGGGAGCCGGGTACCAATGGCCAGCATTCCTTTTACCAGTTGATTCATCAGGGAACCAGACTCATCCCCTGCGACTTCATCGGGTTTGTTCAGCCGCTGAACCCGCTCGGCCGCCACCACGACCTGCTCCTGGCCAACGTGTTTGCCCAGACAGAGGCGCTGGCCTTTGGCAAAACGCCGCAGGAGGTCCGAGCCGAGGGCACACCCGAATGGCTGGTGCCGCACAAAACCTTCGAGGGGAACCGTCCGTCCAGCACGATCCTCCTGGAACGACTGACTCCGGCGGCGCTGGGGAAGCTTGTCGCACTGTACGAACACAGCGTCTTCACGCAAGGCGCGATTTGGCACGTCGATTCATTTGACCAGTGGGGGGTCGAATTGGGGAAGGCGCTTGCCGCGCGCATCATCCCCGAACTTGAGACCGGGGCCAAGGGCCGACTCAAGCACGATAGTTCAACCAACAACCTGATTCGGCGCTACAGGACATCCAAGGAACGATGGGCATGACAACACATCTGACCGCCTCCCGTTCGGACGCGCTGGTGTTCTTCGGTGTGACGGGCGATCTGGCGCACAAGATGATCTTCCCGGGACTCTACGCGATGGCGAAACGCGGGACCCTGAAGGTCCCGGTCATCGGTGTTGCCTTCCCGAAGTGGAGTCTGACGCGTCTGCGCAACCGCGTGACGGACAGCATCAAACGATCCGGCGGGATCGATGACCGGCGCGCCCTCCACCGTCTGCTGTCCATGCTCAAGTACGTGAGTGGGGATTATCGGGACCAGGCCACGTTCACGGCGATAAAAAAGGAGTTGGGGCACGCCCGACGCCCGGCGTACTACCTGGCCATCCCGCCCTCCCTCTTCGAGACGGTGATCAAAGGGCTTGGTGCCGCGAATTTGGCGGAGCATGCGCGCGTCATTGTTGAAAAGCCGTTCGGACGCGACCTGACCTCCGCGCGGGAGCTCAACCGCGTCGCCCGGGCGGTATTCCCGGAAGATTCGATCTTTCGCATCGATCACTTCCTCGGGAAGGAAGCGATCATGAATATCCTCTATTTCCGCTTCGCCAATTCGTTCCTGGAGCCGATCTGGAATCGCAACTACGTGGCCAGCGTTCAGATCACCCTATCCGAGGATTTCGGCGTGAAGGGCCGCGGCGCGTTTTACGAAACCGCCGGTTGTCTGCGCGACGTGATCGAGAACCACCTCTTCCAGATCGTCGCGCTACTCGCCATGGAGCCGCCGGCCGGCAGGGACTTTGGAGCCGTCCACAGCGAGAAAGCCAAAGTCTTTCAAGCCATGCGCCCCCTGAAGCCCAACGAGTTGGTGCGTGGCCAGTACGCCGGCTACCAGAAGGAGCCCGGCGTGGCGAAGAACTCCGACGTTGAGACGTTCTGCGCCCTGCGGCTCTTCATCGACTCGTGGCGCTGGGAGGGGGTGCCGTGGTACCTGCGCTCCGGTAAATACCTCGCCGCGACCGCGACCGAGGTCCTGGTGGAGCTGAAGCCGCCGCCACAAAGATTGTTCGCCGACTCAGCGCCGGCGACCGGCTTAACCAATTACCTGCGCTTCCGGATTTCGCCCAGCTCGGCCATCGCCCTCGCCGCTCGTGTCAAGATCGCCGGAAAGGTGTTCGTGGGGGACCAGCGCGAGCTCTACCTGTTCGAAGAACAGCCGGGAGAGGAAATGCCCTACGAGCGGCTCTTGGGCGACGCTATGACCGGCGATGGAGCGCTCTTCACCCGTGAGGACGCGGTTGAAGCCGCCTGGGCAGTGGTCGATCCAGTCCTGAAGACCCACCATCGGACTCGCCCCTACAAGCGCCGCAGCTGGGGGCCGAAAGTGGCCGACGCGATCATCACGTCAGGCGGCTGTTGGCACAACCCCAGCCCCAAGGAGTCATCCGGATGATGAGCCTTACTCACCCGCGGCCTGCTGACCAGCGGCACGCTTAGCCATTCATATGACATGTCGGAACGCATAAACCCTCTCGCCGGCAAACCGGTCCCGCAATCGCTGCTGGTCAATATCCCGCGGTTGGTGACTGCGTATTTCGCGCTGGTACCCGATCCCACGATCGCCGCGCAGCGTGTCATCTTCGGCACATCGGGACACCGCGGTTCGGCCTTCGCGACCGCCTTCAATGAAGCACATGTCCTGGCGATCGCGCAAGCTGTCTGCCTGTACCGCCGCCACGCCGGCATCGACGGGCCGCTGTTCCTGGGCATGGACACGCATGCTTTGTCGGAACCCGCGTTCGCCACCGCCCTCGAAGTGCTCGCGGCCAATGGCGTGGAGTCGATGATCGACGCGCATGAGGGATACACGCCGACGCCGGTCATCTCGCACGCGATCCTTTCCTACAATCGCGGCCGCAAGACTGGCCTGGCGGACGGGATCGTCATTAGTCCGTCGCACAATCCGCCCGACGAAGGCGGCTTCAAATACAATCCTCCTAATGGCGGGCCGGCGGATGTCGATGTGACCGGCTTCATCGAGAATACCGCGAACGACTTCCTGACGAAGAAACTCGGCGGTGTCGTGCGCATTCCCTACGAACGCGCGCGCAACGCGGCGTCTTGTCATACCCATGACTACATGACGCCCTATGTCGAGGACCTCGCCAATGTCGTCGATCTGGACTCGATCCGTGGGGCAGGCGTGCGCATCGGGATCGATCCGCTCGGAGGCGCCGCCGTCCAGTATTGGCACCCGGTCATCGAGCGCTACAAGATCGCTGCGACCGTGGTGAACGACGCCATTGATCCCACGTTTCGTTTCATGACCGTGGATTGGGACGGACGGATCCGGATGGATTGCTCGTCACCTTATGCGATGGCGCCGCTGATCGCGATGCGGGACAAATTTGACATTGCCTTCGCCAACGATACCGATGCGGACCGGCATGGAATCGTCTGCCCGTCGGGCGGACTGATGAATCCGAATTACTTTCTCGCGGCCGCGATTGCCTATTTGTGCGAGAACCGGCCGGGGTGGCGCCGTGACAGCGCCGTTGGCAAGACTGCCGTGTCCAGCGGCATGATCGATCGCGTCACAGCGAAGCTGGGACGCAAGCTCTTCGAGGTACCGGTTGGGTTCAAATGGTTCAGCAGCCGCCTGATCGACGGATCGCTGGCGTTCGCCGGCGAGGAAAGCGCCGGCGCATCGTTTCTTCGGCGTGATGGGTCGGTCTGGACGACAGACAAGGATGGACTGATCATGGGCCTGCTCGCGGCGGAAATCACCGCGCGAATCGGCCGTGACCCCAACCTGTTTTACGCGTCCGTGACGCACGGCCTGGGCAAATCCTTCTACCAGCGGATCGATGCGCCGGCCACGCGCGACCAGAAAGACCTGCTCACAAGGTTGGATCCCGCACGCTTCGACGCGAAGGAGCTTGCCGGCGAGCCGATTGACGCGAAACTGGACCGCGCCCCCGGCAACCACGAGCCGATTGGGGGACTCAAGGTGGTCGCCGGGAACGGGTGGTTTGCCGCCCGGCCATCGGGAACCGAGGATGTCTATAAGATTTATGCTGAAAGCTTCCGCAGCGAAGATCACCTCAAGCAGATTCAACACGATGCACACACCCTCATCGGTCGCCTGTTCAACACGATATAAAATCCATGCCCATGCGGCCGTTGATCGCCGGAAACTGGAAGATGCACGGGCTGGCGCCGCAGCTTGGCGAGATCGAGACGATTGCTGCCTCTGTCAAGACTACGCCGCCATTGGCCGATATTCTGATCTGCCCGCCCGCGACGCTGGTCGCTCGCGCGGTGCAGACGGCCGCCGGCCGCATCGCCATCGGAGGGCAGGACTGCCACACGGAAATCGCCGGTGCGTTCACCGGGGACGTCAGCGCGGAAATGCTGAAAGATGCGGGCGCCTCGGCGGTTATCGTCGGACATTCAGAACGCCGTCAATACTATGGCGAGACCAACGCGATCGTAGCGGCGAAAACGAAGGCCGCATGGCGCGCGGGACTTCTGGCGATCATCTGCATCGGCGAGACGGAATCCCAGCGGCTGGACGGCAAGGCGTTGTCCGTGTGCGGCGATCAGATCGCAGGCAGCGTGCCCGAAGGCATCACCGTGTCCGCCGCCGCGATCGCCTATGAGCCGCTCTGGGCGATCGGAACCGGGCGCACGCCGACCTCGGAGGAGATCGCGGAAGTGCATGCGTACATCCGGCACTGCCTTTCGGCGCGGTTGGGCGCGGAAGGGAATACGGTGCGCATCGTCTACGGCGGGTCGGTCAAACCGTCCAACGCGCGCGGGATCTTGGCGCTGCCGGAAGTTGGCGGCGCGCTGGTCGGTGGCGCCAGCTTGAAGGCCGCGGATTTCGAAGCCATTTTCAGGGCCGTGCCGGTACCGACGTGATGCAATGAACGTTCCCGTTCCACATCAACCGTTGCCGGTGCTCAATCCTCAAGGGACCGATGCAGAAATGCTTGGGGACCTCCAGCGCGTGACATTCGAGTATTTTCGCAACGAAGTCAATCCTGAAACTGGGTTGATCGCGGATAAAACGCAACCAGGAGCGGCTTCCAGCATTGCGGCGGTGGGCTTGGGCATCAGCGCCTATGTGGTCGCGGTTGAACGAGCATTCCTCTCGCGAGCCGACGCGATCGAGCGGACCCTAACAATCCTGCGGTTCTTTCACTCCAGTCGGCAGGGACCGGAGGCGGATACCACGGGCTACAAGGGATTCTATTACCACTTCCTCGATATGCAGACCGGCCGACGGGCCTGGCACAGTGAATTGTCGACGATTGACACCGCGATCCTCATGGCCGGTATGCTCACTGCGAGAAGCTACTTTGCGCGGGACAGCAAAGAGGAAACCGAGATTCGTGAGCTCGCCGACCGTCTCTATCGCCGCGTTGACTGGAAATGGGCGTTGAACCACGGGGCGACCATCTGCCACGGGTGGAGGCCAGAGTCCGGCTTTCTCGCGTATCGATGGGATCGCGGCTATAGTGAGGCCATCATTCTGTACACACTTGCGATCGGCTCGCCCACGTTTGCCGTCGATCCAGCAAGCTACCGAGCATGGACGTCTACGTTTGAATGGCGGAAAATCTACGGCGTCGAACAAGTCTACGCCGGACCCCTGTTTATTCATCAGATGTCCCATCTGTGGTTGGATTTTCGCGGCATCCATGACGATTTCAATAGGAAGACGGGCATTGATTATTTCGAAAACAGCCGGCGGGCCACTCATGTTCAACGACAATATGCAATAGAAAACCCCCTGGGTTTTGTCCACTACGGAGAAAACGCCTGGGGATTCACCGCGAGCGATGGACCGGGCCCGGCTGTACGGAAGGTCCATGGTGTGCAAAGAACATTCTTTGACTACATCGCGCGAGGCGCTCCGTTTGGCCCGGACGATGGCACCATTGCCCCCTGGGCGGTTGTCGCATCGCTCCCGTTCGCGCCGGAGATTGTGGTCGACACGATTCGTCACGCAATCGAACGCCTCAATTTGCACGACCCGAGACGGCATGGGTTTGATGCGAGCTATAATCCGACGTATCCGGAACGAGGTAGAAATCCATACGGCTGGGTGTCGCCGTGGAGATTTGGCCTCAACCAAGGTCCGATTGTCCTGATGATTGAAAATTTTCACTCGGAGTTCATTTGGAAGATTATCCGGACATGTTCGTACATCGCGGATGGCTTGCGTCGCGCTGGCTTTCGCGACGGCTGGCTTGACAGCTAGTTCCGTAGCGTATTTTCGCGGCAGGGCTTCCCCGTAGCAGCGCCCGCACTCACAAGTTATCCTTGCTGCTGTGGTTGAAGAGGTTCGGAGATTGGTCAGTTCATCCGATGGTCACCGAGAAAGTCTCTGGTTAGTCATAGCCATGACGACTCCGCTGCCCTCCGCGGGTGCTTCGCCCGCCAAATCGGTAGGAATGGCGAAGGATGATCCGCCGACCGGCTTGACGAGCGACGAGGCTCGCCTCCGGCTCCAGAAGTTCGGCCCCAACGCGATGCCCGAGGCCGCGATCGTGCTGGAACTAGCGCTCGGCAAGTACGTCGAGGCCGCAATCATCGCCGGCCTCCTGGTGTTCAACGCCGCACTCGGACTGTTCCAAGAAAACCGTGCCCAAGCGACCCTGGCCGCGTTGAAGTCGCGGCTCGCACCGCGCCCGCAACCCTCACAGGGGCGGGGCGGTATCGCGGCCCAGCGCGACTCGCTGCCGCCGGGCAGGCATGCGACGCACACGGGCGCAAGGCGATATATGCGCCTCGCAAATATGGGACTTGCGCCTGCTGGGAGCCGGATCCGCCAGACCGTCTCCTGAGGTGCCAGGCGGCGCCCGCAGACCGCACAGATCCATCCGGTTTGGGCCGCTCTCGATACGCGGCGTCTCGTCTCGTTCGGCGCGTCGGCGAGCTGATTCCAAAGCGCGGCGTCGGCCCGCGCGGCGGCACCGGGGCTGTCCGTGGTCTCGGTCACGCCGAAATCACCAGAACGCCGTCTGAGGACGCCTCAGGCAACACTTATGTCGTCTTCCACAGTGTGTGCCAGCGTCCAAGACGGGCTCCCGGCACCAGTCGTACAGTACCTCTCCTCCAGGTTCAGGATGCCAGTGAGATTGCCGCGCAGGACCGCCTCGAGGCCTTCCCTGTTAGGTTCCAGCGTCCCGGAGACGTATGTCACGCGACGCTCGGCTGGCTTCCGTTTGGCATCGGCGACGCGATCTGCTCGTTTTGTCGAAGACCTTATAGCGTTACCGATCGCGCTCGCGCTCGCCCCCGCGATGGCAGCTGCGTTCGCTAGTGCGTGGGAAGCGCCCAGCGACGTATATATTGTCACCGGCCGGTGGACGTGGGATGCCGGACACGCCGGCCACACTGAGTTCCACCCAGTGAAGACTATTCAGAGGCTCGAGCCGGGAGAGGTTCAGTCGCTCTTCAGCGCCCGTGACCCGCGCCAGCCGCTGCCTCAGGTGGTGATCGATGCTGTCAACGATGTGCGTGGTCGGTGGTGCCGGCATGTACTGGAAGCCCCCCCGCCAGGAGACCCGCGTGGCGACGGCAACCTAACGCCGCCTCAAATAGGCGCGCTTACGCCAGAGCAGCTCGGTGTGTACACCCGTCAACTGCAGCCCGAGAAAGCTTGGATTGTACATGCCCCCGTTCAGGATCTCGGCTGCGCGGCGCCGGGGTACGCTCACGAGGCGCCGGTGAGCACCCGCATCGCATGGGCAGCCGGCGCCATATAGAGCGCGCCAAGGATCATCCCGAAAAGCAGGTGCGCGATGAGCACGGACACGGGTGTGCGGATGCCGTAGTGAAGCGCGAGAAACCCCGGGGGCTCCAACTGCCGCACGACTGTGGGCCCCTGCTGTTCGCTCGCCATGCGGGGATGAAGCCCCGGGATGATCCGCATTCCGACCGTCAAGACAAACGCTGCGTGCACGAAGCCGATCGAGGTACCTTTCCACCAGGCCGGGCCGCCCCAGACCGAAAATGCCGCTACGTAAATCAGCGAGAAGAGCCAGCCGTTGATGAGGTGGAGGCCAAAGCCGATGACCTTGGCGCGGTCCCGGTTCGGCGTAAACATCGTGCCCAGCATGTACGGGATGTTCATGCGCGTGAGCCCGACGCCCTGAGTTCCCGCCATCACCGTTGTGAGGACGATGGTGCTCCCAAAGCCCCAGACGAGCCAGCTCGCCCAGTTCACGGGTGCACCGGCTGGCCAGCCCCGGCCGCGTCCGGCGAGAACGTGCGGCGCGCGCGCGGGCGTCGGCCCTCCAGACGCTGCTGGAGGCTTAGCGCGGCATTGATCAGGCCGATGTGCGTGAATGCCTGCGGGAAGTTTCCGAGCGCGTCACCCGTCGCGGGATCGATCTCTTCCGCGAACAGCCCCACATCGTTGCCGTACGCGACAAGACGCTCGAAGAGGCGGCGGGCCTCCTCAGCGGTGCCCCCGCCCAGCGCGAGGTACTCGGCACCCCAGAAGCCGCAGACACTGAAGGCACCCTCGCCGGGCGATTCCCCGGTCCGGTACCGGTATAAGAGGCCGTCGCCGGCGCCGAGCTGTTCCTTGATCCGGACGGCGGTTTGTTTCATCCTCGATGACGAGGCTTCGGCAAACCCGTACCAGGGAAGAAGGAGCAGGCTCGCGTCGAGATCGCCTCCGTCCAGCGTCGCGGCATAGCTGCCGAGTTGTGCGTTCCACGCCCGCTGTTCCACGTCACGCCGGATCGACTCACGGTTGCGCTCGAACATCCTGGCCGGAATGCCGGCCAGATGACCCCCGGCGTGGAGCGTGAGGAGGCAATCGAGCGCGGTCCAGCAGAGGACGCGCGAGTGCGTATGGTGAGCCTTACCGGACCGGGGCTCCCAAATACCGTGGTCCGGTTGCTGCCAGTTGCGGCAGACGTACTCGCCGAAGGTGGAGAGCATCCGTTGTGTCTCACGATCGAAGGTGCCCCCTTCATGGACGAAGTAGCTCACGGCATCGACGACTTCGCCGTAGACGTCCAGTTGCACCTGATCGCTCGCGCCGTTGCCGGCGCGGACCGGCCGAGAGCCGCGATAGCCCGCCAAGTGATCCAGTATCCGTTCGGCCTTTGGAAGATTGCCGTACACGTCGTACAGGATGCGCAGCTTGGGGCGGGTGAGGCGTGTGGAGTGGAGGAGCCAGCTCACAAACGCCTCCGCCTCTTGCGTGTACCCGAGTCCAAACAGCGCGCGCACGGTCATCGATGCATCGCGGAGCCAGCAGAATCGATAATCCCAGTTGAGGCCGCCGCCTACGCGCTCCGGGAGAGAAGTGGTCGGGGCGGCAACGATCGCGCCCGACGGCGCGTACACCAGCAACTTCAAGACCAGCGCGCTTCGGACGACCGCGTCACGCTCCGGACCGTCGTACGTGAGTTGCGCCGTCCAATCCCGCCACCAAGCGACCGACCGCTTGATCGTGTCCTGCGTCCACCGGCCGAGAGGGGGCACCACGGCGGGCTGCTCGTCGGCGAGCGTGAGCGAGCAGTACCGAACTTCACCAGCCCGAAGCCGGATCCGGCTGCGGGCCTCGTCGTGATCCGATATCTCGAGCGGCATGTCGGTGCGGAGCACGAGGAGACCGGATGGGGTCTCGATGCGGAGCCCAAGGGTTCCGGCATCCCGGATACGCGGCGACCGCCGTGCGTACTCGGGCCGGGGGACGAAGGTCATGTGGACGTCGGCCTCACCGCGCTCGCACCGCACCATCCGGACGATTTCATGACCTGGAAAGGTGTGCCTCCGCTTATCCTCCTCAGACGCGACGGGCATCAGATCGGTCAGGACGACCGTACCGGTGTCCGTGAGGAATCGCGTCTCCAAGACATTGGTGCCCTCGAGGTAGCGACGCTCGCTGCGAAATGGCGCACGCGGCGCGATGCTCCACCGCCCGGCATCGTTGTCGAGCAGCGCGGCGAATATCGACGGACTATCGAACCGTGGCCAGCACAGCCAATCAATCGAACCAGTGCGCGACACCAGCGCGGCCGCGCGGCAATCCCCGATGACCCCATAGTCCTGAATGGCCTGAGCTCGGTGGCGTGCCGGCGGCGCCATCTCAGAAACGATGCGGCCGGCGCGCCACTTCGACGTCGCGGTCTGCGTCTGCGCGCGACATCCAGCCGCGAAGCACCGCGTCGATCCCGGGTACTTCCGGACAAATGCAGCGGCTGTCGCGCAGATCGATCTCGTGGACGACTTCCGCGATCACGCGCACCGCAGGATCGCCCAGGCTGAAGGCCCTGACCATCGTCTCAAACGTGCATGGGTTCCCGCGGTGGCTGAACGGACCTTGGCTCATGTCGAAGGCGACCTTGTCCGCGTCCGGGGCATCCGAGTAGCGGATCACTAGGGACACCGCGCGACGATTTGCAGCGTGACCGTGACCGGATCGCGTGCGACGAAGATGAACGCGCGAGGGTAGGGGATGCCGTACTCGGCCATCTTGATCGATGTCGTGACGTCGGCGAGGTATTCATGGGACAGCGCGGTGACGGTCGCGGAGAATCGTTCCTCCCGGGTCACATCGCGGAGCGTGAGCCGTCCTTGAACGGCCGCGGGGAACGGCCTCAGGGCGAGCCCGGGGTGCGCGGACGTGGTCCCCTCGAACGCGATCGTCGGGAACCGGTCGGTGCGCAGATAGGTCGATCGCATCGCGGCGTCGCGAATCCCGACGTGGGTGGTCAGGCTGCGGGCGTCGATCGCCGCGGCGACCTGCGCGATGTACCCGTCATTCGTCTGAGTGACCGTCACGCGTCCGGTGACCCGGGCCGTCTTCCCCGAGAATCCTCCGCGATTGTCCGGGACGAAAAACGCGGCCGACGAGTCGCCCGGAACGATCGCGAACGTCCCGGCGGGCAGCAGGCCGGGCGGGGGGGCGGCCGCCGTCGGCGCGAGCAAGGCGGCGGCCAGCGTGATCGTGATCGGCGCGACACGCATGGCTGGCTCCTTTCGGATCCGGTCTCGCCCGATCGTACGCGCGCTCCGTATCGCGCCCGTCACGGCGCGCGGCGTTGGGCGGCGCGGATGGGGTGCGCCGCAAGATAGCGAGCGTCGTGCAAGAACTGCGCAATCCGGCCACATCGGCCAGTCGGACTCCTCGAGGATGACAAGCACACGATGGTGGCTCCGGGGTACGGGTCTGTGGTCTGAGCGCGAGGCTACATGCTCGTTACTTGTTTTCGACAGAACTGTGACGCGCCGGAGGGAACATACGCACAAGCACCACGGAGGTGGTTCTCTATGTGGATGATGGGGCGCAAGATCGTAGGCGCCGTGTTGCTTATGTTCGTGGTGTTCGTGGGGATGGCCTCCGCTCAATACAACTCCTACCCGACAACTCCCGCGCCGGCTCAACCACCCAGCCAATCTTCCACGCCGAGGGCCGTTTCCGCGGTGAGTACTGCCATGGTGACGGTTCAGGGCAAGCAGGAGAAGATTCTGATCGATGGTAAGGGCATGTCCCTTTACTACTTCGCCGCTGATACTCTAACTAAGGCGGCGTGTACCGGAGGGTGCGCATCGCTCTGGCCGCCGCTTCTGAGTACGTCAGCGCCGACCTCAGCGAATCCGTTGCCCGGGAAGCTCACGGTCGCCCAGACAACGAACGGCTCCCAAGTCGCCTACAACGGCCACTTGCTGTATCGATACTCTCTCGACAAGGCCGCCGGTCAGACCAATGGCCAGGGCGTGGCCGGCAAGTGGCAGGTGGCCTCGGTCAATCTTAAACCGGTGACTTCGTTAGCACCGGGGCCGGTCACGTCGAGCGGAGGAAGCACCAAGAGTAATACCGGTTGGTGAGGGTCTCGCTCTTGCCACGCGGGCGAGGATCTTGGCGAATGCGCTACCGGAAGAACGATCGGCGCTTGGTCGGAATCAGTCCGGGGCACCAACCACGAATGGGCAGTAGCACGGCCCCGTCGTCGCGGCTTCCAAGGCCGGTGAACCGGCGGGTCAAGCCATGAGAGTGATCTCTGAAAGAACGTACCAATATTATCAAGATCCGCCGGCAGTCCAGATCTTGTTCGGTTCCTCCCGGTTCGCGGCGTTGTGGGCCATCTTGAGAGTATGGCTTGGATATCAGTGGGCTGAAGGTGCACTGCACAAGGTCGCAGACCCCAGCTGGGTGCAGACTGGCGCCGCGATTCGGGGATTCTGGGAAAAGGCGGTGGCTTTCCCTGGCACGGGGAAGCCTCCAGCATCTTTGGATTGGTATCGGCATTTTCTTCAGTGGCTGTTGAGCGTCCACGCAGAGCCGCTCATGGGAAAGCTCATCGCCTATGGCGAGATGCTTGTCGGGATAGCCCTCATCATAGGCGCTCTCGTCGGCGTGGCCGCATTCTGTAGCGCGTTCATGAATTGGAACTATTTGATGGCCGGGTCGGTGAGCACAAACCCGTTACTACTCGTTGGGGCGATCTTGCTCATCGTGGCCTGGAGGGTGGCTGGCTATTACGGGCTCGACCGGTATTTGTTGCTGAGACTGTGGAAGCCCTGGCGACTGGAACGGCTTGCCGTTCCCCGCTCTCGAGTGGCGTCGACCTAGCTATTTCCCGTGCAACATTCCCTTCGATAAGTTGCATGAGACTTATGTGATCGTTGTCAGGATTGAGGGTGAAGTTGACGTGGCGATCGCTCCCGTGTTCGAGACCGCGCTGGAATGTGGCCCGTCGAATCAAAATGCGTCAGACGTGAGCAAAATCCACCTCGACTTGCAGACCTGTTTCGGCCCCGAACTCGACTCAGTTCCGTAACCACTCATGAGGAGGGTCGCAATGGAATACGTTATTGGATTGTTCGCCGATCGGCGCCAGGCGGACAAATCGGTGGAAGCGCTTAAGGCCGTTGCCGTGTCGGAAGATGAATACGTTGTGAAGGACCACGAAACTACGGTGAAGGGTTGGCTCGAACGTCTCTTCGATATGGAAGAACCCCAAGCTACAATGGAGGCGCACGGCCTGCAGAGGGAGACATCTGCGTGGTTGGACACGCAAATCGAATCCGGGCGGGTCATGGTAGCGGTCCGGACCAGCGATCCAGAGGTCATCAGTCGAGTTCTATCGGACGCGGGAGCGAGCGATATTCGGCGGATAAAGTGGGCCCCTGGGGAAGACCCGAGTGTTTTCGGCGGATAAAGTGGGCCCTGGGGAAGACCCGAGTGCAGAGTAGTTTGTGCTTCCGATGCGAGCACGAGTCCCATAGACGACTTCACCATGGGACAATTCGATCCATCCATAGTCGCCGCAGGCCATCACGGAAGAACCGATCGATTCTTGCGCATCTGGCGGATCCCCGATAAAGAGTTCGCGCAGCGGATCGAGGCGACACTCGAGCAGGCGGGCTGGCACACGTTCTTCGAACGTGGCGACGCGAGAGGCGAGGTCCTGACACCGCAGGTCGCGATTCCGTACCTGGTCAACCCCGAGAAATAGCGCATAACTCGATTCGTAACGTCGCGGAGCGCAAGAGGACGACAGAAGGCAAAGGACCCAACGATGGGAGTTTGCTCCGCTGTGACGCACCTTCCCGCGCCCGTGCCCTGAGTGCCTACCGGCTCGCCTATCTCCGAGGATCTCGTCGCCTGCGCAATGTGTGGGTGGTTATGCGCCAACCCGCCGCCCCGTCATGAAGTGGTAAACGAGGACGATCACCGCGACGATAAGCAGAAGGTGAATCAACGCGCCTGCAACATGAAATGCAAAGAA
>Ga0070731_10002326_pt1 | contig 18288 bp, 16 predicted proteins | sample Coa_R1_2_FD_66448 | JGI IMG/M metagenome (GOLD analysis project Ga0070731, IMG submission 66448) | Surface soil microbial communities from Centralia Pennsylvania, which are recovering from an underground coalmine fire - Coalmine... | ecosystem: Environmental > Terrestrial > Soil > Unclassified ... | reverse complement strand
ACTGCATGAGGAGACCGTGAACGACAAGCTTCAGCGCTGGGTCGAAGAGGTGACGCGGCTGACGCAGCCTGCCCGCGTCCACTGGGTGGACGGATCGCAACAGGAGAACGACAAGCTGATCGCCGAGATGCTCGACCAGCGTGTGCTGCACCGCCTGAACCAGGAACGTTACCCGAACTGCTATCTGCACCGCAGCAACCCGAACGACGTCGCCCGCACGGAGCACCTGACGTTCATCTGCTCCGCGCGCAAGGACGATGCCGGCCCGACCAACAACTGGATGGATCCGGCCGAGGCGAAGCGGAAGGTGGGTGCGCTCTTCGACGGCGCCATGCGCGGTCGCACCATGTACGTGATCCCGTACGTGATGGGTCCACTCGGCTCGCGCCTGAGCAAGGTCGGCGTCGAGATCACCGACAGCCCGTACGTCGTCGCGAACATGCGCATCATGACGCGCACGGGCGACGCGGCGCTGAAGCAGCTCGGCGACAGCCCGGACTTCGTGAAAGGCCTCCACTCGCTCGGCGATCTCGACCCCGAGCGGCGCTTCATCCTGCATTTCCCCGAGGAGAAGACGATCTGGTCGATCGGCTCCGGCTACGGCGGCAATGCGCTCCTCGGGAAGAAGTGCTTCGCGCTCCGCATCGCGAGCGTGCAGGCGCGCGAGGAGAACTGGTTCGCCGAGCACATGCTGATCGTCGGCATCGAGAGCCCTGCCGGCGAGACCACCTACATCGCGGCCGCCTTCCCGAGCGCGTGCGGCAAGACGAACCTCGCCATGCTCGTTCCTCCACCCTCGCAGAAGGGCTGGAAGGTGTGGACGGTCGGCGACGACATCAACTGGATGCGCGTCGGTCCCGACGGCCGGCTCTGGGCGATCAACCCCGAGGCCGGTTTCTTCGGCGTCGCCCCCGGGACGTCGAGCAAGACGAACCCGAACGCGATGGCGACGGTGCAGAAGAACTCGATCTTCACCAACGTCGCCGTCACCGACGACGGCTGTCCGTGGTGGGAAGGCATCGACGGTCCGGTGCCCGAGCATCTCATCGACTGGAAGGACCGCGACTGGCACCGCGGGTCGACCGAGAAGGCCGCGCACCCGAACTCGCGCTTCACCGCGCCGGCGCGCCAGTGCCCGTCGATTTCGCCGAAGTGGGAAGATCCCGAGGGGGTCCCGATCTCCGCGCTCGTGTTCGGAGGTCGACGTCCCCGGACCGTCCCGCTCGTCTTCCAGTCCTTCGACTGGAACCACGGCGTGTTCGTCGCCGCGTCGGTCGCTTCGGAGACGACCGCCGCGCAGCAGAGCGGCGCGGTCGGCGTCGTGCGCCGCGATCCGATGGCGATGCTGCCCTTCTGCGGCTACAACATGGGCGACTACTTCGGCCACTGGCTCGCGATGGGGTCGCGCATCCCGCGCCCGCCGCAGATCTTCCACGTGAACTGGTTCCGCCAGAACGCCGAGGGCAAGTTCACCTGGCCCGGGTTCGGCGAGAACCTGCGCGTGCTGCGCTGGATGATCGATCGCTGCAACGGCAGCGGGAAGGCGGTCGAGTCACCGATCGGCTGGCTGCCCGCGCCGGGCGCCATCGACACGAGCGGTATCGACGTCGACTCCAAGACGATGGAAGAGCTGCTCACCGTCCCGCGCGCGGAATGGAAGACGGAAGCCGAAGGCATCGGCGAGTTCTTCGCCAAGTTCGGCGACCGGCTGCCCGCGGAGATGGAGCGCCAGCGGAAGGCGCTCGTCGGCCGGCTCGGGTGACGTCAGCGAGACCGCGTACGCGCCAGCGCCGGGACGAGATCGCGGCGCAGGACCTTCCCGTTCCGCGTCCGCGGTAGCTCGTCGACGAGGTACACGATCCGCGGCGCCTTGTAGCTCGCCAGCCGGCGGCGTGCGTACGCGAGGACGTCGTCGGCCGACAGGTCCGCGCGTGCGGGAACGACGTACGCGACGACGAGCACCTTCTCGCGCTCGACTTCCTCACCCAGCGCCGCCGCGTCGGCGACGTCGGGATGCTCCTTCAGCACGCGCTCCACCTCGTGCGGCGACACCCGGTAGCCGAACGTGTTGATGAGGTCGTCCCGGCGGCCGAGGAACCAGACGTAGCCGTCCTCGTTGCGCCGGGCGTAGTCGCCGGTGAGGAACCAGTCGCTGTGGAAGCAGGCCGCCGTCTCGTCGGGACGGTTCCAGTAGCGCAGCATCAGGCCGGGGTCGTCGCGCGGGATGCAGAGCATTCCCTCTTCGTTCGGGCCGACCTCCTCCCACGTCGTCGGATCGAGCAGCTTCACGTCGTGGCCGGGCTGCACGAAGCCGGCCGAGCCGGGCCGGATCGGGCGCGAGCGCGTCTGACAGAGGTAGTACGAGCACTCGGTCATCCCGAGGCCCTCGTAGATGTCGATCCCGAAACGCGCGCGCCACGCCGCCAGGACCTCGTCGGAGAGATGCTCGCCGGCGCTCATGCAGTGACGCAGCGATGGCACGTCGGCGCGACCGAAGCGCGTCTTCTGCACGACCTGGCGGTAGATCGTCGGCACGCCGATGAAGATCGTCGCGCCATGGCGCGCGATGAGCGCCGGCCATACCGCGGCGTCGTTCGCGCCCTCGTGCAGGATCGCCGTGTGGCCGCGGTAGAGCGGGTCCATGAGCCCCGTCCCCAGGACGTACGTCCAGTTGAACTTGCCGGCATGGAGCACGCGGTCGCCTTCGGGACGGAAGTCGAACCAGTACGTCGACGACGGCTGGCGACCGAGCAGCGCGCGATGCGCGTGGAGGACGCCCTTCGGATAACCCGTCGTCCCGGACGTGTAGACCAGATACGCGGGATCGTCGGCGCGCGTCGGGGGCGGCGTGTCGAGCGGCGAAGCGGCCGCGAGCGCCGGCTCGAGGGCGAGCGCGCCCGGCGGCGCCTCACCGCCGACGAGAACGACATGGCGGAGGCTCGGCACGTCGTCGAGCACAGCGTGCATCGCGTCCCACGTTGGCCGATCCGTGACGACCGCGACGGCGCCCGAATCGCGGGCGAGGTAGAGGACCTCCTCCTCCGTGAGCAGCGTCGACGTCGGGACCGGGATCGCGCCGCGCTTCATCGCGCCGAGGAAGACCGTCGGGTACTCGATGCAGTTCGGGAGCCGGACGAGGACGCGCTCGCCGGCCGCCACGCCGAGGTCGCGCAGCAGCCCCGCGAACCGGCTCGTCGACGCCGCCAGCGCCGCGAACGTCAGCTGGTGGACGCCGCGGCGGTCGTCGTCGACGATCACGGCGGCGCGCTCCGCGACCGGCGTCCCGAGATGCGCGTCGGCGCAGGCGACCGCGACGTTGAAGTGCGCGGGGATGCGCCAGACCCAGGGCGGGAACGGAGTGAACGCCACGCGTCAGCGGAACGCGGGCATCACGCGCTCGGCGAAGAGGCGCGCGGGCTCCCGCGTGTCGCGCCCGAAGAACTCGATCACGAACAGCGTGCAGCCGAGCGTCGCGTGGCGACGGATGCGCTCGATGACCTGCTCGGGCGTGCCCCAGATGCCGTGCGCCTCGAGGCCGGCGCCCATGTGACCGCCGTAGATGCGCCCGGCCCGCTCGAGCGCGGTCCGCGCATCCGCCTCGGTCTCGGCGATGACGACCAGACATTGCTGCGAGATCTCGAGCGTGTCGAAGTCGCGCCCGACCTCCGCGCAACGCCGGCGGAGTGCCTCGACGTTCGCCGCGAGGTCGCCCTGGAAGGCCGCCAGGTTGTTCCAGATGTCGGCGTGGCGCGCGACGATCCCCATCAACACGTGCTTGCCGGTGCCACCGATCAGGATCGGCGGGCAGCGGACCGGCTTCGGCTCGGCCATCGCGTCGCGCAGCGTGACGTACCGTCCTTCGAACGTGACGCGCTCCTCGGTCCAGAGGCGCTTGAGCGCGATCGCGGTCTCCTCGAGGGCGCGCAGCCGATCGCGCACGCCGGGGAACGGCGCGCCGTAGGCCTCGAACTCGGAGGCGAACCAGCCGGCGCCGAGCCCGACGATCGCGCGGCCGGGCGCGATCTGGTCGAGCGTCGCGACCTGCTTCGCGAGCACGGCCGGGTTGCGGAAGAACGGCGGCGTCACGAGCGTCCCGAGGCCCACGCGCTCCGTGACCGCGCCCACCGCCGCGAGCTCCGTCCACGCCTCGAGGATCGGTAGGTTCGGCATCGGCACGCCGTACATGTGGTCGCACACCCACACCGAATCGAAGCCGAGGCGATCGAACGCGACCGCCGCGTCGCGCGCCTCCTGCCACGTGCGTTTGATCTGCGGCAGGGTCACCCCGAAGCGAACCGGTCGCGGCATGCGGATCCTCTACCGCGTCTCGCTCGGCGCGTCGAGGTTGCGGTCGCACGGGCGCGCGGCGTACTCACCCCGCATGCGACGCGACGTCTTCGGCGAGGAGCACGAGGCCTTCCGGGCCCAGTTCCGGCGCTTCGCGGAGCGCGAGATCGAGCCGCGGATCGCGCACTGGAACCGCGACCGGATCACGGACCGCGACACGTGGCGACGGATGGGAGACGCGGGATTCCTCGGTCCGGCCATGCCGGAAACGTACGGCGGCGGCGGCGGCGACTTCCTCTACGACGCGATCGTGATGGAGGAGCTCGCGTGGCGACGGGCGCACGGGCTCATGACCGCTGTCCACAGCTCGATCTGCCTGCCGTACATCCTCTCCTACGGCACCGAGGAGCAGAAACGACGCTGGCTTCCGTCCGCCATCCGCGGCGAGACGCTGGTCGGCATCTGCATGACCGAGCCCGGCACCGGCTCGGATCTCGCCAACGTACAGACGCGCGCCGTGCGGGACGGCGATCAATGGGTCGTGAACGGCGCGAAGACGTTCATCTCCCTCGGACAGCTCGGCGACCTGTTCATCGTCGTCGCGCGGACGGATCCGACGGCACGGCCCGCACACGCCGGCATCAGCCTCATCCTGGTCGAGGCCGACCGCCCCGGCTTCGTCCGCGGCCGGAAGCTCGACAAGCTCGGCCTGCCCGCGCAGGACACGAGCGAGATCGCGTTCCAGGACTGCCGCGTCCCCGCGGCGAATCTCCTCGGCCGCGAGGGCGAGGGCTTCAAGATGCTGATGGAGAAGCTCCAGCAGGAGCGCATCTGCATCGCGGTGACGGCCGTCGCCTCGTGCCGGCGCGCACTCGCCGACACGGTCGACTACGTGAAGCAGCGCCACGCGTTCGGTCAGCCGATCGCGGCGTTTCAGAACACGCAGTTCAAGCTCGCGGAACTCGCGACCCAGGTGGAGCTCGGCCAGGTCTTCGTCGATCGCCTCTGCGCGGCGCACGTGCGCGGCGACGACGTCGTGATCGAAGCGTCGATGGCGAAGTGGTGGACGACGGACCTCCAGAAGCGGCTCACAGGCGAGTGCCTCCAGCTCCATGGCGGCTACGGCTTCATGATGGAGTACCCGATCGCGCTCGACTACGCGGACGCCGCCGTGCAGTCGATCTACGCCGGCACCAACGAGATCATGAAGGTGATCATCGCGCGGCGGATGGGGCTCGGCTGAGGGGGCAGCGACGATGATTTTCTTCGCGCCTGATCTTGCAAGGATCGCCGTCACGGTGGTACGTCCCGCGGCCTCGTGGGGGTGTTGGCGCGGAGCTGCTCGGTGGTGCGGTTCGTGGCGGAGGCACCGCGGCGGGTCGACCGGGACGCGGTCGCGGCCGCGGTCGCACGGCGCGCGTTTCGCGAGCTCGACGGGTCGGACGCGGCGCAGTCCTTCGGCTGGGTGAGCGTCCACGATCCGCTCGTTACCGAGATCGGCGCCGCAGATCTCTTCTTCCAGCAGTATCTGGTCGTCGGCTTTCGCTGGGATCGGCGCGCGGTGCCGGCGAAGCTCCTGCACCTCGAGCGGCGGCGCGCCGAGGATGCGCGGCGCGCCGAGAGCGAGGGTGGGCGCCTCGGGCGCGAGACGCGCAAGCAGATTCGGGCGGAGGTCGAGGCGCGGCTCCTGCTGCGCGCGCTGCCGGCGCCCCGGCTGTTCGACTGCGCCTGGAACCTCGACACGGGCCATCTCTACTTCACCGGCCGGGCACGGGCCGCGTGCGAGGCGTTCGCGGACCTCTTCCGGGCAACGTTCGGGGTCGCGCCCGTGCCGCTGATCCCCTACTTCGCCGCCGGCCGGCTCGGTCTGCCGTCGCGGCTCGTGGAGACGCTTCGCGCCGTCGAGCCCGCGAGCCTCGTCGTGCCGGAGCCCGGGCCGGCGGTCCCGCACCTGCCGCTCGTCGAGGCGGAAGCGTGAGCGAGGATTTCCTCGCCGTCGTCCAGTCGAAGCGCTTTCTCGGACGCGAGTTCCTCACCTGGCTCGTGCACCGGGCCGAGGAAGGCGAGGCGCGCGTCGAGCACGACGGTCAGGTGACGGAGGTCCAGCTCGGCGATCGGGTGGTACTCGCGGGCGGCGCGGACGACCGGGCGCGACTCACCGTCGTCGGCGAGGGCGACGTGCGGCCCGAGCTCGGCGTCGGCCTGCGGCGCGGGAAGCTCCTCGATCGGGCGCGGCTGATCCTCGTCCGCGGCGAGCGACGCTGGGAGCTTCTGCTCGACGGCGGCATGCTCGCGTACGAGGCCGTCCGTTGCCCGCCGCTCGGCGAGCGCGACGGCGGCTTCGGCGATCGGCGCGCGGCCTTCGAGAACGACCTCTTTCTCCGGCTCGCCGACGTCGAGGACGTCGTCGGCGTCCTCGACCGGTTCTTCGCGGAGTTCTGCGCGCTGCGCGGCTCGTCGGCGTGGGCGGAGCGGACCCTTCCGACGCTGCGACGCTGGGTCGACGGGCTCGGCTGACGGGCCGATGGCCGCCGCGTTCGATCTGGTCACGGTCGGCGGCGGTCTCGGGGGCGCGGCGCTCGCGCGGGCAATGGCCGAGCGCGGCGCGCACGTGCTCGTCGTCGAGCGCGAGAGGCGCTTCACCGACCGGGTGCGGGGCGAGATCTTGATGCCGTGGGGCGTCGGCGAGGCGCGCACGCTCGGCCTCGACGGCGTCCTGCGCGCCACGTGCGCCCATCCGCTGCCGTGGAGCGACCTCGTCTTCGCGGGCGCCACCGTCGCACACCGCGACCTCGCCGCGACGACGCCTCAGGGCGTCAGCTGGTTCAGCTTCTACCATCCCGCCATGCAGGAGATCGTGCTCGACGCGGCGGAGCGCGCCGGGGCGACCGTGCGTCGCGGCGCCCGTGTCCGCGACGTCCGGCCGGGGGCGCCGCCGGTGGCCGTGGTCGACGACGAGGAGATCTCCGCCCGGCTCGTCGTCGGCGCCGACGGTCGGGGCTCCGTCGTACGGCGGTGGGCCGGGTTCGAGACCCGACGCGAGCCCGACCGATTGCTGTTCGCTGGCGTGCTGCTCGATGGACTCGGGGCGCCCGAGGACACGGGCACCGTGTTCTTCAACCCGAGCCTGGGGAGGATCTCGCTACTCTTCCCGCAGGGTGGCGGGCGCGTTCGCGCGTATGTCGGCTATCACAAGGACGCCGGTCCGCCGCCTGCCGGCGCGCAGGATCTGGGCCGCTTCGTCGACGAATCGTGCCGTGCCGGTGTCGACTCGGCGTGGTACGAGCACGTGCGACCCGCCGGCCCGCTCGCGATGTTCTCCGGCGCCGACAGCTGGGTCGAGCACCCCTACCGCGACGGCGTCGCGCTCGTCGGCGATGCCGCGGCGACGAGCGACCCGACCTGGGGCCAGGGGATGTCGCTCACGCTGCGCGACGTCCGCCTGCTCCGCGACGCGCTCTCCGCCGGCGACGACTGGGACGCCGCCGGCCATGCGTACGCGGCGGCGCACGACGCCGGCTACGACGTCGTCCACCGCGTCGAGACGTGGTACGCGGACTTCTTCATGGAGCCGGGGCCGGAGGCGGAAGGCCGGCGCGAGCGCGCGCTCCCGTTCATCGCCGCGGATCCGACGCGCATCCCGGACGTCCCGTTCGGCGGCCCCGAGCTGCCCGCGGACGACGCCGTACGACGCCGCTTCTTCGGGGAGTGACGATGAGTAACCGACTCCGTTCGTTGATGGTCGGCCACGGCGCGCTCGTGTTCCTCGTCGGGATGGGGGCCGGCTTCCCGTTCGCCTTCGCGATCCTCGGCAGGGTCGTGCTCTGGCCGTTCCCGGGTGCCGTCGCGTGGACCGGCTCGACCGACGTGCGCGCGTGGCGCATGGCGCATCTCGAAGGGATCCTGAACGGCCTCACGCTGATCGGGGTGGCGGCCGTGGGCTCGCGCCTGGCGCTCGGCGAGCGGGCGCAGGCGATCGTCGCCTGGGCGCTGATCGTCACCGCGTGGGGGAACATGGTCGCATCGCTCGTCGGCCCGCTCTCGGGCGGACGTGGCCTCGAGTTCGGGCACGGCGTCGCGAACAGCGTGATGTACGTGCTGTTCGTCGTCGCCGTCGTCGCGGTGATCGTGGCGATGGCGCTCGTCGCGCGCGGCGCCTTCCGCGCCGCGCGCCCGACGCCGGTTCAGCGCGGCGAGAGGAAGTACGCCCGGCAGGCCTGATCGACCGTCTCGCGGTCGAGGCGCGGCGTGCGCCGCTCGTAACGCGCGCCCCAGCACACGTGGTGGATGATGTCGCGCGGCTGGCACCCGCGCAGCGCCTGCTTCAGGTCGCGCGTGATCACCTGGATGAGATGGTCGACGACCGCCGGCTCGCACTCGAGCCGCAGGTCCTCGCACACCTTCCGGCAGATCGTGTGGAACTGCTGCTCGCTCAGGTTGTCGAGCCGGATCTTCGTCTGGATGCGGCGCAGGAACGCCTCGTCGACGAGCGTCGCCGGGTCGAGGTTGGTCGCGAAGACGACGATCATGTCGAAGGGGATCTCGATCTTCTTCCCGCCGACGAGGGTGAGGAAGTCGAGGCTCCGATCGAGCGGCACGACCCAGCGGTTGAGCAGCTCCTCGGGGCTCACGCGCTGCCGTCCGAAGTCGTCGATGATGAGGAGCCCGTTGTTGGCCTTCATCTGGATCGGCGCGGCGTAGAACTTCGTGACCGGGTTGAACTGCAGATCGAGCATCTCGATCGTCAGCTCGCCACCGACGATTACACGCGGCCGCTGACAGAGCACCCAGCGCGCGTCGTGGTCGGGGCCGAGCGGCGCCTCGCTCGCGCGGTGGACCCCGGGGTCGTAGACGCCGATGATCTGCCCGTCGATCTCGACGGCGTGCGGGACGAAGATCTCGGACTCCGCGAAGAGCCGCCAGAGCGCCTCCGCGACCGTCGTCTTTCCGGTCCCGGATGGACCGTAGAGGAAGATCGCCTTGCCCGAGATGACGGCGGTCCCGAGCTGGCTCAGCGTCTCGAGATCGAGCACGAGGTGGTTGAAGGCGCGCTCCACCTGGAGCGGATCGACCTCCATGTGGCGGACCGTCTGCGCGTGCACGCGCGCGATGTACTCGCCGAGGGAGACCGGGACCGGCCCGTGGTACTGGTTCAGCGAGAGCAGCTCGAGCGCGCGGCTCTTGCCCTCGGAGGTCGTCACGATCCGATGGACACCGCCCGCCATGCCGGTGACCTGGCAGAGCTGGTCCTTGCGCAGCCGCTGGAACAGCTCCTCGACGATCCGCAGGCTCACGCACATGTGATCCGCGAGCTCGCGCAGCGTGAGCTCGCCCAGGATGTAGAGCGTCTTGAGTGCGAGATCCTCGAGGATGCTCCGTCGGATTCCCGTCTCTTCCACCGTCCGCGGCACGGTCACGATCCGCGCATCGCCATTCGCCGTCATCGTCTCTCCCTGCATGGTCATCCCCCCACAGCCCGTGTCGCGGACGCATCGCGTGGCGCCCCGATCACGTCGAGAATCCGGTCCATCACGTCCATCAGATCGAAGTCCTTCGGTGTGAACACCGCGCTCACGCCGAGCTCGCGCAGGCGCGCGACGTCGCTGTCCGGCACGATGCCGCCGAGCACGACCGGGATCGCGCCGCCGGCACCGTGCCGCTCGAGCTCGGCGCGCACGGCGCGCGCGATCTCGAGGTGCGCCCCGGAGAGCACCGACAGCCCGAGCAGCGTCGCGTCCTCGTCGAGCGCCGACTTGACGATCTCGGGCACCGTCCAGCGGATGCCGCCGTAGATCACCTCGAAGCCCGTGTCGCGCGCCGCGACGGCGATCATCTCCGAGCCGTTCGAGTGCCCGTCGAGCCCAGGCTTGCCAACGACGATCCGCGGCCGCCCGCCGTGCCGGTCACCCCACGCGGCAACGCGCGCGCGCACGGCATCGACCCGCGGGCCGGAGAGGCCGAGGCGTTGTCCCTCGACCCCGGTCGGCGGCCGGTACTCGGCGAACACGGCGCGCAGCGCGTCGGCCCACTCGCCGGTGGTGACCCGCGCGCGCGCGCACTCGATCGACACGGGCATGAGGTTCTCGCCCGCGGACGCCGCGTCGCGCAGCCGGCGCAGTGCGGAGTCGACCGCGGCCTGGGCCCGGCGCGCCCGCGTAGCGCGCAGCATGTCGAGCGTCTCGGCCGCGGACTTCTCGTCGAAGCGGAAGAGCCCGCCGTCCTCGCCCGCGAGGAGCGGCGACGGCAGGCCGTCGGTCCACCGGTTCCGGCCGACGACGACCATCTCTCCCTCGTTGATGCGCGCGAGGCGCTCGGCCTGGCTGCGCACGAGCGCGCTCTTCATGTACCCCGACTCGACCGCCGCGAGCGCACCGCCCATCTCCCGGATGCGCTCGATCTCCGCATTGGCCGCTTCCTTGAGCGCCGCGACCTTGGCGGTGACGACGGGCGAGCCCGTGAACAGATCCGGGTACTCGAGCAGATCGGTCTCGTAGGCGAGGATCTGCTGCAGGCGGAGCGACCACTGCTGGTCCCACGGCCGCGGCAGGCTGAGCGCCTCGTTCCAAGTGGGCAGCTGGAGGGCACGGCAGCGCGCGTCACGGCTGAGCGTCACGCCGAGCGCCTCGATCAGGATGCGCCAGGCGTTGTTCTCCGGCTGCTCCTCGGTGAGCCCGAGCGAGTTCACCTGCACGCCGTAGCGGAACCGCCGGTAGCGCGCGTCGCGCACACCGTAGCGGTCGCGGGTGATCTCGTCCCACATCTCGACGAACGCCCGCATCTTGCACATCTCCTCGACGAACCGGATGCCGGCGTTCACGAAGAAGGAGATGCGCCCGACGCACTGCTCGAACTCCTCGGCGCTGAGCGAGGTGCGCGCCTTCACCGTGTCGAGCACCGCCTCGGCGTTGGCGAGCGCGAAGGCGAGCTCCTGCACCGGCGTCGCCCCCGCCTCCTGCAGGTGGTACGAGCAGATGTTCGACGCGTTCCAGCGCGGGATGTGGTGGAGCGAGTACTCGTACGTGTCGCCGATGAGCCGCATCGACGGCCGCGGCGGGAAGATGTACGTGCCGCGCGCGAGATACTCCTTGATGATGTCGTTCTGAGTCGTGCCCTGGAGCCGCGCTGGGTCGACGCCCCGCTCCTCGGCGAGCGCGACGTAGCAGGCGAGCAGCCACATCGCGGTCGCATTGATGGTCATCGACGTGTTTAGGCGTTCGATCGGGATGCCGTCGAACAGGACCGCCATGTCGTCGACGGTGTTGATCGGCACGCCGACCTTGCCGATCTCGGGGGCGGCGAGCGGGTGGTCCGAGCTGTAGCCGCACTGGGTGGGCAGGTCGAAGGCGATCGAGAGCCCGGTCTGCCCGCGGGACAGGTTGCCGCGGTAGAGGGCGTTCGACTCGCGAACGTTCGTGTGGCCGGCGTAAGTGCGGAAGATCCAGGGCTCCTCGCGGGCAGGACGACCTTCACGGTCGGTCGGCACGTGGGACGGATGCGCCATGGATCAGTGACCGAGTTTACTCAGCAGGCGCCGCTTTATCCAGCACCGGCGCCCGCCCGGCAGCCTAGCAGACCGGACAAGGCGTAACAGGGTAACTGAAAAGCACCCTGTTAGCCGACGCGGCGGCGCGATTTGAGCTCGACCAGCAGCCGCTCGATCTCGTCCTCACCCGCGAGCGAGTCGAGCCGACGTTCGAGATCGTCGTCGGCGATCTCGGCCTCGGCCCGGCCGGACGCCTCGGCGCGCCGGACCTTGTCACCGAGACGTCCGAGCGCGAGCTCGTGTGAGCGCGCGTTCCCGGCGCTCCGCGCTTTGGCCGTCCTGCGGACAGCGCGCGCGCGTCGGTGCTGAACGATCAGCACGTCGACCCGGGCGCGCGCCTCGGTCAGCTTCTGGTCGAGCTGACGGAGCGCCTTCTTCAGGCGCTCCACCTCCATCCCATGATCGTGCGCGTGCTGGCCGTACCGCTCCGCGAGCTCCCGATGGGTGGTCGCCCGCGCGAGCGCAGCCCGTGCGAGATCGTCGTCCTTCTTGTCGACGGCGAGCTCCGCACGCCGCATCCAGTCGCCGTGCAGGCCGTCGTGCTCGGCTCGCTTGCCATCGAGCACGTGCTGCTCGGCGATCGCGATCGCGACTTCGGTCTTCACCTGGAGGAGCTGGTTCTCCATGTCGAGGATGACCTGCTTCAAAAGCTTCTCGGGATCCTCCGCATGATCGAGCAGGTCGTTCAGGTTCGCGCGGAGCAGCGTCGTCACACGTTCGAGCAATGCCATGGAGTCCTCCGTCAGGCGCGGGGCGCGGACGTACCGTCCGCGGGCCCCTTGTCGCCGATGAGCCGGATCTTCGCGAGCAGCTCCGACATCTGCATCCCGGAGAGCGTCTCGAAGAGCGCCGGGATCTGCGCCGCCATCTTGGTCATGTCGCCGGTGATCTTGTGCATCCCGGCGGCCTCGCCATCACCGGTCGAGACGATCGTGATCTTGTCGACGTTCGCGAGCGGCGCGGAAAGCGCCCGGACGACGTCCGGGAGACCGGTGATGAGCTTGTCGACGACGGCGGCCTGGTTCCATTCCTGATAGGCTTCCGCCTTGACGTTCATCGCCTTCGCCTCGGCCTCGCCCTTCTTGAAGATGATCTCCGCCTCTGCCTCGCCTTGCGTGCGCGTTGCCTCCGCATGGCCTTCGGCCTCGGCGACGAGTCGCTGCTTCTCGGCAGCGGCCAGCGTCTCGATCCGGCGCCGCTCGACCTCCGCCTGCTTGAGCACGGTCGCGATCAGCTCGCGCTCGCGCCGCTGGATCTCCGCCTCCTGCACCTTGATCTCCTGCTCCTTCTGGACCTGCTGCACCTTCACCTGCTCGGCAATCACCTGCTGCTGCATGACGTTCGTCTGGATCTCGTAGGCCTTGTCGGCCTGGGCTTGCTGCTTCTTCACCGTTTCGAGGAACGTCGCCTTCTTGATGTCGAGGTCACGCTGCGACTCGGCCTGGTTCGCCTGCGATGCGGTCTCGGCGATGACCCGCTCCTGATCGGCCTGGGCTTTCGCCACGGCGGCCGCGCGCTGCGCCTCGGCACGCTTGATCGCGGTATCGCGCTCCGCCTCGGCCGCAGCGACGTCGGCGTCACGCTTGATGCGCGCGATGTCGGGACGGCCCATGTTCGTGATGTACTCGTTCTTGTCCTTCACCTCCTTGATGGTGAAGGAGATCACCTCGAGTCCCATCTTGTTCATGTCGTCAGCGCAGGTGGATCGCATGCGATCCCCGACCATCTCGGGTTGCTTCACGATCTCCTCGACCGTCAGCTGCCCGATGATGCCGCGCAGGTGGCCCTCCATGACCAGTCGGATCAGACCCTCCCGCTCGGCGTCGCTCTTCGTGAGGAACTGCTCCGAGGCCGTGTGGATGGACTCCGGATCGGATTTCACCTTGATCTGCGCGACGGCCTCGACCGTCACCGCGACGCCCTGGCGGGTGTAGAGGTCCTGCTGCGGCGCGACGTCGAACGACATGAGCTCGAGCGAGAGCGAGTGGAAGCTCTCGACCATCGGGAAGATCACCGTGCCTCGGCCCTTCACGATGCGCGTCCCGCGGAAGCCGTACACCACGAGCGCCTCGTGGGGCCCCGCCTTGCGATAGAGACTCGCGAACATGCTGAAAAGGAGCAGCACCGCCGTCACCATCAGCCCGGCCACGATCAGAACCCCGGTCGATATTCCGAAGACCATGGTGTCCCCCTTCTTGCGCGGGTCAGCGGCCGACCCGTTGGTTGCTGGCGTTGGACAGCGCGACGTCGTCGTCCCAGGGACGGACGTAGGCGATTCCGCGCTCGTACCGCATCACGATTACCTCGGTGCCCTTCGCGATGGCGTCACCCTCGGCGCTTCGGGCGCACGTCGTCCGGCGGGTCCCCTGCTGCGAGTAGACCAGCTCGCCCGTGCCCCCGGCGCCGATCGAACTCGTGAGCCGGCCGTGTACGCCGACCATCTCGTAGTCCGCCGGATCGAGGTTCTCTTCCGGTGAGACCAAGACGGTCGTGACGAACCAGAAGACGGCTGCGGCGCCCGCGATACCGGCGACCACGGCGGCCGCGAGTCCGAGCCACGGCCAAATGCCGTAGTAGCGCGTGAGGAGGAAGCCGGCGCCGCCGAACCAGGCGAGAAACGCCGTCAGCGTTCCGAAGTTCAGCGGCGCCAGGCCCGACTTCCCGTGGGCCGCGTGCACGTGCGGACCGTGGGCGACGTGCACGTGCGGAAGGTGGACGTGCCCGCTGCCCGTGAGCACGGACGCGAGCGAGAGGGTCAGACCGACCAAGAAGCACACGAGGTAGACGTCGCTCCAGGTCACGAGGCGGTCCTCCTCTTCGGCCGTGTCTTCGCCGTGGCGGGCGTACGCGCGTGCGGGCCGAGCACGTGGATAAGCCGCTCGGCGAGCCCGGGCGTCTCGATGATCGCCCCGAGGAGCGCCAGGCAGCGCCGCGAGTCGTCGTGCCGGGCGACCGTCAGCAGCGCACGGCTGAGATCGGAATCGCGCGCGAACCGCTCCGCTCCGTTGACCAGCCAGAGGTCGAGGCGGTCCTCCAGCACACGCACGTCCGAGATGAGCTCCGTGTGGAAGCCGTCGGGATCGTCGACCAGATAGCCGGGGTGGACCTTGAAGAATTGCGCGAGCAGCAGGCGCGTAGAGTTGGTCAGATGGCGGCGCGTTCCGGTCTCGATCTGCGACAGATAGGACTGGCTCACCGAGCGTCCGAGCTTCGACCGCAGCTCGCGCACGACCTCGCCCTGGGTGAGATCCCGACCGAGCCCGCGAACGATGCCCTCGACTTCACGGAGGTAACGAAGCTTCTGCCCAAGCGTCATTAGCAGATCGTCATGTTCATATTGCAAATTGCGATTACACGTGTCAAGGACGGTCCACGTGGCGGACCTGCGCATCCGGTGACGTTACGGGAGCCGGCGGTTCAGCGGGCCGCGCGGCGCGTCACCGCGGGCCACGCGCGGCCTCGATCGTGGCCGCGGCCTCGTGCAGCAGCGCCTCGGTGTCGTCCCATCCGACGCAGGCGTCCGTGATGGACACGCCGTAGGCCAGCGGCGCACCCGGCCGCCAGTCCTGTCGCCCGGCGACGAGGTTGCTCTCCAGCAGGAGTCCCATGATGGCGCGCTGCCCGCCACGGACCTGGTCCAGGACATCACGGCAGACGCGCAGCTGGCGGGACGGGTCCTTCCCGGAGTTCCCGTGCGAGCAATCGATCATCAGCGGCCGGGCGATGCCCTCCCCCGCGACGAGCGCCGCGGCGTGCGCCACGTCCTCGGGATGATGGTTCGCCCGCGCGCGACCGCCGCGCAGGACGACGTGTCGGTCGGGATTCCCCTGCGTGCGGATCGCGCTCGTCGTCCCGTCGACGTCGATGCCGAGGAAGGTATGCGGATGTCGCGCCGAGACCATCGCGTCGAGGGCGACCTGCAGCCCCCCGTCGGTCCCGTTCTTGAATCCGACCGGCATGGAGAGGCCGCTCGCCATCTCGCGGTGCGTCTGGCTCTCGGTCGTGCGCGCGCCGATGGCGGCCCACGCGAGCAGATCCGCGACGTACTGCGGTGTGATCGGATCGAGCAGCTCGCTGCCGCATGGGAGGCCGAGGCGGTTGATGTCGAGCAGAAGACGGCGGGCGAGCTCGAGACCTTCCGCCACGGCGCACGAGCCGTCGAGATGCGGATCGTTGATGAGACCCTTCCAGCCGACCGTCGTGCGCGGCTTCTCGAAGTACGTGCGCATGACGACGACGAGCGACTCGCGCGTCGCGCGCGCGATCGCGGCGAGCCGGCGCGCGTACTCGAGCGCGGCCGCCGGATCGTGGATCGAGCACGGCCCAACCACGACGAGCAGGCGACGTTGATCGCGGCCATGCAGCAGGTCACGGATCGCCGCCCGGGTGGTGCGAACGAGCTCCGACTCCCCTGTTCCGATCGACAGCCTGGCCTTCACCGCGCGCGGCGGGACGAGGGGGACGACGGCGGAGACGTTCCGGTCTTCGAGCGGCTCGATCATCGAGCGAACGCGTGATGGTTCGGTCACGGCAGAGATTGTGCCGGGCCTACCCGGTTGGCTCAACGCCAGCCCCTGCAGCGTCGCTTCCAGCCGAAAAACTGACCGAATCCTGACCTTGCGGCCACGCGGTCTTCATGCTCTGCCTCGCGCTCGCCGTCCTGCTCGGCGGGACGGCCACGTCGCAGGCCGGGCTGAAGATCATCCGGACCCCCGAGGGTGGAACCGGCGGTACGCCGCCCCCCAACGTCTCCGGCGGCGGCGACATCATCACGATCTTCAACCAGGCCGCCGACTACTGGGAAATGGCCTTCCCCGATCCGAACCAGGACTGGACCGTCGAGTTCACATACGGCTGGGGCGCGGTCGGCGACGGTGACGTCAACCCCGACAGAGCCCTCAGCGCCCAGTTCACCCTCCAGACCGCTGGCGGAGACCCGCTGCGAGTCCAGTCCGGCCTCATCCGCTTCCTCAACGACGGATCCGTCGGGTGGTTCGCCGACCCCACGCCGGCCACCAATTCCGCCTACTCCTTCGTCCAGCCCGAAGGTGGCCTGGCGCCCTTTTTCCGTGAACCACGCGATCTCTACCTCAACAACGGAATCGTGTTTCAAAACCCGATCAACCCGGACGCGGCGAATCACCTCGACTTGCTTACCATCGCCATGCACGAGATCGGTCACCGCCTCGGCCTGTTGCAGTCGCCGCCAGATTTCGAATCCCCGCCCGACATCGAAATCACCGACGCCGTTTCGCCTCGGAACAGGCTCAGCATACGCCAGTTCCCGTCCGTCAAAGACATCCTGGCCATCGCGTCGATCAGTCAGTTCGACCGCCCCGTCCTGAGTCCCTACCTGGAGCTGATCGTCCGCGGCCTCGTCCTGCCGCCCGGCAACAAGCAGACGCTGCTCACCAGGCTGCAGCAGAGTCGCGAACACCTCGCCGCCGGAAACCCCGTCGCCGCGCGCAACATGCTCAGCGCCTTCATCAACCAGATCGAAGCCAACCCGGGCCGCCGGCTCAACCAGGACCAGATCGACGGGCTTGTCTCGATGGCTCAGCTGAGGATGGACGCGATCGACGAGACGGAGGTGGCGGACGCCGAAAGCGTCGAGTAGAGCTCGGCGCAGCTGCTGGCTGACAGCGTGGGAATGAAGCCGTCCTTCTGCGATACTGCGAACGCGTGTGACCCCTCGGATTTCGAACGGCGCTGCCCGATTCGTCACCGTCGTCGTGGCTCTGATTTCCGCCGCGCCGGCGGTCGCCGCTCCCCCGGGCCATCGCCCCTTGCCGCCGGAGGTGCTCTCGCAGGCGCCCGGAATGCATCCGTTCGGAAAAGGCCGTCACTCGTGGTGGGGCATCCAGATGTACGACGCGACGCTGTGGATCGCCGGCCCGCGATGGTCCGCGGCCGAGCCGCATGCGCTCGATCTCGAACCCAGCCGGGCCGTTTCCGCCGACACTCTGGTGAAGACCGCGATCGACGAGATGCGCCACCTCAAGGTGGGCGACGAGCGCCAGCTCGGAGTCTGGCAGGCGGAAATGAAGAAGGTCATCCCCAGCGTGCGGGCGGGCGATCAGGTCGTCATCTTCTGCTCGACCGCCGATCGCACGCTCGTCTACCGCAACGATTCGGGCAACGGCGAGGTTGACGATCGGTCATTCTGCCCGGCGGTGATGAGCGTATGGCTTCATCCGCAGACGAAACATCAGGCGCTACGGAAATCGCTGCTCAGACACTGAACGGCGCAGGGAGGAATTCGCGATGAAGAGTATCGTACTAGCCATGACCCTGTGCCTCACCGTGACCGCGTCGGTGAGGGCAGAGGAATCGCCGACCGATGCACCGTCGAAGTCCAAGGTGCAAACGCGAGAGTCACAGGCGGCGATGACACCGTCCGAAGCGCTCGCACGCTTGACGGAGGGCAACGCCCGCTTCGTCGCGAACGCTACGAAGCG
>Ga0070731_10002325_pt1 | contig 18291 bp, 17 predicted proteins | sample Coa_R1_2_FD_66448 | JGI IMG/M metagenome (GOLD analysis project Ga0070731, IMG submission 66448) | Surface soil microbial communities from Centralia Pennsylvania, which are recovering from an underground coalmine fire - Coalmine... | ecosystem: Environmental > Terrestrial > Soil > Unclassified ... | reverse complement strand
GGCATCGTCGATCGCCAAGCCTGGCTGAAGGCGGGCGAGACCGGCTTACTGCTGCTCTGGGCCGACGAAAAATACGGCGGGGCCGGCATCGCGGACCTCCGCTACGACCAGGTATTGCTGGAAGAATGGATGCGCTTCGGCGAGGGCGGCTTCTACGTCCCCCTCCATAACCGCCTCGTCGGCCCCTATCTCGACAAGCTCTGCACCGAGGAACAGAAGGCCCGCTTCTTGCCGGGCTGCGTCCGTGGCGAGACGATTCTGGCGATCGCGATGACCGAACCCAATGCCGGCAGCGATCTCGCGGGCATGAGAACCCATGCCGAGGATAAGGGCGATCACTGGCTGCTCAACGGATCGAAGACCTTTATCTCGAACGGCATCCTGGCCGATCTGGTCGTGGTGGCGGCCAAGACCGATCCCGAAAACCCGCGCACGATCGGTCTCTTTCTGGTCGAGCGCGGCATGGAGGGGTTCGGGCGTGGCCGCAAGCTCAAGAAGATCGGCATGCAGGCGCAGGATACCGCCGAGCTGTTCTTCAACGACGTGAGGGTGCCCAAGGCGAATGAGCTGGGCGATCCGCAGCGCGGCTTCCAGTCGCTCATGCACTTCCTCGCCGAGGAGCGGCTGCTGGGCAGCATCCGCTTTCAAGCCCAAGCCGAACGGGCGTTCGAGATCACGCTCGAGTTCGTCAAGGACCGCAAATTGTTCGGCCAAACCCTCGGCGACTTCCAGAATACCCGGTTCGTCATGGCCAGCCTGCGCACCGAATTGGATATGGCGCAGGCCTTCGTCGATCATTGCGTCCAGTCGGCGCTGGACGGCGAGCTGACGGCCGACGTCGCGGCGGAGCTCAAGCTTGCGACATCCGAGATCCAATGGCGCGTGGCCGACCAATGCCTCCAGCTTCACGGGGGCGCCGGCTATATGACGGAGTACGAGATCGCCCGGATCTTCACCGAGGCCCGGGTGAGCCGCATCTACGCGGGCTCCTCCGAGGTGATGCGCGAGCTGATCGGCCGGTCGCTCGGCCTCGACCCGCGCAAGAAGAGCTGAGCGCCGAATGGGCTGGGATTTCGGAACCGACCCCGCATTCCAGAAGGAGCTCGACTGGATCGACGGTTTCGTGCGCGAGAAGGTCGAGCCGGTCGACCTGGTCGTGAGTCACCCCCTCGATATGGCGAGCCCGCTGCGCAACGCGCTGATCAAGCCGCTGCAGGCGGAGGTGAAGGCGCGCGGCCTGTGGGCATTCCACCTGGGCCGCGAGCTGGGCGGGCCGGGGCTGGGTCAGCTCCAGCTGGCGCTGATGAACGAATCGCTGGGCCGCTCGCGCGCCGCCCCTGTCGTGTTCGGGACCCAGGCGCCCGACAGCGGCAACGCCGAGGTGCTGGCCCATTACGGCACGCTCGAGCAGAAGCGGCGCTATCTGGAGCCACTGCTGGCCAACGAGATCGTCTCCTGCTTCGCCATGACCGAGCCGCAGGGCGGATCCGACCCGAAGGTGTTCACCACCACGGCAGTGCTCGACGGCAGCGAATGGGTCCTGAACGGCGAGAAATGGTTCGCGACCAACGCGGTCTTCGCCAGCTTCTTCATCACGCTCGCCGTCACCGATCCCGACGCCGCCGATCCCTACAAGCGGATGTCGACCTTCATCCTGCCGGCCGGCACGCCGGGGATCCGGTTCATCCGCAACATGCATGTCGTGAACGAGCCCGGCCGCGGCAGTCACGGCTACATCGCCTACGACAATGTCCGGATACCGGCCGATCACCTGCTGGGTCCGCGCGGCGCCGCCTTCGAGGTGGCACAGGTCCGGCTGGGTGGCGGGCGGATACATCACGCCATGCGCACGCTGGGTCAGTGCAAGCTGGCCTTCGACATGATGTGCGAGCGGGCGCTGTCGCGGGTCACCCAGGGCTCGAGGCTGGCCGACAAGCAGATGGTGCAGGACAAGATCGCGGAAAGCTGGCTGCAGCTCGAGCAGTTCCGGCTGTTCCTGCTGCAGACCGCCTGGAAGATCGACAAGTTCAACGACTACCGGAAGGTCCGCAAGGACATCGCCGCGGTCAAGGCGCTGATGCCGCGGGTGCTGCACGACATCGCCGCCAACGCGCTCCAGATCCACGGCTCGCTTGGGCTCACCAACGAGGTGCCGTTCGTCGACCAGATCATCACGGCCTTCCGGATGGGCATCGCCGACGGGCCGACGGAGGTGCACAGGATCACCCTGGCCAAGCAGGTGCTGCGTGACTATTCCCCCGCTTCGGGCCCGTTCCCGACCCGGCATGCGATCAGCCGGCGGGCCGAGGCGCGCGAGCGCTTCGCCGAATTGCTGGCCGCCGGCGACGACGATCTGCTGGCCGCGATCTGATGCACGCAGCGATCTCGACCACCGCCGAGCTGATCGAGGAAGCGCGCGCCGGCCGGATGTTCATTCTGGTCGACGACGAGAACCGCGAGAACGAGGGCGACCTCGCCATCCCGGCGCAATTCGCGACGCCCGACGTCATCGCCTTCATGGCAAAGCACGGGAGAGGGCTGATCTGCCTCGCCATGACCCGGGAGCGGGTAACGGCATTGCGGCTCGCACCGATGAGCGCCCATAACGGCACCCGTCACGAAACCGCCTTCACCGTTTCGATCGAGGCCCGGGAGGGCATGACCGCGGGACTTTCCGCCGCCGATCGCGCCCGCACCATCCAGGTGGCGGTCGACCCGACCAAGGGTGCGGCCGACATCGTGTCACCCGGCCATGTGTTCCCGCTGGCGGCGCGCAACGGCGGCGTGCTGATCCGTGCCGGCCACACCGAAGCGGCGGTTGATATCGCATGGCTGGCCGGCCTCAATCCGGCCGGCGTCATCTGCGAGATCATGAACGATGACGGCACCATGGCGCGGCTCGACGATCTGGTCGTCTTCGCCCAAACCCACCGGCTGAAGATCGGCACGATCGCCGACCTCATCGCCTATCGCCGCCGGACCGATGTGCTGATCGAGTGCGTGCGCGAGGAGCGGTTCGTCAGCGAATACGGCGGCGAGTGGCGAGCCCGGGTCTACAGCAACCGGACCGAGGGCACCGAGCATCTGGCGCTGATCAAGGGCGAGATCCTGGCCGATCGCCCGACCTTGGTGCGGATGCATGCCTTCTCGCTGTTCGACGACATGCTGGCCCAGGCGGGCGGGCGCGCCCATCTGATCGAGGGGGCGATGGACGCGATCGGCCGCGAAGGCGCCGGCGTGCTGGTCATGATCCGCAATTTCGAAAGCATCGATTTCACCGAGATGTTCGAAGCGTCGCGGCGCCATGCCGACCCGCAATACGGCTCGGCCTTGCGCGAGTACGGCGTCGGCGCCCAGATCCTCGTCGATCTCGGCGTGAAGCAGATGGAACTCCTGAGCAACACGCCGCGGAACGCGATCGTCGGCCTCGACGGCTACGGCCTGACGGCGGTCGGGGTCAGGCCGTTCGAACGCCCGGGCCTCCACACCCGCGGCGCGTAGGCCCCTTCGGGAACCGCGTCAGAGGTATTCCTTCAGGAACTTGACGCTCTCATCCATCGCGTGATCGAGCAGCGGGCCGGCATACATGTCGTAATGGCCGCACGGCACCTCGACCAGGCGCTTGGGCTGCTTGGCCGCATCGTACAGCTCACGATAGCTCGTCGGCGATCCCGTCGTATCGTCGGTCGCGAGGATCATCAGGATGGCGCGGCCCTCGGCGCGGTGGATGATGTCGATCGGCCGGAAGTCCATGACATGGCCGATCGAGTCGAAGCCGAACCAGTTCCGCCATTTGGGGATCGCTTCCCACATCGCCGGCTCCCAGGACGTGCTCTGGTCGTCGATGAAGATGCTCATGACGTTCAGGCAGCGGTCGACCTCGTTGGACAGCACCCTCCGGCGCCGCGCCTCGGCGACCTTCGTCTCCCATTCCTTCATCTGCTCGGGCGTGCGCCGGTTGGTGACCGCCTCGTAGCCGTGGGCGACGCCAACCATCCCGACATTCGCCTTCACGCGCGGGTCGACGGCGGCGACGTAGGGACCGATCAGCGCACCGAAGCTGGCGCCGAACACGCCGAGCCGCTCGCGGTCGACGAAGTCCAACGTCTCCAGGTAGGTCAGCGCGTTGCGCACGTCGTCGACCTGCTCCAGCGGCGCCAGCCGGCCGCGCTCGCCGCCGCTGTCGCCCCAGCCGCGATAGTCGATCGCCAGGCTGATATAGCCGGCCTTGGTGAAGTACTCGGCGAAGACCGGCTGCACCATGTCCCGGATGCCGGTGAAACCCTGGCACTGCACCAGCGCTGGATGCTTCCTCGTCAGATCCAGCCCGTCGGGGAGGTAGAGGTCCGCGACGATGACGGCGCCTTCGCTATAGAACGTAACCGTCTTCTGCAGCATGTCGCAGCCTCTCCCTGTTGCGTCTCAGCGCGTCACCGCCCTGGATAAGGGGATAGATAAATCATCTGACTTGCAAATCTCCGCGACGGCCCGGGGCCTTCAGGCCACCTTGCTGGCCGCGACGGCGCTGCCGCCTTGCATCACCGCGCGGCCGGCGCGGCGTCCGGAGAAGATCGTGTCGGCGATCGACAGCCCGCTGAAATTGCTTTCCGAGCAAATGCCGACCGCAGTGCGGCCGGCGGCGTACAGTCCCGTGATGATCGACCCGTCGGGCCGCGTGACGTTGCCGGTGTTCTCGTCGACGGTGAGCCCGCCATACGGCATGCAACCCGAGAAGCCCCAGCGGTTCTTCAGCGAGAAGTTCAACGCGTAATAGGCCGGCTTGTCCTGCGGGCGGATATGCTGCTTGAGCTTGCCCTGCTCGGGGTCCGTGCCCTGCGCAGCATGAGTGTTGTAGGCCGCCACGGTCGCTTCGAGCGCCGCCGCGTCGACGCCGCATTTCCGGGCGAGCTCCTTCAACGTGCGCGCTCGCCTGGTGCCGCCGACGAGAATGTTGAGCAGCGCCGGGCCGCCATACCAGGAGATGATGTTCCGGAGCGGCCAAGTCGCCTGCCGGATACCTTGCCAGAAGGTAGGGCTGTCGAGGATCAGCCAGGCGATCCCCTCCTCCGGCTGTTCGGAGAGCGTGCAGCCGACATTGCCGACATAGGCGTCCTCGGTGATGAAGCGCTTGCCCTCGACATTCACCAGGATGCCGTGGACGAAGGCATTGGGCGGCGAGATCGCCTTGGTAATGAACAGCCGGTCCATGTGGCTGAGCCCGCCCCCACCGGTGACGCCGAGCTCGATGCCGCTGCCGTCGCAGCCCATCGATCCGCCGCGAACGATGTTCTTGTAGACCCGCGGCAGGATCGGCCGGTACCGGCCGAACAGCTTCAGATTATAGTTGTAGCCGCCGGCGGACAGGATCACGCCGCGCCGCCCCCGGATCAGCTTGCGGATCTGCGGCATGCCGCGCTCGAAGGCCGCGCATTCCGCAATCGCTTCCTCGGCCGGGCCGCCGTTCTGGATCTTGTAGGGATCGACCTTCTTGAAGATCTCGAGGTGCTTCGCCTGCTGGTCGGCGGGGATTTCCTGGATCTCGACGCCGAGCACGCGGCCATCCCCGGTCATCACCAGGCGGCGCACCGGCGCGTGCGGGACGAACCTCACCCCGGCCTTCGACGCGGCCTCGCGCAGCGGCGGAAAATAGAACCGCCCGGTCGGCCCCTTGCCGACGGTACGGTGTCCGCGCGGCGACGGCCTTGCCGCATGGTCGCGGAACTTCTCCATGCCGGTGTAGTAGAGAAAATATCCGTCGGGCGGATAGGCGATGCGTTCCTCGAAAGCGGTCGAGCCGAACTCGACGCCGAAGCCGCCCAGCCACTCCATGCTGGCGCTGCTTTCGTCGCAGAAGCGGCGCAGCGTCTCGTCGCGGACCGGGGTGCCTTCGTGTTTGAGATACTTGAACATCTCGTCGGCGGTGTCGTCGTAGCCGGCGGCCTTCTGGAACCGCGTGCCGCCGGCATAGACGACGCCGCCGCTCTTCTCGGTGGCGCCGCCGCCGGCGAAACGGTCGAGCGCGATGACACTGCCGCCATATTCGCGAATTTGCAGGGCGGCCACGACGCCCGCGCCGCCGAACCCGACGACGACGACGTCCGCCTCGTCGGCCCAGGCGACCGCGTTCTCGTCGACGACGACAAGCGGCTCCTCGACATTGGCAGTCAACGGGTCATGGTTCTGTCCGTTCATCGTCCGAATCCTCACGCATGACCCGCTGCCGGACCGCGCTCGTGTCGCCTAACTGAGCTGGAGAGCCGGATAGCTCTCGCCGTTGATGGTCAGCCCGCCATAGGCGAGCATCCGGTTCACCGGGAAGATGCTGGCGGGGAATCCGAGGATCGGCGCCGATACGAGATCCAGCGCCGCCATGTCTTCAGCCGTGAGCTTCAGGTCGAGCGCTCCCAGATTCTCCTCGAGCTGCGACAGTCGCCGCGCCCCGATGATCGGCGACGCGACGCCCGGCTTCGCGCCGACCCAGGCAAGCGCCACCTGCGCCGGCAGCACGCCGTGCCGTTCGGCCACGGCGGCCGCCGCCTCGATCACGTCGTAGTGCCGATCGGGCAGCGTTCCTCCGGCGATCCATTGCCGGCCGCTTTCGACCGGGACGCCGCGCCGGTACTTGCCGCTCAGCACCCCGGACTTGAGCGGCGACCACGGCACGATCGACATCCCCATCTCGGCCGCGAGCGGCGGGAACTCCGCTTCGATCGTCCGTTCCAGCAGCGAATACTCGATCTGCAGCGCGATCACCGGCGTCAGGCTCTCGTACCGCGCCACCATCTGCGCCTGGGCGACCTTCCAGGGCGAGATGTCGGAGAAACCCACATGCACCACCATGCCCGCCCGCACGAGATCGTCGAGCGCCCGCATCGTCTCCTCGATCGGCGTATGCGGATCCTCCCAATGCAGCCAGTAGAGGTCGATGACCTCGGTCTTGAGACGACGAAGCGAATCCTCGCAGGCGGCGACGATGGATTTGCGTCCGGCGCCGCCGCCATTGGGGTCGCCGGGGAAGAAGTTGCTGGAGAACTTGGTGGCCAGCACGGTCCGCCGCCGCCGGCCGGGCGACTTGCCGAGCCAGGCGCCGACCATCTCTTCCGATCGGCCGCCGCCGTAGATGTTGGCAGTGTCGATGAAATTGCCGCCGCGCTCGGCATAGAGGTCCATCAGCGCGTCGGCTTCGGCGGCGTCCCTGACGCCCCACGCGTCGCCTGCCCCGAAGGTCATGGCGCCAAGGCACATCGGGCTGACCCGGAGCCCAGACCGACCGAGCGTCACATAATGATCGAGCGGCATCTTGCCTGGAATCCTCAGCTGTGCGCCACTTCCTGTTTGTACTTGTCTACGGCGGCATAGATTTCCTGATGAAAATGCCGGACACAGACTTCCTCGTCGGTCAGCGGATAGGTGTCGAAGGCCCGCGTCTCCAGCCCGGCTTGCTGGGCTTCCAGCAGGCTGAAATCCTGGAGCGCCGCCTCGAGGAACATGCTGATTCCGGATTTGTGCGACAGCATCTCGGAGAAGTTGCGCGACGGCGGCATCCACATCTCGATCTCGAACCGCATCCGGTTGTAGGCGAGCGGCCACATCGCGTAGGTCACGATCCAGCCGGGCGCGTAGAGCTGCAGATAGAAGTTCGGGAAGAACATGTTGGAGCTGGTGCCCCAGTTCTTCACCTGGGTGGGGTTGGCGCCGTCCGGCAGATTCATGTAGTCCTTGGCGAATGGATGGCGGGGGCCGGTGCCGAAGGCCTGGGTGATTCGCTCATAGTCGAACTGGTAGAAGTCGCTGGGATATCCGGCCATTACGTATTGCCGGTGCTGGCCGTGGGTGCCGTAGTAATCCCCGGTGAAGCTGGCGCCGGCACTGACCATCTCCGCCGCCGCCGGAAATGGCAGCGCGTGGGTGGTCGCCGCGTGATAGACCTCGCCGAAGCCGTCGATCATAGTTTTCCAATTGGCCTTGGCGTTGGCTCGGGCGGAGAACCGCTCCGTCATATCCTCGAAAGCGAAGCCGTCGAACCCGCTCCAGAAATGCTCGCCCAGGAACTCGCGCAGCGTCCGGCTGGGGCCGCCGCGTTCCAGATTGACGAAGATGAAGCCGTGCCAGAGCTCGAACCGCACCTCCGCCAAGTGCAGCGCCTTGCCCTGGTTGTCGAGCCACGCCTTGGGGTCGGTCAGCTTCGCCACGTCGCCATTGGTGCCGAATCCCAGGCCGTGGAACTTGCAGACGAACATCGTGCAGCGGCCGGCCTGCTCGGTCTCGGCATGGGTGTCCCAGACCAGCTTGTTGCCGCGATGCGGGCAGACATTGTGATAGACGCGGACGCCCATTTCCTTGTCGCGCACGACCAGGAGCGAGGCCTTGAGCACCTCGATCTCCTTGGTGAAGTAATCGCCCGGGCGGGGGACCTGCTGGACGCGGCCGATGAACAGCCAACTCCGGCGGAACACTGCCTCCTTCTCCAGTTCGAAGAATTCGGGCGAGATCGTGTCTTCCAGGCTGATCGGCCCGTGGCCCATGCCGAGCCGGTCGGTCCAACGCTCGTCGGCGCGCTTGGGAAGCGAAATCATGGCGCGATCTCCTCTGCGATTTCGGCCGGCCGTCAGACTTCGGGCTCGAACTTGACGTCCCAGTACATCTTGGAATCCGGCACCCGCGGCTGCTTGAAGACCTCCACGGCCTCGGCCACCGGGACCCAGGCGAACACCAGCCGGGCGAGCCGCCGGTCGTCCTCCGTGTAGTCGGCAAAGGGCTTGCCATCGAGATAGGCCTTGATCTCGGGCAGCCGCGCCCGCAACGCGCCGTGGAAATCCTCCAGCTCGCGAATGCTGCTCGACAGCCGGCAGGCGTAGCGCTCGTTGGTCCCGGGCAGGTCCCATTTCTCGACGAAGCCGGACAATTCGGAAAACGGTTCGGGAAGGGCCGTCATGGCTGCTGCGCCGCCTCGCTCGTGCTGGTCACGCGGTCCCCTTCCTCGCCTTCCTGGAGCCCTCTTGCGGAGCGCCAAGCAGCACCTTATCGCTGCCAACCACACCGCACAAGAATGAATTATATAGCTTTGGGTCGATTAATTCCCGGAACTTCGCGATCCATGTATCCGCCGCTACTGCATTCCAATGTTCGCGCCGTTTCGGTCCTCGGGTCTGGCGACGGGTCAGCCGATCGCCGGCTAGTAGGACCGGGGCAGCCCGAGCACATGCTCGCTGATATAGGTCATGATCATCTCCTGGCTGATCGGGGCCAGCCGCATCAGCCGCGCCTCCCGCCAGTAGCGCTCGACATGGTATTCGCGGGCATAACCGAAGCCGCCATGGGTCTGCATTGCCTGGTCGGCGGCCTGGAAGGCGGCGTCCGCAGCCAGCCACTTGCCCATATTCGCCTCGTCGCCGCAAGGCAGGCCCCGATCCATCAGCCAGGCCGCCTTACGGACCACCAGTGCGGCCGCCTCCAGTCGCGTCCTCGCTTCCGCCAGGGGAAACGCCACCCCTTGATTCCGGCCGATCGGCCGGCCGAACACCACGCGCTCGTTGGCATAGCGGACGGCGCGGGCGAGCGCGGCGCGGCCGATGCCGATCGCCTCCGACGCAATCAGGATGCGTTCGGCATTCAGGCCGTCCAGCAGATAGCGGAAGCCCTTGCCCTCCTCGCCGATGCGATCCGCCACCGTCACCGGCAGGTCGTCATAGACCACCTCGCAGGAGGAAACGGCATTGCGTCCGCATTTGTCGATCGGCGAGATCGTCACCTCGGGGCGTTGCAGCTCGGCCAGCAGCAGGGTCATGCCGTCGGTCTTCTTCGCGCAGTCCGCCAGGGGCGTGGTGCGGACAAGCAGAAGCACGCGCTCCGAAATCGTGGCCTTGGTCGTCCAGACCTTGCGGCCACGCACAATGTAGTGGTCGCCCTCGCGCCGCGCGAAAGTCGTGATGCGGGTCGTATCGGTGCCGGCATCAGGCTCGGTCACCCCGAAGGAAACATGCAGATCGCCGCTGGCGACACGCGGCAGATACTTGCGGCGCTGGTCGGAACTGCCATGGCGAACCAGCGGGTGCATGCCGAAAACGGACAGGTGGATCGCGCTCGCCCCGTTCATCGCGGCGCCGGAGGCAGCGATTTCCTCCATCACGATCGCGGCTTCCGACATGCCCTTGCCGGCGCCCCCGTACTCCTCCGGGATGGCGATGCCGATCCATCCTGCCGCGGCGATCGCCGTGTAGAACGCCCAGGGAAATTCATGGGCGGCATCGCACCGTCCCCAGTAGGCATCGTCGAAGCCCGCCAGAAGCTTCCGGAGCGACTCCCGGATCAGCCGGTGCTCTTCGGAATCGACGAAGCCGCCGTCGCTCCCGTCCGATCCTGTTCCATCCGTTGCATGCTCGGTCACGCCGCCACCTCCCGGTGGCCCGCCGTCTAGGGATTTTTGTGACAAGTATCAACATTAATTTTCGAGGCGTGGTCCTATCCTCACCGCAGGCCCATCCGAATGGCCCCATCGAGGCGCACGTCCTCGCCGTTGAGGTAGGCGTTTTCAATCATCGCCACCGCGAGGTGTGCGTATTCTTCCGGCTTCCCGAGCCGCTTGGGGAACGGGACCGAGGCCGCCAGCGCCTCCAGCACATTGGCCGGGGCCGCCAGCATCAGCGGCGTCTCGAAGATGCCCGGCAGGATCGTGTTCACCCTGATGCCTTCGGCGTTGAAATCGCGCGCGATCGGCAAGGTCATGCCGACGATGCCGCCCTTCGAGGCCGAATAGGCGACCTGGCCCATCTGGCCGTCCTCGGCGGCGATCGAGGCGGTGTTGACGATGGCGCCGCGCTCGCCGTCATCCCGCGTGGGCAAGGTCATCATGCCGGCGGACGAGTGCGCGATGCAGCGGAAGGCGCCGATCAGATTGACTTCGATCACGCGGATGAACCGGCCCATCGGGTGCATCCTGATCTCGCCGGTCTTGCGGTCGCGGCCGGCGGTCTTGATCGCGTCGGCGATGCCCGCGCAGTTGATCAGGATCCGCTCCTGGCCGTTGAGCCCGCGCAGCCGCGCGAAGCCCGCTTCCACCTGCTCGTCGGACGTGACATCGACCCTGGCGAAGGCGCCGCCGAGTTCGTCCGCGAGCGCCTGACCTTTGGCGGCGTCGACATCGAAGATGCCGATCCTGACGCCCTTCGCCGCCAGGGCGCGCGCCGTGGCCGCCCCCAGGCCCGAGGCGCCGCCTGTGACCACCGCGGCAATGTCGGAGCCGAGCTTCATGATGCCTCCCTCGTCACAGCGCTTCGACGATGGTGACGTTGGCGATGCCGCCGCCCTCGCACATCGTCTGCAGGCCGTAGCGTAGCCCACGCGCCCTCAGCGCATGGACGAGGGTCGCCATCAGCTTGGCGCCGGTGGCGCCCAGCGGATGGCCGAGGGCGATGGCCCCGCCATTGACGTTGAGCCGGGCCGGGTCAGCACCGATCGCCTTCAGCCAGGCGAGCGGCACCGGCGCGAACGCTTCGTTCACCTCGTAGAGATCGATGTCGCCGATCCTGAGGCCGGCCCGCTGCAACGCGCGGCGCGTCGCCGGGATCGGCTCCTCCAGCATGATCACCGGATCGCCGGCGGTCACGGTGAGGTTGCGGATGCGCGCGAGCGGCTCGAGCCCATGCGCCTTCAATCCTCGCTCGCTCACCACCAGCACGCCCGAGGCGCCGTCGCAGATCTGGCTGGCGTTGGCGGCGCTGATGCTGCCACCCTCCTGCAACAACCTGACCGCGCCGATCGACTCCATCGAGGCGTCGAAGCGGATGCCCTCGTCAGCGCGATGCACCGACCTGCCCTCCGGCGTCGCAACGGCGATCGGTAGGATCTCCCGCTCGAAGGCGCCGGACTCCGTGGCCGCGGCGGCGCGCCGGTGGCTTTCGAGCGCGTAGGCATCGAGCTCGCCGCGACTGAACCCGTATTTGTCCGCGATCATCTGGGCGCCGGTGAACTGGCTGAACTCATTGACCCCGAAACGCTGCCTGATCCGCTCGCTCCACGGGCCGACGCCGACCCCGGCCTTGGCCGCGAGCGCGCTGGGGCTGAACATCGGGACCCGGGTCATGCTCTCGACGCCGGCGGCGATGACCACGTCCTGGCTCCCCGACATCACTGCCTGCGCCGCGAAATGGATCGCCTGCTGCGACGAGCCGCATTGCCGGTCGATGGTCACGGCCGGCACGCTTTGCGGCAGTTTCGAGGCGAGCACGGCGTTGCGGCCGACATGCGACGACTGCTCGCCGACCTGGCTGACGCAGCCCATGACGACATCCTCGACCGCGGCCGGATCGATCCCCGCGCGGTCGACCAGGGCGTTCAGGATCTCGCCGGCGAGATCGGCGGGATGCCAGCCGGCAAGCCTGCCGCCGCGGCGGCCTCCGGCCGTACGCAGGGCTTCGACGATATAGGCCTCGGACGCGCTCATGACGATGACTCCGGCGACACGGGTTAGCAGGCGAGGATAGATCCTCGCCATACCACAATCAATCGAATAAGCTGATTGGCTTATGCCCTCCGACCTGATGCCGCCCCTCGGGACGAAGTCGGGCAGGAAATTAGTTGGATCAATTAATTAATCGTCAGTGTAGGCCGGCGTGCCAAGAGGGGGGCAAGAAGACGACAGCGTTGAATCAGGTCACGGATTTGTCCGTCGAGACTGGAGTGGCCATGATCATCATAAACACACCGCCCGTAACGCACTGTCGGAACCGGTCGGCGAGGGACTTTGCGCCGGTCTGGCGGCGGCACCCTTACCGCAACGACGAGAGCCGGCTCCATGATCTCTGACCGGCGTGACCGGCGCCCGGCGGCAGCGGGAGCGATGCCTTGAGAAGCGCCGCCGCCATCGCCGGGGCGACCGGCCTCGATACCCGCGAGCAGCTGCTCGCGGCCGCTGGGAGGTGATGTTGGAACGCGACACCGTCCACATCTCCTTCACCGACATTTCCCGCAAGTCCGGGGTCAATGCCCCGCTCATCCGATACTATTTCGGCAACAAGTCCGACATGCTCCTGGCGCTCGTCCGCCGCGTCGTCGGGGGATCGATCGGGCAGATGAACGATCTGGTCGACCTGCCGCTGCAGCCGAAGGAGAAGTTGCGGCTCCACATCGGCGGCATCATCAACACGTATTACCGCCATCCCTATATCAACAGCCCGCTGAACTACCTGCTGTCGGTCGAGGGCGACCTCTACGGGCCGATCCTGGCCGATGAGGTGATCACGCCGATGGTCGAGGTGCAGAAGCGCATCATCGACCAGGGCGTCGCCGCCGGCGTGTTTCGCCCGATCGACCCGATGTTCTTCTACATGCATGTCGCCGGCGCCTGCGATAACCTGTCCGGGCGCGCAGCACGCTCCGATACGCCTTCGGCATGACCGCGGTCGGCGACGCCCTGAAGCGGGGCTACGCGAGGCACCTTTACGACTTCGCGCTCCGCGGCCTGCTGGCGGCCGAACCGCCGCCCTGACGCTCAGTGCACCCGCGCCTCGTCGAGGGTCAACGCCTTGTACTCGCCCTTGGGCGCGCCGTCGGCGAGCGTCGGGTAGTCGAGATAACCTGGCTCGCCCGGCGAGTAGAACGTATCGGCGTCGGCACCGTTCAGCGGGGCGCCGACGCGGAAGCGCTGGACCAGGTCCGGATTGGCCAGATAGGGGATGCCGAAGGCCACGGCGTCGACGCCGCCGCTGCGGATCGCCGCGTCTGCTGTATCGCGGTCGTAGCCGCCATTGGCGACCATCACGCCCTTGAAGGCGTCGCGCATCACCGGCAGCACCGGAGCGCCCGGCTTGTGCAGGAAATGGCCGGGCAGGCCTTCCATCACCTCGATGAAGGACAGGCTGTAATCGTTCATCGCCTCGGCGGTCGCACCGAACAACGCCCAGGGGTCGCTGTCGTCGATGTCGTTGTAGGTGTTGCGCGGCGACAGGCGCACGGCGACCCTGCCGCCGCCGATCTCGCTGCAGACCGCCTCGACGAGCTCGCGCAGGAAGCGGATGCGGTTCCGGATGGTGCCGCCATAGCCGTCCGTCCGCCGGTTCGCCCGGTCGCGCAGAAACTGGTCGGGCAGGTAGCCGTTCGCCGTGTGGAGCTGGACGCCGTCGAAGCCGGCCGCCATCGCCAGTCTGGCGCCGTGGCGGAAATCGGCGATCGCCGTGGCGATGTCCTCCAACGTCATCTCGTGCGGGGTCACGCAATCCTTGCGCTCGCTGGCCGGGTTGTAGACGTGATGGTCGGGCGCGATCGCCGATGGTCCCCAGGGCAAGCCGCCGTCGAGGAAATCCGGGTGCGAGACCCGGCCGACGAACCATAGCTGGAGATAGATTCGCCCACCGGCCGCATGGACGGCGTCCGTGACCGGTATCCAGCCCTCGACATGCTCGGCGCTGTAGATATGCGGAGCGCCGTTCCAGCCACGCGCTCGCGGCGAAACGCAGGCCGCCTCCGTCATCAGCAGCCCGCCATCTGCCCGCATCGAGTAGTACGTCGCCATCTCCGGCGTCGGCACGTGATCGTCCGGCCGGGCGCGGCCGCGGGTCATCGGCGCCATGAGAATCCGGTTGGGCAGCGTCAGCGACGGCAGCGACAAAGGCGTGAAAAGACCCATCATCGGATGATCCTCAACTGTCCGATTGCGCCGCGAGACGGCGTGCCACTTCCGGCCAGACCCCGGCATTGCCCTGGTCGAACAGCCGCGTCCACTTCAGGCTGACGATCCGCCAGCCCTGCGGCAGCCGCCGCGCGGTGAAGTCGTATCGGGCACCGACGATGTTCCAGGGGTCGGACAGGCCATCCTCGAGATAATGCGTGGCGTAGGTGTAGCAGGAACAGGTCGCGGCATCGCCGTCGACCTCGATCAGGTGATTGATGCTGCAGTGCTGCGTCGCCGCGAACTGCGAGAGCATCGCGATCACGCCACGCGCATAGGCGTCGGCGTCGAGCGTACCCGAGAGCGGCACCGCGTCGCCGCCCATGGCGGGAATGTCGAGCTCGACCTCGTCGGCCCAGGCCGACCGGAACATGTCGTAGTTCCGCTGGTCCATGCCGAGCGACATGCGGATGACCAGCTTGCGGATCTCGTTCTCGTCGACAAGCCTCAGCAGTGCCGCGTCCATGTCGCCCATTCCCATGACCGGATCAGGTATGGGGGCGCTCGGCGCCGCCGCCGACATCGTAGGTGAAGGGGATGCGCATCCCGCCATCGAGCCGGATGTTGACTCCGTTCAGATAGTCGTTCTCGCACAGATGGAGCGCCAGCGCCCCGAACTCCTCGGGCCTCCCGGGACGCTGGAGCGCCGGCACCTGATTGCGCAGCATGTCGTAGGTCGCCTCGATGGCGCCGGCGCGCAGCATTTCGGTGTCGATGCCGCCCGGCGCGATCGTGCAGACCCGGATTCGCCAGGCACTCAGCTCGCGCGCGAGGCTGAGGCCCAGCGTATCGACGAACCCCTTGCTGGCGGCATAGATGCAGCCCACCACGCCGTCGGCGGCGCCGATCGAGGAGACATTGACGATCACGCCGCGGAGCCCGCTGGCCAACGGCTCGGCCTTGGTCAGCCGGCTGGCGAAGGCACGGTCGACATAGAGGGTCCCGAGCACGTTGGTGTCGATGGTGCGGCGGATCGCATCCGTCGAGGCAGGGCCGCCGTCGGCGTCCAGCAGCATCCGCATGCTGCCGTCGGCGGCGGCGTGAACCAGGATTCGGGCCGTCCCATGGGCGGCTTCCGCCGTCTTCAGCGCGGCCTCGATGGCCGCGGGATCGGCGATGTCGCAGGCGATGCCGAGGGCCCCGATCTCGCCGGCCTTCTGCCCGACACGGTCCGCCCGGCGGCCGAGGATCGCCACTTTCGCCCCCTTGGCAGCCAGCGCCTGCGCGGCGGCGAAACCCATGCCCGAGTGGCCGCCCGTCACGATCGCCGCCTGCCCCCGCACGTCCATCCGGTCCTCCAGGTATTTCGTGGAGAGATATACGAAAGTGCCCGAAGGTGTCAAGTCGATCGACTTAGGTGGCGACTGCTCAGCCTTCTGTGTGGTGCCGGACGAACCTGCCAACGGCGCCGATCGCCGCCTCGGCCTCGTCGAGCCGGCCGACATGGAGCTGGAACTGGTGGATCATGCCGGGCCAGATATCGACCGTCGCCTCGCCGCCGGCCTCGCGGACGCGCTCGCCGATCGTCGTCGGCTCGTCGAGGAACACCTCGCGGCTGCCCGCCTGCAAGAACAGCGGCGGCAGGTTGCGGTAGTCGCCGATCAGCGGCGAGGCGAGCGGATCGTCGAGATCGCCCTCCGGCCCGACATAGCCGAGCCCCATCGCCTTGCCGATGTCGTGCGAGGCGATTGGATCGATGGCCGCATTGCGCGTGTAGCTGTCGCTGCGGCACCGCATGTCGGTCCAGGGCGACAGCAGGACGGCACAACCCGGCTGCGCCTCGCCCGCGCCGCGCAACCGCATCAGCAGCGCCAGCGCCAACCCGCCCCCGGCGGAATCGCCCGAGACCGCGATGCGTCCGGGCTTGAAGCCGGCGTTTCGCAGGCGGCGATAGGCCTCGACCGCATCGTCGAGGGCGGCCGGGTACGGGTGCTCGGGCACCAGCCGGTAATCGATGGTGACGATCTGGGCGTCGCAGGCGCGCGACAGGAAGCCGGCAAAGCTTCGGTGCGACCGCGCCGACCCCATCGAGAAGCCGCCGCCGTGAAGCACCAGCACCATGCGGTCCGCGGCAACGCCGGGAGCGGCAACCTGCTCGGCCGGAACGCCGGCATCGATGTGCTCGACCGTCGCGCCCGGCAGTTCCGGGTAGCCGACGTAGAACCGCTCCAGCTCCGACCGCATCGTGTCGAGGCCGGTGGTGGCTGTCCAACCGGACGCCATGTGCCCGAAGGCACCGATACACCGGTCGAGCTGTTCGAGCGACATCGCCTTCCCCTCCTGGAATCCGGCCTGCAAATTACCGCATCCACGGTCGCAGAACCGAGCTAAGTCGAATGTCTTATGTCAAATGTCAAGGCCGCAAAGCATCGCCAAGCTCGTCATGCCGCCGATCGCGCCGCCGTCATGTGGTCGACTAAATTGACCTGCTTAAGCCCTGATAAATCCCTTGCCCGCCGCGGCTTCAGTGCTATGACGGCCGGGCCAAACGGGGCCAGGAGGCGTGGATGAACGACCTGAATTTCGCCGGCAGGACGGTGCTCGTGGTCGGCGGTTCGAGCGGGCTTGGCAATGGAATAGCCCAGGCGTTCCGTGGGCGCGGCGCCGCGGTCCATGTCTGGGGGACCCGCGCCAGAGCCGCCGACTATGCCGGGAATGACGGCTCCGATCTCGCCGGGCTCGGCTATGCACAGGTGGATGTCGCCGACGCCGCGGCGATCGACGGCTGGGTCCCGCCTTTCGACCGGCTCGACGTGCTGGTCCTGTCGCAAGGCACCGCCATGCTGGGCGGCCAGGAATACGAGGCCGCGAATTTCCGCAAGGTGATGGACGTCAACCTGACCAGCGTGATGGCCTGCGCCATGAAGTTCCGGTCGATGCTGAGCGCGGCCAAGGGCGCCGTGGTCATGCTAAATTCGGTTGGTGGCACCCGGTCGAACCGCGGCATACCCGCCTATGACGCCTCGAAGGCGGCACTGGGCAGCCTCACCCGGCTGTTCGCCATGGAATGGGGAGCCGACGGCGTCCGGGTCAACGGGGTGGCGCCGGGTTTCGTGCCGACCCGGCTGACCAGCTTCGCGACCAAGGATCCGGCGCGCGTGCAGGCCTATCTCGGCAAGGTCCCGCTGGGCCGTGTCGGCAGCATCGGGGATGTCGCCGATGCAGTATTGTTCCTTGCCTCGCCAATGGCATCCTACATCACCGGCGTGACCCTCCCGGTCGATGGCGGCCGGCTGCTGACCTGAGCTCGAGAGAGCGGATGACCTATCGGAAAATTGCCTTCGAACTCCAGGGCGACGTCGCCGTCATCACGCTCGACGAGCCGGAGACGCTCAATGCGGCCAGCGTCGAGATGGTCGGCGAACTGGCCGACGCCTTGATCCGTGCCGAGATGACGGCGCGGGCGGCGCTCCTGTCCGGGGCCGGCCGCGGCTTCTGCTCGGGCGCCAACCTGTCGAGCGACTTCGACATCGACGCCGCCGATTGGGATGCCGGGGCCGGGCTCGAGCGCCTTTACAATCCGCTCGTCCGGCAGCTCCGCGGCCTGGGGATCCCGCTGGTGACGGCGGTCAACGGCCCGGCCGCCGGGATCGGCTGCTCGATCGCGCTCTCCGGCGACATCATTC